>Ga0299907_10003366_pt1 | contig 10204 bp, 11 predicted proteins | sample RVTome_16_FD_198680 | JGI IMG/M metagenome (GOLD analysis project Ga0299907, IMG submission 198680) | Soil microbial communities from uranium-contaminated site in the Upper Colorado River Basin, Wyoming, United States - RVT152D67 (version 2) ... | reverse complement strand
TCGCCGACGCGGGTCTCGACATCGTCTCCTTCCACCACGAGGCGGTATCCGACCCGGGCCCGGCCATCGCGAAGGCCCGCGGCGCCGGCCTCGGAGTGGGGCTCACGATCAATCTCGAGACGTCCGTTGACGCGCTTGTTCCGCACCTCGAGCACGTCGACGACGTCATGCTGATGAGCATCCGGCCAGGGTGGTCGGGTCAATCGCTCAACCCTGAGGTGTTCCCTCGGCTGGAGTCGGTTCGGCGACAGATCGACCGGCTCGGCCTGAGCGTCGAGCTCGAGATCGACGGAGGCGTCAGGTTGGAGAACGCGGCCCGCGCGGTGGAGGCGGGCGCCACGGTCTTGGTCTCGGCGTCGGGGATCTTCCGCACGGCCGATCCTGCCGATGCTGCTCGCCGGCTCGCCGAAATCGCCAAGAAGGCTGCCTGATGGCCGAAACCATCCTCGTCGTCGACGACGATCCGGACATCGCTCGGTTCGTCGAGGTGAACCTTCGCTCGGCGGGCTACGAGGTCGCGGTGGCGGCCGACGGTGAGCAGGCGCTCGACATGGCCTCGGACCTGCGACCCGATCTGGTGCTGCTCGACGTGATGATGCCGCGGCTCGACGGGTTCGAGGTCGCCCAGCGCCTTCGGAAGAATCCCCAGACGTCCAACAGCTCGATCATCATGCTGACCGCCAAGGCGCTGTCGGCAGACAAGGTGACGGGACTGCAGTCGGGAGCTGACGACTACATCATCAAGCCGTTCGACCCGATCGAGCTCTTGGCGCGTGTCAAGGGCACGCTTCGAAGGGCGAAGGAGATGCGGAATCTTTCGCCGCTCACCGGGCTCCCCGGCAACATCCGCATCCAAGAGGAGATCGAGCGCAACGTTCGCGAGTTGCGCTCGTTCGCCGTGCTCTACTGCGACCTCGACAACTTCAAGGCATACAACGACCAGAAGGGTTTCGTCCGGGGTGACCGGCTCATCCAATCGACCGCCCAGATCATCCAAAGAGCGGTGCTGGACGTGGACGGCGATCTCGGGTTCGTCGGACATGTCGGCGGCGACGATTTCGTCGTGGTCGTGCAGCCGGAGTCCGCCGAGCGCGTCGCCGCGGCGATCTGCGAACGCTTCGATGCCGCCCGCGGCGAGTTCTACGAGCCCGAGGACCTCGAACGCGGGTTCGTTCGCATCGAGGATCGAAAGGGCGAGATCCAAGACGTCCCGCTCGCGAGCATCTCGGTCGGCATCGCCGCCTCCTCGATCCGATCGTTCGCGCACTTCGGTGAGGCGGTCTCGATCGCCACGGAGATGAAGCAGTTCGCGAAGCGGGAGGTCGGATCCTCTTTCGCTATGGACCGTCGCGCCGAATAGCTGGGCGTGGCGTGGTCCAACGCGACAGGCCTATACTCCGTGTGAACAGCTCGTTTCCGGGGCGGGGTGCGATTCCCCACCGGCGGTGACAGTCCGCGACCCTCCGCGAGTGTGCGGAGGTTGACCCGGTGGAACTCCGGGACCGACCGTGACAGTCGGGATGGGAGGGAACGGGCACGTCGCGCGTCGCCGCGATCCGCGGCGGCCGGTGCCGTGTCGCAAGCCGCCCCGCGGGACTCGGAGGGCGGATGGAGCGACGCGACGAACGCCACATGCGAGAGGCGCTGGAGCTCGCGCAGCGCGGGTGGGGCCGTGTCTCGCCCAGGCCGCTCGTGGGCGCATTGGTCGTTCAGGACGACGCGGTGGTCGGCCGCGGATGGTACGCGGGACCGCGCGGCAGTCCTCACGCCGAGGTTCGTGCGATCCTGGACTCGGGAGACGACGCGCTCGGGTCTACCGTGGTCTGCACATTGGAGCCGTGTGCCCACCAGGGCAGCACACCTCCCTGCACCGAGACGCTGATCCGCGCAGGCGTGCGGCGGGTCGTCGTGGGCGTTCGAGATCCGAACCCGATCGTGAACGGACGCGGCGTCCGACAGCTCCGCGAGGCCGGCATCGAGGTCGTGGTGGGCGTTCTCGCCGACTCAGCCCACCGACTGAACGAGGCATTCGACAAGCACATCACATGCGGCCTCCCGTTCGTCACGCTCAAGCTGGCATCCTCGCTCGACGGGAAGGCTGCTGCCTCGGACGGGACGTCGAAATGGATCACGGGCGAGCAGGCGCGGGCCGACGTGCAACGGCTCCGCGCCGGCGCCGACGCGGTGATCGTGGGCGCCGGAACGGCCGTGGCCGACGACCCCGTCCTGACCGTCCGTGATCGGAGGTTCGCAGACGCTCGCCCGCCGCTTCGGGTCGTCGTGGACTCCGGCGGCCGAGTTCCCGCCACGGGGAAGCTCTTCGACCCGACGGCCCCGACGCTGGTGGCGACGACGGATCGGGCGGGGCGGGACACGGTCCTGGGCTGGCGGGATGCGGGCGCCGAGGTGCTGGTGCTGGACACCGACGTGCAGGGTTGCGTGTCCCTCGTACATCTCGCGGCGGAGCTCGGGAAGCGAGAGGTGCAGTCGATCCTGGTGGAGGGCGGCCCGACGATCGCGTGGAGCTTCGTGCGAGACGGGATGGTCGACAAGGTCGTCCTGTTCCTCGCGCCGCGACTGGTGGGAGGCGTGGGTGCCCCGAGCGCCGTCATGGGCGGCGGGTTCGCACCGATCGCGAGCGCCAGACGGCTCGAGCTCTCCTCGATCGAACGCGTCGGCGACGACCTGCGGGTGGAGGCTTATGTTCACGGGGATCATTGAGGAGCTGGGGGCCGTCGTTTCGGTCGGTGCCGGGCGCCTGACCGTGTCCAGCGACACCGCCACGAGTGGGTTGGATCCCGGGGCGTCCGTCTGCGTGAACGGGGCATGCCTCACGCTGGTGGCACGCGAGGCCCTGGATTGCTCGTTCGACCTGTCCGACGAGACGCTGGAACGCACGACCTTGGGATCGCTCGAGCCCGGAGACCCGGTGAATCTCGAGCGTCCCGTGACATTGGCGTCACGTCTGGGCGGTCACCTCGTCCAGGGTCACGTCGACGTTGTGGGCGAGGTGGCGGGTGTCGTGGAGGAAGCGCAGGGAGCGCGCATCCGGATCACCGTCCCGCAGAGCGCGGCTCGGTTCATCGTCGAGAAGGGCTCGATCGCGGTGGACGGCGTGAGCCTGACCGTATCCGGTCTCCACGAGAGCCAGATGGAGGCAGCGCTGATCCCGCACACCCTGGCGGTCACGACCCTCGGGTCCGTGCGCCCCGGTGACCGGGTCAACCTGGAGGTCGACATGATCGCCAAGTACGTCGAGCGCCTGATGGAAGGAAGTCGGCCATGAAGGCGGAAGCCGTGGATCACAATCGGTCCGTGTTCGCCTCGATCCCCGATGCGATCGCAGAGATCCGAGAAGGACGGATCGTCATCGTGGTCGACGACGCCGATCGTGAGAACGAAGGCGACCTGATCATGGCCGCGGAGAAGGTCACCCCTGAGGCGATCGCCTTCATCGTCCGGCACTCGAGCGGGGTGATCTGCGCGCCCCTCGTCGGCGAACGGCTCGACGAGCTGCACATCCCGCTCATGGTTGCCACCAACACCGACCATCAGCGCACGGCCTTCACGGTGTCGGTCGATGCCCGCAAGGGCATCACCACCGGGATATCCGCTGCCGACCGCGCCACCACGATCCGGGCGATAATCGACACGCGCACGCGGCCGGAGGACATCTCGCGCCCTGGTCACATCTTCCCCTTGCGTTACAGGGAGGGTGGCGTCCTCAAGCGAGCTGGCCACACGGAGGCGGCCGTCGACCTCGCTAGGCTCGCCGGTCTGTACCCGGCCGGCGTGCTCTGCGAGACCGTGAACGACGATGGGACGATGGCACGGCTTCCGGACCTGGTTCGGTTCGCCGATGTCCACGGTCTGAAGATCATCTCGATCGCCGATCTGATCCAGTACAGGCGAAAGAAGGAGGTCCTGGTCTCGCGTGTCGCCGAGGCGACGATCCCCACCGCTACCGGCGAGTGGCGCTCCTATGCGTACGAGAGCCTCGTGGACGGCCGAACGCACGTGGCCCTAGTCCTGGGCGAGATCGGGGCGGGAGACAAGGTGCTCACACGCGTCCACTCGGAATGTCTCACCGGCGACGTCTTCGGTTCGCTGCGATGCGACTGTGGGCGGCAGCTGCAGATCGCGATGGCCCGCATCGCCGAGGAGGGGCGAGGTGTTGTGCTCTACATCCGAGGCCATGAGGGACGCGCGATCGGCCTCGCACACAAGCTCCGTGCCTACGGCCTTCAGGACGAAGGCCGGGATACTGTCGAGGCGAACCTGGAGCTCGGATTCCCGGCCGACCCCCGCGACTACGGGATCGGGGCCCAGATCCTGGTGGACCTCGGAGTGAAGACCATGCGCCTGCTGACCAACAACCCGGCGAAGCGGGCGGGCCTGGAGGGCTACGGCCTGGCCATCGACGAGCGGATACCACTTCAGACCGAACCAACCGCCCACAACGTGGGGTATCTACAGACCAAGCGCGAGAAGTTGGGGCACTTCCTGGACGTGCCCGGGGTGGAGCCGTGAGGGAGATCAGAGGAGACCGGGCCGGGAAGGGCATACGGGTCGCCATCGTTGCGGCCCGATATCACGCTCCAGTCACGAAGAAGCTCGTCGAGGGCGCACTCGCGGGGCTTGCGAAGCACGGAGTGGTCACCGAGGACGTGGACCTGGCGTGGGTGCCCGGCGCCTTCGAAATCCCCCTCGTCGCGCGGGCGCTCGCAGCCTCCGGGAGTTATCACGCTGTGATCTGTCTCGGGGTCGTCATTCGCGGGGACACCGCCCACTTCGATCTGGTGGCAGGCGAGGCGGCTCGAGGGATCGCGCAGGTCTCGCGCGAGACAGGCGTTCCGTGCATCTTCGAGGTCTTGGCGACGGAGGATCTCTCACAGGCCGAGGCGCGAGCCGGCGGCACGCACGGGAACAAAGGGTGGGAGGCGGCCGAGGCGGCCGTCGAGATGGCGTCGCTGGTCGCGGCGCTCCCCGGAGCGAGATGATGGCTCCGTGATCGTCGACAAGCCCTGGGGCAAGGTTGCGACGTACGCACTCAACCAACCGTCGTCCGTCCGGGTGATCACCGTCGAGCCCGGGCAGGAGACGAGCGTGCATTTCCATCGCATGCGGGACGAAACCTGGGTGGTGCTGGACCCCGGGATCACGATCGAGGTCGGGAACCGCGTGGTGGAGGCGTCGCCCGGCGACGAGTTCGTCATCCCCGCCGAGGAGGCGCACCGGATCCGTTGCACCGGAAGCTCACGAGGCAGGATCCTCGAGATCGCGTACGGGTACACCACCGAGGACGACACGCAGAGGCTGGAGGACGTCTACGGACGGCAACTCGAGCCCGACTGGTAGCTGGGGTCCCACGGCCCTCGAGTCGACGGGTGTCGGTGGCGGCACCTATACTCTGCGGGCGCAACGTCGCATGGATGGTTCGACCAGCACCGGCGCCGCCGGTGCTCATTTCGTCATATGGAGGTGATGCGGGGTCTCAGCCGATCCGCGGATCAACGATAGGATCAGAGCTCCCCAGGTCCGTCTGGTCGGACATGACGGCCAGCAGATCGGCGTGGTACCGACGGCCGACGCGCTCCGACGGGCTCGTGAGGTCGATCTGGATCTCGTCGAAGTCGCGCCGCAGGCCGATCCGCCCGTGTGCCGGATCATGGACTACGGCAAGTACAAGTACGAGCGTGACATCCGGCAGAAGGAAGCTCGCCGGAAGCAGGCTCGGACCGAGCTCAAAGAGATCAAGTTCCGGCCCAAGATCGATCCGCACGACTACGGCACCAAGAAGGGCCACGTGGTGCGTTTCCTCCGGGGCGGGAACAAAGTCAAGATCACGATCATGTTCCGCGGCCGCGAGATGTCCCACACGGAGCTCGGTCGCAAGATCCTGGACCGACTGGTGGCCGATCTCGGCGAGATGATCGTCGTCGAGATGATGCCGAAGCAAGAGGGACGGAACATGGTCATGGTGATCTCTCCGAACAAGCGTCATATGGAACAGATGGCCAGGGAGACGGCCCGCGCGCTCACGCCCGATACCTCCGAGCCGATAACCGAGCCGGTGACCGAGTCGGTGAACGAGCCCGTGAACGAAGAAGCGTCGCGGACGGTTCCCGCAGCCGACGAAGGATGATCACATGCCCAAGATGAAGACCAACAGCTCGGCCCGAAAGAGGTTCCGTGTGACCAGGCGAGGCAAGGTCTTGCATCGCAAGGCCACCGGTAACCACATGTTGACCAAGAAAAGCGGGAGCCGCCGTCGCCGGGTCGAGGGCACGTCCGAGGTCACCGCCGAGCGCAAGAAGATCCGCCGGCTGCTGGGAGCGTAGATGGCACGGGTGTCGCGATCCGTTCACGCCAAGAAGAAGCGCCGCCAGATCCTCGAGGCGGCCAAGGGGTATCGCGGCAGCCGTCGCGTCCGTTACCGCGTCGCCAAGGAACAGGTGATGCACTCGGGCGCCTACGCGTACAGGGACCGGAGGGACCGCAAGGCGCAGTTCCGTCGGCTCTGGATCGCCCGGATCAACGCCGCGGTGCGACCTCACGGGTTGTCCTACTCCCGATTCATCAACGCTCTCAAGGTCGCCGGGATCGAGGTCGACCGGAAGGTTCTGGCGGACATGGCTGTGCGCGATCCGACCGCGTTCACCTCGCTCGTCGAGCAGGTCAAGGCCGCGAAGGCCTCCTAAGCACACCGACTCCCTCCGCGCACCCCTATCCTTGCGGCCGTGGCCGCCTCCGTGCTGACCTCCGTCAGGAATCCGAAGGTTGCGTCGGCGACGCGGCTGAAGAAGCGCGCCTTTCGTGATGCGGATCGATCGTTCCTGGTCGAAGGGGCACAGGGGGTTGCCGAAGCGCTCGACGTGGGCGCGTTGCGTACCCTGTTCGCGGTCGACGAACTCGACCCGGTGGTGATCCGCGCCCGTCAGGCCGGGGTGGACACCAATATCGTCTCGGCCGGCGTGATGGCCAGACTCACGGCGACCGTCACTCCGCAGGGCCTCGTGGGGATCTCCCCGTTCCTCGATGTGGGGTTGCAGGATGTGCAGGTCTCGGGCTGCCTGGCCGTTTTGCACGAGGTGCGGGATCCCGGCAACGCGGGCACCGTGATCAGGTCCGCCGATGCGGCGGGAGCGAGCGGCGTGATCTTCACGACCTCGTCCGTCGACGTCTACAACCCGAAGACCGTTCGCGCATCGGCGGGATCGCTGTTCCACCTCCCGCTCGTCCGGGCGATGCCGACCGCCTCGGTGTTATCGGATCTTCGTACGCGTGGTGTGCGCGTGATCGCCCTGGATGCGGCCGGGGACGAGGACCTGTACCAGACCGATCTGTCTGGGCCTATCGCTTTCGTGTTCGGAAACGAGGCGCACGGACTGCCCGCGGACGTGGATGGGCTGTTCGATGTCAGCGTACGCGTGCCGCATGTGGGCCGCGCGGAGTCGTTGAACCTCGCTGCGGCGGCAACCGTGTGCGTGTTCGAGTGGGCTCGGCGGCACCGGAGCAAGGAGATGGCGCTCGAGTCCATCATCGCCGCAGCTGCCCACGACATCCGCTCGCCTCTGACGGCCATGAAAGGGTTCGGGTTCGCACTCGAGCAGCGCTGGGAGCAGATGTCCGCCTCACAGCGGGCGCTGATGCTCGGTGGAATCGTGTATGACGCCGAGCGTATGGATACCGTGCTGCGCCAAGTCGTCGACGCGGCGCGGGTGTTCGAGGGTCGGTTCGAGGCGTTCCCTGAACAGACCGACGTGCCGGCCCTGGTGCGCCAGATGGCAGAGATGCTTACGCGCGACCCGGAACATCCCTCGATCGAGTGGTCCGGAGACGACCTGAGCGCGTTCGTGGATCCCGCTCGGCTCAGGACGACCCTCCTGGCCCTGATCGAGGCCGCCGTCTGGTGGGGGCAGTCGGGGCCGGTGAAAGTGGGGGGCTCGATGGAGGCCGGCCACCTGCGTGTTTCGGTTTCGCGCGCGGGCACCGCCCTCAGCTCCGAGGGTGCTCAAAACCTGTTCCTCGCACACCGGCCGGGCTCGGGCGGGGGGAGCAAGATCGGCCTGTACATCGCTTCTTCGGTCGCGAAAGCTCAGGGCGGTCGCGCGTGGGGTGAGGTGGTCGATGACAGACTCGTGCTGCATCTCGAGCTCCCCGCCGACTGAACTGCCGCCAGGAAGGTCACTGTTAGACTCGGCTGCCTGATGGACTCCTCCGAGATGCTCCGGACCCTTGAGTCGGAGCTCGGGCGAGGCCTCGAGGCGTTCGCGGCGGCCACATCCCTCGAGGAGCTGGAGAGCGCGGAGACCTCCGTCCTCGGCCGCAAGGCGCCGTTCAGCGAGGTGCAGCGGTCGCTCGGTGCTCTCGACGAGAAGGAGCGGCGCGACCTGGGCAGGAGGGTGAACGAGGTACGAGAACGGCTCCGCACGGAGATCGCCGCGCGTCGCGACGAGCTGCGAGAGTCGATGGAGGCCTCGCTGCTCGAGGGCGACCGGCTCGATCTCTCCCTACCCGGACGCCGGCCGCGTGCAGGATCGCTCCACCCGCTGACGCTCGTCGAGAACGAGATCGTGGAGATATTCCTCCGACTGGGGTTCCGGGTCGTGGAGGGTCCCGAGGTCGAAGACGATTGGCACAACTTCCAGGCCCTCAACATCCCGGAGGACCACCCGGCCCGGACGATGAAGGACTCGCTCTACGTCGACGTGCCGGGCCATCCAGAGCTCCTGCTGCGCACCGAGACCTCGGCGGTGCAGATCAGAACGATGCAGTCGCAGCCCCCGCCCGTGTACGTCATCGCGCCGGGTCGCGTCTATCGGCGTGAGACCGCGGATGCGACGCATCTCGCCGTGTTCCATCAGGTCGAGGCGCTCGTGGTCGACGAGGGCATCACGTTCGCCGATCTCAAGGGCACGATCGAAGCGATCGTGCGCGGGCTGTTCGGAGAGGCCCGGCGAGTGCGCCTGATCCCGTCGTACTTCCCGTTCGTCGAACCAGGGGCCCAGGTCGGCGTCTCGTGCTTCCGGTGCGAGGGCGTCGGCTGCCGGTTGTGCGGCAACGGTTGGATCGAGCTGCTCGGCTGCGGCATGGTGCATCCGCAGGTGCTCGAGAACTGCGGCTACGATCCCGAGCGGTTCACCGGGTTCGCGTTCGGACTCGGGGTGGACCGCGTGGCGATCCTCAAGTACGAGATACCGGACATGCGTCTCCTTCTCCAAGGGGACGTGCGGTTCCTCGAGCAATTCGGGGCAACCGCGTGAGGATCCCGCTCATGTGGCTCCGGGAGTTCGTCCCCACCGACCTCGGGCCCGAAGAGCTCGCCGAACTGATCACGCCGCGCGGTGTGCTCGTGGAGGGCGTCCTTCACCCGTGGGAAGGGCTGGAGGGCGTCGTGGTGGTGCGGGTGACAGAGGTGCGCGACCATCCGGCCGCGGACAAGCTCTGCGTGGCGCGGATCGCTCACGGCTCGGGCGAGGCGGAGGTCGTCGTGGGGGTTCGAAACATGGGACCGGGAGACCTCGTGCCGTGGGCCCCGCCCGGCTCGCGTGTCCCCGAGATCCCCGAGCCACTGGCGTCGCGCGAGCTGCGAGGCGTGGTCTCGAACGGAATGCTGTGCTCGTCCCGAGAGCTGGGGATGTCCGCCGACCACGGCGGCATCCTGCTGCTGAACGGCGAGGGGTTCGACGTGGGCGCCGACTTCAAGGCCGCGCTTGGACTCTATGACGCCGTTCTCGACATCGAGGTCGAGCCGAACCGTCCGGACTTCCTGTCCGTCCACGGGGTGGCACGCGAGGTCGCTGCCGCGACGGGGCTGCCGCTCGCGTCGCCCGATCTCACGATCGCGGAATCAGACGACGCGGCCGCCGCCGATACCGCTTCGGTGGTGATCGAGGCACCGGAGCGTTGCTCCCGCTACGTCGCGAGGGTGATCCGGGGCGTCACCGCGCGACCGTCTCCGCTCCGTGCGCAGGCGCGGCTGACCGCGTGCGGGATGCGTCCGATCTCGAGCGTGGTGGATGCGACGAACTACGCCATGCTCGAGTTGGGGCAGCCGCTGCACGGGTTCGACCTGGACCTGCTTGCGGGTCCCGGGATCGTCGTCCGGCTGGCTCGCGACAACGAGCGGCTTACGACCCTCGACGATGTAGATCGTGACCTGGCTTTGGACGACCTGTTGATCTGCGACCTTGAGCGCCCC
>Ga0299907_10003365_pt1 | contig 10204 bp, 8 predicted proteins | sample RVTome_16_FD_198680 | JGI IMG/M metagenome (GOLD analysis project Ga0299907, IMG submission 198680) | Soil microbial communities from uranium-contaminated site in the Upper Colorado River Basin, Wyoming, United States - RVT152D67 (version 2) ... | reverse complement strand
GGTCACGAGGTGGTCGGGGAGACGCTCGACGAGTTGCCCGGGCTGGCGCGCGGCTCGCGGATCGTGCTCGACCCGGTGCTGGCGTGCGAGCCGCGGGGCGCCAAGACATGCCGGTGGTGCGCGTCGGGTCGGGAGAGCCGGTGCGACCACGTCACGATCGGCGGCCTGTCCGCAGGCCTGCAGACAGGGTTCTGCTCCGATACGGGCGGTGGATGGAGCCGTCAGTTCGTCGCCCACCACAGCCAGTTGCATCCGGTCCCCGACACCATGTCGGACGAACGCGCCGTCCTGGTCGAACCGCTGGCCTGCGCTTTCCACTCGGTGCGGCGCGTCGACATTCCCTCGGGTGCGACGGTGGTGATCGTCGGCGCGGGCACGGTTGGGCTGCTCACATTGTTGGCACTGCGGGAGTCAGGCCCGGCGGTGCCGATCCACGTCGTCGCCAAGCACCGTCACCAGCAGGAGCGTGCGCTCGCCCTGGGTGCCACGGCCGTGCACCCGCCACGACGGGCGACCCGGGCGCTGCGCCGCTCGACGCTCGCGCGCATGCATGTCCCCGAGCGTGGGTCGGAGTTCCTGCTCGGTGGCGTCGACGTCGCCTTCGAGTGCACCGGCGGCGCCGGTGGGCTGGACACGGCGCTGCGCCTGGTGCGGGCGGGTGGCACCGTCGTCGTGTCCGGCATGCCGTCCGGTCACGTCGACCTGACTCCGCTGTGGTACCGCGAGCTGAACCTCGTCGGTGCATACGCGTCCGACGCCGGGGGCTCGAACGGAGGGCAGCCCGACTTCGTCAAGGCCATCGAGTTGGCGGCGACGGCTCCGTTCGAGGACTGGGTCGAGCCCGCGTACCCGTTGCGGCGCTGGCGCGAGGCGATCGGCCACGCGGTCGAGGCCGGCCGGCTCGGCAGTGTCAAGATCGCCTTCGACCCGAACCGCGAGTGAGAGCAGTGTTGGAGGTGGACCGGTGAGCAGACCCGGATTCGTCCTCGAGGTGGACGAGCGGACACCGCCGCTGCTCGTCCACCAGGGCGAGGGCTTCCGCCTGGAGCGTCTCCCGCTCGGCAGCAAGGTCGTGTACCCGCCGGACTCGCTGCCCGGCGTCCGCAACGTCGACGCCGCCATCGACCACGCGCTGCTCCACCCGATGGGCATCGAGCCCTTGCCGGAGCTGCTCCGGCCGGGCATGCGGCTGACCGTCGTCTTCGACGACATCTCGTTGCCGCTGCCGCCGATGCAGACCCCCGACATCCGTCAGCGGGTGATCGAGCACGTCCTCGAGCTGGCCGCGGCCAAGGGCGTCGACGACGTCGAGCTGATCGCCGGCAACTCCCTGCACCGGCGGATGACGCCGGCCGAGCTCAAACGGATCGTCGGCGATCGCGTCTTCCGGTCCTTCTTCCCCGACCACCTGCGCAACCACGATGCAGAGGACTCGGCAAACCTGGTGGACCTGGGCTCGACCGCACAGGGCGAGGTCGTCGAGCTCAACCGGCGCGCGATGGAGAGCGACCTCGTCGTCTACGTCAACATCACGCTGACGGCGATGAGCGGCGGGCCGAAGTCGGTGTCGGTCGGACTGGCCAGCTACCGCAGCCTGCGCCACCACCACAACGTGCACACCCTGCGGCACTCGCGCTCGTTCAACGACCCGCCGAACTCGGCGATGCACCACTCGTACGAGCGGATGAAGGACCTCATCGGCGACCACGTCACGGTGTTCCAGATCGAGGCCACGCTCAACAACGACACCTTCCCGGCGTCGACCGGCTTCCTGAACAAGCGTGAGTGGGAGTGGAACCTCGCCGACCAGGGCCGTTACCTCGCGGTGAAGCGGGCCAACGAGCTGTTGCCGGCGAAGTCGCGCCGCCGGCTCTGGCAGGCCACGGCCGCGCCGTACGGTGTGACCGCCGTGAACGCGGGCGCTCCCGGCGCGGTGCATCCACAGACGATCGCCAACGTGCACCGCCAGCAGCTGACCGAGGTGCAGGGCCAGTCCGACGTCGCGATCTTCGGGCTGCCCTACATCTGCCCGTACAACGTCAACTCGATCATGAACCCGATCCTGGTGATGTCGCTCGGGCTCGGCTACTTCTTCAACATGTACCGCAACCGGCCGCTGGTCCGGCCGGGCGGGACGGCGATCTTCTACCACCCGGTGCCGGGCGAGTTCCACCCCGTGCATCACCCGAGCTATATCGACTTCTTCGACGAGGTGCTGACCCAGAGCACCGACCCGGCCGTCCTCGAGACCAAGTACGAGGAGCAGTTCGCGACCGACCCCTGGTACATCCAGCTCTACCGCAAGAGCTACGCCTACCACGGCGTCCACCCGTTCTATATGTGGTACTGGGGCGCGCACGCGCTGGAGCACCTCGGCGAGGTGATCTTCGTCGGCGGCAACCGGCGCACCACGGCCCGGATGGGCTTCAAGGCTGCCTCCACGCTCGCGGATGCGCTGGAGATCGCGTCGCACACCGTCGGCACCAGTCCGACGATCTCCTACCTGCATGCTCCCCCGCTGGTCATGGCGGACGTGCGCTGATGAAGATCCGCGACGAGATCCGGCTGCTCCGCCACGGGCGCGACTGGCGCGGCCGCTCCACTGTGCCCCGCTCCGCCGACCCGTGGATCCAGTTCGAGGAGGAGCGCGAGTTCCCGACCCGCTGGGCCCGTTCGCGCGTCGCCGTCGCTGTGCGAAGCGGGCTTCGCCGGGGACTATTGAGGCCGGTTACCTGGTCGCAGACGCGACCGGTCGTGGAGGGCGTCGAGTACCTCGAGAACCTGCGCGGCCCGGCGGTGTTCGTCGCGAACCACTCCTCGCACCTCGACGCACCGCTCGTCGTCAGCTCGCTCCCCCGGCGGTTCGCCGACCGGCTGGCCGTGGGCGCGGCGGCCGACTACTTCTTCGACGCCCGGGTACGAGCTGCGGCCACGGTGCTGTTCTTCAATGCGTTCCCGGTGGAGCGGCACGGGTCGAGGCGGCTGCGCTCGCTGGCCGTGGACCTGCTGGACGACGGCTGGAGCCTGCTGCTGTTCCCCGAGGGCACGCGCTCGGAGGACGGCTGGATGAGCGCGTTCAAGCCCGGGACCGCCCAGCTGTGCGTGTCCAGGGGCGTGCCCGTCGTGCCGGTTGCGCTGCGCGGTGCGTACGCTGCGATGCCGCGGGGCCGCAACTGGCCAGTGCCGGGTCGCCCCCGCATCAGCGTCCGGTACGGGCGGCCGCTGTACCCGGCCGAGGGTGAGGGGTTCCGCGAGCTTCGTACCCGCATGATGCGCGCCGTGGTACGGCTGTCCGCCGAGGAGGAGCTGGGCTGGTACGGCGCCCTGCGCGCCGAGGCCGACGAGTCGTTGGAGCTCCCCCGCCGCTCGGCCGAACGACCCGGCCCCGCCGAGTGGCGCCGCGTCTGGGAGTCCACCCGGCCGCTCGACCCACGCCCTCGGCGCCGGGTCTGGACCTTCTAGCCGCGACGACGACAGCGGGCGTCGACGATTTCGTCGGCGCCGACGGTACTTGGTACCGTGGTGCGTCGTTGCGCCATTAGCTCAATTGGCAGAGCAGCTGACTCTTAATCAGCGGGTTCGGGGTTCGAGTCCCTGATGGCGCACCAGGTCTGACCAGCAAGTTCTCTCGCCGAGTCCTCCGACGAGGACTTTGTCGGCGCAGGCGTGGCATGGTTCGTGGCATGGGCACTCGCTAGAGTGTGGGCGCGGGTGGCCCAGTTGCGGCCGTCGAGCAGTTCGATCTGCATCGAGCCGAAGATGGACTCGATGAGGCTGTTGTCGTAGGCGCAGGCGACCTTGCCCATCGACCCGAGCAGGCCGGCTTCGCGCAGCCGGTGCCCGAACAGCCAGGACTTGTGCTGCCCGGGTTCAAGGGGTCGTCGCAACACTGGTTGACTGCAGCGAGAGCAGCTGCTCGTTGAGGGTTTCGGCGGGCGTCTTCCAGCCGAGGGTCTTACGGGTCGGCCGTTGAGCGAGGCGGCTACGGCGGCGATCGCCGGCGCTGTGCTTGCTCAGGTCGGTGCCCCTCGGGAAGTACTAGCGCAGCAGACCGTTGGTGATCTCGTTGCTGCCGCGCTGCCAGGGACTGTGAGGGTCGCAGAAGTACACGTCGAGGCCGGTGTCGATGCGCAGCTGGGCGTGCTGGCCATCTCTGCGCCCTGGTCCCAGGTCAGCGACCGCCGCAACTGCCCGGGCAGGGTGGTGATCGAGGATGCGATCGCGTCGCGGACGGCCTCGGCGCCGTGCCCGGCCAGCGGCGGACCGTTCTTGACTCTGAGCTCGCCGTGGCACTCCATGGGCGGCAGGGTGCAGCAGCATCGTGAACCGGGTGGTGCGCCGATCGCCGAACTATCTAGCCCGAGGATCAGGTCGCCTTCCCAGTGCCCGGGCACTGCCCGGTCCTCGGCCTCGGCCGGGCGCTCGCTGATCAGGATCTTGGGAGTGACGAACATCTTTCCCCCGCCCGCGAGTGCGGGCCCGCGGCACGCGCAGCGCCCGACCGGTCCGCAGGCACGCGGTCACCTCCCGACGCAGCGCGCCGCGGCCCTGGATGTAGAGCGCCTGGTAGAGCGCCTCGTGCGAGATGCGGATCGACTCATCATCGGGGAAGTCGACCGGTAGCCGGTTCGCGATCTGCTCCGGGCTCCACGAGCTGGCCCAGCGCCCGGCCCTGACGGCGGCCGTGCCGCCGCCCGATCCATCGAGTCTCAGGCCCGGGCATGGGCTTGCCGTCGGGCGTGCAGATCGTGCCGGCGAGCCGATCCTGCACGTAGTCACGAAGCCGCTCGTTCGCGGCGAGCCTGGCCGTCTTCGGGCGCTGAGCTCGACGATCTCGATGCCACTGCGCGATGACCGCCCGATACACCAGCACGCCGCCGCGGGTCGCGGCGTTGCGGCGCAGCTCACGAGAGAGACCGTCGACGGATCCCGGCCGAGATGTCGGGCAATCTCCCGCACCCCGTATCCGTACGCTCGACAGATCGCGATCTCCTCCCGCTCGGCGAAGGACAAGTAGCGACCCGAGTGCGGCTCGAACCTCGACGGCGGCATGCCGCCAGCCTCAACGGAACCACCGCGACCCGACCGCCGGCGACACCCGGCCTCCAGTCCGGCGGCCTCACTCTGAGGCGCTTCAAGAACACCCCATACGACGGACACGCCGCAGCCCACTACGCTGCCCTCACACCGCAGGAGTGCAGCGGGCGGTGGATGCCCGCGCGGCGCAGCGGCTGGGTGGAGCCAGCGCGCCGCGTGTTGGGCATCGACGAGACCCGATTCGGCCGGCCGCGGTAGGTCCGCGATAGGCAGGCGGGGAAGTGGCGGCGGACCGAGCCGTGGCCGACCGGGTTCGTCGACCTGCAATGCGAGAGTCTGGTATCCCGATCGTCCCCGCGGGTCTTGGCCGGTGTCCCCTGGTGCGCCCGGTGGACCCTGCGCTATCGAAGCTCCTCAGCTGATCCTGAACGTCTCGAGATCCACGAATGCAGAGGTCTCCGTCAACACGTTGTTGCTGTTGACCATAGTGAGGACCGCAGCCAGGCGGTAGAGGTTCGACCCACCCGCTGGCGCGTTCGGCAGCGTCCCACCCGCCACCGTAACCGTCCAGGTGAACGGGTTTCCGACAGGGCTGTCGCCTGGGATGTTGACGGGAACACTGCCGATCGCCTGGTCGATGGGCCCGCCGAGTTGGTCGGCGTAGATCGTTACCGTCGCCGTTCCCGTGATGGCGTTACCCGCGCTGATCGTGATCTCGCCTCTGACACGGAAGTCGAGGGCGGCCTCAAGGACCTTCGCTGGCGCTCCGTTGTTGTCTTCCACGGCGGTTACGGTGAACGTCCCGCCTGGGACCGGGAAGAATTGGATGTCTGCCATTGGAGTGGTTCCCCTCTCTGTGCGCCCCTCGTCAGGACTCGGGACGAAAGAAGACACGGCCGCGATTAGAGGCGTTACAATCTCTCTACCCGGGAAGGGATTGAGGGTCGGAGGAATCTGGAATACACGGACGCTCCTCTTGTCTGGAAGGTCATGAGATTGGCTCCAGTCAAGTGGAGCCCGCTCAGCTGCCGCCATAACAGTTGATCAGGCGTCCTGTCGTTTTTCGGTCATCACAACAATGATGGCCGTGTGATGTGGCGATGCACCTCGCTAAGCAATGGAATCTGATGCTTGACGCCAAGATTGCTCTTCTATTGATGCCATCATGAGACTCAGATGACGTCGACGCACGACTCGGCGCATGCCTTGTTGCATGCGAGGTTCAAGCCGTTGTCAACGGCGCCCGGGAGCTGACCCCCTGGCGCCGGGCGGGTTCTAAGGCGGTTTCGATCGATCGTCGCAACAGCGTGGTCTGATCATGACAGTCCGGCGGTGAAGACGGAGGTGTCTGCCACTGAAGGACGCGTCGGGGGACGTTCGTTGAGAGGGCGCTCGGCGCGCCTGAGGTCGTCAGGGTTAAGATCGACAGGTCGCGGCCTTTTGGGGAAGAACTGGAGCAGAAGCCCGTTGGTGTTCTCGTTCGTGCCACGCTGCCACGGGCTGCCGGGCTCGGCGAAGTAGACGCCCTACCCGAGGTGCTCGGTGATCAGGTCGTGGCGTGCCATCTCGGATCCCTGGTCCCAGGTCAGTGTCTGCCGGGCTTCGGTCGGGATCGCGGCGAGCACCGGCGTGACCGCTTCGACGAAGGCGTCGGCGGCGTGACCGTTGGGCAGGTGCACCAGTCGCACGGACCGGCTGGTGCGGTCCACCAGAGTGCCGATCGCGGAGCGGCTCTGTCTGCCGACGACCAGGTCGCCTTCCCAGTCCCCGATCCTGGTCCGAGTCTCGACGATCTCGGGCCGGCTGTGGATGAGCAGCGCCGGGGCAAGGAACCGGGTGGTGCGCTCGGTGGTCTTGCGCCGTCGCTTGCGGAGGGGACGCCCGGTCCGCAGTTTGGCGGTCAACGCTCTGCGCAGACCGCCCTTTCGGCCCAGGTAGAGCGCCTGGTAGATCGTCTCGTGACAGATGTGCCACTCACTGCGCTCGGGATGCTCGGTCCGTAGCCAGGAGGCGATCTGCTGTGGACTCCAGGTGTCCTCGAGCTTGGCCCGCACCAGGTCCCGCAGCTCTGGGTCGCGGACCAGAGCGCCGGCTCGCTCACGCCGGGCCTTGTCCCGGGCTCGAGCATGCGCGAGATCGGCGTCGTAGACGTTCTTGTCGTACGGCTTCATGTTGCGGCATAGCTCGCGCGACACCGTCGAGGGAGACCGTCCGATTCGCCGGGCGATCTCACGAACCCCGAGTCCACGCTCGCGCAAGGTGGCGATCCGCTGCCGCTCGAGCAGGGACAGGTACCTCGATGAGCGGGCGTCCTCGGCCACCCGGGTCGGCGGGATACCACCGGCTTCGCTCCGCCACCGGTACCCGGTCTTGCGTCCGATGCCGAGCTGACGGCACGCCTCGACGGTAGGCACCCCGTCGAGGATCAATCGCCAGTAATCGCCTTCCAGCACCAGCCGTCGCTTCCGGCCCCGTCGTGTCATCTCCACACCCCTTCGAATAGCAGGAGTGTTGCGACGAGGCTTAGAACCCGCCTGCCGCTCCGGGGTCAGGATTCACGTGCCGCCGACGGCCGTGAGCCCTTTGGGGGAATCCCTGTGACCACACGCCCTGAGATGCCATCAGAAGGCTCATCATGGGTGATCGGTCACCAAATCGTCTCGGCCAGCCCCTGTGCAGATGATCGTCGACGATTGGCGTCAAACCGAAGGCTACCCGTTCGGAGCCACGATAGGATTCGCAAGAGCCGAGCGAAACGACGTGACTGAACGGTCCTGACCGCAGATGTGGAGGTCCGACTCATGGGCGCCGAAGTCTCGCAAACTGGTCATAACCCCTGTACGCAGACTCGTGTCCGCCTACGATCGTGACCTGCCGAAGGCGTGAGCGTCGGCGGCTGAGGCGGCGGGAGCCTTGGAACGGGCGGCTGACCAGCTGCTGAGCGCCGCTCTTTCGGCGCTGGAGCTGGCAGATCCGGATACGCGCCAGGTTGCCACGAAGCTCGCTGAACTGCGGGCGCTGGCACTAAGCCAGGGCGACGCCTCGCTCGTGACTCTCGTGACCGCTGCGGAGGAGGTCGCTACGGAATGGAGCCGCCGACGTCATCAGGCTCAGCGCTCTACGCAAGAACTGCGGGAGTTATGGCAGTCAATTACAACTGCTCGGGCCCGCTTGAGAGCGCTTCTTCATCTCATCGGTGGCACGACGAGAGTTGGGACGTCACCTGAGTACGACTCGCCACCTTTCCACGACGATCGCCCCGCTGGTCGCCGACGTTGGTTGCCGCTCGTTCGTGGAACCAACCGGACGCGTTCGACGCCACCCGTCACACAAAGTCACGCCCATCGAAACCAGGAACTGCCCGATCGATCGTTCAGGCCTCCCGCCATATGGACCAGCGAGGTCGAGACGGCCGGAGACTCTGTGAAAGAAACTGCCAAAGAGGCAGTCGAGGATGCTGCCGGGTCTGCTTCGCCGCCGCCGAATCTCGAAGAGCGCGCCCACACGGGCGAGATCACATTCCCTCTTATCGACGAGGACTCGCGGACCTCCAAGCCGCGACGCCCTCACGATGGGCGAATCGGGTCACATCCGGTTCAACAGTCGGAGCGCGTACCGACATCCGCCGATCTCGCAGTTGTCTTCTTGGGATCATTCGGTGTGTTTGTCAATGGACGCCGTGTGGAGGTCTTTACGAGCGCAAAGTCATTGCGCATCTTCAAATACCTACTTGCTCACCGGAGCCAACCGGTACAGCGGGACGTTCTCATCGATCTCTTCTGGCCGAACTCGGACGTCGACAACGGCCGGCACAACTTGCAGCAGGCCATGTACGTGCTGCGCAAGACCTTCAGGGCAGAAGGCCCCTACCTCCAATTCATCAAGCTTGAAAGCGATTCCTACGTCGTGAACCCGGATCTATCGTTCTGGTCTGATGTCGAGGAGTTCGAAGAAGCGGCCAGCCAAGGTCGCCGAGCGGAGCAGGACGGACATTCGACGGTCGCGGTAAGCGCCTACGAGCGCGCGGAGCGTGCCTATGCGGGTGACTACCTCATGGATACCCCATATGAAGATTGGGCGATAAGCCATCGGGAACGATTGCGATTGGTGTATCTCGACGTAGCAAATCGGCTCGCGGACATACATCTGGTCTCCGGTGATTTGGAGTCCGCGGTGCTCGTCAGTCGCCGAATCCTTCATTTCGAGCCCTGCGACGAGCGGGTTCACCGTCGACTCATCAAATGCTACGGAGTGTCCGGCCAGCGCAATCTCGTTATTCGCCAATACCGCAACTACGTCGACTGCATGGAGCGCGTTCTTGGTCTTGGCCCTGACCGCGAGACGACGGCACTCTACGAATCCCTCATCAATCAGCGAAGTGCGGCTTCCTAAAACTGGCTTATAGAGTGGTCTATGGCGGCTTCCAGCCGCTACGTGACGTATAGCCGCGTCAGTCTGGGAGCTTGCACCGGTCCCATCACGCGACCACCCGTGCCCGCAACTTCTCGTACTCAGCTGCGGTGATCACGCCGATGTCGAGCAAGTGCTGCAACGCCGCGAGCGGGTCGGCCCGGGTCCTGCTCCGGGCGGCCGGGGCGGCGGCCCCGCCGGGCGGCATGGGCGGGCGACCGGCTGCTGTCGCGCCACTCACCGGAAGACCGGGCCCGCTGGGCCACTGCGACGGGTGGGCCGCCGCATAGGCCTGTGCCGGAGTGAATGGACCACCGTGGTAGGGCACGTCCCCGGTCATTCCGGCACGCCGCAAGTGTCTGGGCACCAACCGCATCCCCTCCTCCGCGGGGAGATCATAGCCAGCCCCGTGACTCGGCCGCTGGTAACGCCCGCCGGAGCGTTGCCCTACCTGCCGGCGCCATCGTCGGGCATGGTTGCTCGAGAGACGAGGGGAGCGTTGTGCAGTACGAGATCGTCGCCGAGGCGTACCGCGATTTGGAGCAGGCCAACGTCCGGCTGGAGATGATCGACCGGCTCGCGGTCCTGCTCGCGCAGACCCCCGCCGAGCTGCTGGCCCCGGTCTGCTACCTGTGTCAGGGTCTGATCGCGCCGGAGTTCGCCGGCGTGGATCTCGGCCTGGCCGAGAAGCTCGCCGTTCGTGCGGTCGGCACTGCGACCGGCGTTACCCCGGAGCAGGTCAAGGACATCTTGCGGG
>Ga0299907_10003364_pt1 | contig 10208 bp, 6 predicted proteins | sample RVTome_16_FD_198680 | JGI IMG/M metagenome (GOLD analysis project Ga0299907, IMG submission 198680) | Soil microbial communities from uranium-contaminated site in the Upper Colorado River Basin, Wyoming, United States - RVT152D67 (version 2) ... | reverse complement strand
TCTCCAGCGCCTCCTCGTCGGTGTTGAGGAGGCCGGTGAGCGTGTTGATGAAGACCGGGAAGAAGCAGATCGTGGCCGCCATGACGATCTTCGGGGTCAGCCCGAACCCGAACCAGGTGATGAAGATCGGGGCCAGGGCCACCCGCGGGGTCACCTGGAGGATGATCATGTAGGGGGAGACGATTCGGCGGAACCACCCCCAGAAGCTCGAGAGCACCGCGAGGATGAACGCCAGCCCCGCTCCGAACGCGAACCCGGCGATCGTCGCTGTGAAGGTCGCGAGGAGGTGCTGCCAGATGATCCCCGTCGTGAAGAGGTCGACGAGCGCAAGCGCGATTCCGCTCGGAGCCGGGAGCACGAGGTGGCTGATGAGGCCAGCGCGTGCGGCCAGCTCCCAGAGAGAGACGAGCACCACGAACACGAGGAGTGCCGGCCACGTGAGCTGGAGGCGTCTCCGGCCGCTGATGCGGCCGGGCTCCGCGATCCCCTCGACCGTCCGGATGTCCTGCTCCTCGCTCGTCCTCATATGCTCTCACCAAGGAGGCCGCGGACCTTGAACGCGAGATCGTTGAACTCGGGCGTCCGCAGGAGCTCGATCGCCCGGGGGCGGCCGAAGGGCACCTCGACAACACCTGCCAGGCGTCCCGGGCGCGGCGTCATCACGAGGACCTGATCCGCGAGGAACACGGCCTCGGTGATGTTGTGGGTGACGAACATGATCGTGGCGTCCACCTCGGACTGGATCCGGAGGAGCTCGAGGTTGAGCCGCTCGCGGGTGAACTCATCGAGCGACGCGAACGGCTCGTCCATCAGGAGGAGGTCGGCGCCGGTGATCAGGAGGCGGGCGAGCGCCACGCGCTGCTGCATGCCTCCCGAGAGATGCTGGGGATAGGCGTGCCGGAAGTCCTCGAGGCCCAGCAGGCGTAGGAGGCTGCGCCCCTCCTGCCAGTCCCGATCGGTGAGCTTCCCCCGGATCCTGCGAGGGAGCACGACGTTCTCGAGGGCGGTCTTCCAGGGGAGGAGGATCGGGCGCTGGAACATCATCGCGATGTCGGTGCGCGGCGCGGTCACCTTCGACCCGTGGACCTCGAGCTCGCCCGAGGATCTGGGGATGAGGCCGGCGACGAGCCTCAGGAGGGTGGACTTGCCGCAGCCGCTCGGGCCGACCACCGAGGTGAACTGACCGCTCCGAACCTCGAAGGAGACGTCTTCGAGCGCCACGACCTTGCCCCGCGGGAAGACCTTCGTGAGCCCTCGAGCTCGGACTGTGGGCCCTCCGGAGCCGGCGCGGTGGCCGACGGTGTCCGTTGCCCGACGCGGCTCCTCCATCCCCGGCGTCCCCCTCCGGACCATCAGGCTGAAGTCCGACTTCAGATGTCAGGTAGTGTAAACACCGTGGTCTTCGGGGCGCAAGACGAACGCCCGGGCCCCTCACGAGCCCTCGTGCGCGCGTCCGGCGGGATGGTGGCGACGAGCCATCCTCACGCGGTCGAGGCGGGCCTGGCCGCGATGAGCCGAGGCGGGACCGCCGTGGACGCGGCCGTGGCGGCCGCCGCGGTGCTCTCGGTGGTGGACCCCCCCTCCACCGGCGTCGGCGGGGACCTGTTCGCCCTTGTGTGGCCGGCCGGGGCCGCCATCCCGGCGGCGCTCGCGTCCGCGGGCATCGCCCCGTCGGGCCTCTCCATCGAGGCGATCCGGGAGGCCGGGCACGGGGCGATGCCCGCGGACGGGCCGTGGACCGTGACCGTGCCGGGCGCGGTCGCCGGGTGGGTCGGGCTGCTGGAGCGCCATGGCCGGCTCGGGATGGGCGCCGCGATGGCCCCGGCGATCGAGGCCGCCGAAGGGTTCGACGTCACCCCCGTCGTCGCCCGGAGCTGGGCCGCCGCGGCGCCCAAGCTCGAGCGCGACCAGGCCTCCGCGGCGCTGTTCCTGCCGGGGGGGTCGGCACCCCGGGAGGGAGCCCGGTTCGCCAACCCCGATCTCGCGGAGACCCTCCGCGCCATCGCGGCCGAGGGTCCAGGCATCATCTATACGGGCCCGCTCGGAGAGCGCATCGCCAGCGCCGTCGAGCGGGCGGGTGGTCCGCTCCGGGCGGGCGACCTCGCCGCCTGGGAGGGGCCCATCTGGTCGGAGCCGATCTCGCTCGACCTGGGCGGGACCACCCTCTTCGAGCACCCTCCACCCGGACAGGGTGTCGTCGTGATCGAGGCGCTCGGCATCTACCGCGAACTCGCCCCGTCCGGGCCTTTGGCGGAGGAGCACGCCGCGATCGAGGCGCTGCGCCTCGCGTTCGCGGACGCGTTCCGTCTCGTGGCCGACGGGGCACCCGTGCGGTCGCTCCTCGAACCCTCACACCTGCGCGATCGGGCGGCGTCGGTCCGGCACGACCGCCCCGCCCGTCTCCCGGGCGGCCCGGCGCCGGGCGGCGACACCGTCTACGTGGCCGCCGTCGACCCTGAGGGGGGCGCCTGCTCGCTCATCCAGAGCATCTTCCACCGTTTCGGCTCGGGGCTGACCGTCCCCGGCTCGGGCATCGTCCTCCACAACCGGGGGGCGGGGTTCACGCTCGCCGACGGCCACCCCAATCGACCGGAGCCGGGGAAGCGCCCGTACCACACGATCATCCCGGCGATGCTGGGCGCGGAGGGGAGCTTCCTCGGATGCCTGGGCGTGGTCGGGGGGTTCATGCAGCCGCAGGGGCAGCTCCAGATCCTGAGGAACGTCCTGGATCGGGGGATGGATCCGCAGGCCGCGATCGACGCCCCCAGGTTCCGCGTCTCGGAACGGAGCGAGGGCTCGCGGGTGGCCGTCGAGGACGGGTTCCCCGAGGAGGCCGCCTCGGGCCTGGCCCGGATGGGGCACGAGGTCGGCCGTCTCCCGTGGTGGGACGCAGGGGGAGCCCAGCTCATCCTCCGGGCGGAGGATGGGTCGCTCCTCGGCGGATCCGACCCGCGGAAGGACGGACGAGCCGGTGCGCTCCCAGGTTGAGCGACCCTCAGCCGCCCAGGATCCCCTCGGGGTCGTAGGCGGCCCCGCCGCCCACGATCGTGCCGGCGACCTCGATGTCCTTGATGTTCTCCTCCGGGACCGCCATCAGGTCGTCGGACAGGATGGCGAGGTCGGCGAGCTTCCCGGGCTCGATCGATCCCTTGACGTCGTCCTCGAACACCGAGATGGCGCCGTTCCGCGTGTACATCTTCAGCGCCTCCTCGCGGGGCAGGGCCTGGCTCGCGCCCACGACCTCCCCCAGGATGTTCCGGCGCGTCACGATCGTCCAGATCCCGAACAGCGGCGAGAGCGGCGCCGTGTCGAAGTCGGAGCCCCCGCGGAGGAACACGCCGTTCTCGTGCCACGTGCGGTTCGGGAAGAAGTTCTCCGCCTCGGGGCCCAGGAACTTGATCGCGTCGTTGGAGTGCCAGTAGTAGAGGGGCTGCTGCGTCGAGAGGACCACCCCCATCTCGCCGATCTGCCGGAGGTTGTTCTCGGTGGGGGTGAGTGCCCCGTGCTCGAGGGTCCAGCGGAGGCCGTTGATCGGGGACCCGCCGTGAACGGATTCGAAGGTGTCGAGCGCGAGGTCCAGCGCCCCGTCGCCCTGGACGTGCACGTTCATCTGGAGGCCGTGCTCGGCCGCGGCCTGGCAGATCGCCATGACCGTGTCCGGGCGGAACAGGAGGATGCCGCGCCATCCCTCGCCGAAGGTGTCCTCGGCGTACGGCTCGCGCGAGTAGTTGTCCTCGATGAACCCGTCGAGGACGAGCTCGCCGACGGCTCCCATCCGGAGCCAGTCGTGCCCGAACCCCGAGAGGACGCGGAGGCTGGCGATGTGGTCGGAGATCGCCTCCACCGGCATCTCGGCCATCTCGAAGCCGATGTGGTTCATCCGCCAGCGCACTTTCAGCTTCCCCTCGCGGTGGAGCCGCTGCATCAGCTGGAAGTTGCCGAAGGGCGGGCCGACGTCTCCCTGGTCGATGACGCTCGTGATGCCGTTCTGGAGGAAGAGATCCTGGACGCGGTCGATCCCCTCGAGGACCTCCTCGACGCCCTGGGGCGGCTCCTGGCCCATCACGCAGAACATCGCCGTCTCGAGCAGGTGCCCGTTGGGCTCGCCGGTCTCCGGGTCCTTGAAGACGTAGCCGCTCCCCCCCGCGAACTTCTCGGGCGTGTCCCGGTTGATGCCGCAAGCGTCGAGGGCGGGGCTGTTCGCCATGGCCCGGTGGAAGGCGGTGTTGGCCCAGAAGGGGTTGTCGGGGGCCGCGCCGTCGAGCTCGTCGCGGTACGGGAGCCGTCGCTCCTCGAGCTGGTCGGGGGTCCAGTGATTGGAGCCGCGGAACCACTCGCCGGCCGGGAGCGAGTCGGCCCGCTCCTTGACCTTCGCCAGCATCTCCGAGATCGTGCGGCACTCGGCGAACTGCACCTGGGGCAGGTTCTTGCCCGCGTAGATCGGGTGGAGGTGGGAGTCCATGAACCCGGGCACGACCGTCCGTCCCTCGAGGTCGACCACGCGGGTGTCGTCCCCGGCCAGGCGGCGCATCTCGTCGGTGAAGCCAATCCCGACGATGGTGTCACCGTTGATAGCGACGGCTTCGGCGGTGCTGAAGTCGTCGTCCACCGTGTAGACGCGACCGTTCGCCAGGATGAGGTCCGGCTCGAGGATGCCCATGGCCCGCTCCTTTCGACTGATGTCGGACTTCGAACTATAGTCCCGGCCTGCCCCGCGGATGCAATCGAGCGGACGCCGGACCGGCGGGCGGGGGACCGCGGCGACAGCCGCGGTGGCGGCCCGGCGTGTGGTCGAGGGGCGGGCCCGCGAAGGTCGGGGGTTGCGGCCTTGTCTACGGTCGGACATCATACCGAGGACGAAGGGCGACCGCTTTGACCGACAAGGAGCACCGCTTCCAATCGATCGGGTCCAAGAGGAGCTTCGAGCTCGTCATCCGGGAGATGCAGAAGGCCATCACTCGCGGGGACCTGAAGCCCGGGCAGAAGCTCCCGGCCGAGCCCGAGCTCGCATCGCAGTTCGGGGTCTCCCGGTCGGCCCTCCGCGAGGCGCTCAAGGCGCTGGAGCTCTCCGGGTACCTCGAGGTGCGCCGGGGCTACGGCGGAGGGACCTTCGTCTTCGCCCCGGAGTCCGAGGAGTTCACGTCGATCGCCCCGCCGCCGATCTCGAGCCTGGAGGTCACCCGCCGCCACCTGCTCGAGGTCCGGCTCGTCATCGAGCCGCAGGCGGCCCGGCTGGCCGTCAAGGCTCCTTTCGAGGAGATCCTCAGCCTGCACGAGGCGATCCGCCACATGGAGACCTTCGACGACCGCCCGGCCCACGTGCTCGCCGCCGCGGCCAACTTCCACATCGGCCTGGCCAAGGCGTCGGGCAACCCGGTGTTCGTCTCCGTCCTCGAGGGGCTCCGGCCGGTCATGTACCGGGCGATGTCCAAGCTCGTGACCGACTCGGAGTGGCGCGAGGGGTGCCGCCTCCAGCACGAGACGATCGTCAAGGAGATCGAGAAGGGGGACGCCGACGGTGCGGACGGCGCGATGCGGGCCCACCTGTCGATGAAGGAGGGCGAAGGTGCCTGACGGAACCTACTGGAACCGCGAGATCGAGACGATGCCCTGGGCCGAGGCCGAGGCGATGCAGGAGGAGCTGCTGCAGAAGCAGCTCGCCTACGTGGCCGAGCGGTCGCCGTTCTACGCGGCGAAGTGGAAGGAGGCCGGCTTCGACCCGAGCAAGGTGAGATCGCTCGCCGATCTCGCGGAGGCCCCCTTCACCACGAAGCAGGAGCTGCGCGACAGCCAGATCGCCACGCCCCCTCTCGGGGACCATGCCGCAGCCGACCTCGTGGACGTGATCCGCGTCCACTCCTCGAGCGGCACGACCGGGCGGCCCAGCTACGTCGGGGTGACCCGCAGCGACCACGAGGTCTGGACCGAGACGATCAGCCGCGTGTACTACTGCGAGGGGGTCCGCCCCGAGGACGTGCTGATCCACGGCTTCGGCCTGGGGTTCTTCGTCGGGGGGCTGCCCCTGGCCCACGCGGTGGAGAACATCGGCGCCACCTTCGTCCCCATCGGGACCGGGGCCTCCGACCGCCTGGTGACCAGCATCCAGAACCTGGGCGGGACGATCCTCACGTGCACGCCCTCCTACGCCAACTACCTCGCCGAGCACCTCCGCGAGAAGTTCGAGATGGAGCCGGCCGAGCTGGGCCTGAAGCGGATCCTCCTGGGGGCCGAGCCCGGCGGAGGGATCCCGGCCGTTCGCCAGCGGCTGGCCGATGACTACGGCGCCTGGGTCACCGAGGGACTCGGGAACGCCGACCTGATCCCCGTGTACGGGGCCAACTGCGACGAGCTCGACGGCAACCACTTCCTCGGGCCCGACTTCATGGTCCTCGAGGTCGTCGACCCCGAGACAGGGGGGTCGCTGGGCCTCGAGGACGGGGTCGAGGGCGAGCTGGTCGCCACCCACCTGAAGCGCGAGTGCGTGCCGCTCGTGCGCTTCCGGGTGGGCGACCGGGTGGTCGTGAAGTCCTCCCCCTGCGCCTGCGGGAGGACCGCTCCCAGGATGACCTGCATCGGTCGGGTCGACGACATGCTGATCGTCGCGGGGGTCAACGTGTGGCCGTCCGCGGTGAAGGACGTCATCACCGACCTCTATCCGCGGACCACGGGCGCGATGGAGATCCTCCTCGCTTCGGAGCCCCCCAGCGTCGAGCCCCCGCTGCGGATCCAGGCCGAGTACGGGCCGGAGGCCACCGACCTCGACGCGCTGAAGGAGGAGATCGAGGCGATCCTCCGGGAGAAGCTGATCGTCAAGTCCGACGTCGAGCTGGTCCCGCCGGAGACGCTTCCCCGCTTCGAGATGAAGGCCAAGCTCATCCGGAAGCTCTACGAGGAAGGAGAGGTGACGCGAGCATGAGCAGGTACATCGTCGCGGTCGACATCGGAGGGACGTTCTCCGATCTCGTCTCCCTCGACCGCGACTCCGGGGAGATCAGGCACGCGAAGGTCCCCTCCACCCCTCCCACGTTCATCGACGGCGTGATCAACGCCCTCGACAAGGTGGGCATCCCTGCCGCCGAGATGGCGGTCTTCAAGCACGGGTCCACGATCGCGACCAACGCCATCATCGAGCGGAAGGGGGCCCGGACCGCGCTGGTCACCACCGAGGGCTTCCGCGACGTGCTCGGCGCCGCGCGCGCCGACCGGACCGATCACTTCGACCTCTCGGCGATCGAGCGGCCGCCCCTCGTCCCGCGGCGCGACGTCCTCGGTGTGCGCGAGCGCGTGGACTACGAAGGGACGCCCGTCGTGGGTCTCGACGAGGAGAGCCTCGACCGCGCCGTCGAGCTCATCGGGAAGCGCGACATCGAGGCCGTCGCCGTCGTCTTCCTCAACTCCTTCATGAACCCCGAGCACGAGTACCGGACCGTCCAGGCGATCCAGGAGGCGCTCCCGGACGTGTACGTGTGCTGCTCCTACGACATCCTCCCGGAGCTGAAGGAGTTCGAGCGGACCTCCACCACCACGGTGAACGCCTACATCGGGCCGATCGTCGATCGGTATCTCTCGAACCTCACGAAGCGCCTGGCGGACTGGGGGTTCAAGAACGACACGTTCATCATCCACTCGGGCGGCGGCGTGATGAGCCTCGACGCCGCCCGTCGACTGCCCTCACGGACGTGCATGTCGGGGCCGGCGGGCGGCGTGGTCGGGGCCGCGTACATCGGGAGCCTCGCGGGGTTCCCGGGCGTGCTCAGCTTCGACATGGGTGGGACCTCCTGCGACGTGGGTCTGATCAGTGAGGGGAGGCCGGGCCACGCGGCTGGGTGGAAGATCGAGCACAAGGTCCCCGTGCAGTTCCCGGCCGTGGACGTCTCCACGATCGGCGCCGGCGGGGGAACGATCGCCTGGATCGACCGAGCGGGCAGCCTCCGCTCGGGTCCCCAGAGCGCGGGAGCGAACCCCGGGCCCGCCGCGTACGACACGGGGGGCACCGAGCCCACCAACACCGACGCCAACCTCGTGCTGGGCCGCCTCAACCCCGGGACCTTCCTCGGCGGCGACCTGCCGCTCAAGCCCGAGCTGGCCGAGGAGGCGATCCGGACGAAGATCGCGGAACCGCTGGGGCTCTCCCTCGAGGAAGCGGCCGAGGGGATCCTGCGGTTGTCCAACACGAACATGGTCAACGCCGCGCGGCTGGTCACCGTCGAGCGCGGGCACGACCCGAGGGACTACGCGCTGATGGCCTTCGGGGGCGCCGGGCCCCTGCACGCCACCTACTGCGCCAGCGAGCTCTCCATCCCCAGCGTGCTGGTCCCGCTCAGCCCGGGCATCGCCAGCGCGTTCGGACAGCTCCGGGTGGAGATCCGGGACGACTACCAGCGCCCGCTCCTGAAGAAGCACGGCGACGTGACGCCCACCCTCCTGGAGAAGGTCTTCGGCGAGATGGAGGAGCAGGCGCGCGAGAGCCTCACGAGGGAGGGGATCACGGCCCAGGAGATGCAGCTCGAGCGGACCGTGGACCTCAAGTACTACCCGCAGACCACCTACCTCAACTTCCCCGTTCCCGAAGGGCCGATCGACGAGGCGACGGTCGACACGCTCGTCGATCGGTTCCTCGAGCGACACGAGCGCGAGTTCGGCTACTCGGTGCCGCTCGACTTCACGAGCGTCGAGTTCGTCAACGCGCGGCTGACCGCGCTGGGGCCGGCGCCGATCGGGGAGCTGGCCAGGACGAGCGAGACGGGGGTGGCCGAGGACGCCGTCTCCGACACGCGGCGGGTCCACTTCTCCGAGGCGGGGGGTTGGGTCGAGACGCGGATCTACGACCGCAGCCGGCTCCGGGCGGGAGCGGCCTTCGACGGTCCCGCGATCGTCGAGGAGGCCGACTCGACGACGGTGATTCCTCCGGGGGCGAAGGTCGAGGTGGACGAGTACCTGAACATGATCGTGGACGTGCGCGGTATGCCGCGCACGTGAGGGGGAAGGGAGACCGATGACGTCGGCGATCGACACGATGGATCCGATCACCTTCACGGTGCTGCGGAACGGCTTCCGGTCGATGTGCTCCCAGGGCTCGGCCCTGGTCGAGCGAGTGGCGTGGGGCCCGGTGATCACCCAGGGCCGCGACTACTCGGTCGGCATCCTCACCGCGGACGGCCGGCTGGTGGCCCACGGGACCGTCGACATCACCCCGCACATGGGCACCTTCGAGTTCTCGGTGCGGGCCGTCATGGAGGACTTCGGCGACGACCTCGGGCCCGGGGACGTCTTCATCGTGAACGACCCCTATCGGGCCGGCACCCACAACCAGGACGTGCGGCTCGTTCGCCCGGTGTACGTGGACGACGAGCTCTTCGCGTTCGCCGTGGCCTGCGGGCACTGGTCCGACATGGGCGGGCCGATCCCGGGCACCTTCAACCCTGCGGCCGTCGAGGCCTGGGCCGAGGGGATCGTGATCCCTCCGACGCGCCTCTATCACCGCGGGGAGCCGGTCAAGTCGACCTTCGAGATGATCAAGATGAACGTCCGCGTGCCCCACGAGCGGATGGGCGACGCCGCCGCCCAGCACCAGGCCACGAAGCTGATCGAGCGCCGCCTGGGCGAGTACGTCGAGCGGTACGGGAAGGAGACCGTCTCGCAGGGCTTCGAGGCGGTGATGGACTACGCCGAGCGACTCTTCCGGGCCGAGGTGGCGGACCTCCCCGACGGTACCTACACGTTCAGCGACGCCGCCGATCACGACATCGGGACGCCCGGGCATCCTCGAGTCACGTTCCGGTGCAAGCTGGTGATCGAGGGCGACCGCGTCACCGTCGACTGGACCGAGTCCGACGACGCGCCGAAGGGCCCGACCGGCCTGACGCTCCCGGCGCTCTCCAGCGCCACCTACGACGGCACACTGCACTGCTTCCCGCACCTGGTGCCGCTGAACCACGGGATCATCCGGGCGCTCGACATCAGGACCCGGCCGGGCTCGGCCGCGCACGTCCTGCACCCGACGCCGGTGGCCGGCTACTGCTCCTCGGGGTACGAGAAGACCGACCACGCGATGATGGGCGCCTGGGGCCAGGCCATGGCAGCGGCGGGACGCCCCGAGATGATCTTCGCCGGCACGGTGAACCTCCAGAACTGCGTGATCGGCGGGATTCACCCCAAGTCCGACCAGCGCTACGTCTCCTACACGTGGTCGGAGGGCGGCCAGGGCG
>Ga0299907_10003361_pt1 | contig 10212 bp, 7 predicted proteins | sample RVTome_16_FD_198680 | JGI IMG/M metagenome (GOLD analysis project Ga0299907, IMG submission 198680) | Soil microbial communities from uranium-contaminated site in the Upper Colorado River Basin, Wyoming, United States - RVT152D67 (version 2) ... | reverse complement strand
GACAGGGCCGCAGGCTTCGGACGAGCGGTTCTCCAGCCTGGCCACGATCGAGAAGATGCAGTTCCTGAGGGGCGTCCCCCTGTTCGCCCAACTCGACCCCGAGGATTTGGAGGACCTCAGTCGGCTGACCGAGGACGAGACCGTCACGGCACCGGAGGTCCTCTGCGAGGAGGGCGACGTGGACGCCGACGCCGTCTTCATCATTGTCGATGGCCTGGCGTCGGTCGGTCTCCGGACGCGGAGCGGATCCGGGGAGGAAGCCGAGCGCGAGGTGGCCGTGCTCGGCGCCGGGGAAGTCGTCGGCGAGCTGTCGCTGCTCGATGGAAGCCCCCGGATGGCCACCGTTCGACCGAAGGACGGTCCTCTCCGGGTCCTCCGCATTCCGGGACACCTGTTCCGAAGCCGCCTCCTTCACCGCCCGCGGGTCGCCCAGCCGTTGCTGACCACCCTGGCCCAGCGTCTACGCAATGTCTCACAGCGGGTCGCAGACGAGCGCACGTGAGATTTGCCGGAAGCAGCTCGCCTTCGAGCCTCTCTGGGACTATAAGACATACCAATGATTGACGGAGCCGAAAGGGTGGTCTTTGGGTCGCTATTCAAGTGGTGGGCGCACCAGGATTCGAACCTGGGACCCCCTGCTTGTAAGACCGGTACGCACAGTGCGCAGCCGGGAATCCGTCCCGCTCTCGGAGGGGGCGGCGGGAAAGACTCCCGCTCCCGACTACTCTCACCGCGAAGGTTTCCCGGTCGAGTAGGTGCACGACCCGGTGCAGCCGGTGCATGTCGACCCGGTGCATCATCGGCGCCTCGGGGAAGCGGACCCGCACTCGTCGGGCCACTAGAGCGATCAATCCGGCGGCCCGCCGAGATGATCCATGTGCCGGTGCCGCAGCCTCCAGCCTCCCGCCTCGCGCCGGAAGACCATCGTCGCGCGGGTGTAGCCCGGCCGGAGCGAAGTGCTGCCGACGGGGCGGAAGGTGCTTCGCTCCAGGGCCACGACGTACGCCAGGTCGCCGCTCACGTCGATCGCCAGGTACTCGACCTCGAGCCGGGCGGGCCCGGGCGCGTGCCGCGCCGCCGCCCGGTCGTACTGCTCGCGGAGCGGCGATGCCTCCTGAACCACGCCGCCGAAGGGGGTAAACAGCGTGCCCCCGGATTCGGCGGACAGGAGCTCCTTCCACGCGCTGCTGTCGCCATCCAGCATGGACCGGGTGGCCGCCTCGAAGGTGGGGAGGAACGCGCGGAAGGAGGAATCGGCACTCGATACCTCCTGGGCGAGGGTTAGGCCCGGCATCAGAGCCGAGACGAGCGCCAGGGCGATCGTAACGAGCCCTCCAAAACAACGCATCACGAGCCGCACCACGCTTCCGACTTCACGGACCCGCCTCCGGCTCCGTCCCCCACCCGGCAAGGCTGAGCCCGAGCGATGCCCCTCTCGGGGATCCCGCTTCGTAGAACTGTCCGAAGGCCTCGTTGGCCACGAGATTCCCTGCATACCTTTCTCCGAAGAGGTTCTCGATCCTGCCGAACAGTGTCGCGGAACCGAAACGGTAGGCGGCGTTCAGGTGGACTAGCGCCCGCGCCGGAACGGCGCGGAAGGGCACCTGCTGAAGGTCGCCGCCCCGCTGGAAGAACCAGATGCCCCGGTCGGCGTTGCCGGTCTCGACGTGCACCGTCCCCTGCCACTCCACCTGGACGCCCACGCTGAGGCCACGGAGCGGCCCGACCTGGGCTTCACCGGTGACCCGCTGCTTCGGTACGCCAGGCAGGCGCTTACCCGAGAAGTCCACTTCCACGAGCGCCCCGGTGGAATCGAGAACCGACGTGGTGTAGTCCTGCAACCGGAGATCCAGGAACGTGTAGCTGGCCGCGAGGTCGAGCCACGGCGTCGCCAGCGCCGTGACCGCCAGCTCGATGCCGGTATTCCGGGAGCGGCTCGCGTTCTCCGGCAGGTCCATTCCTTCGCGGGTGATCGGGACGAACTCGCCCCGCACGGCGGTCACGAAGGCGGTCCCATCCACCAGGACCCGGTCGCCGATGGTGTGCCGCGCGCCGACCTCGTAGTTCCACAGCGACTTCGGGCGCACCGACCGCAGCGGGCCACTGGGACTCGGCGCAAGTTCGGCGACCGTTGGAGCCTCGAAGCCACGCCCGACCGAGGCGTATACCGACGTCATGAGGTCTGGACGCCACCTGAGCGCGACCCTGGGCGAGGCTTTTTCGACCGTCGTCTCACGCTGCGGGAGGCCACCGGCGATCCCGCTCTCGAACACATAGGTCAAGTGGTCGTAGCGCGCCCCGAGGATCGCGGTTACCGTGGCCGAAGCCTGCCATTCGCCCTGGGCATAGACCCCAATGGCCGGGTTGGTGAAACGTCCGGAATCGACCACCTCACCGGGGATACCGGCCTGGTTTTCGAACAGGGGGGTCGTTCCGTAGAAGCGATCGTAATCGAAGCCGACCGTGGCCACGACCGGCAGGTCCGCGACACGGCCGGAGCGGTACCGGCTCCCGCCCTGGACCCGGGACAGGTCAGCGTCCAGGATCCGCGACGGGAAGGACAGAAAGAGGCTCCCGTCGCCGTAGAAGAAGTACCCGTCCACGTCTGCGCCGTGGACGGCAGTTTCCACCCGGCCGCCGGCACGGTAGCTGTGGTCGTTGCGTCCGAACTCGAACGTCTCGGCGGCCGGTGAAGCGGCCTCCGGGTCGGCTTCGAACCGCGGCAGCGTCAGGGCGCCCGGCAGCCGCGAGTCGAGGCGCGAACCGGTTGCCTGGAAGGACACGCGCGTGCCGGGTCGGGCCAGATAGTCGAGCACAATGTGCCCGCGGACGATGTCGCCGTCGCTGTGGGCCCGGTATCCGTCCGCGGAGGTGTAGGAGGCGGCGGCCAGAGCGCTCCCTCGCTCGCCCGCGAAGAGCCCGCCCACCCGGGCGTCGACCTTGCGGAAACCGAAAGCTCCTCCCTGCATGCGCACCGCGACACCCGGGCTGTCACGTCCGGTCCGCGACACCACGTTGACCACGCCGCCGGGGGACGCCGCATGCAGCGCCGATGCCGGCCCGCGCACGACCTCGACCTGCCGGGCGGCCGCGAGCTCGATGGGATCGATCCGCGTCCTTCCTTCCGGTTGGGTGAGCGCGACGCCGTCCAGCAGCACCGCCACGCCGCGCACGGACTGAAACGTCCGGGCGGCGGATCCGCGAATCCCGATGTTCACGTCGAACGTGCCGTAGCGCGAGGCCACTTGGACCCCGGGCATCATCCTCAAAGCCTCGTGGAGCCCGACCGTGCGATCGCGAAGGATCGACGATGAATCAGCCACCGATACCGCCACGGCGAGCTCGCTCAGGCTCCTTGCGTCCCGGGTGGCCGACGTCACGATGGGATCCAGGACGGCGGCGATGGGCTCGAGCGGGATATCCACCTCGGTCGCGGCAAGCGAATCCACGCGTACCGTCACGGTCGTGGGGACGAAGCCGGACCGCCCTGCCGCCACCTCCACGCGGCCGGGGGCGACGCCGTCGAACACGAAATGTCCGTCCTCGTCCGTGCGGGTCGTGGCCCCTGAGGGGCTCAGGACGAGCTCCGCGTCGGCCAGCCCGACGGGCCCGTCGGCGCGGACCACGCGGCCCCGGACGGCGCCGGCCTGTGCGGAGAGGTCGGCGGTGCTTCCGGCGAGGAGCAGTCCCATCAACAGGGCGACGCGGATGAGGCGACTCAGGTCGCGCATCCTCCTCTACCGGAGCCTCATGCGCCGCAGCATGTGCTCGAACCGGGGATCGGAGCGCAGCGACTCGAAGCCGGTCGCCACGGCGAGCAGGTTCATGTACCCACCGCGTTCCGTGTAGGCGGCCTCGAGCCAGCGGAAGGCCTCGTCCGTGTCGCCCAGGGCGGCGTGGGCCATCGCGAGGTGGAACCCGAGCGGCTCGAGCGGGTCTCCGCCCTCCTGGAGCCGCGCCAGGACACGCCGGGCCTCCGCGGGGTGGCCGGTCTTCGCGTAGACGTACGCGAGCTGGGCCAGGTCCCGCGGTCCGCTCAAGGCCGCTGCCCGTTTCATCGAGGCGATCGCCTCGTCGGGCATCCCCTTCTGCAGGTAGGCGTGTGCGAGGAACTGGTGGGCCACGTCGAGCCGGGGTTCCAGCTCGACTTGCTCCTTCAGGACCTGGATGGCCGCGTCCGGCCGGCGGGTGTCCATGTAGATGCGGCCGCTGAAGATCCCGGTGGGGGCGAGCGGGTCGAGCTTCCTGGCGACGGCCATCTGCGCCAGCCCTTCCTCCGGCCGGCCGACCGAATGCAGGAACGAGGCGTAATAGATCCGTAGCGGGGGATAGCGCGGGTCCAGGCCGATCGCCCGCTCGAGCGCGGCCTCCGCGGCCTCCCAGTTCCATTCGTACACGAACATCAGGTGGGCCAGCACGGCATGGGCCTCGACCAGCCGGCCGTCGAGCGCGACCGCGCGTTCGGCCGCCGTCCGGGCTCTGGGATATGCATCGCGCGGCGGCACGTGGCCGAAGATTCCGAGGAAGGTCCAGGCGTCGGCGATCCCGGCCCAGGCCCGGGCGAAGGTGGAATCCCGTGCGACCGCCTCCTCGTAGTACCCCAAGCCTCGGTAGAGGCCGTCTCGCTGGCGCGTGCTGGCGAGGTATCGCCCCTTCTGGTAGAGATCGTACGCTTCGCGATCCTCGGTGCCGGGCTCGGCCCCGGGAGCGGACAGCGGCTCTCCGGTCCCCCGAGGTGACACGGCCGCCACGACTTCCCAGGCGACTCGCTCCTGCACGGCGAAGAGCTCCCGCGCAGGCACCTCGTAGGCCTCGGACCACAGGATGCGGCTGTCGCGGGCGCGGACCAAGCTGGCCGCGACCCGGAGCCGGTCACCGTCGCGGCGGACGCTGCCCTCCACCACCGTCTCCACGTCCAGAGTTTCGCCGATGGAGCGGACGTCGAGTCCGCGCCGCACGAGCGCTGCGGCCGACGTGCGCCCGGCGACCCGCACGCCTGGCACCTTGCCGAGCGTCCCGACCAGCTCGTCGGCGAGGCCCTCGCCAAAGGCCGCGTCGTCCAGGTTCCCGCTCCGGGTGGCGAAGGGAAGGACCACAATGGAGGCCTCGCTGATGCGCGCCCGCAGGAACGGCGTCTCCCGGACCGGGGCAGCTGACGAGAGGAGGACGAGGGCGAGGAGGGGGAGGCTCTTCAGGAGTCGGCGGGTTCCGCCCCGCGCCCGGCCGGCTTCTCCAACCCGCAGCCGTGCCGACGCCGGGCTCGCCGCCGCGGCTTCCAGGAGCTCCACCACCTCGGCGGCATCGCGCGGGCGGTCCTCGGGACGCTTGGCCAGGAGCCGGTCTACCAATGCCGCGAGCGCCTCCGGGACGTCGGGTTGGCGGATGGCGACAGGCTCGGGGACCTCCGAGAGGTGGGCGGCCAGACGCTCCTGCCGCAGACGGCCAGCGAAAGGCGGCGCGCCGGTCAGGAGCTCGTAGGCCACTGCGCCGAAGGAATAGAGGTCCGCCCGGTGATCGATTTCGGGGCTCCCCCTCACCTGCTCGGGTGCCATGTAGGCCGGGGTGCCGAGGACGAGCGCGTCGTCGGTCAGATCGGGCTGGGGCGCCTCCGGGGTATCCCGCAGGACGGGCACGCGGTCCGCGGGCTCCTGCTCCGGCGTATCTCCCGGGCCCTGAGCGGCCGCCAGCGCCTTGGCCACGCCGAAGTCGGCCACGAGTGCGTCGCCCTCCTGTGTGAGCAGGATGTTGGCGGGCTTGATGTCGCGATGGACCAGACCCTGCCGGTGGGCGTAGACGAGCGCGCGCGCGACGTCGCGCAGGAGCCTCAGCGACTCGGGAAGCGGCGGCCGGCCCTCGCGCCCGAGCCGGTCTCGCAGCGTCTCGCCGTCCACGTACGGGGTGATGTAGAAGAGGAGCCCCCCGGCGGCACCGGAGTCGTACAGGGGGAGGATGTGGGGGTGCGACAGGCGCGCGGCGAACTCGATCTCGCGCTGGAACCGTGCGGCGCCGCGCGACGGGCCGTCCTCGGGTACCAGTTCGGGGCGGAGCAGCTTGATCGCTACGAGCCGTCCGTGACGCTCATCGCGCGCCAGATACACTGTGGCCATCCCGCCCCGCCCCAGCTCCCGCTCGATCGTGTAGCGGCCGGCCAGAGCCGTCCGGAGGGCTTCCGGAACCCCGCCTTCCCGCTCGTCGACCTCGGCCAGGAGGGGCGCGGCGAACTGCGCCGCGGTCTGGTCGAGGACCGGGCTCGCGGCGGCCCGCTCGCACGCCCGGAGGAGCCGCGCGGCCTCGGCCCGCTGGGCCGGGTCCGGGCACCGCGCTTCGAGGTGGGACTCCCTGGCGTCCGCCGGCAGTTCGAGCGCCTCCGCCACCACGGCCTTGAGGGCCGACCACCCCGGTTCAGCCGGCGTCATGGCGCAGCTCCTGGTAGAGCCACCCCCTGGCTACGGCCCACTCGCGAGCCACCGTCCGCTGCGACACCTCCAGCGCGGCCGCGGTCTCCGCCTCGGTCAGGCCCGCGAAGAAGCGACACTCGACGACCTGCGCCAGCCGCGCATCGAACCGCTCCAGCCGCTGGAGCGCCTCGTCGAGCGCGAGGAGCGCCTCGGCGCGCTCGGCGACGGGGATATCCACCTCGTCGAGCGAGATCGGCACGTGCGGGGTCCCGTCCGTCAGGCCGCCGCGGCGCGCGGCGCGATGGCGGCGGGCGTAGTCGATGAGGATCCGCCGCATGGCCCGCGAGGCGATGGCGAAGAAGTGGGCGCGGTCCTGCCACTGGACCCGGGTCTGGTCCACGAGCTTGAGGTAGGCCTCGTGGACCAGGGCAGTGGTCGAGAGGGTGTGCCCGGTCGGCTCGGCGCCCAGCTGATGGTGGGCGACCCGTCGCAGCTGGTCGTAGACAAGCGGGAGGAGCCGCTCCAGCGCGCCGGGGTCCCGCTCCCGCAGGGCCACCAGCGCCTCTGTGATCTCCGGATCTGTCTGAAGGTTCAGGCTCTTAGCCCTCGGCGCCCCCCTGGCGTCTCGGCCTTGACTCTCGCGTGTGTACAAATGGCTTGGGGCGCGCGGCCGTTGACCCCGGAGGACGGGTGTGGGCACGGCCGGCGTCTCGGCCGCCCGCCCGGGCCAGCGGGAGGGCTAGGCCCAGGACAACTCCAAATGTAGGAGCCGGGGGTCATTCATGCTATGGCCTGCCCGGGCCTGGCGTGAAACCATGCGAAATCCCGCGTCTCCACAGGGGAGGTCGCGTCCTGCCGGCGCCCACGATCCCCCTGCGGCGGGCACACTCACACAGGAGGCAACGAAAATGCGAAGCATGGCCCTGCTGTCTCTCGCCACCATCCTCGTGGCGTGCTCCGATTCTCCGCAATCGCTGGTGTCGCCCGTACCGGAGGGCCGGCTGGAGGCATCTGGTCCCGCTCTCAACGCCACCGTGCACTTCGGTCTGGCGCCGGGCAGCGTCGGAACGGACTTCCTGCCCCCAGCCTCCCACGACCAGTCGATCCATGCGTACGACAACATCCGACCCCAGGCCGTGGTCATCGCCGCCGGCGGCAGCGTCACCTTCGAGATCTCGTTCGCGAACCACCAGGTCGCGATCTACGAGCCCGGCAAGCGACCCGAGGACATCGACATCACCCAGACCGAGCCGATTCCGGCGGCGTCTTTCGCCAGGCGCATCACCGACGCCGACGGCCTCGTGGTCCGCGGACCCGACCAGCAGTTCACGGCCCTCCAGTGGACCACGCCGGCCGGGACCTTCGACGAGCCGGGGACCTACCTCGTGATCTGCACGACCCTCAACCATTTCGTCATCGCCAACATGTATGCGTGGGTCATCGTCAAGTAAGCGGGTGCATTCGCCACTGGAGGCGTAACGTGCTACGACTGTGTCACTCGACCCTGCGTGCCGGGACGCGGCGCGCCCTTCCCTTCTTCTCGGCGATCCTGCTCGCTTCGGCATGCAGCGACGATGGCGACGTCACGGCACCCGTCCCGGCGGTCCTCACGGTGGCGGGAACGGTCCGCGCCTCCGCCACCGGCGACCCGGTCGCCGGGGCAGAGGTGAGCATCGGCGCCGCGACCGACACGACCGGGGAGGACGGCCGCTATGAGCTGACGGGTCTCGCGGCCGGGCCGGCCACGCTTCGGTGCGTGGCTGCCGGATTCGAGGACTTCGAGACCGACATCACCGTGCCTACCGGCGGCCTCGACCGGGACATCTCGCTGACGCTGGTCAGCCTCCATATCGTGGGCGGCATGAACGCCCTGGCCCAGCTATTCATCAGCATCGATCGAGCAGGCCGAAGCGTGACGGATGCGTTGGTCATCGTGAACGGGGTAGCGATTCCGCATACCAGCGAGGGATCCTACGAAGGAGCGCTTCCCAACGCGGTTCCCGCCGGGTCGCCGTTCGTCCTGCAGGTGAGCGCCGGTGGCGTGACCGTGGAGGCGACCGGCAACGTGCCGGAGACACCCGTCCTTACCGCCCCGGTGACCGGACGCGTCTTCGGCTTCGCGGACTCCATCTCCATCACCTGGAACAGCCCGACGGATCCCGACGGGTTCGTCGGCCCCTTCGGCCCGACCTCGGGTAGTGTCCGCGGGGCTAGGATCGCCGCCAGCGACGTCGCCTGCGACTTCAGCGGCCCCCTTCCTGATCCCTGCTTGGGTCTGGCAGACGACGTGACGAGGGAAATCCACGTATCCGCCGTCAGGGATATTCTGGCCGATGATCGAGATTTCACCGGGCCGGCTGCCCAGAACTCATCCTTCACCATCGAGAGCGCGAGTTCCCCGGCGGTGATTACGATCACGCCGGCGTCAGAGGCTCCGGTGGGCATCTTCGCCTCCATTGGCTCGCACATGGGCTCATGGTTTGCGGATGTCTTCGTTAGTGACACCGCAGGCAGCCTGCTCACCAACGCCTTGGTCACGGTGAACGCCGTGGCCATGCCCTTGGTCTGTCCCTTCGATTGCCTATACGCAGGACAACTCCCCGGACTCTCTGCCGGATCATCGATCAACCTCGAGGTCAAGGTCGGCGGGGTTGCGGTGGCCGCGACCGGCACCGTGCCGGAGACACCCGTCCTCACCGGCCCCGCCGGGGGGAGCGCTTTCACCCTGACGGATTCCATCACCGTCACCTGGGCCAGCGCAACGGACCCCGACGGGTTCGACATCCACGGCTCTACGAATTCTGCCGGCGTGGACTTGGGGATAGCCTCAGGCACGGCGCGCGAGCTGACCTTCGCAGCCAGCGTCATCGGGGGATTCCGTCTGGGGACCTGGCAGATCTCCGTTCATGCGCGAAACGAGGGTTCCTTTACCGGACCGGACCCTGTCCCTGCCTCGTTCATGCGCATTCGGTCCGCTCCAGCCGAGATCCCGATCACCATCACACCGTGACCACCGAGAGGCGTATCGTCATGCCGAGCTTCCGGGGCCGCTTGGGCCCGATCCCAGCACCGCCAGAAGGACGGTCATCACGGTGGAGTGAAGCCATCCGTCCGGATGGGATCGACGAGGAAGAGGAGGAGGTGCGAACTCTACCTGGAGGTCGTTCCTGCGGATGGCCGCCTGGGTCGGTCTCGGGGTGGCCTGCGCAACCCCCATCTCGACCCAGCGGAGCCCCATGCACCTGCGAACCGTCGAGCTCCACAACGACACCGCCGCCGACTGGCTCTCTGACCATCGAGCCGACCGCTGATCAGCACCTGAAGGCCGCCACCACGTTCACCGGCCGGCTTAAGCCGGGCGAGAGCAAGGCGAAGCCCTGCATTGATCTCCTGATCCCGGCAGTTCCGACTCCTCTCTCCGTTGGCATTCCGGCCGAGCTCATTGCGCGTCTGCAAGTGAAAGAGGGCCCGCATGAAGGTCCCCGGGCCGACAGGGCAGACGCACGTCGAAGACGATGAACCCCCAGGCTGAGGAGAGAGCAAAGTGAGGCCTAGTTCGAAACAGATGGTCGTTCTAACCTTGATCATCCCGCTCACGGTCCTAGTTGCCTGTCAGGACTCCCCGCAGGCGATCAGCGACCCCCTAGGCCTCGAACCGGCCGGCCAGAAGATCGTCGTCAGCACCCCGGCCGAGCTCGTCGCGGCCTTGTCGCCGCAGAACGCCGGGCGCCGCATCCTCGTGCGCGCCGGTACGTACGCCATCGACACGCCGCTGATTGTACCGGACGGCGCCACCCTGGAAGGCGAGGGCGTC
>Ga0299907_10003360_pt1 | contig 10212 bp, 9 predicted proteins | sample RVTome_16_FD_198680 | JGI IMG/M metagenome (GOLD analysis project Ga0299907, IMG submission 198680) | Soil microbial communities from uranium-contaminated site in the Upper Colorado River Basin, Wyoming, United States - RVT152D67 (version 2) ... | reverse complement strand
CCTGCTGGAAGCCCAGGCCAGAACCACGATGGGGGCCGGTACGTGGCCGACCCAGAAGGACATGCGACGCATGGTCGCTGTTGCAGGTTTCGACAACCGTGACCAACGTCGGGTCGGACGCGTCCTGAGCAGGGTCATCCCGACCGTCCTCACGGTAGCGACGCGCCGTCCCTGACCGGCGAACCTTCCCGCCGACCCCGTCGTTCACCCGGGCAGGAACCGCCCCCGACCTGGTAGCTTTCGGCCCTGCCTATGCCTCTGCGCCAACGGATCCGCAATGCCATCGTGTTGTTGGCCGTCCTCATCTCGGCGATCTCCTTCGTCGGTGACGGTCCGCAGGCGGAGGCCGTCCCCAACCCCGTCGCTACCGATGCGGCGACGTATGCGGCCTACGGGCGCGTGTTCCCGGACCCGCACGGTTGCTTGTCGGCCGACCTGGACGGCGACGAGGTCAACGACGTCGTCGCGCCACTGACATCGCCGTGGGCGAAGGGCAACGTCTGCGTCGGCCAATTCATCACGCACGAGGAGTTCATCACCGGGATCAAGCTGCTCGAGCAGCTCTATCCCCGCTACCTCGAGGTGATCCGTATGGACGAGGCCTACGACAACGCCAACTTCCGCTCGGCCGGTCTGGGCCGGATGGTCGCATTCGAGGACGGCGACGTGAAGGTGCTCGGTCGCGACCGGCGGCCGCTCTACATGATGAAAGTGACCGACGAGAAGTCATCGATCCCGGAGGACATGCGACTGCACTTCGCGTACTCGGGGTCGATCCACGGCATCGAGCGCGCGGGGGCCGAAGGTCAGATGCGCGCGGCCGAGGACCTGGTCACATGGGCGGCCAACCTGCCCAACAAGAAGATCGTCGAGACGGAGACGAAGCTGCCCGCGCCAACCGCGGCCGAGACCCTCAAGCGATCGGTCATCTATTTCGTGTTCCCTAACCCCGATGGCTGGGCCCGTGGCTCGTTCGCCCCCATCGAGACGCAGGACGGCGGGATCAACGCGAGCTACACGCCGGGCGTGTACTTCCACCGCTACAACGGCAACGGGATGGACCTGAACCGCGACTTCCCAACGGTCGGGTACACCTACCGTCCGTACACGCCCGGATCGAACCCTGAGACGAAGGCGCACGTGTCGGTTTTGCGGAAGATCCGCAACGAGATCTCGCAGAAGAACCCGGCCGGACAGCGGTTCGCCGGAGGCATCGACCTCCACGGCCAGCTCACGGCCAACGCCTTCTCCTTCACGCTCATGGGGGCCGGACAGCGCGACTACCGCAAGAATTTCGCGACCGTCGATCAGGGCGCGCGCACGTGGGCCGACCAGACAGCGCGCCTGTCTTGGTCGCCGTACATCGGGACGCTGTTCGAGACGGCCGACCAGTGGGGAACCGTCATCGACACGATCGGCTATCAGATCACCGGAGGGATCGGAGACTTCTTCGAGTCGGAACAGATCGGTCTCGGCGCGGTCGGCATCGACAACGAGATGTCGCTCTCTCACATCGCGCCGAACACGGTGTTCGAACCCGCCGTCGAGCAGATGCATATCGACGGAAACAAGGGCCTGATCTACTCGCAGCTCGCCTCGACGCTCAGCGAACGCAGGGGTCAGTACCGCTACGAACCGCAAGGCAAGATCGGCTACGTGTTCAATCCGAGACGCGTGCAGGTTGCGGGCAAGGGACGCCAGAAGGCGCCCGATCTCCCGGCGCAGGACGACATCGACGTCCTCATGCCTTGCCAGTCGGCCACGGCGGCGGTCGCGGTGCTCTTCTGCGACGAGGAGGGCGTGACCTACGACCCGGCCAACAACGCGATCGAGTTCGACGTCAAGGGACCGAAGGACGGTTTCTGGAACGGCGGCATAACGGCCCAGATGACGAACATCAACGCGCTGAGCATCTCGGCCGGGACGATCGGTCAGATCGCCCTCGAGCGCTTCGACGACGACCACCCGGGCGAGGGCGGCGAGGACGCCGGCGATTGGGAGACCGTCCAGACCTCGTTCGTCCAGGCCGGGAACCCCGATCTGTATCTGCCCGCGGGCCAGGACGTTGCCGTGAACGACCCGATCCCCGGACGGTGGCGGGCGCGGCTGACGAGCCCGCTGACAGGGCCGTCGCGGATCAGGATCGACTTCAACAAATGGACGGGAGAGATGAGTCCCGGCCAGGCAAAGATCGATGCGTCCTCGATGGACTTTTTCACCGAATTGAACGAGTACATCTCCGACCCCTCGAAGCGGGCCGAAGCCGTGACGATCGACGACGTCATCAACTCCCCAGGATCACTCGCGAGGTTCGACTCCCTGGTCGTGGTGAACAACGTCGGGCGCCCGTCCTACGTCCAAGGTGCCCTCGGCTATTCGGGTGACCAGGCGAAGCGGTACTTCGCGGGCCTCAAGTCGTACGCGTCCGCGGGCGGGAACCTCGTGCTCACCGATGCCTCCCTCGGCGCGGTGCCCGAGCTGGGCCTCGCGAGCAAGAGCGACGTGCGTGCCCGCGGGACGCTTGCCGGCCGCTACGAGTTCGGTCAGGGCAACTGCAACCGCACCCCGCTCACCAGGCGCGTGTGTCTGCCGGGCACTGCCGGCGGCACGTCGCGACAGGCCACCGAGCCGACGCCGCTCGGCTACTCGCCGGACCTCGGATTCGACAGCAACCGCAAGCGCATGATGCCCGAGTGGTCGGTGAAGGAGAAGGTGTGGAATTCCGGCCGCGGCTGCCCGAGCGAGGACTGCACGGAAGCGCTTGTCGGGCCGGAGGCCGGGCTCGGTGAGCAACGGCTCGGCAAGGGCCGCGTGCGGATCGCCGGTGTGATGTTCCCAGACCCGAACTTCAACCCCGGACGTGAGGCGGATATGCGCTTCGGCCTGGAGTCCTACGCTCTCACCTTCTCGGCCTGGCAGATCTTCCTGAACCTGGTGAACTACCGTCGCTAGCTAGGTGAGACGTTACGTCGTCCTCGGCTTCTGCTTCTCGTTGCTCTTCGGTCTCATTCCGGCAGCCTCGGCTCTTGGGCGCCCGCCCGTAACCGGTTTCGAGAAGAGCAAGGGGGCCGAGTGGACCACGCACAAGGAAGAGCTCGCGTTCCTCCGAGCCGTCGATCGGGAATCGAAGCGGGTATCGCTGTCGGTGATCGGCGAGACCCGTCAGGGACGGCCGCTGCACCTGGTGCGCGTAGGACACCCGGCGCCCCGGTCGGCACGCGATGCGCGCACGCGACCGGTGGCGTTCTTCGTCTGCACCCAGCACGGCAACGAGCCCGCGGGCCGGGAAGCATGCCTGAAGGCGCTGCGCGATTTCGCCTTCACGCGGGATCGTCGTGTGCTGGAGGTGTTGTCGCGGTGGACGGTGCTGTTCGTCCCGACGGCCAATCCGGACGGCCGCGAGCTGAACACGCGCGAGAACACCAGCGGGGTGGACATCAACCGCGATCACCTGAATCTCAAGTCTCGAGAAGGAGCGGCGATAGGCCGCGTGATCCGCGATTGGCGTCCGGATGTGCTGGTCGATCTGCACGAGTACGGGCCGGGGATCCCGGTGCTGTACGACGACGACGTTCTGTACCTGTGGCCGCGGAACCTGAACGTGGACGCGCAGGTGTACGCGCTGTCGAAGACGCTCGCGATCGACTACATCGGCAAGGGGGCCGAGAGGGCCGGTTACACGTCGGACGAGTACGGCCTCTACGCGGTGGGGGACCAGGACGTGGCCCAAACCGCTGGGGACGAGGACGAGGGGATTCTCCGCAACGCAGCCGGCCTGCGGCATGTGATCGGGATCCTGATCGAGACGCGTGTGGACATGCGCCAGTCGGCGGACGAGCTTGTGAGCTCGTCGGCCGTTGCTTTACGCCGGGTGGCGAGCCACACGCAAGCGATCACCGACACCCTGCGATTCATGCGGGAGCAGGGTTCTATCGTGGAAGTGGCGACCGAAGGCGCGCCGATCCGCAAGACGAAAGAGGGCCGAGACCGAAGCGCACCGGTCTACTTCGGAGGCGCCGACAACGACCCACCGGAGCCGGACCAGATCCAGGACCCTCCACCATGCGGGTACCGACTGTCGCAGGCGCAGGCCAGACGTTTGGGCCCCATTTTCGCTGTGCACGGGATCCGTCCAAAGCGGACGCGAGGCGATCCTTTAGTGGCGATGTCTCAGGCCGCGGAGCCGCTTATCCCGTTGCTCTTGGACGCTCGTGGGGGCCGCTCGGCGACCGAAGGCGAAGCTCTGGGACGCTGCTAGGGAGAATGGCGGCGCCGCAAAGGCGCGTGAGCGCAGCGCGGCGAATTGACCAGTTTACATCATCCGAGACCCCGAAGACACTAGACAGCCATGCTCACGGAAAGCGTACGCTCCGCCAAGCTCGAAGAGCTGCCGCTCATCGCCGACATCGAACGAGCCGCGGGAGTGCTGTTCGCAAACGCCGGGATGCCAGAGATCGCCGCACACCCACCGACTCCCCTCCAAGACCTAAAAACACACCTCGACGACGACACGCTTCTCGTCGCCACAGACCACAACACCCTCGTCGGTTTCGCCACGCTGACCACGCATGCAGAGAATGCCCACCTCGACGAGATGGCAGTCCACCCCCAATACGGCCAACGGGGCCACGGCACCCGGCTCCTCGAGGCCGCGTGCGCCCTCGCCCAACGCCGCGGCCACACAGCCATCACCCTTACCACCTTCAAGCACCTCGCCTGGAACGCGCCCTACTACGCCAAGCGCGGCTTCCGGACCCTCACCGAATCCGAACTCACCGACGAACTCCACTGCTTACGCGCACACGAAGCAACCTACGGCCTCGACCCTAACCTCCGAGTAGTCATGCGCCGTGAGCTCGACGCAACACAAAACAGCATCGGCAAGACCCTCAGTCCATAGAACAACGACTCTTGCCGCTCACCCGCCGCGGGCGAGCGGAGCGAGCGCGCGGTCGGGTGCTGCGGCGAGTTGGGCGGCATCGAAATGGCGTGTGATGTTACCGGCTCGACGTTCGCCGAATCATGCCCCAGTAGTGCGGGCCCCTCGATCGGATGTCGAACTCCCACGCAACCTCGAACCCGAATCGCTCGTAATACGGGAGGTTCGCTGGGTTCGCAGTATCGAGGTAGACGGGCAATCGTTGGGAATCAGCACGCGCTAGGCCCTCCGACAACAGGGTGCTTCCGACACCCGACCGCTGGCAACGCGGATCGACGGCGAGCAGAGAGAGGTGAATGTGCGGTCGTCGGGATGAGATGAGTCCATCGTGTTGAAAGCTCGGAGGACGCGGATGGCCGTCGGGGGCCAAAGGAACTGACGATGAGCTGGGCTCATTCGTACAGACTCCATGAGTGTCGGCGATACGCCGCGACCTGGCTCGCTCCATATCGCGACCCCTCGCAACCCTTCAACGGTCTTGCCGATACCCCGCGGAACGAATTGGACACGGAGCTGGGCCCGGAAGGATCGGGTGAGTCGCTGAGCGCTATCCCCGTACATCCACGCGAAGAAGGGGTCACGCTCGAAGCTCCGCGCCATGACCGATGCCAGTTCGCCGATGTCGTCGAGGACAATCTGTCGAACGTTCAACGATGTTCTCCCCGCCAGCCAATCAGAAGGTCATACGCAAACTACCTCTGCCACCTGACTCGGGTCCGCCCAACGACCCTGCGTTTCATCCGCCCGAGGCGAAGCCGAGGGTCGGGTGCAAACGCGAGTTATGCAGCAACCCCACTTTCGCTAGACCGAGACTGCTCGGCACTTGAATCGGGCAGCCCTTTCATAGCGATTGTTATGCATCGCCCCCCAGCATCAGCTGCTTGATGTTGGTCACGGAGCGCTTCATGGCGGTAGCAAGCATCTCCTCCATCGAGTCATCGACCGGGAACTCTGCGGTCACGGTGAGCTTCGTCACCGTTGGCTCCAAGGACTCGAACGTAGCGCGACCCGGGACCTTCATAGGGCCATCGTTGATCACTACTCCGAAGGCACTATCCCGCTCGAACTCGACGACCTCTATCGTCCCCTCGACAGGGGTCCCGGACCGGCTGTTGCGTCTGCGGATGATGGTTCCCACCCCGAGGGGCTCATCTTCGTCCAGCGACAATTTGATGTCTGGATCCCATCGCGGGTGGTTCTGGACGTGATCGTCCGCGTAGAAACTGAAGACCTCTCCGACCGGAAGGTCAATGACCTCGGAGACTTCTATTCTGACCGTCATCCCTACCCCTCCTCCAGATCACGATTGCAAGTCTGGATAACGACTTGGGCGCTGAGCCGCTGCGGGCGAGCGCAGCGAGCATGCGGTCGGTTCCTGCGCCGAGTTATGCCGCGGGACGTTCACCCATCGGCGCGGGCGGCCTTCTCGATCGCGGCCAGCATGCTCCTGAAGTTCGCAGTCAGCATCCTGTCGATCAGCGGACCGGTCACTCGGCCTAACGGGCCACCCCGCGGGAGATACTGATACTCGAAAGTGGCAGCAGTCCCTTCACCGTCGGGCTCGATGTGGAGCGTGGCCTCGGCCTGGCTGAACGGCACCGATACGGACGGCCGGTTCTTAGTGGCCATCATGCGACCGTCCTCCCAACTGATGACCGTTTCCTCCATGCTGCCGATCGGCTTCAACTTCACGAGGCGGCGAGCACCCACGCCGCTGGTCTGCTCGCCGATCCCTTTAGTCGCTCTTAGGCCACCCCAGTGGTCGGCGAGGTTGGGAAAGTCCGCGAACAAGGTCCATACGGAATCGACCGGCACGGCCATCCGGCGTTCCACACGGATGTGACGTTCGGTCATGATCACCTCCCGTCCACCTTGTCCCAGGCCAACCTACACCGTCGGCGTGTCTCGGTGCAGCTGCGAGTTGGGCAGCCGCTTCACGACCGACTCTCTCGCAATCACACAGTCAAGGTTGCATTGCGTCAGTGGACACCAAAGCAGAATGGGTGACCAGCCGGACTGGCATAGACAGCGAACATCTCGTCGCCGTCGGGGTTGTCGGTTGGTCTCCTTGCAGGCTGAAGCTGACGCCCCCCGAGTTTGACTGTCAGGCGATCTGCCTCCTCTAAGTCCTCCACGTGGAGGTCGATGTGGACCTGTTGCTGCTGAGGGCCGGTCGGCCAGTCCGGTGCCACATGGTTCGGGGCACGTTGCACGCCCATAATCCACTCGCCGTCGACCACGATGCTGTGCCAGTCCTCGTCGCGGTGGACAGTGCCGCCCAGAAGCCCAGCCCAAAATCTGCTCTCGGCTTCAATATCCTCGGCGTCAAACACAATGACCCGCCTGACGATCTTCACGTGAGTTCCTGTCCTGCGCTCTGAATGGGATGAGTCACAAGCAAGGGACTTCACTCCCTCGTCGGCGGTCTGCCCAACGACTTTGGAGCTGAGCGGCGCCGGGCCGCGAAGCGGCCGGCGTCCGCTCCTGCTTGAACGGCGCGCGACTTACGCCCACCTCAGGCCCGCTATTAATGTCCAGAACGCCAGAAGCCCCACCACCGCGCCCACTAGCAACCATCGCGCAGATCGCACCCGCACCAACCCCACACCACAGCCAAGGACAAGACCGACGTTTGCAACCGCGACCCCGGCTCGTGACAACCCAACATCCTCCGTGAACACCGACACGACGAACACAGCCCCATACAGCGCCACCCACCACAGAGCAACACCGACGACAGCACCCAACATCAGCCAAGCGACGCTCACGACTGGCGCGTTGTCTCGACCCATCACACGGCCGTTCAACTCGTGTTTAGACAGACCTGCCTAAGATTTCGGGTCGGCCTAAAGGGCTGTTTGGGATGGTTAGGCCGCCGGACAATTGTTACGGGACCCATGGCGCGGTTGAGCGGTCGCGGAAGGCGGCGATGCCGGCTGCCGCTTCCTCCGATCGGAAAAGCTCGGCCGACAGGTTCGCTGTCCAAGAGAAGCTGTCGGCCCGGTCCATCGGCGGCACCTTGTAGACGAGCTGCTTAGCGGCTGCCAGCGCGTTGGGGCCGCCGGCGACTAGGTCGGCGCTGAGCTCGGAGAGCGCTGCGTCGAGCTCGTCGCGTCCGACAGATCGGTTGATTAGGCCGATCTCGGCCGCCCGGGCGGCCGAGATCCTCTTGCCGGTCAGGAACAGCTCCAGCGCGTCCCCGCGGCGCATCTTTGGCAGGCAAACGACCGAGATGATCGCCGGCGCCACGCCGATGCGGACCTCGGTGAACGCGAAGAACACATCGTCCGCCGCGATCGAGATGTCGCACGCCGCTGCCAGGCCGTTCCCGCCGCCAGTGCAGTGGCCCGCGATTCGACCCACGATCGGCTTCGGCGCGTCTTGGATCCCTGCGAGCGTCGCCTCGAGCGGATGGCGAAGCTTCTCATCCCCCGACTCGCCCTTCAGGTTCGCTCCCGCGCAGAACGTGTTCCCCTCGTTCGTCAGCACCACAACGCGCACGGCTTCGTCCCCAATGGCTTGCTCGAGGTTGTCGCCGAGCGAGTTCATCAGCTCGATGGACAACGCGTTGCGGTTGTCCGGACGGTTCAGTGTGATCGTCGCGACGCCGCTGTCGACGCCGTACAGCGTCGCGCTGCTCATGCGAATTGGCCGGCTTTGCGTCCCGGCCCGGGTGGGCCAGCGAAGGCCTGCGCGATGGACAGCCACAACGCGGCCACGGAACCGATGGCTTCGAGGTCGGTGTCGTCCGGGTGGCGGCGCTGCGTGACGACCAGAGCGAGATCCAACGCCGAACCGCGGACAACGTTCTCGGCGTCCTGCGGCCCCCACGTCCACGTCTCGCCCGACGGTGCTTTCACCTCGACGCGGACCGGCTCGGTCGGCACGTCCAGCTTGCGCACCGTGAACGACCACGGAATCGCGGTGACGCCGATGTGACAGATGTGCTTCAGCCGGTCGCTCGGCGGACGCTGCGTCCCCAGCGCGTCGGCGACGTCCTGTCCGTGCGCCCACGTCTCCATAAGGCGCGCCGTCGCGAAGCTGACCGCGCTCATGTCCGGGCCGAACCACGGGATGCGCGACTTCGGATCCAGCGGAGCGAAGGCTTCGAGCAGCGACGCGCGGCCGCTGCGCCAGCGAGCGAGCAGATCGGGCCCCGAGACCGAGTGCCCGACGGCGACGTCGGCGGCTTCGCCTTCGTCCGGACGGATCTCCGTCATCGCGCTCGCCCGCACCCACTCGCGGAACTCGTCCGGATCCGTGGCGGCGCGGATCGCGCACTCGTCGAAGTAGTTGAGGTGGCTGATCTGGTCGCGGACCGTCCAGCCTTCGGCGGGCGTGTCCGTCGACCAGCCGGCTTCGTCCAGTCGGGCGACGAGCGCATCGAGGTCGTCGTGCTCCGCGCTAAGGTCGGCGTTGATCTCCGCCATGCTCGGCATGGTGGCCAGGCTAACGGGCGCGGCGGAGCATCGGGAACACGGGCGGCGCCGGGTCGACCTCGACCGTCGCCACGACCTCGAACCCGTGGCGCTCGTACAGCGGAACGTTCGCCAGGTTGGTCGACTCGAGGTACGCCGGCAGATGCTCGGCATCGATGCGTTCGAGCGCGTAGCTAAGCAACGCCGAACCGTGGCCTTGTCCCTGATGGCGGGGATCGACCCCGATCATGTGCAGGTACCAGTGCGGTTCGTGCGGGTGGAAGTTGGCCTTCTCCTGAACGACGCCGAACACGGTCCGCAGCCGATCGGGCTCGATGGCGCGCTCGAGCAGGGCGCCGATCGACGCATTGTCCGGTTCGACACCGGGTGGGAGCCACAGGGCGCCGGCCACGAAGGTCTCGACGCATTGAGCAGAACCGTGCTCGAAGGCCGGAGCGGCGACGGCTCGGACGAGCTGCGGAAAGGCGTCGAGGTACGCAGCCGGGTCCGGAAAGAAGAAGCGCAGGAGCGGATCCGCGGCGAAGCCCATCACGATCGGACCGACGACGCGGTCCACCTCGCCGGCCGTCGCCGTCCGCACACCGACCGTCGTTTCCGTCATGTCTCGAGCAGTTCCTCCGGGACGTCCACGACCTTCGCGCGCAGGTACTCGCCGAGACCCTTGGCCTGCGGATCGAGGCGGACCGACGACGCGACGCCTTCGCCCAACAGCCCCACGACGACGAAGTTCAGGGCGCGGATGTTCGGGAGCTCGTACCGGTGCACCTCGAGATCTTTGGTCTCGGGCATGAGGACGCGCAGACGATCGACGTCCAGGAAGCCTTCGAGCCACGC
>Ga0299907_10003359_pt1 | contig 10213 bp, 11 predicted proteins | sample RVTome_16_FD_198680 | JGI IMG/M metagenome (GOLD analysis project Ga0299907, IMG submission 198680) | Soil microbial communities from uranium-contaminated site in the Upper Colorado River Basin, Wyoming, United States - RVT152D67 (version 2) ... | reverse complement strand
GGTCTGCTCCGCGTTCCCCATGGCTACATCTACCTGGTGGAGCCCGGCGATCAGGAACTGGTCATGCGCCACGGCACCGGCATGTGCCAGGAATGGATCGGCAGCCATCTGCCGGTGAGCGAGGGACTCGGCGGGAGCGTGTTCCGCACCGGCCGGCCCGTCGCGGTCGACGACTACGATGCCTACGCCGAACGGGCCATGACGATGCCGATGGGCGTCCTCGGGGCCGCCGTCGGCGTTCCTCTGACGTCCGGCGGGCAGGTCGTGGGTGTCCTCGGCCTGGCGTCCGGCACGGTCGAGCACACCTTCGGCCCGCGCGAGATCGACGCGTTGAGCCGGTTCGCCCAACTCGCATCGATCGCGATCGACAACGCGCGCCTCCTCGACGAGGCGCGCCGGAGCGCCCTGTACGACCCTACGACCGGACTCCCCAATCGAGACCTGCTCCGGGATCGTATCAGCCACGCGCTGACGTTCGTTCGCCCCGACGACATGGATCCGATCGCGGTCCTGCTCCTCGATCTCGACCGGTTCCGGGTCATCAACGAGAGCGTGGGGCACGGGTTCGGCGACCGACTGCTGACCGCGGTCGGCCAGCGCCTGGCCGGAAGCCTCAGGCCCGGCGATACCGTCGCGCGCTACGGCGGTGACAAGTTCGGCATCATCCTCGACTCGGTCGTCGACGCCGCCGAGGCGTCCGCGATGGCTACATCGATCCTGGCGACGCTCCATGCGCCGTTCCCGCTCGGCGGTCGGCGCTGGTTCGTCGGCGCCTCCATCGGGATCGCGCTGGCGTCACCCGGGACCGCCACGCCCGACGAGGTGCTCCGCCAGGCCGAGATCGCGATGGTCCAGGCAAAGGTTGCGGCGCCCGGGAGCTCGGTGGTGTTCGATCCGTCGATGAACACCACGACCAGCGAACGGCTCGATCTCGAGCACGACCTGCGCCTGGCCCTTGAACGCGACGAGCTCGTCGTCCATTACCAGCCGCTGATCGAGCTCTCGGGAGGCCGGATCGTCGGCTTCGAGGCGCTCGTTCGCTGGCAGCACCCCGACCGCGGGCTCGTACCGCCACTTGCCTTCATCCCGCTTGCCGAGGAGACCGGCCTGATCGTGCCCCTTGGTCGGTGGGTCCTGCGGACGGCCTGCCGGGCGGCCGCCGAGTGGCGCTCGCGAGCCGCGGCCGACGGCCGGCCGCCGTTCATCAGCGTGAACCTCTCGGCCCGCGAGTTCGCCCAGTCGGAACTGTGCGACGAGGTCGCGGCGATCCTCGCCGAGACGGGGCTCGAGCCGGCCGCGCTGGAGCTCGAGATCACCGAGAGCGCGTTGATGGACCAGACCGAGCGGGGAATCGAGTCCCTTGCCGCCCTCCGGACGCTGGGGGTCCGGCTCGTACTCGACGACTTCGGGACCGGCTACTCCTCGCTGTCGTACCTCAAGCACCTGCCGCTGGACATGATCAAGATCGATCGCTCATTCGTGGCCGGCGTCGAGGCGCCGTCCGATCGCTCGATCGTGGAAGCGGTCGTGTCACTCGCCCACGGGCTCGGCATCGGCGTGGTGGCCGAGGGCATCGAGACCGAACCGCAGCTCGAGATCTTGCGCGACCTTGGATGCGATCTGGGTCAGGGTTACCTGTTCGCCCCGGCCGCGCCGGCCGACCGCGCCGCGGCGCTGCTCGAAACCGGGCGCGGCCAAGCCGGTTCGCCTCTCGCCTGGTCCTCCCTGACTGAGTAGCCGCAGCTCGCCTAGTTGCGCGAGCTGCCGAACAGGCGCAGGAAGAACAGGAACAGGTTGATGAAGTCGAGGTACAGGCGCAGCGCCCCGAGGACCGCCGCCTTCTCCATCGAGCCCGTCATCGCCGCGAGGTCGCCTCGCTGAATGCGCTGGACGTCATAGGCGGTGAGGGCGGTGAAGATCACGATGCCCGCGATCGAGATGATCCAGGACAAGGTGCTCGACGCCAGGAAGATGTTCAGGACCATCGCGACGATGAGTCCGATCAGGCCCATGAACAGGATGCCGCCGAGGCTCGCCAGCGAGCGCTTGGTCGTCGCGCCGTAGATCGCCGCGCCGCCGAACATCGCCGCCGCCGACAGGAACGCCTGCGCAACGGACGCCTGCGCGTAGAGCGACACGATCAGGCCCACGGTCAACCCGACCGAGGCCGCGTAGACGAAGAACAGCCCGAGCGCGAGGGTCGCGTTGATCCGCCGGATGCCCCAGCTGATCCCGATGACCAGCCCGAACTGGAGGATGATCACGGGGAAGATCAGGTTGCGCGCGACCTCGAGCAGCGCGTCGCTGCTCTGGACGACCCAGCTGATGCCGGCGGTCAGGAGCAGACCCGCGAACATCCAGGCGAAGGCCTGGGTCAGGAAGGCTGCCGAAAGCTCGGCCGCCGGCCGAACTCCGAGGTTCGACGGCGACGCGAAACGATTCTGGTTCTGGAACATCGTCTTCTAGGTTTCCTCTGACCGGACGCCGGACTTCCGACGCCGTCCCGGTCGTGACGGCGGCGCTCGTCGAGACTCTGCCTGCTCCGCGGCCCTCGCGAGGACCCACAGCAGGTCGGCGAGCCGGTTCAAATACGGTAGCAGATGGGGCCCCGGAACCAGGTTCTCGCGCCTGAGCGTGACCGCGCGACGCTCGGCCCGGCGCAGCGACGTGCGGGCGACCTCGATCGCCGCGCTCGTCCGCGACTCGCCCGGGACGACGAACTCCGTGGGCATCTCCACGTGCGACTCGAGCTCGCGCAGGAGCCCGTCGAGGCCCTCGACCATCGTCGCCGAGACGCGCGTCCGGCCGTCCTCCAGGCGATCCCAAGCCGCGGGGTTGGTGGCGAGCTCCGCGGCGACCACGAAGAGCTCGCGCTGGAGGCGCAGGATCAGGTCCGCCATCCCGGCCAGGCCGGTCGGAACGACCCCGTACTGCTGCTTGAGCCCGAGCTCGGCGCGGGCCAGCCCGAGGGCCGCGACCGCCTCGTCGATCGTGCCGTATGCCTCGGCGCGCGGGTCGTCCTTGGAGATCCGGTCGCCGCCGAACAGGAGACCCGTCGTCCCGTCGTCGCCCTTCCCCGTCGCGACGGCCGAGTCGAACCCCGGGCTGGCCGGACGGGACCCGTCGGTCACGCCGGCATCACCACATCAGGCCGGCGTCGCGTGGATCCCAGCGCTCGGCCAGCAGGGTCACCTTGACGTCATGGTCGACGACCGATTCGGCCTGCTCCTTGACCTGCGCGATCATCGATCCGGCATACGGGCAGAACGGCGTCGTGAGGATCATCTTGATCTCGGTCTCGTCCTTGCCGAGGATCACCTGCTTGATGAGCGCCAGCTCGACGACGTTCATCCCGATCTCCGGGTCGACGACCGACCGAAGGGCATCGAGGATGGCGAGCTCGGTCGCCCGGCGCTCGGGGTCGAACGCGGGCGTGGACACGGCGTCGCCGCTCGGCGTGGCGGGCGAGGTATCGGTCTGTGATTCGGTCATGTGGGACGGTCTCCGGGTGCGATGCACCATGAGGGTAGCACCGAACGCCGGGAAACCCTTGCGCGGCACTCGGATATGCGTGGGCGGTCAGGAGCGGGCCGGCACCCTCGGCTTGATGACGATGCCCGGCAGGCGGTACTGGGCCGGCAGACGCGCGGCCTCCTGCTCCGTGTACCCCGGGCCGGCGAGCGATCCATCGGGCTCGACGAAGTCCGCGTAGCGGTCCCGGTTCCGGGCCGCATACGCGTAGGCCGCGGCGATCCCGACGACCTTGAGCTCCGGGTGATCCTTGAGCAGCTCTGTCAGTCCGTAGCCGTTGGCGCGCAGTTCGAGGAGCTGCCGGACCGTGAGGCGCGAGCCGTAGCAGAACGGCTCGCCGTTCATCACGAGGGGGTCGACCTTGACCCATTTGATCGTCACGTTCAGCCGCCCTTGTAGATGAACTGCAGGAAGGCGTTCTTCTTGCGCGCGTCGCCGGCAAGACGGCGCGACCAGCGGTAGACCTCGATCGCGTCGTCGAGGGCCGCGTTGGCGGCTGCCATCTCGTCGCCCGATAGGACGCTGGCGGACGCGGCCCGAATCCCCTCGCACAGGTTGACGAGATCGTCCATCGGGACCTTGCGACGGCGGTACAGGATCACCGTCCAATCGGCGTACTCGCGGGCGAAGTACGAATCGTTGGCCGCGACCGACAGGGCAACGCGCTCGACGAGCAACTCCGTGTCGCGGACGAGCTGGCGAAGCCCGAGTTCGTCGTAGCGCTCGCGCATGCCCGGGCTGTCGGCAAGCGCGATCTCGAGGGCGCGGGCGGCGATGCGGGTCTTCGCCGTCCGCAGCCGCGCGGCGGCGTCGGGGAAGCCGGCGGTCATGTCGCGCGGGGGCCGGCCGAGGGTGGGGTGGCTCACGGACCGGAGTGTAGCGGGGATCGCGGCCGGCCCGGGCGCTGCCGGTGTCCGCGTACGATGCGCGACGTGACCGGACCTTCCGAACCCGGGCCTGGCGAGCGACGCCTCGCGCGCCCCCCGTCCGAGCGATACGACAGGGACGAACCTGCCCCGGCACCCGTCGCCGAGGGCTCGGTCGGGCGCGCGCTCGGGCTGGGTTCGCTTCTCGCGGTCGGCACCGCCATCGCGATCGTCCTGCTCGGGGGTGTGGCGGCGATCACGGCCGGTCTGCTCGCGGTCGCGGCGGTGGGTGGATGGGTCACCGCGCTAGCGGTCCGCAGCGGCGCCGGCCAGAGCCTGAGCCCGCGCGAGCGGATCGTCACGGCGGTGGTGCTCGCGCTGGTCGGGATCGCGCTGGGGCAACTCGGGTTGTGGGTCTACGGTCGATACGAGGGCGGCGTGCTCGGCCCGCTCGACTACCTCGCGGAGGTCTTCGGATTCCTGGTGCCGGTGCAGGCCGGACTGGCCGCGCTGGCGGCGTGGCTCGGCGCACGATGAGGACCGGACTGCGGTTCCGCCGACCGACCGAGGCGGACCACGCCGCGATCGTCGAACGGGTTGACGAGTGGTGGGGCGGCCGGCGGATCCGTCGACTCGTCCCGCGTCTCTGGTTCCAGCACTTCACCGGCACGTCCTGGGTCGCCGAGGACGAGGCCGGGAGGATCCTCGGGTTCCTCGTCGGGTTCATCAGTCCCGACCGGCCCGATACGGGGTACGTCCATCTCGTCGCGACCTCCCCCAACCGACGGCGGCATGGGATCGGCCGGGCGCTGTACGAGCGGTTCTTCGAGGACGCCCGATCGGCCGGCGCGGAACGGGTGGTCGCGATCACGTGGCCCGGCAATCGGGTGTCGGTCGAGTTCCACCGGCATCTCGGGTTCCGGCCCGATGACGGCCCGGGGACCGTGCGCATCTACGGCGTGCCGGCCTACCCGGACTACGACGCCGATGGCGAGGATCGGGCCGTGCTCGTCCGGAAACTGCCCGAGCAGGATCGCGCCGGCTGAGCGGGAACCGTCCTGCCGCGAGCGGTGTATCGATGCCATCCACGCTCGCCGGAGGTCGCCATGAAGACCCGTCTCCTCGCACTAGCCGCGCCGGCCGCCACGCTCGTGCTGCTCTTTGCCGCCCCGGGTGTCCTGGCCGGCGGCTGGGCCACGATCGTCGCCGACGATGCGTCGCCGCCCGAGCCGCGCGTCGGCGAGGAGGTCGAGTACGGATTCACCGTGCTCCAGCACGGCGTCACGCCTGTCAACTTCGACGAGCCGACGCTGCGCCTTGCCAACGTCCTGACCGGCGAGACCCTCGATGTCCCGGCGGATCCAAGTGGACCGGACGGCCACTACGTCGCGCGCGTGACGTTCAAGCAGGCCGGCCAATGGACGTGGGCGGTCACGCTGGAGCGCCTGGCCGTCAAGACGTCGCCGGTTGGTGCGACCGTGTTCGAGGTCGACGGCAGCAGCCCCAGGATCAACGTCGCCGACGCGCTCGGCGCCATCGACCGGGCCAAGACCGGCGTCGCGGCGGATCTCGGCGCGGAGTTCGGCAAGCGCATCGCCGGCCTCGAAGCGCAGGTCGCCGTGCTGGACGCCGAACGGGCGGAGCTGCGCGGCCAGCTCGATGCCCTCGAGGCGTCCGCCGCGAATGCCGCGGGTGCAGCCGCCGGATCGGGCGACGGTGGTGGCGCGATCCCGCCGATCGGCGTGGTGACGCTGGCGCTGCTGTCCGGCTCGATTGCGGGGTTCGCGATGACCTGGCTCGGCCGGCGGAACGATCCGGCCGAGATCGAGCCGCGGGGCGTGGGCCAGCCGGCCGCCACCGGCTGACGCAGTCGCCCGATCGCCTACGCGTGGCCGGCTCGGGCTCGCTCGAGCTCGGCCACGACGGCCGCGGGGGTGAGCTGCTCGTGGAGCAGCCGGCCGAAACGTGCCGCGCGGTCGGGCTCGGGAACGTCCTCGACCCAGCGGCGCAGGAGGGCCTCGCCTTCGGTGTACACGAAGACGTAGGTCCGCCACAGGGGATGCTCGATGAAGTCGAGCCGCTTGGCGGCGACGGCCGGCGTGAAGCGGCCGACCCGCACCAGGTAGTCGAGGACGCGATCGCGGTCGTCGCCGTCCGCGTGCCGCATGAGCGCAGCGTTGACCCGGGCACTGGCCAGGATCGAGCGCGGCGCATGCACCCGGACCGCGCGCTCCGCGGTCTCGCGGCGGCGGGCGGCGTCGGCCGCGACGGCCAACCCAGCCACCTCGAACAGCTCGACGAGCGTATCGGCCTGCTCCGCGGGTGGCATCGCGAACCTGGCACCGAGGTCGGCGAGACCCTCGCTCAGCAGGCATTCGGGGGTGTTGATCAGGAGCGCGCTTGCCTCCAGGCGCCCGGCTCCCTCGACGAGATCGGCCTCCTTCCAGGCGTGCTCGAGATGGTGGCCCGGAAACGTCTCGTGGGCGATGGTCCGGGCCAAGTCCGGCGCCCGCGCCGGCAGGTCGGTGTTGACGTCGACGCGTGATCGGAGGCCGCCGTCGTACCAGTTGTAGGCGCCCCACGGCTGGTCGTGCACGAGCGTGATCCGCAGGTCCTCGCCCGGCGGCAGCCCGAACGTCCGGGCCGCCCGTGCCCGAAACCGACCCACCAGCCAGTCGACCGCGGCGCCCAGCCGTTCGGCGGGGACCTCGAGCGTCGCGTCCCACGCGGCCAGTCGATCCGGCAGCGATCCGGCGCCCGGCAGCAGCGTGTCGAGCTCTTCGGCGGCCCGTTCGAAGTCGGGATCAGGCCGGCGCACGGGCGTCCAGCCGAAGAAGCGGGTCACGAGGTCGAGGTACGGCAGGGTCACGCCGGCCATTGACGCCGCGTGTGCCTCGAGGGCATCGACCTGGGCAGCCAGCCAATCCCGCCGGTCCGGCTCTCCGACCTCGGCCGCCAGCCGGTCGGCAAGGGACCGGGCGTCGTCGCGCAGGCGCGCTGGTGGGCGGCGCGGCTCGAGGTCCACCTGGGCCTTCAGGTCGGCGGGACCGAAGAACCCGTCGACCAGGCCCGGGACGTGCTGGTCGAGCCGGAGCGCCAGGAGGAGGTAGTCGCGTGCGATGGCGTCGGGCGCCGGCACCGTGCGAATGCCACCGACGGCCGGGACCCGGGCGCCCACCGTCCTCACCGCTGCATCCGGTCGGGGCGGGGGGCCCGCGGCGCGTCGTGGTCGCGATGCGCATCCGCGCGACGCCTCGCCTCGGCCAGCCGCTCGTCCAGGGATGGGTCGCGCGGCAGATCCGGCAGCGGGCCGGACACGTGCTGATCGCCGAGGCCCACGCCCCCGGTCTCGCCCCGGAACGGCATGTCCTGCCGTTCGACCGCCTCGAGGCTCATGCGAAGCGCGGCGACCTTCTGCTCGGCGACCTCGCGGACGTAGGCCGCTTCCTCGTCAGCGGTCATCGGCCGGCCCCGGACGATGTTCTTCGGCTTGCCCACGAGCAGCCACGCCAGGTGGTAGCGGTCCATGCTGCCCCAGGCGCTCGACAAAAGGTCATCCGAGAGCTGGAGCCAGACCTGGAGCGCGCCGAGCGACGGTTCCGCCCGGAGACGCCCGCCCTCGTCGATCAGCTGGCGCGTGCGACGGATCAGCTCGTCGCGGGTCATGCCGGCACGACGCCGCGAATGAACGCCTCCCGGTCCTCCCGCGCGCGCATCGTCCAGGGTCCGGGGCGTCCGGTGCCGATCGGCCGGCCGTCGAACTGGGTCACCGGCAGGACCCCGGCCACGCTCGACGAGACGAACGCCTCGCTCGCGGCGGCGAGCTCCCGCGGCGTCAGCCAGCCTTCGACGGCACGCAGGCCGGCCCGCCCGGCCCAGGCGAGCAGCCACGATCGCGTGGTCCCCGGGAGGATCGCGCAGTCGAGCGCGGGGGTGGCGAGCTCGAGCTCGTCGTCCGGAGCCCGTCGAACGAGGAAGATGTTCGCGCTCGTGGCCTCCGAGAGCAGTCCCTCGACGGTCAGGAACAGCGCGTCGTCGGCACCGGCCCTACGCGCTTCGAGCCGCGCGAAGACGTAGTCCGCGCGTGACGTCGTCTTGAGCATCGCGAGCGGGTTCAACGGATCGCGACGGACGCTCGACGAGACGAGGTGGAGGCCGCGTTCGAGGTGTCCCGCCGGTGGCGGCACGACCGGCCAGGCCTGGATCGCGATCGTCGGTTCCACGGGCTCGTCGGTTGGCAGCAGGCCGCGACCGCGGAACGCGCCGCGCGACACCGTGATCCGGATCGACGCGTCGGCGGTGGGGCCGTCCAGGCCCTCCTCGTGCAGCAGCTCCCCGATGCCCCGCTCGACGATGCGCCCGATCTGGTCTGGCAGCGGTATGCCCAGGCCGTCCGCGGACCGCTGCAGGCGCGCCACGTGCTCGTCGATCTCAGTGACGCGGCCCGCCCGGGCCCGCAGCGTCTCGAATATGCCGTCGCCGAGCTGGAAGCCGCGATCGAAGACGGACAGGTGCGTCGTGTCCGCCGGCTGCACACGGCCGTCGACCCACACGTGACGAGGCTGCATCACTCGATGATAGGCCGGTCGGGCTCGCGGTCAGCACCGGGCACGCCCGGCTGGTCGCGTGCTCGGTGCCCTGACCGATGGTCGCTACATGACCATTTCGGCGCCTTGGGACGGGTCAAGGCAGCGATGGATCGGATCACAGGCCGTGTTGTTGAGTCCGCTGGTCGCGCCATGACCATCCGCCAGTCGAACGGGCATGAATCACGAGGCGACCCGGGTCATCGCCGCGACGATGGCCAGCAAATGGTCATGGGGCGACCATGCAGGAGCGCATGCCCGCGCCGGTGGGGGCGGGAGGATGATCACCGCCTTTGCCGGGACGCCGCCACATTCGTCTCGCCGGCGATCTCGGTTCCGCCGATGGCCGACAGCGGTCCGCGCGCCTTGGCAACGGTCTCGTCCCACTCGGCGGCCGGATCGCTGCGGTACGTGATCCCGCCGCCGACGTGGAGGGTCAGCCGGCGGCCGTCCGCGACGAACGACCGAATGAGGATCGACGTCTGCATCGCGCCGTCGGGGCCGATCCAGCCGAGCGCCCCGGTGTACGGACCACGCCGCACGGGTTCGAGGGTTTCGAGGATCTCCATCGCCCGGATCTTCGGAGCACCGGTGATCGAACCGCCCGGGAACGACGCGGCGAGCAGGTCGAAGGCATCGCGGTCGGCGGCGAGGGTCCCGGTGACGGTCGAGACGAGGTGCTGGACGGCGGCCGTCCGTTCCAGCCGGCACAGCCGCGGCACGCGCACGCTGCCGGGGCGGCACACCCGTCCGAGATCGTTTCGCAGCACGTCGACGATCATCACGTTCTCGGCCCGGTCCTTGTCGCTGGCGAGCAGCTCGCATGCCAGCGCGCGATCGGCGGCGCGGTCGCGGCCCCGGGGGCGCGTGCCCTTGATCGGGTCGGTCTTGACGGTGCCGGACCCGTCGACCGCGAGGAAGGGTTCGGGCGAAGCGGACAGGATCGCGCGCGGCTGCCCGGTCAGCGGGCTCGGCCCGAGGTCGACGTACGCGGAGAACAGGGAGGGGTCGCCGGTCCGCAGCCGGCGGTAGAGCGGCCAGGGGTGGCTCCCGAACGACGTTTCGAGCCGCCGGGTCAGGTTCGCCTGGTAGATCTCGCCGCGGGCGATCGCCTCGCGGACGGCCTCCACCCCGGCCTCATAGGCAGGACGGTCCAGCCCCGAGACGAACGACAGGTGGTCGGGCATCGGGCGGTCGCGCGACGGGTCGGGCCCGTCGTCTCCCGCGCCC
>Ga0299907_10003358_pt1 | contig 10214 bp, 12 predicted proteins | sample RVTome_16_FD_198680 | JGI IMG/M metagenome (GOLD analysis project Ga0299907, IMG submission 198680) | Soil microbial communities from uranium-contaminated site in the Upper Colorado River Basin, Wyoming, United States - RVT152D67 (version 2) ... | reverse complement strand
CCTCGTCGGGGCTGAGCCGACGTTGCCCGCGCAGGGTGCAGGTCACCCCGTACTCGTTCTCCAGCCCAAAGATCCTGCGGTCCACCTGATCAGGCTAAACGGTGCCGGGCCAATAGTCCCGAACCGAATCTCTCCTCACGAACCCGGGGTTGTGGAGCCCATATCCGGTACAAACCCGCTCAGGTTCGGGTCAGGCCCCTTCGCTGATGTCGGCCTCCGTGAGACGACGGAAGGCGCGGCGCCCGTTCTTGCTGTCGAGCATCGCCAGCTCCCACCCCTCCGGGTCACGTCCCTCGGCGCGGCGGAACGCCTCGATCCCGATGTTGAACGCCTCGGCCAGGGTCATCCCCTCCGACCACTGCTCCTCGAGTGCCTCGACCAGTTGCTCGGCTTTGCCCCCGATGGCCACATACCGTCGCTCGTCGAAGAGCGTGCCGTCGTAGCTGATGCGGAAGAGACGGTGCTCCGAACCATCCTCTGAGATCTCGGCGATCAGGATCTCCACCTCGTAGGGCTTGGGATCCCTGATGAAGATCACACCGAGAGTCTGGGAGAAGGCGGTGGCCAGGCCCATCGCCGTGACGTCTTCTCGCGAGTAGAGGTAGCCCATGAGGTCGGCCTGGCGGATCCCGGCCTTGCGCAGGGTCTCGAACTCGTTGTACCTGCCCACCCCGGCGAAGGCTATCCGGTCGTATAGCTCGGAGATCTTGTGCAGGGCGGTGGACGGGTTCTCGGCCATGAGGAGCACCCCCTCCCCATAGTCGACGGCCACGATCGACCGCCCACGAGCGATGCCCTTGCGGGCAAACTCGGCCTTGTCCCTGACCATCTGCTCCGGTGCGACATAGAACGGGATGGTCATCGCACACTCTCCACCGCGTCCTCGGCGATGGGGAGGATGACGTCGTCGCTCACCTCGACGAGCCCGCCGCCGTCGATCCTGATCACGTTGGGGAGGATTCCCCGCTTGAGATCGGGCCCGCCGGTCGCAGTGTCCTCAGTCGACGCGGCAACCAGGGCCTTCACTGCGATGGCGGTGGCATCGTCGACGGGCATGTCCTCCTCGTAGACGGTGCGAAGAAAGGCCTTGGCCAGCCGCGACCCGGAGCCGGTGCTGCCGAAGTCGGTCTCCTCGTATCGCCCTCCGACGACGTCGAAGGTGTAGACCCGGCCCCGGTCCTCCTTGTCGTCGTATCCGGCGAAGAGAGGGACGACGACGAGGCCTTGCATGGCCATCGGGAGCTGGCCGCGCACCAAACGCGCCAGGAAGGAGGCCTTTCCCTCCAGGGAGAGACGGATCCCCTCGATCTTCTCGTAGTGCTCCAACTCGACCTGGAAGAGCCTGACCATGTCCATCGCCAGCCCGGCGGTGCCGGCGATGGCTACCGCCGAGAACTGGTCGGCGGGAAAGACCTTGCGAATCCGACGGTGGGCGACGAGAAACCCTTCGGTGGCCCTCCGGTCTCCGGCCAGCACCACCCCGCCCCGATAACGCAGGGCGAGCACGGTCGTTCCCTCCGGGACCGATGGCGGTGTGGCGCCGGCGGGAAGGGCGTTGCCAGCAGACATCCCCATCATCTCGAGGAGGTCGGTGAAGCTCGATCCCGGGACCGGTGCGTCCATCGGCAGTGGGCCGAGGGGCCTTCCGATCACTGGCCGCCCTTCTGGACGTAGTTCTTCACGAATTCCTCGGCGTTCTCCTCGAGGACCTCGTCGATCTCGTCCAGCAGGTCATCCAACGCGTCGAGGTCGGCCTCGGTCTCGACTGCCTCGGCGCTCTGATCTTCGTCCCTTTGCTGTCGACGTCCGTCCGCCTGGCCGCGTTCTCGGTCTGACATCCAATTCACCCTTCCAGACGACGCAGCAGGTCTGCGGCGTCTTCAGCGTTGTCCAGGAGATCAGCCACCAGGGCGGCGTCTCCACGCAGGGGCTCCATCATAGGAACCCGTTTGAGATGCGATTCCCCGATGTCGAAGACCAGGGAATCCCAGTTGGCGGCGACCAGCGATCCGGGGAACTCGCTGACGCAACGTCCCCGGAAGTACGCCCGGGTCCTGGTGGGCGGGTTGGCCGCCGCGTGGGCGATCTCCTCGTCGGTGAAGAGCCGCCTCATCGAGCCCCGGGAGGCGAGCCGGTCATAGAGGCTCTTCGCCGGGTCGACGTCGTGGTATTGGAGGTCGAGGGCGCGTAGCTTGCTGTTCGTCCAGGAGAGCCCGTCCCTGGCGATGTAACCCTCGAACAGCCTCTTCTTGGCCACCCAGTCGAGGGTGTCGGCGAGCTTGTCGGGCTCCGATCCGAGGAGAGTCAGGGTCCGCTCCCATTCGGCGATCACCTGGTCCCACACCGGGTCGTCGAGCTCCTTCTCCACGTATTTGCTGAGCCACTCCAGATAACGACCCTGGATCTCGAGGACGGTGGCGGTTCCGCCCCCGTCCAGCTCGAGTGGCCGGCCCATGGTCAGGTCGTGACTCACCTGCCAGCATGACTCGACCGGGTCGGCCAGGTCGAGGGAGTCCGGGATGGCCCCGTCTTCGAGGGCTGCCAGCAGCAGGGCGGTGGAGCCGAGCTTGAGGAAGTTCTGGTACTCGGAGAGGTTGGCGTCACCGATGATGACATGGAGACGTCGGTACTGAGCGGGATCACCATGCGGCTCGTCCCGGGTGTTGATGATCGGGCGCTTGAGCGTGGTCTCGAGCCCGACCTCCTCCTCGAAGAAATCGGCGCGCTGGGTGATCTGGAACTCGATGTCGGGCCGGTCGTTCTCCTTGCCCACCTTTCCCGAGCCGGTGAACACCTGCCGGGTGACCATGAAGGTCATGCCGTATCTGATGATGTCGGCGAAAGGCGTCTCCCGGCTGAGCAGGTAGTTCTCGTGGGCGCCGTAGGAGTTGCCCTTGCCATCCGAGTTGTTCTTGTAGAGCGAGATGTGACGGCCGGCGGCCTCGCCGGCAGCCAGCGCCGCCCGGTGCATGACCAACTCTCCGGCCTTGTCGAATAGGGCCGCCTCACGTGGGTCGTATGTCTCCGGGCCGGAGTACTCGGGATGGGCGTGATCGACGTAGAGACGCGCCCCGTTCGAGAGGACCGAGTTGACGACCGCGCCCTCGGGGTCGATCAGCCCGTAGGTGTCATGGCCGAAGCCGCGGGCGTCACGACCAGGCGACTCCTCCTCGTAGGACCACTGGACCTTGACCCGTTGTCCCGGATAACTGTTGACGACCAGCGACGACGCCACGGCCGGGTTGAAGCCGGGGTCCCCTCTCACGACTATGCCGTACTCGGTCTCGGTCCCGAGCACCTTGTGCAACGCCATTACAGGTACTGGCCGCCGGCGACCTTCTCGATGAGACGACTCTCCTCGTCTCCCCCCACGAGAGTCCGCACGTACACGATCCTCTCACCCTTCTTGCCCGAGATCTTGGCCCAGTCGTCGGGATTGGTGGTGTTGGGCAGGTCCTCGTGCTCGCGAAACTCCTGCTTGATCGCCGTCATGAGGTCGGCCCGGCGCACCCCGACTTCGCCACTGGCCAGCTGCCGCTTGATGGCGTCCTTCTTGGCCCGGCGCACGATGTTCTCGATCATCGCGCCACTGGAGAAGTCCTTGAAGTAGAGAGTCTCCCGGTCGCCGTTGGCGTAGGTCACCTCGAGGAACTCGTTGTCCTTCTCCTCCGAGTACATGCCGGTGACCGTCGCCTCGATCATCTCGACTATCGCCGCCCCGGGCTCCCGATCGCCCAACTCGTTGGCGTCGAGTGGGGTCTCGTCGGAGAGGTAGATGCGGAAGATCTCCCTGGCCGCGTCGGGGTCGGGACGGTTGATCTTGATCTTCACGTCGAGACGGCCGGGTCTGAGGATGGCCGGGTCGATCAGATCCTCACGGTTGGAGGCACCGATGACCACGACGTTCTTCAGAGACTCGACCCCGTCCAGCTCGGAGAGGAGCTGGGGGACGATGGTCGACTCGACGTCGGAGCTGATCCCGGTGCCCCGGGTGCGGAACAGCGAGTCCATCTCGTCGAAGAAGACGATCACGGGCACGCCCTCGTCGGACTTCTCCTTCGCCCTCTGGAAGATGAGGCGAATCTGGCGCTCGGTCTCCCCGACCCACTTGTTGAGGAGCTCGGGGCCCTTGATGTTGAGGAAGTAGGAGCGGACGTCCGGGTTGCCGGTCTGCTCCGAGACCTTCTTGGCCAGGCTGTTGGCGACTGCTTTGGCGATCAGGGTCTTCCCGCAGCCCGGCGGGCCGTAGAGGAGGATGCCCTTGGGTGGCTCGAGCTCGTACTCCTTGAACAGGTCTCGATGCAGGTAAGGGAGCTCCACGGTGTCCCGGATCATCTCGATCTGCTCGGCGAGCCCTCCCACCTCGGCGTATGTGATGTCGGGCACCTCCTCGAGGACCAGCTCCTCGACCTCGGGGCGCTCCAGCTTCTCGAGGATGAGACCCGTCTTGCTGTCGACCCTGACGTAGTCCCCGGGACGGAGCTTGATCTCCTCCATGGCCTCGGAGCGGTTGAGGACCCTCTCCTCGTCGGCGTGGGCGATCACAACCACCCGACCGTCGGTCATCACCTCACGGACCCGCACCACGTCACCCGCCGGCTCGAAGTAGCGGACGTCGATGATGTTGAAAGCCTCGTTGAGCAGGACTTCCTGGCCAACCAGCAGCTTCTTCACCTCCACCGAGGGCTGAGCGGAGACCCGGAGCTTGCGATTGCCGGTCAGGATGTCGACCGTGCCGTCGTCGGCGACGTTGAGGACTGTCCCGAAGTTGTTGGGGGGCTGGGTGAGCTTGTCGACCTCTTCACGGAGGACGCTCAGCTGCTCTCGGGCCTCTTCGAGGAGGGCGGAGAGCTTGTCGTTCTGGGCGACGGCCCGATCGAGCCGATCCTTGGCCCGGGAGAGGTCGGCCTCGAGCTCGTCGGCGCGGCCCGGGCCCTCACGAAGACGACGGCGGAGGAAGGAGACTTCTTCCTCGAGCGCGGAGACGACTTTGCGCAGCTGTGCGGCGTCCTCGTGCTTGCGTCCTTCGTCCACGGCTACCTCCTGGCGTTCGGCCGCCTCGGGTCAGTATACGAATGACCCTGTTTAGTTCTCAGGGTCACTCGAATCAGGTTCATCGGCAATCTTCCTCATGAACACAAGGAATCCAGTATGCCCCACCATCGAGTGGGCCGGGCGCACCGAGCGTCCGTCGACGTTCCAGTCGCGGAAGAGGAACTCTCTGACCTCGATCTCGGCGAAGGCACCGAGCCGGCGGGCCCGGTCGACGGTCGTCTGCACCTGCGGGACCGTGGGCAGGTAGGCGCAGACCACTCCTCCGCTGGGCTGATGCCGGGCGGCCCTCTCGAGGGTGTGCCACGGCTCAGGGAGGTCGAGGACGATCCGCTCCGGGGCGACCTCCGCTACCAGCTCGGCGACGTCGCCGATCCGGAGCTCGACGTTGGCCGGGACCTCCCCGAACCACCGCTCGAGCGTCTTTCGGGCATGAGCCGAGTGGTCGTCGCGAACGTCGACCGAGACGATGCGACCGGTCGGTCCCACCGCCCGTGCCAGTCCGAGGGTGAGCGCGCCGGAGCCGGTGCCGGCCTCGAGCACTGTCATTCCCGGCCCGATGTCGGCATAGACGAGAATGGCGGCGAGGTCCTTCGGGTAGACCACTTGAGCCCCTCGCTTCATCTTCAGGATGAAGTCGGCGAGCCGGGGCCTCAGCAACAGCATGCCGGCCCCGCCGGAGGACCGCACCCGGCTCCCGTCCTCGGCGCCGATCAGCTCGTCGTGGGCGATGGTGCCCCGGTGGTACTGGAAGGTTCGGCCGGCCTCCAGCTTCAGCAGGAAGTGGCGGCCCTTCTCGTCGATGAGAAGAGCGGGCTCACCAGCGGCGAATCTCATGAGAAGAGCGAGATCGCGGCGACCCCGAGGCTGAGCACCATCCCGATCACGACGACCCAGATGATTATCCGCTGGAGTTTCTTGCTGAGCATGGTGTTTTAATGAGATCGACTGTGGAGAGACGGTAGACAAGTGACGGGCCGCACCAAGAACCTCATGAACCGGGCCCTGGGCATCTCCGACGTCGGGGCCGCCGGGTTGCAACGCACCCTGGCCGGTCTGCGCGAGGGTGACCGCCGGCAGCTCTCCCTCGGCCTCGTCCTGGCCGCCATCGCCTATCTGCAGCGCACCCGCCCCCGCCGCCAGCTGATCCATCGTCAGGTGGTCCGGTCCGGCTCCGCCCTGGTGATCCACCACAAGAAAACGGGCGCCCCCCGTCTCGAGATCATCAAGCCGAAGGGTTAGCCCGGTCTCCTCAAACGGTTCTGTGTCGAATTTGGGCGCTCACAGCGCCCTTTTCCGACACAGAACCGTTCAGGAAGGTAACCGAACGGCTCTCTAGACCCGGTAGACCTCGACCACTGTCTTGTTGCGGGAGCCGCGGCGACGACCGATGATGAAGGCGGCCGCCACGACGGCAGCGACCACCACTACCCCAATGATGGCCGTGTTGCGCGCCGATTGCTTGGTTTCGTCGATGGCGTCGACGAGCTGGTGTGCCTTGGCCTCGATGTCATCTCGGCTAATCGCCATCTTGCATCCTCCACACGATCAGACCGGCGGCGCCGGCCGCTGCCACTGCAGTCAGGCCTCGGGCCAGGATGACCCACCACTCCCCCTCGGGCAGCCACAACTGGAGGCCGTAGTACAGGGCCCAAGCCAAGCAGATCGCGCCGATCGCCATGATCAGGGCGCCGCCTACCCCCATCCCGGCGTGCTTGCCGAGCCGTTTGGCCGGCTCGATCGTCTCCTGGCGCAGATACTCGCGCGCCATGTCCACCAACTCGGTGGCGATCTGTGGTATCTCCTGGGGGCCGGGCATGGATGAAGGAATCTAACAAGGCCTGGACAGGGCGCCAGCCGTAGTTATCGTTCTGACCGGTGCATTTCCTCAGGTCGATGCGGTCTCTGGGGCCGAAGTACATGGCCCTCTGGGTCGGCCAGACGGTCAGTCAGTTCGGAACTTACGTGGCCCTCATCACGGTCCCGTTGCTGGTCCTCCACATCCAGGAGGCCGCCGGGAACGAGAACACCCTCGACTTCGCCATCACCTACGCCCTCGAGACCGCCCCCACACTGCTGGTCGGCCTGGTGGGTGGGGTCCTCCTCGATCGACTCCACCTGCGCCCGGTGATGATCACCACCGATCTCTTGCGCGCCTGTGCCTTCTTCTACCTGGCGGCCCAGGTGGGCGAATATGGCGTGGGGACGGTCTTTGCCATGGCGTTCCTGGTCGGATCGATGACGACGTTGTTCGACGGTGCGTTGTACGCCATGATCCCCTCGCTGGTGCCGAAAGACCGGCTCTCGGACGCCAACTCGTTCGTCACCGCCTCGATCCAGGCCAACTTCGCCATCGGACCGCTCGTCGGCGGGTTCATCGCCTTCGTCTTCGCCGGTCCGGCCATGGGGCTCTTCATCAACGGGGTCACCTTCGTCATCTCCGCCTGGACCCTGTCGTATGTGGGCCGCGTTGCCCATCACCGTGACTTCAAGGACCGGGCACCATTCCTCGACGAGCTGAAGGCAGGCGTCAAGCACATCTGGGAGGAGCCGCGTCTCCGGGTGTCGACCATCGCCGCGGCGGTGCCCAACTTCGTCATCGGGTTCCTGGAAGCCACCTTCGTGGTGCTCGCCGTGGTCGTTTTCGAGACGGAGACGGAGAGCCAGATCGGCGTGCTCTTCTTCTTCATGGGCCTCGGCGGGCTGATCGGCGCCCTGATCGCCCCCCAGGTGACCCGGATCCTCGGTCTGGGCAAGGCCATGGTGTCCGGGCTCGGAATGGCGGGGATATGCCTGTTCCTGGTGATGCTCACCAGATACGGGCTCGCCGCCATGGTCCTGCTCGCTCTGTTCATGTTCGGTATCTCAGTCATCAACATCCCGCTGGCGACGATCAGGCAGATCTACGCAGGAGAGCCGATGCTGGGCCGGGTGATCACGGCGTCGCGGGCGATCGGTTGGGCCACACTACCGGTTGGCGCCCTGATCGGAGGCTGGCTGGGCAACACCGAGGGCACCTACCCATGGGTGGCGCGGATCTTCCCGCTGATAATCCTGGCCACGGCGGTGTGGCTGTTCACCACGGTGATCTGGACCGACACTTACGGTCCGCAATACGAACAGGGCCGGCACGAGGCGGCCCGGGCCGACCGAAAGGCCAACGACACCAAGAGCGAGGAAGAGCAGCCGGAGGGCTCGGCCTCTCCGACCGCCTGACCGGGCAGGCCCCTAGGACCTGGTCTCGGAGAGGGCGCTGGAATGGCTGAGCGGGCTCAGGTCGCCCAGCGACTCGGCCACCACGACCAGGTCGTCCCCACTCTCGAACGTGAAGTCGCTGGGGAGGTTGCTGAAGGTGTGATGCTCACGGGTGACCGCGAGGAGGGTCGCCCCGTGGTCTCTGCGCAGCATCGCCGACACCTCGTCGATCGAATGGCCGACGAAAGGCTCGGGCAGCTCCACCCGGTACATCTCGGAGCCTTCCCCACCCGAGACCAGGTCGGTGACCAGCTCCGAGAGCCCGGGATAGAGGGCAGAGCGAGCCAGGAGGTGAGAGGCCAGCTTGGAGGTGACCATCACCTCGTCGACGTTGGCGCGCCGGAAGTGTTGGACATGGTCGGGGTTGTTGACCTCGACGATGGTCCTGACGTGCGGCGCTAGCGACTCGATGGCCAGGACCGTCAGGATCGAGGACATGTCTGCCTCGTTGCTGCCGTCGGTGGGGCAGACGATCGCGGAGAAGGCGCTCTCGATACCGGCGCGCTTCAGGTCGGTCTCGGTCGAGGGAACTCCCCTCACGAAGTAGACGTCGCTGCCGGCCGGGTTGCGCTCCACATCATGGAGCAGGACGATCTGGTGGTCGTAGTCGTCACCCCCTAGCTCGGTCACCAAGTCGCGAGCGGTCGAGTTCCAGCCGCAGATGATGATGTGGTCCTTGTACCCGGACGCTCCCATTCCCTGTCCCTCCTTGAGGAGAAAGTCGATGACGAAACCAACCAGGGCGCCGGTGATTGTGGCCACGATGGCGACACCGAACAACCCCAGCATCCAGCCCACCGTCCACCCGACCGGTCCGGAGACATACGAGGCGTCCCCCTGGCCGAGCACGGTGGTCAGTGACCAGTAGAGAGACTCTGCGAAAGCAGCCCCCGATCGGTCCGTCTCCCCGAGCCACACGGCCGACGAGGCGATGGTGAGGACCACGAGGAGCCCGACGGCGAGCGACTGGAAGAAACGCCAGTCCATCTTCTCGGTCACTCGTCTGAGATGCCAGGAGACACGTCGCAGAAATGGCGAGTCGAACACCGAGCGCAGCGTCCCCATCACCGTAAGTTACACCCCGGTTGGGGTGCGATCAGGCCGATCAGACCAATCCTCACCTACTTACACTCCCGGCCGTGAAGGCTGCAGTGTGCACCGAGTACGGGCCACCCGAAGTGGTCTGGGTGGGCGAGGTGGACAAGCCGGCGCCGGCCGACGACGAGCTGCTCATCGAGGTCCGGGCCACCACCGTGAATCGCACCGACTGTGGCTATCGCGGTGGCAAGCCGTTCATCATCCGCTTCCTGAGCGGGTTCCCCCGGCCCAAACACACCGTTCTCGGCACCGAGTTCGCCGGAGTGGTCGAGTCGGTGGGTAGTCGGATCACCCGGTTCAAGCCGGGTGATCGGGTGTGCGGCTACTGCGAGGGGACGTTCGGTGCGCACGCCGAGTACATGACCGTGAAGGAAAGACCGTTGACCTCGATCATCGCTCCGGACCGGTCTTTCGAGGAGGCAGCCCCCAGCACCGAGGGATCGCACTACGCGTTGAGCTTCTTCCGCCGGGCGGGCGTCGAGAATGGGGCCGACGTCCTCATCTACGGCGCCACCGGGGCGATCGGCTCCGCCGCCGTCCAGATCGCCAAGAGCCTCGGGCTGAAGGTGACCGCGGTGTGCGGGACCGATCACGTGGCCCTGGTGGAGGGTCTGGGAGCCGACCGCGTGATCGACTACCAGACGGAGGACTTCACCAAGGACGACCGGCAGTACGACCTGGTCGTCGATGCGGTGGGCAAGAGCTCGTTCCGTAAGTGCCGGCGTCTGCTCAAGCCGAGAGGCATCTACGTCTCATCGGACCTCGGTTTCCTCTGGCACGGCCTGGTCCTGGCACTGATCACGCCCCTG
>Ga0299907_10003357_pt1 | contig 10215 bp, 11 predicted proteins | sample RVTome_16_FD_198680 | JGI IMG/M metagenome (GOLD analysis project Ga0299907, IMG submission 198680) | Soil microbial communities from uranium-contaminated site in the Upper Colorado River Basin, Wyoming, United States - RVT152D67 (version 2) ... | reverse complement strand
CCCGAGCTCGCGCGCAAGCAGGTACGCGCCGACGAACGCCAGCGCATACGCGAGGAGGAAGAGGAGGTTGTAGCGGACGAGCGCGGCCTCGAAGCCCTCGCCGATCAGCCCGAACGGCGCGTAGCCGACCAGCGCGTCCGAGAACGCGAGCGTGTTCTCGAGCGGGTAGTACATGTTCGACTGCCAGTAGTCGAGCGGCTGGTGCTCGAGCGCGTGGCCACCCCATGCGATCTGCCACGCCTGGGGCAAGGGATCGCCCAGATCCTTGGGCACGTCGCTCGCCAGGTGCAGCGGCAGCGGCCAGTGCATGAGCAGGGAGAGCGCTATGCCTACCAGCAGTGCGAGGGCAACCTCACGCTTCGTCAGCGAAACAGGTGAGAACCAGGATCGGGGCATCGCGGCGGGGCGGACTATGACCACCCGGACCGCTGGCTAGCATCGCGGCCGTGACGAGAGGGGCCCGTGGCACGTAGCTCCCCTGGTGGAATCGATTTCGAGGCCCTCTATCGCACCAGTCGCGACGACGTCTACGCGTACGTGGCCGGGGTCGTGCGCGACCGGGCCGCCGCGGAGGAGGTGACTTCCATCGCCTTCGAGCGCGCGCTCACGCGCAGCCACTCCTTCTCGCCCGAGCGCGGCAGCGCGCGTGGCTGGCTGTTCGGGATCGCCCGCAACGCCGCCTACGACGAGCTGCGCCGCCGTGCTCGGACCGAGCCCGTCGCCGAGCCCGAGGAGCGCAGCCCGCCCGCGGGCGACACGACCGCCGACGCCGCCGTGCGGCAGGCGACCGTGGCCGCTGCTTTGTCGACGCTCGGCGACGACGAGCGCGAGCTCGTGAAGCTGAAGTTCGACGCCGGGCTCTCCAATCGCGAGATCGGCGACGTGCTGGGCCTGAGTGAGTCGAACGTGGGGACGCGGCTCTGCCGTGTGGTCGGCAAGCTGAGGACGACGATGGCCTGATGGCTGACGAGCTGACACCCGACCAGAGGCGCGAGCTCGACGCGATCGACCGCGCGCTCTCCGGCCGTGCCGTGGATCCGGACCTCGACGGCATCGCGGCGCTCACCAACGAGCTGCGCGAGGCGCGGGCGACGCCGCGGCCCGAGTTCGCCGCGCAGCTCGACGAGTGCGCCGCAGGTTGGCTCGCCGGCGGCCGGCAGCGCCGCAGGGGGCTCCCCTGGCTGCGGATCGCCGTGCCGGCGGCCGCCACTGCGGCCGCTGTGGTGGTGGCCGTGGCAATCAGCGGCGGAGGCGACGGGGGTGACGAGTCCCGGCTTCGGCTGAGCGCCGTGCCCGAGGAGCAGCGCAGCGGCGCGCTGGCGGCGCCGGAGTCGGCGCCGAAGGCGCAGGACGACGCGGGCGCGGACGCTCCGGAAAGCCGGGGGCTGGAGCTCGAGAGCAGCCGTGTCGCCAGTGGCGCCCCGCTCGTCGTCCGCTACGAGATCTTCCGCACCGCGAAGGCGGAGGTCCACTTCGCCGGCCGCAGCGGCGAGCTCACGCTCGAGCCGGGCAGCGGCCGGTTGGAGATCGGCACCGAAGGTGTGGTCGAGGGTGAGTGGCCGCTGTCGGTGGCGCTCGAGACGGGCGGCGCGTTGCGCACGACCGTTTCGGTAACCCCCTAGCGCAGGAGCTGCGTCTCGAGGATCTCGACCTTGCCCTCGTCCTCGGGCACGGTCGTGATCCAGATGAGGTAGTGCGCGAAGTCGTTGCCCGCAGCGTCGAGGACGATCCGCTCCTTCTTCGAGAGGCTCGTCTCGCTCGCGATCTCGGCCCAGCCGGAGTCGATCGACTCGGGCAGCTCGCCCTCGGCGCCGTAGATCGTGACGTCGAATCCCGGCGTGCTCGTCTGGATGTCCAGCCCGCGCGCCGGCAGGGCCTCGGATGGTTGCACCACGAGGCCGACGCCCTCCTTCTGGAGCGAGCCAGTCTCGTACTCCTCCGTCGGCCAGGCGGTTGCGACGTCACCGTCGACGGCGAGAGGGGCCTCCTCGGAGTGCTCCTCGTTGTCGCCCGCGGGGTCATAGGCCTCGGCCGTGAGTCCCTCGACGGGCTCGAGGGCCGCGGCCGGCTCGGTGTTGGGGCTCCCGCTGTCCGGCGTGGGGGTCACCGGCTCGTCGTCGGGCGGCGGCTCGGGCTCGTTCTGAGCCGGCGCCTGCTCGGCACGGTCCGGTTCGCCGCCTCCGTCATCGCCGCCGGAGAGGATGAGGACTCCGAGCCCGATCACGACAAGGCCGGCCGCGATTCCGGCGATCAGGCCGGTCGGGAGCGTCTGAGACGGACGCGAGGGCTCGCTGAGCCGCTGGCGCACCCGTGTGGCGCGCGCCCTCGACGTCGCAGGCGGCCCGCCGGCCGCGGCCGCGCGCGGGCCCGGCCTCGGCTGCGGCTTCGCCGGGGCCTCGCTGACCGCCTCGGTCTCCGCCGTGTCCGCCGTGGCTGCCTCGGCCTTGGGCTCCGCTGCCTTCTCGGCGAGCGGCTCCGATGCGGTCACGGCGGCCCTCTCTGGCTCACGCTCGGTGGCCGGGGAGCCATTCCCGCCCGCCTCGGCGGGCTGGACGGGAGGCCGGGCCGGCGCCGTGATCGGGCGGGCGGGCAGCGTCGCCGCCTCCGGCATCAGACCGGGGTCCTGGCCCAGCTGCGCCTTGCGGGGCAGCGAGCTGCTCTCGAGCTGGGCGCCGCACTGCGAGCAGAACGCCGCGCCGAGCGTGTGGAGGGCGCCACACTGCGGGCAGTTGCCGGCGACGCCCGCCGCGATCAGGTCGGGGTTGCCGTCGCCCGTCTCGAGTGCCCGCGAGAGGGCTCGCAGTTCGGCGTCCGCGCCGACAGCCTCGGCGGCCCGGCGCGCCACGCCGTCGGGGAGGAAGCGGCCGTGGCGATGCATCTCGAGCACGAGCGCGCCAAGGTCCAGCAGCATCGCCTCGCGGCGCCGGCGCAGGATGTGCAGGCGGCGGCGCATCGGCCCACGGCGGAGCAGTCCGGGCTTCATCCGGCTGCTTCCTCGCGCTCGGCTGGGGTGGGGGCGTGGCTCATGCAGGTGGGGATTGTGGCGATTTGCCCCCTTCAGCGTAGAAAGGCGGACGCGAGTGTGGCCAGGCCGGCCACGATCAGCACCGCGCCGATGGCCCGCATGAGGGCCGCGGCAGACAGCCGTCCTGTCAGCCGCGCGCCCAGGAGCGCGCCCGGAACCGAGGCCCCGGCGCCGATCGCGAGCAGGGCCCAGTCGACTCCCGACGGCGCGTGCCCGGCCACTCCTGCGGCGCCGACGCACACGCCCACAGCCAGATTCGTGCCCACGGCACGGGCCGGTGCCTCGCCCACGTTCTTCAGCAGGGCGGGCATTCGCAGGGCGCCGAGGATGAGGCCTACGAGGCCTCCCAGCAGGCCCACCAGCCCGCCGCTCACCGCGGCGGCGCGCAGGTCGAGATCGGTCCCGTCGGGGACGGGCAGCGGCTCCTTGCGCGGACGCACGAGGTCGGCGCCGAACCACAGCAGCGTGGCGCCGATCACGGCGAGCAGGATCTCCGACGGCAGCACTCCGCCCGCCAGGGAGCCGGCGACGGCGCCGACGATCGACGGCGGGGCCATCCACGCGAAGAGGCGCCAGTTCACGCGGCCCGCCCGGGCGTGCGTCCCGGCCGCCGCGAGCGCGGCGATTCCTGAGATGCCGATGTTCGCGCCAGCACCTGCGGCGGGCGAGGAGGCGACGAGGAGGATCACCGGCAGGCGGATGTTGCCGAGGACGAGCCCGACAGCGCCGCCTGCGAGGGCGACCGTGAAGCACCAGGCGGCAACCGCAGCCACGACGAGGGGATCGGAGTCCATCGCCTGGAATCATCGCCGCGTGACGTTGCGTGCGCGGTTCTGCGTCGTAATGAGCCTGCTTGCGCCGGTAGCCGGCGGGTGCGGCAGCGACCGTCCGCAGCGGGGCGAGGGCACCGTCCAGGTGGTGACCAGCACGGCGACGCTGGCCGACCTGGTGCAGAACGCGGGCGGCAGGCGGGTCGAGGTCCAGTCGCTCGTCCCGCGATTCGCCTATCCGCACGACTGGCGGCCTGGCGCCGGAACGGCAGCCGCGCTGGAGGATGCGGACCTCGTGGTGATGCTGGGCGGGGAGCTCGACGCGTGGCTCGCGGCTCCGCTCGAACGGGGCGGCCCGGCGCGGGAACTGGTTCTGCTGCCACAGCTGGATCCGCTGGCGGACGACTCGCACTGGTGGCAGGACCCCGTGCGAGTGCAGCGCGCCGTCAAGCTGGTTCGCAACGAGCTCGCGCGGGTGGACGTCGACGGAGCGGGTTATTACGAGGCGGCCGCCGCGGAGTACCTCGAGCGTCTGCGGCGGCTCGACGACGAGACCGGCAGCTGTCTCGCGGCAGTCCGGAGCGCCCGCGAACGTATCGTCGCCCAGCACTCGGGCTTCGCCTACTTCACGGATCGCTACGGGATCGAGATCGTCGGGCCGCGCGCGGGCCGCGGCGCGCTTGGCCGGCGGCTCTGGGCGGACACGCTCGGCCCGCCTGGCTCACGCGCCGAGAGCTACCTCGGCGCCTTCGCGCTGAACCTCGGGGTCATCGTGCGCGCGCTCAGCGACGGGGAGCGCAGCTGCCGCCCGCGCGTCTGACTGCGACGTGGCACACGCCGGGCGTGTTAGAAATCGCGCGGGATGCGCCAGCCTGACCTGCTCGAGTCACACCCGCCGGGTACGCAGCTGATACTCGCGATCGCGGTTCCCGCCGTATTCGGGGCCGTCACGGGTGTCGTGCTCGGCATCTCCGAGATCGGCTACATCCTGCTGTCGGTCCTCGGCATCGGCGGCGGCTTCCTCGCCGGCAAGGAACACCTGGGAGCCGAGGAAGGCGCGACGCGCGGCTTCACGGGAGGCATCCTGTTCGGCACCTTCATCCTGGCGGGGCATGCGATCACCGGTCTCGAGCGCCAGGCGCATCTGCCGGAGCCCGAGATCCTCCTCGTGGTGATCACCACCGTCGCGGGCATGATCCTGGGCGCGCTCGGCGGCCGTTCGCGCGCAAAGCGCCAGCACACCGAGGCGGCTACCGCGCCGGTCTCTGCCTGATCACCTGCGCGGCAGGCCGTTCAGCACGTTGACCGCCTCGAGCAGGTCGCCCTCGTCGTAGAAGTCCACGGCCACGACGTTGGGCACGAGGCTGCGCTCGTCCCGGCAGCGTCGCGCGCGGCGCATCAGCAGGTCGAAGTCGCGCGAGCCGAGCCCGCCGCGACGCGGCGGGGGCAGCACCTGGAGCGCCTCGCCGACGCCGAAGAAGAGCACGCAGCCGCCGGTGATCACAACCGCCACCTGGATCGCGTACGTGGGCTTGAGGATCACGAACACGCTGAGCCCGATCAGGGCGGCTGCCCGGGCCAGCCGCCAGATGCGCCGCTGCGGCGTCGTCGTCACCAGGCGGTGCAGGCGGCCCACCCAGTTCTCGACCTCGTCGGGCGCGATCAGCGACGCCGCCGTGGCGGCGAACACGATTCCCAGCGCTCCGATGCCGAGCGAGAGCACGCGCAGATCGCCCAGGAAGCGAGCGCGGCTAGGTAGAGGATCAGCGCCAGGATCGGCAACGCGATTCCAAGGAAGCGGACCTTGCCCGCCGGGTCGAGGGCCTCGCTGGCGAACTGCCGGTCGCTCAGGTCGATCAGGGCCCCCTCTGCCTGAGACGGCACCTCCACCGCCGCCTCGAGCAGCGGCCGCGCCTGGATGAGCCTCGGCCGAACCCTGCTCGATCACCACGCCTCCGACGAGCAGCGCCAGGGAGGCGGCCACGAGCAGGGCGCGGGCGGAGATGCTGCGCATCCGGCCGGTATCTTCGCCTGCATCGCGGACTCCTTCGACGTAATCGTGATCGGCGCCGGGCCCGCGGGCGAGGTCGCGGCGGGGCGGCTCGCCGAGAAGGGCGGGCTGAGCGTGGCGATCGTCGAGCAGCACCTCGTCGGCGGCGAGTGCTCCTTCTACGCGTGCATGCCGTCCAAGGCGCTGCTGCGCCCGCAGGAGCTGCTGCGCGAGGTCGGCCGCGTGCCGGGTCTCTCGGCCGGCGGGCTCGACGCGGAAGCCGTGCTGCGCCGCCGCGACGAGGTGGTCCACGGCCTGGACGACTCCAGCCAGCTGCCATGGCTCGAGGAGCGCGGCATCGAGCTGGTCCGCGGGCGTGGCCGCCTGGCCGGCGAGCGCCGCGTGGATGTGGACGGGCGCGTGCTCGAGGCGCGCCGGGCTGTCGTGCTGGCCGCCGGCAGCCTGGCGGCGCTGCCGCCGGTGGAAGGGCTCGCCGACGTAGACCCGTGGACGAACCGCGCCGGCACGACCGCGTCAGAGGTTCCGGGCTCGCTGGTCGTGCTGGGCGGGGGAGTCGCCGGCGTCGAGCTCGCGCAGGCGTGGCGCTCGCTCGGATCGGACGTCGTCCTGCTGGAGAACGGCGACTGCGTGCTCGCGCGCGAGGAGCCGTTCGCCGGCGAGCTCGTGGCTGCCGCCCTGAGGGACGCGGGCGTGGACCTGCGCACCGAGGCGAGGGCCACACGCGTCTTCCGCTCGAACGGCCGGGTGACCGTCGAGCTCGAAGGTGCCGATGCGGTCGCCGGCGACGAGATCCTGGTGGTGGTGGGGCGCAGGCCTCCGACCGGGGACATGGGGCTCGACAGCGTCGGCGTCGAGCCCGGCGAATACGTCTCGACGGACGAGACGCTGCGCGTGCCGGGCAGCGACTGGCTGTACGCGATCGGGGACGTGAACGGACGCGCGCCGCTGACCCATATGGGCAAGTACCAGGCCCGACTGGCCGCCGACAACATCCTGGGCGGCGACGAGCGGATCGAGATCGACGGGGTGCGCTCCCCGCGGGTGGTGTTCACCGACCCGCAGGTGGCCGCGGTGGGCCACACCGCGGCGTCGGCCGCTGATGCCGGGCTGAACGTTCGCTGTGTCGACCTGCCTACGTCGGGCACCGCGGGGGCGTCGTTCGTGGGCAAGGACGCCGCGGGCACCACCCGCTTCGTTGTGGACGAGGACCGCGGTGTGCTGGCCGGGGCGACGTTCGTGGGCGTCGAGGTGGCCGACTTCCTCCAGGCCGCGACCGTGGCGGTGGTGGGGGAGGTGCCTGTCGAGAAGCTCGCGCACGCGGTGCCGCCGTTCCCGGCGCGCAGCGAGATCTGGCTGAAGTTCGTCGAGGAGTACGGGCTGTAGGACCGGAGCCGCTCCTTTTGGCGCTGGGCGCGGCGCTGGTCCACGCGCTGTGGAACCTCGCGCTCGCCGGGGCGGACGACACGCATGCGGCCACGGCGGTCGCGCTGTGCGCGGGCACGCTCGTGCTTGCCCCGTTCGCGCTGGCGTACGGGTCGGTGTCGGATGAGGCGTTGCCGTGGGCGGCGGCCTCGGCGGTGCTCGAGCTGGCGTACTTCGGCCTGCTCGCGACGGCGTACTCGCGCGCCGACCTGAGCCTCGTGTATCCGGTGTCGCGGGGGTTGGCGCCATTGCTCGTGCTGGGCATCGGCGTCGCTGCCTTTGGAGCCGGCACCTCGGCTGGGCAGGCGGCCGGCATCGTGGGGGTGGGGGCGGGGGTCCTCCTGGTTCGCGATCTGCGCTCGCGCCCCGGCCGCGCCGGCCTCGCGTTATCGCTTGCGGTTGCTTGCGCCATCGCCGGCTACACGCTCGTGGACAACGAGGGCATCGAGCACGCCAACGCGGTCGGCTACCTCGCCGTGGTACTCGCCATCCCCGCCGCGGTCTACCTCGCTGTGATGCTGCGGTCGCGACGGCGGGCAGTCCGCTCAGCGCTCGGAGCTCCTGCCGTGCTCGCCGGCTGCGGGATGGTGGCCGCGTACGCGCTCGTGCTGGCCGCTCTCGAGCTGGCGCCGGCCGCGCCGGTGGCAGCCGTGCGCGAGACGAGCGTGCTCATCGCGACCGTGCTCGCGGGCCGCCTGCTCTCAGAGGGCGTCAGCGCGCGCCGCCTTAGCGGGGCGGCGCTGATCTTGGCCGGGATTGCCGCCCTGACCCTGGCCTGACTCGATGCGGATGAGAGGACTCGAACCTCCACGGGGTTGCCCCCACGGCGACCTGAACGCCGCGCGTCTGCCTAATTCCGCCACATCCGCTGGCAGGACGAGCCTAGCGATTTCAGGCTTCACCCCAACCTGTTCAAGTAGACGTGCGACGTCATCTCGGCGGTAGAGACGGACGCGGGTCGGATACACACGCGGATGTAACCCCACGCCTTTGCAGACATCAGCAAACAGGTTCAGCAGGTCCTCGGATCGATTGCTGAAGTCGTAGCTGAGGTACTCGTACGGCCCGGTCCGATTCACGAAGACACAACCGTCCGTCCGAATGCATCCGCCCAGAAACTGCCAAGGCGCGGATATCACGAGGGCCTGCTGCCACGGCTCAAGGATGAGGCGCCGTTCGTGCTTCTTCCCTGGACCGTGTTGCGGGAAGAGGCACGCCAGATGACGGTTGTAGACGTGCAGAACGACAGTCGAGCCCTCGTCCGCGAAGACACGTCCGACGGCGTTACGCGGAAAGGATCGCCGCAGCAGCGCATCGCAGTCCGCCACGATGCCGAGGTAGCGAGCGTCGAGTGAGATGCGAAGCTGCTGTGTACGCGCGTGGCAGGAGATGCAGCCATCACCCAGGTAGTACGCGAGTAGCTCGGCATAGTCGCCGGCGCGGAAGGCAACAGGGCGCGTTCGGTGCCAGCACCGCGCGCAGCGGACAGTCTGTTCGGCAGCACCCAGCTTCCAGTCCCGGACGGTCGTGCGCGGGAGGCCGGTTTCCCGGGCGACTTGGCAGGCATTCTTTCCAGATGCAAACAAGTCCAGCGCTCGGTGGCGTATCGCATCGTCGTGCACGAACACATGTTCGCACCCGCCCAAGATGGAGGCGTCCACCGAGGACTCATCAAACGTCAGCGGAAACGGTCCATGCGCCGATGAGATCGCATGGAACTGGAGTCGTCCGTGCGCTCCCGCGGCCGGCATCTCGTCGGGCTCGCGATCGTCGTGGCCATGTGGTGGATCGCGTTTCATCACCACGACCGGATTCCGGTGCTCACCTACGTGAACCTCGGTATCCACGAGTTCGGCCACTTCGTCACCTACGCCTTCTCGGACCTGTTCACCGCGCTCATGGGCTCCGTGGCCCAGGTGGGCGCGCCACTCGCCCTCTCGGCCTACTTCCTGGTGCGGCGGGGCGACTGGCTGGCGAGCGCCCTGTGCCTGGCGTGGGCGGCCACGTCGGCGCTCGAGGTCGCGGTGTACGTGGCCGACGCCCCGTACGAGGAGCTCCAGCTGATCGGTGGCCAGCACGACTGGGCGTTCATCCTCGGTCCCGACGGCTTCGACGCCATCGGCAAGGCGGCCTCGGTGGCCGACTCGATCCGCGACGCCGCTCTGCTCACGATGGTCGGCGCTGTCGCCCTCTGCCTTGCCGGCTGCGCCCGTGAGCCCGACTACGAGACCGAGGAGGCCTCGACGAGCTTCGCGACGCCCGACTCGAGCGCCTTGGCCGCATCCGCCACGTCGGGCAGCGCCCCGCGGTCGGCCAGCAGCCCACAGTACACGCCGCCGTCGTAGCTCAGGATCCCGATCGACAGCGCCTGGTTGCGCGGGTTGAGCGGGACGGCCGGGTAGACCTCGCGGAGCGGAACGCCGTCGAGGTAGAACGTCTGCTGCGGCCCCGGCACGTTCGAGACCACGAGGTTGAAGATCCGCGGCGCGCCCATGGCACGGGCGGCGAACGCGGACACGAGCGGGGGCGCGAGCCCCGCGGCGCCGACGATCAGCGCGCCGGCGCGGACCTGCGCCGAGCCCTTCACGCCCTTCGTCGCGGCTGAGATCGAGGCGAGGCGCTCGAGCGGCTCCCCCCGCAGCGGCAGGTCCACGAACACTGTCGAGATGCGGTTGCCGAGCTCACCGGCATGCGACTCCGTGCGGACCGAGACGGGCACGAGTGCGACCGCGGTCTCGGGCGCGTCCTCGCCGAGGTACTCGCTGAGCATCAGCGCCACCGCCGCCAGGAGCACGTCGTTCACCGTCGCACCCGTCGCGCGCCGCACCGCCTTCACGTCTTCGAGCCGCGCCCGCCCGAGCGCGAAGAGCCGGTTGCGGCCGATCTCCTGGTTGAGGCGGGTGGCGGGAGCGGCGGGCCGCACGCGCGCGAGGTCGCGGATGAGGCCCACGCCGTCGCCCACGCGCTTGTGAGCGGTCCGCGGATCG
>Ga0299907_10003356_pt1 | contig 10215 bp, 7 predicted proteins | sample RVTome_16_FD_198680 | JGI IMG/M metagenome (GOLD analysis project Ga0299907, IMG submission 198680) | Soil microbial communities from uranium-contaminated site in the Upper Colorado River Basin, Wyoming, United States - RVT152D67 (version 2) ... | reverse complement strand
TGTTCCAGGTCGAGTCGCGCGCGCAGATGGTGACGTTGCCGCGCCTCAAGCCGAGAGAGTTCTACGACCTCGTCGTGGAGGTCGCGCTCATCCGCCCCGGCCCCATCCAAGGCGGTTCGGTGCACCCGTACATCCGCCGCAGGAACCACCTCGAAGACGTCACCTACCTGCACCCGCTGCTCGAACGCGCGCTGGAGAAGACGTTGGGGGTGCCGCTGTTCCAGGAGCAGATGATGCAGATCGCCATCGACGTCGCCGGGTTCTCGCCGGGCGAGGCCGACCAGCTGCGCCAGGCGATGGGTTCGAAGCGGTCGCACGCGCGCATGCAGAAGCTGCGGCAACGCCTCTACGACGGGATGGCCGAGCGCGGCATCACCGGCGACGTCGCCGACCAGATCTGCGACAAGCTCGCCGCGTTCGCGAACTTCGGCTTCCCCGAGAGCCACTCGGTGTCGTTCGCCTACCTCGTGTATTCGAGCGCGTGGGTGAAGCTGCACTACCCGGACGTGTTCTGCGCCGCGCTGGTCAACGCGCAGCCGATGGGCTTCTACTCCACCAACTCGCTCGTGGCCGATGCGCGCCGGCACGGCGTCACCGTGCTCGAACCCGACGTCAACGCCGGCGACTGGCGCGCCACCGTGCCCGAGCCCGGCGTGGTGCGCCTCGGCCTCAAGGAGGTGCGGTACATCGGCGAGGACCTGGCCAAGCGCATCGCCGCCGGCCGCCCGTACGAGTCGATGGAGGATGTGGTGCGCCGTCACGAGCTCAAGCAGCCGCAGGTCGAGGCGCTCGCGTCGGCGGGCGCGTTCGCGTGCTTCGACCTCGATCGGCGCCCGGCGTTGTGGGCCGCGGGCGCGGTGGTGCAGTCGAAGCCCGACCGCCTCCCCGGCGTGATCGTGGGCGCCAAGGCCCCGCCGTTGCGGACGCTGACGCCGCCGGAGCAGGCCACGTTCGACCTGTGGTCGACGGGCGTCTCGCCCGACACGTACCCGACGCAGTTCGTCAGGGGCCGCCTCGACGACCTCGGCGCGCTCACCGCCGTCGCGCTGGCGGCGCCCGAAGTCGAGGACGGCGACCGCGTGCTCGTCGGCGGCATCGTCACCCACCGCCAGCGGCCGGCGACCGCGGGCGGCACCACGTTCGTGAACCTCGAGGACGAGACCGGGTTGATCAACGTGGTGTGCTCGAAGGGGCTTTGGGCGCGCTACCGGCGCATGGCCCGCTCCGCTTCCGCGCTGCTGGTGCGCGGGCGCGTCGAGAAGGCCGACGGGGTCGTGAACGTGATCGCCGAGAAGCTCAGCGTGCTGTCGCTCAGCGTGAACGGGCCGAAGAGCCGCGACTTCCGCTGAAGCGTCGACGGCTACGACGTGGGACGCAACACCGACCGCTCGCGCTCCAGCAGTCGGCCGGACACCACGACCAGCACGACCGCGCACAGCCCGGTGGTCAACAGCGCGATCACGACGTTGATCGCGTCCGCAGTGCCGGCCACGACGTCGCGGGCAGCCAGCGTCGGGCCGAACAAGGGGATGGCGGCGAGCGACGGCACCGTACGCACCTGCAGGAAGTTGATCGAGATGGCGAACAGCATGATCGGCACGGTGAGGAACGGCGCGAGCGCGCCCAGCTCCGCAGTTGTGCGGGACGCCGCTCCCGCGCACGCGCCCATCGCCACGAAGAACGCGAGCACCACGACCGCGATCGCCAGCACCGCCAGCACGGTCGACGGGCTCAGCACCACCTCGCGGCCTGCTTCGCCCACCGGCAGGATCCGACCGAGGACCAGCGGCACCACGATGGCCGGCAGCATGACGAGGCCGATGACATAGCCGGAGACCGCCTTGCCGAGCAGGATCAGCGAGCGCGACACGGGCAGCAACAGCAACGGCTCGATCACGCGCTGGTCCTTGCCGCCGCTCACGCGCTGGCCCGCCAAGTTGAGGGCGCTGGTGAGCGGGAACAGCAGCAGCAACGGCGCCAAGGCGGACAGCGCCAGCCGCCCTCCGAGATCGGTGTCGGCCAGGTCGACCGCCTCCACCGCGATGGGTCGCGCCACGCGTGGCGACAGCCCCCTTGCCTTCACGCCCTCTTCCGTCAGCTGGGAGCGGTACGCCTCGAGGGTCGCGACGGCGCGCCCGAGCGCGAGGCGGGACGTCGCGCGCGTGCCGAGCGCGAAGAGGCGGACCTGCACCTCGCTCGCATCCGCCACCGTGCCGGCCGGCACCGGCGGGCCGGGCACGGCCGAGCCCTCGGGCAGGACGATGCCGATGTGCGCCCGCTTGCCCTTCACCGCGCCGGCGGGGTCGGACGACGTCACCACGCGCAACAACGCCGGCTCGAGCAAGGCTCCCAGCGTGCTGACGTCCGACGGTGTTCCGTCAACTGCCACCGTGAACGTCTCGCGGGTCCGCTGCTCGCGCTCGCGCTGGCTGAGCACGCCGGGCAAGGCCACGATCAGCATGACGTTCACGAACGGCAGCAGGATGAGCAGGATCCACGTGCTCCGCTGGCGCGTGACGTCGCGCAGGTCCTGCGCGGCGATGGCGAGTGCGGCTCGGAGGCTCTTCGTCACTTCGTCGCCCGCAGCACGCCGCGGTCGGTATCGAGCAAGCGGGCCGCGGCGCGTATGACGACCAGCGCGATGAGGACCTGCGCGAGCAGCATCGTGGCCGCATCCGCGAGTGCTGGTCCTTCGGCGATGCCGTTGCGAACGAAGAGCATCGGGCCGATGAGCGGTGCCGCGAGTACCTGCGTGGCGACGTCCACCTCGGCAAGGAACGGGGCACTCATGACCGCGCCGAAGATCGAGAGCTGCACCATGGTGCTGAGCGCTGAGTTCTCGCTACCGCTTCCGGCGCGCGCTCCCGTGTAGAGGCCGGCGGCAACGAGCACGACCGCAACGCCGAGCGTGCCCGCGGCGATCGACACCACGACGTCGATCGGGCCTCCAAGCGAGCGCGACACGCTCGCCACCGCCGTGCTGAGCAGCAGCGTGACGGGCACGAGGATCAGCACGGCCGACACCGCGCCCACCACGATCGCGGCGGCTCCGATGCCGACGAGGAGGTCGCGGCGCTCGATCGGCAGCACGAGCAACGACTCCAACGTGCGCCGCTCCTTCGCGCCGACAAGCCGCGACGAGGCCAACGTGACGAGGCTGAAGAGCTGAATCAGGACGAGCGCCGGGATGGCTTGGGCGATCCCGAAGCGGATGCCTTCCGCGGACGTGGTGGCGACATCGACGATCTCGAGGCGCACCGGCGCGGCGAGCGACGCGGGCGCGCCGGACGCCGCCAACAGCCGGCCCGACTCGGCTCGCCGCAACTCGGCGAGGCGGCGGGTGAGGGCTGGCACGGCGCGGCTCGACACGTCCTGCGTGGAGAACGACAGGGCGCGCAGCGGCACCGGCTGGCCGGCGTCCACGAGTGCTCCCGCGTCAGCCGGGATCTCGACGCCCACCTCCGCGCTCTCGTCCGAGAGCGCGCGCCCCGCGTCGTGCGTCTCCCGGATCTTGAACGGGGGCCGTTCGAGGGCGGCGCGGAGACCGGGCACTGCGTCGACGTCGCCCTGCACCGCGACGGTGAGCGTCTCGCCGCGGTTGCGCGCCTCGGCCCGCTGGAAGAGGAACGCGGGCGCGGCGAGAACGAGCAGGAACACGAGCGGCTGCATGAACAGGCTGCGGAACACCCTCCGCTCGCGGCGCAGGTCGAGCAGCTCGCGCCGGAAGACGAGGCCGACGTGGCGGCGGCCCACGGTCGGACGTCAGACGGACATGGCCGTCTCGGCCATGAGCCCGAGGAAGGCGTCCCGGAACGACGACGCCCCGGTCGCGGCGATGATCTCTTCCGGTGTGCCGCTGGCGACCGTGCGCCCCTCGACGATGCCGACGACGCGGTCACAGAGCCGCTCGGCTTCGTCGAGCACGTGCGTCGAGAGGAACACCGTCTTGGTGCCGACGACATCGTCGCGTTCGAGCAGCGATTGCATGCCGGCTTGGGCGACGATGTCGAGGTTGGCGGTCGGCTCGTCGAGCAGCAGCACGGGAGGGTCGTGGACGAGTGCACGCGCCAGCGCCGCCTTCTGGCGGTTGCCCTTGGAGAGGGCACCGGCCCGCTTGTCGATGCCGTCGTGCAGGCCGAGGAGCTCGATGAGCAGGTCGATGCGCTCGCGGATGGTGGTCTCGGCAAGGTCGTACATGCGGGCGCTGAACGTGAGCTGCTCGCGCACGGTGAGGCGGTCGAGCAGGCTCGGTTCCTCGGTGACGAGGCCGATGCGCCGTCGCACCTCGGTCGCGTCGCGCTCGATGTCGAAGCCCTCGATCAGCACCTGGCCCGAGGTCGGCTTCAGCAACGTGGACAGCACGCGCATCGTGGTGGTCTTGCCCGCTCCGTTCGGGCCCAGGAAACCCGTGATCTCGCCGGTGTTGGCCGTGAACGTGAGCTCGTCGAGGATGCGCGTGCCGCCGAGGTCGCGCACGAGCTTCTGCACCTCGATCATGAGAGCGCTCCTTCGACGACGACACGGGGCGACTCCTCGTGCGAGGTCATGCCGAGCGAGCGGTGGACGTACGTCGCGCCCGGGCGGGTGGTGACCGCGGTGTGGTTGCCGTCGCGGTCGACGGCGACGAGGTGCATGATCACCTGGTCGACCGGCATGCCGAGCAGGAAGAGGTCGCGCACGGCGTCGCGCGCTGCGTGCTCGACGCCGGCACCGGCTGCGAGCGCGGCGACGACGGTGCGCGCCGTCGAGGCGCGCACGGAGAGCTCTCCGAAGCCCGTACACGCGGCCGCGCCGTAGCGATCGTCGCAGTAGTTGCCGGCACCGATGACCGGCGTGTCGCCGAGACGGCCCGGGTACTTCCACGCCCACCCGCTCGTGCTCACCGCCGAGGCCATGCGTCCTTCGCCGTCGACGGCGAGGAAGTTCACGGTGCCGGCGGCGCGCTCGGGGTCCGTTGCCATCGACGCGACGACGCTGAGCATGCGCGCGCCCAAGGATCCCTCGGGCAGCGAGCCTTCGAGCCCGGCGCGCCACACGCGCTCGGCTTCGTCGGTGAGCAGGTCCTCGGGAACGAGGCCGATCTCGTCGGCCAGCTTCGCGGCGCCATCGCCGACGACGAGCACGTGCGGCAGGCGCTCCATCACCGCGCGCGCCACCGTGACAGCGGCGCGGTACCCGCGGAGCGCGCCGACCGCGCCCGCCCGGCGGGTGGTGCCCTCCATGATCGACGCGTCGAGCTCGACCTCGCCGAGCAGGTTGGGGTAGCCGCCGTAGCCGACGGTGTGGTCGGTGGGCTCGTCCTCCACGAGCCGCGCGGCGACCTCGACCGCGTCGAGCGCGCTGCCTCCGCCGGCGAGCACGTCCCACGCCGCGTCCATGCCAACGGCGCCGTTGGCGCTGGCGACCAAGGTGGGGACGGGCACGGGGGCGGATGCTACAGATCGCCGAGTCCGCCGAGTCAGCCAGGTCAGCTGAGCGCGACGTAAAGCGAGAACAGGGCCAGCACGATCACCGCGATCGTGGCGTTGTAGGCGAGGTGGGCGCGGGTGCTCTCGAGCAGCGCTTCCCACCGGCGGTGCCGAACATCATCCCCGCCGCTGTAGCGGTAGGCGCGGAGGTAGACGAACTGGAACCACGCGCCGCCGATCGAGAGCGCGAGGGCGACGCCGATGGGGATGCCGATGAGCGCGTGTACGAGACCGAACTGGACGGCCTTCCACACCCGGCGGGCCGTCGACCACCGCTCGGCGCCGAGGCGGAACAGCTCTTCTTCGCGGCGGGCGAACAGCGGGAGCGCGGGCAGGAGCAGAAGGATGAACACGATCGGTATGACGACTTCGAGCGGCGTCCCGCGGGTGCGTTCGGTCGAGCCGAACACCGGGTTGCCCTCGCCGCCGAGCGCTGTCCACCAACCGAAGTCGAGCACCGGGAACTGCACGAGGAGCGTGGCGGCGGCGAGGACCGCCGTGAGCAGGAACGGCACGGGGACGAAGTGGCGCGGGCGGAGTCCTTTGACGATGGGCACGATCGCCGCCTTGCCCTCGTCGCTCAGCGAGCGCCGGAACGCGACGATCAGGCGCGAGCCCATGTAGCCGATGACGGCGAGCGAGAGGATGTCGAGCGGGTTCACGGCGACGAGCTCATGCGATTGGGCTCTACTGTCGCACCATGCCGTGGGACTTCTCGACCGAGCCAGAGTTCGAGGCGCATCTGGCGTGGATGCGCGCGTTCGTCGTCGAGGAGATCGAGCCGCTGGAGACGCTCGACCTCGACCACGAGACGTTCGTGCGCGCCGTGCGGCCACTGCAGGAGGAGGTTCGCAAGCGTGGGCTGTGGGCGGCCCACCTCGACCCCGATCTCGGCGGCCAGGGGTTCGGGCAGGTGAAGCTCGGGCTGATGCACGAGATCCTCGGCCGGTCGCCCATCGCGCCGTTCGTGTTCGGCAACAACGCGCCGGACTCGGGCAACGCCGAGCTGATCGCGATCGGCATGAAGATGAGCGGGCGGGACGAGCATCGTTCGCAGTGGCTGCAGCCGCTGCTCGAGGGGAAGCTGCGCTCCGCGTTCTCGATGACCGAGCCGCACACTGCGGGTTCCGACCCGAAGCTGCTCACGACCCGTGCGGTGCGCGACGGCGACGAGTGGGTCATCAACGGCCACAAGTGGTTCACGTCGAACGGCTCGATCGCCGACTTCCTGTGCGTGATGGCCGTGACGAACCCCGACGTGCACCCGTACTCGGGCTCGTCGATGATCATCGTGCCGGTTGACACGCCTGGTGTGCGCGTGGTGCGTGACGTGCCGACGATGGATCACCCCGACGTCGAGTTCGGCCGCTATGGCGGGCACGCGGAGATCCTCTACGAGGACGTGCGGGTGCCGTACGAGAACCTGATCGGCAACGAAGGCGACGGGTTCGTGCTGGCGCAGAAGCGGTTGGGGCCGGGGCGCATCCATCACTGCATGCGCTGGCTGGGTCAGGCGCAGCGTGGGTTCGACATGCTGTGCGAGCGTGCGGTCTCCCGGTACGCGCACGGGTCGTACTTGGCGGAGAAGTCGAACATCCAGGACTGGATCGCCGAGTGCCTGGCCGAGATGACGGCCGCTCGCCTGTTGACGTTGTACGCGGCGTGGAAGATGGATCAAGAAGGCTCGTCTGCGGCACGGGTCGAGATCGCGATGATCAAGTACTACGGCGCCGGTGTGTTGTACCGGGTGCTCGACCGTGCGATCCAGGTGCACGGCGCGTTGGGGTTCTCGACGGACTTGCCGTTGGAGCGGATGTACCGCGCCGCCCGCTCGGGTCGCATCTACGACGGTCCCGACGAGGTGCACAAGCAGACCGTTGCCCGGCAGGTTCTGAAGGGTTACTCGCCGGTCTCTGTGCCGACCGAGCACATCCCGACCCGTCGTGCTGCGGCGCAGGAGCGGTTCGCCTCGTTGCTCTCGGATGCCACTGCCGACTTGTGAGCCCTGCCGGCAGCGTTGACGGCGTCGTGCGGCGGCGCGTCGTGGTACATGGACGCGTGCAGGGTGTCTTCTTCCGTGACTCTTGCCGCTCTGAGGCGGCGCGCTTGGGTGTCGCCGGTTGGGTGCGGAACTTGCGTGACGGTGACGTCGAGGCGGTGTTCGAAGGCCCGGTTGCTGCGGTGTCTGCAGTGGTCGACTGGTGCCATCACGGTCCGCCCCGTGCTGTCGTGGAGTCGGTGTCGGTCGTCGACGAAGATGACTCGGTGGAGGGCCTGACTTCGTTCCGGATCAGCGGCTGACACGACGGTGGCGAACGAGGACCGCGCTCGGCTCGTGTTCCTCAGCGGCGCATGCGGCGCGGACAAACCGCCGTGCTGTCGCTCGGCTTGTCGCGGATGCTCGAGCGGTACGCCGAAGGCCGGACGCTCGTGATCGACAACTCAACCATGACGCCCAAGGAAAGTTGGACGCCATTGTCGCGGGGTGGACAGCGGCGAGGCGAGGCTGGCCTGAAGGGTTGAGGTTCGTCACTTTCGCTCAATCGTTCGGGTGAATTTCGGCTCTCTTGGCGTGGACTTACGCCGGAAAGGCGAAGGTAATCAGTTTCTCGTTACGCACGAGCAGGCGCTTCCACTCGGCGAATGATCCTGCTCGGCGGAAAGGGAGCACCAATCCAATGAGGGAAATCACCAGAAGGAGGCGGAGGGCGCTCGTAGCTAGCGGTGTAGCTAGCGCGGCGTGTCTCCTCATCGGCCTCACCCCGGGAGCTGTCAGTGCTGCGCCGTCGGCGCCGCCGAAGCTGCCGGTGGAGCCGAAGGGCTTGCTGGGCGTGCTCGACACGACGTCCGGGGCTCACAAGTTGGTGTTCGACACGTCGTCGGGCACCTATTCGTTGGACGGGGTCCGCAGCGACCTCGACGACCGCCGGGCCATGACCATGGCCAACGGCAAGAAGACTCCGGTGTTCGACTTCGACACGCTGCGTCTGGGTCCGTCGACGGCGGTGAGCGTGCGGGGCAAGAACCCACTCGTCGTGTTGTCGAAGGGCGACGTGGCGCTGGCCACGCCGTTGAAGCTGGACGGCAAGGCTGGTGCCGACAACGGCCGCGGCGCCGGTGGCGGCGGTGGCGGTGGCGGCGGCGCTGTCGCGATCCTGGCCAACGGCACGGTGACGGCATCGAGCTTGATCTCCGTGAACGGCGGTCCTGGCGGTGTCGGCAACGCGCGATGGGGTGCCATTTACGGTGGCGACGGTGGTGCCGGCGCGGTGGCGTTGGCGTCGGCCAAGAAGGTGGAAGTGCTCGGCGCGATCAGCGCGCTGTCGGGTGGCAAGCCCACCGGGAAGGTGGGCGAGGTGCTGCTGTCAGGCCCGCTCAGTCTTGGTGGCAAGGCCACGGTCAACGGCGTGGCGCACGCTGCGTCTACTGCCGTGAAGCAGCTGCCGTCGCTGTACCCAGGCACGTTCGCCATCTTCGGCGGGGCTGGTGGTGCCGGCGGTGGTGGTACCGGTCTGCCAGTGACCGTCACCCCTGACTATGTCAAGACCATGACTCCCGGCGGCCCTGCCGGGCCCGGCGGGGGTAGCGGCGGTGCCGGCATGTACGCCGTGGCCGGCGGCGCCGGCGGCAAGGGCGGCGACGGACCGCTGGCCGGCGGCGGTGGCGGCGGTGGCGGCGCCTACGGCGGTCCGGGCGGCGGCAACGGCGGCGGCCAACTCCCCGGCGCACCTGGTCTCCCCGGCAACCCCGGTCTGTGCTCGGTCCCAGCCGATGGTGGCCGCGGTGGTAACGGTGGCGGCGCAGGTGGCGGCGCAGGCGGCACCGCAGGCATCGGTCCCGGTGGTTCCGGCGGCGGCGGCTTTGGTGGCGTTGGCCCGGGTAGCGGTGGTGGGGGCGGCGGCGGCGGCGGCGCTCCTGCCAGTCTTGGTGGTGACGGTGGCCCAGGCGGCACCGGTGGCACTGGTGCCGGCGGCGGTGGCGGCGGCGGCGGTGCCGACGGCTGTCCTGCGGGCCCGGGTGACGGAGGTAATGGTGGCGGTGGCGGCACTGGTGCCGCGAGCGGCAAGGCTGGCAAGTCGGGCCAGCCGAAGTCGTATCCCGAGGCCGATGCTGTCGATGTCGACGCGGCGTGCCAGATGGGCAATCCTCTGGCGGGCGTGCTGCCGCCTCCGAACAACATCAAGTCGCCGGGCGACCCGGGCGGCAGTTTCCAGGGGGGCGACGGGTGTGACGGCATCAGCACCTATGACGGCAGCACGGAGTCGACCGACTTCAACAGCGTGACGCTGTCGACCAACGGCGTGGGCCGTGGTACGTGGAGCACCACCCAGGTGACGGCCACCTTCAACGTCGGCGGTCCCATCCCGGCGGCTTGCTCGGTTCCGGCCGCGGGTTGCACGCCGGCTGCGGCTGACCTGCCGGATGCCAGCTTCGTTGGCTTTGGCTACCGGGCGATGTTCCAGAACACGACCCGTCAGACCAACACGCCCTACATCGCAGCCACCCGCATCACGGGAGGTGTGATCTTCGGGCTGAACGAGCACTGGGGCGACGGGTTCCACGACTACATCGGCTTCAGCGCCAACTTCACCGGTGCTAACTGGGTCCACAGCGCCGAGGTCGGCGTCTATGACCCGGGCCCCGACGGCGCCTTCTTCTTCACCGAGCTGGGCGTCAGCACCAGCCCCGGCGTGTGGAACGACGCCGATCCGGCCTGCATGCCGCACGGCACCACCTGGGACGTGAC
>Ga0299907_10003355_pt1 | contig 10215 bp, 11 predicted proteins | sample RVTome_16_FD_198680 | JGI IMG/M metagenome (GOLD analysis project Ga0299907, IMG submission 198680) | Soil microbial communities from uranium-contaminated site in the Upper Colorado River Basin, Wyoming, United States - RVT152D67 (version 2) ... | reverse complement strand
TCGGCGGTGCCTTCGCGGAGGAGGCGGCGGCCGATCCGGCTCACATGGTGCCCCTTCCCGAGCGTCTCGCCTTCCCCGAGGCCGCGGGGTTCGTCGTCAACTACCAGACCGCCTGGTTCGCCCTCGTCCGGCGGGCCCGCCTGGAGGCCGGGCAACAGGTGCTGGTCCAGGGCGCCGGCGGCGGCCTCGGCGTCGCCGTGATCCAGGTCGCCCGGGCGCTCGGCGCCCGGGTCATCGGCGTGACCGCCAGCCCGGCCAAGGCGTCCATGGCCGAGGCGGCCGGAGCCGACGTCGTGATCGACGCCGGCGACGGCTGGCCCGACAAGGTCCGGGAGGCCGCCGACGGGGGCGTCGACGTGGTCGTCGATCCGGTGGGAGGCGACCGGTTCGACGACAGCCTGCGGCTCCTGCGCCCCGACGGCCGGTTGGTCGTGGTCGGCTTCGCCGGTGGCGCCATCCCTCAGGTCAAGGTGAACCGGCTCCTGCTCCGCAACGTCGGCGTCCTCGGCGCCGCCTGGCGGGAGTTCATCCTGAGCGAACCCGGCTTCGTCGCCGAAGCCGCCGCCGGCCTCAATGCCCTGATCGACAACGGCCAACTGACCCCGCTGATCGGCGCCACCTACCCACTGGAAAACGGCGCCCAGGCCCTGCGGGACCTGGCCGACCGCCGAGCCGTCGGCAAACTGGTCGTCACCGTCCGGGAGTAGGGCGGCGCGTCAGCCAGCCGCGGCGGTGGCGGGGAGGCCGACGTGGGTGCCGGTGTCGATGGCCTGCAGCGTTGGGAGGACCTGATCGGCGAAGAGGTCGAGGTTCGCCCGGGCGACGTTGTCGGGCATGCCGGCGTAGTTGAAGATCCCGATGACGCCGGCGCCGTCGATGCGGCGGACGTTCTCCCGCAGCTGTTCGGTGACCGAGGCGGGCGTGCCCCACACCTGTAGTTCGGCCAGGAAGCGGTTGAAGGCTTCGGGGCCGTGCTTGGCGATCCGCTCGGCCAGCTTGCCGTAGTACTCGTACCCGGGGATCTCGGCCAGCCCGGCATTGGCGAACTCGTAGTGCTCCAGCACTGATTCGCAGTAGCCCATGATCCACTGCTCGAGCATCTCCCGGGCGGCCGCTTCGCTCTCGTGGACCGCCACCCAGCTGGCCAGCAGCGGCTTGGGGGCCTCTTCGCCTCTGATCTCCCGGTAGAGCTCCCGGTAGCCGGCGACGTCGGCTTCGATCGTCTCCCATGGCTTCTGGGCGATGATCATCATTCCGACGCCGAGCTCGGCCAGGATGCGCGACGTCTCCGGAGAGATGGCCGAGGCGTAGACCCGACCCCGGAACGAGGCGAAGGGGGTGGGGCGGATCTCGATGCGGGGCTGGTGGTAGAGCTCCCCGTCGTAGGCCATCTCACCCGTCTCGAGGGCCGACAGGATGGCGGTGGCGTACTCGGTGAACCGCCGGCGGGACTCGGCCATGTCGACCCGGAACCCTTCGAACTCCACCCGCCCCAAACCCCGCCCGAGGCCGAGGAGGACCCGCCCGCCCGACATGTGGTCGAGCATGCTGACTTCCTCGGCAAGGCGCACCGGGTCGTGCCACGGCAGCACCATCACCATCGAGCCGAGCTGCACCCGTTGCGTGCGGGCGGCGACCCAGGTCAGGAACTGCGCCACGTTGGGGCACATGTGGTAGTCGGTGAAGTGGTGCTCCGCCGACCACACGGAGTCGAACCCCAGCGGCTCTGCCGCGGAGGCGATGTCGAGCCCCTGACGCCAGACCTCGGCGTCGGGTCGGGCCCGCCCCGGGTTCTGAAAGAACGTCCCCACCCCAACGTGCACGTCAGACCTCCCAGTAGGCAAGTCTCGAAAAGGCGTTCGGCGCCTTGATCATCTTCTCCCGGCGATCCCGCGCTCGCATGTCACCTGCCTGGACCTAGCAGCCGGCGGTGACGTAGCAGCGCAGCCCCGGCTCCCGCTCGACGCGGTCGCCGGTGAGCAGGTGGTACCAGATCACCAGATTCCCGTGGGCGTAGGCCGTCGGGAAGGTGACGGGCTCGACGCCCGGCGGGAAGGCTTCGGTGCACACCGAACGGTCGATGCGGGCGGGGTCGGCGGGACCGTCGTGGGTGAGGGCGTCGATGGCCAGGGCGTAGCCGACGGGGTCGTAGCTGGCCGTCTGGTTGTGGTCGGCGGTGTTGGCGGGACAGACGTCCTGCAGGGCCACGTTGGTGATCCGCCCGCCGCCGCCGTGCAATGACGACGCCCCCGTGTCGTCGTCGGCCGGCGTGACCAACCGGTCGTGATGCGAGTACACCTCCGTGTACGAGATGCCGGGAAAGGTCTGCTGGCCGGAGTTCATGGCCACCACGAAGTTGGATCTCCAGATCTGCTGCCAGACGGCCGGGGCGCAGTTGGGCACGCACAGCGAGGCGACGCCCTTGCCCCCGTGGTTGGTGGGTGCGAGGCCGATGTGGTCCTCCACCATGGCCCGGGTGTCGGGCCAGAAGCGCAGCCCCCAGCGGGGCAGGCTGCCGCCCTGGCTGCCGCCGAGCAGCGAGATCCTGCGACCGGCCACCTGGTACATGGTGCGGATGGCGTAGACGACGTACTCGCCGGCGATCTGCATGTCGCCCATGGTGTTCTCGGGCAAGGTCACCGCGCAGTAGGGCCAACCCATCTCGTCGAAGGCCCGCATATAGTTCCAGCTGAAGTGCTCGGAGGGCGAGACCGTAGTCCCGGGGACGAGGAGCACCGGCGCCCGGGTGGCTCCGGCCAGGTTGGTCGTGCAGGCCAGGGCCTGGGCCAGCTTGGCCGGGTCCACGCTGAGCGGGGGCCCGGGGGTGTCGACGGGGGAGTAGGTGGCGGCCGGTGCCGGGCCCACCCCGGCCAGCAGGGACACCATCGCCATCGCCCCGAACACCACGAGCCGGCCCCGACGCCGCATCCCCCGCATGGCGCCCAAACTACACTCGGCTCCCACCGGCGCTTCGTGAATCAGACGGCCGCCGGTGTCGGTGGCGGCTGGACGTCGTAGTACTTCGCCAGGTCGGCGGGCATCACGTGGGTCGGAGTGCGGTTGAAGATCGCCCCGGTCCGCTCCATCGCCCGGGCGACGAGCCCGGAGCAGATCGCTTCGCCGTCGATGGCGAAGGTGAACTTGCCGCCGGTGAGCAGCGTGTAGGTGATGCTGACGATGATGATGAACCCGTAACGCTGCCGGGGAGCGTTGGAGAGTCCCGCCGCCCAGCGGGAGAAATCGACAGCCTGCTTGTGGTCCTCGGCCGAGGCGCCGATGCGGACGAGGTGCAGCTCCTTTGGCCTGTACTTCGAGATGTGCGTCTGGGTGACGCCCGCTCCGAGCGCCTCGATCAGGTCGCCGCTGTCGGAGACGATCAGCGCCGCGTGGTTCCAGTGGGTGTACCTGCGGTCGGCGCCGTGGATCCGGAGGCGCTGCCCGAACCGGATCAGCTTGCTGGTCCAGGCGTCGCCGTGGGTGAGGATGAAGTCGCCTGCCGAGTAGCGGGTCGCTTCCTCGCCGGGGCCGAAGCATTCAACGCCGGCCCGGGGCACTGGCTGGAACGGCGCTCTTCTCATTCCAGCGGCATCGTAACGTTTCGGCGCTGAACCCGTTGCCACGATTGACGGTCGGCCTCGACCACGCCGAGGCCGACCGTCTTGCTGCTACCGCTTGATCACGACGTTCTTGAACGAGGCGTGGGCCTTGCTGAGGGGCTTGGTGACGCAGTCCCCTTCGATCGAGGTCACTTCGAAGGTGCCCGATGAGCGGGCGCCCTTGAAGCTCCCTCCGAGGGCCCCGCCCTGGAAGGGCCCGTACGTGAATTCGACCTCGTCGGTGACGGTGCCATCCGTGAACTTGTAGGTGTTGGTCGAGGTTCCTTCGCCCCCGGAGCTGCAGGTGTCCGGATCCTTGGTGCCGTAGTTGCCGGCGAACGTCATGGTGCCCTTGATGCCTTTGCAGTCAAGGGGTCCGGGGTCGCTTCCGAAGGTGCCTGACGACGGGGTCGTGGACAGTCCCGGGTTGGCGACGAAGTCGCCTTCCGCTGTGCATGACATCGACTCGGCGGCGACGGGTGTGGACACGCCAGGGATGGCCCAGGCAGCCACGATCAAAGCGCCGAAGATGGCCCGGCGCGCTTTTCCGCTCATCTTTCCCCCTCTTTTGGGCACGCGGTTTGCCTAACTGCCTGCGCGCCCCTCTCGTCAGAGCGATCGTATTGAGCCGTTCAGCGCGCTGACAGGCTTGTGTGTCGTACGACTCACATTCGGCCCTGCATCTCGCCGACGCATTGAACGACAAGGGCTGCGCCCACGTTCACCGTTCCGACACGGACAGCGTCCGGATCGTTGCGGCTAGGTGGGCGCGACCACGCGGATGCGGGCTTCGGGGGCCGCGGCCGCGAGGGCGAGAATGTCGTCCGGGTCGCTGGTGATGACGAGCCCTCCGCCGGAGGGAATGTCGTCGTCGGAATCTGCGCCGACATTGGTTCGGGGAGCGGGCCGCGGTATTGCCTGAACGCCTGTCTCGACACCGCCCCCTTCGGAGATTCCCGCCACTGGATGTCGTCGCCCACAGCCGGGGAGATCCGCGACGGATGGCTCACCGGTCGGGGTGCCGCGGACTGCAAGACGGCCGTCGCGATCTTCGCTTATCTCGGCGCCGAACTGGCCGCCCGGGCCCACGAGTTGGCCGGCACGCTGACGCTCCTGTTCGATGCCGACGAACACACCGGCCACTTCGGGGGAGCTCGCGCCTACGTGGCCGGCCGGCCAAGTCCGGACGGCGTCATGATCGGCTACCCCGGTCTCGATGAGATCGTGACCGGGGCTCGGGGCTTCTGGCGGGCAACGGTGGAGGTGTTCGGCCGGGCCGGCCACAGCGGCAGCCGCCGCCGGTCGGCCGACAACGCCATCGTCAAAGCGGCCCGTCTGGTTCGCCTCGTGGCCGAGGCCGACAGCGGCTTCGAACCGGACGGGACCTTCCCCGTCGGACCCAAAGCGACAGTGACGGCCATCACCGGCGGGGCGGGATACTCCGTCGTGCCCGACCGGTGCGCCGTCTCGGTCGACGTGCGGTTGACACCCCGTTTTGACGACCGCTGGGCCGACGAACTCGTCCGGGGGCTCTGCCATTCCCTGGACGAGACAATGCCGAGTCCGCTTCCCACCCTGGTCGTGCCGGACAGCACCTGGCCGGCGTACCGGCTTCCAGCCGCGTCGAAGCTGGCGTCGGCACTGCGGGAGGGCGCCCGGCGGAGCCTCGGCCGGAGCCTGCCCCTGACCGTTGCCGGCCCGTCCAACATCGGGAACTTCCTGGCATCGATGGGCGTCGAGGCGACCTGCGGCTTCGGGGTCGCCTATCGCAACCTCCACGCCGCGGACGAAGCGGTCGAGTTGGCCTCAGTCGCCAAGGTCTACGAGGCGTACCGGGCGGCGGTGCGCAAGCTACTCCTGACGACGGAGGCTCATGAGTCGCGGGGGAGCGGGCCGCTGGACCCGCTCCCCCGGCGACATGGTGGTGGTCAGACGTAGAACGTCGTGTCGACTGCCTTCTCCGTCGGCTGGAAGGCCTTCTCGGGGACGGTCATCGGCGGCTTGATGAAGTGGCCGAGGATCGCCATGTGGCGGGCCTCGACGCCTCCGACCGTCATCGCCGTCTGGCGCAGCATCGGGGTGGAGAGCTTCATGCCGACGCCCTGGTACGTCTGCGCCGCGATCTGCTCGAGGGCGAAGGCGAACTTGAGGACGTCCTGCTCCGTCTTGAGGGCGGCGATCTGGGCCTCGAAGGCCTTGGCCGCCGTCGGGTTCGGGTCGGTGTAGGGCTGGCCGCCGAGCTGCACGGCGGCGGCGTTGAAGGCCTTGGCGTGCTCGTCGTGCTGGGCCTTGAACAGGGTGGCGGCCTTGGCGATCGGGTCGCTGATCTTGAGCGCGGCGGCGTTCATGATGGCCTTGTCGTAGACCGCCACGGCGAAGACCTCGAGCGAGGCGGCGGTGCGGGCGATGGTCTGGTCGGTCTTGTTGCCCCCCGCCGCCGCGGTCGTCGCCGTGGTCTCGCTAGCGCTGCCGCCCTCCGTCTTCTCGTCCTCGCCGCAGGCGGCCAGCACGGTGCCGCCGACGGCGGCCATCCCGGTGAGTCGCATGAACCGGCGACGGTTGAAGCCGCCGAGGAGGACGTCGGCCTTGGCCTCGGTCGGTGTCTCCTTGTCGTCGACCAGGAGGCGCATGAGGGAGTCGCGCCACTTCGGCATGACTTCACGGTGTTCCGCGTCGAGGTCCCGCAACTGGCGCCGCAGTTCGTCTTTGCTGATGTCCATGGTGTTCTCGTCCTCTCGTGAGCGCGGCGATCAGGCGGCCGGGAACTTGGCGGGGTCGAGCGCCCCGTCCTGGGTTTCGAACGCCGGCAGGAAGCCCTTCTCGTCGAGCGGCTTGCCGAGCACCAACCCGAGGGCGACGGCGTGCTGCGCCTCGACCGGCATGACCGACGCCACCGCGTTGTAGGCGGCCTCGTTGGTCAGGACGCCGAGGGCGAAGATGTAGGTCGCTGCCGCGGCGTTCTCCAGGCCGTAGGCTATGGCCACCACGTCGTTCTCCGTCTTGGCCGCCGTCAGCTGCGGGGTGACCATGTCGAGGACGGCCTTGTTGGCGGCGATGTTGGGGTTCGTGCCGGCCGCCTTGAAGGCGTCGCCGTGCTGCTGGTGCTGGCCGGCGAAGGCGGTGGCGGCGTCGAGGATCGCCTTGGTCTTGACCTTGCCGCTCTTGGCGGCGGCCTGGTAGGCGGCGACGGCGGCGTACTCCACGCTGGCGGCGAACGTGGCGATGTCACCGTCGCTGGGGGCCGTCTGGCTCCAGGCCCGGGGGACGAACCGGCCGACGGGCAAGACGGCCGAGCCGATCACCAGCGCGGCGCTGCCGGCGCCGACGCCGGCCAGGAACTTCCGCCGGGACGGGCCGGTCTCAAAGATGACGGCGCGGTTGTCTTCGGTGAACGTGTCCATGGCGGCGCGGTGCTGGTCGTCGATGTCCGCGACCATGCGGCGCAGCTCCCTCTCACTGATTTCCACGCAACAACCTCCTGATGGGTGCTCCTGACTGGGTGGGGAAACCGATGGCCTCGAAACCGCGGCTGACTCAGGGCGCGACGGTGACGGTGCCGGTCATGTACTGATGGATGCCGCAGATGTAGCTGTAGGTCCCTGGCTGCTCATAGGTGATGGAGAAGGTGGCGCCCTGCCCCAGGTCCTGGCTGACCGGAGTGGCCAGCGGGCTGGTGTCCTTGATGCTGTGGATGGCGGTGTCCTCGTTCGTCCACGTCACCTCGGAGCCCGGCTTGACCGCCACGGTCTGCGGCGTGAACTGGAAGCTGACGATGCGAACCGGTGCCTCACCCGGCGCCGTGACCTCCGTCCCCTGGTTCTTCTTGGTGTCGCCGCCGCCGCAGGCGCCGGCCCCCAGGAGGACAGCCAGGGCCAGGGCGGCCGAACGGGCCGGTGTGGCGGGGCGGATCATGCCGGGTGTTCGGACCGGACTCCGGTTTCGGATGAGGCTTTCTTGTTTGTCGCGGGGCGGCCCCGGGAACGTCTCAGTGGTGGGCGACGAGGAGACGTTGGAAGAGGCGGCCGCGGACTAGATTGCCGGGGCCCCGACGTCACGGGCGCCCGAAGAAAAGAAGGAGGAGCCATGCCTGCACGCACTGCGAACGCCCGCTGGGAAGGTGGCCTGAAGGATGGCAAGGGGAACATGCGGCTCGGCGGCGGCGCCTTCGAGGGGCAGTACTCCTTCTCGTCCCGGTTCGAAGAGGGCGTGGGCACCAACCCCGAGGAGCTGATCGCCGCCGCCCACGCCGGGTGCTACTCGATGGCGTTCTCGGCGGGCCTGGAGCGGGCCGGCTTCAGCCCGAACTCGGTGGAGACCGAGGCCAAGGTCCACCTCAGCCCGGCCGACGGTGGTGGATTCCGGATCTCCCGCATCGACCTGGTCACCAACGCCGACGTCCCCGGCATCGAGAAGGACGCCTTTCAGCAGGCGGCCCAGGCGGCCAAGGAGGGCTGCCCCGTCTCCAAGGCGCTCGCCGCCGTCGAGATCACGGTCGACGCCACCCTGGCCGGCTGACCGGGGAGGGCGCCGTCTAACCGCTCCCGGTGACCATGGACGCGGCCAGTGAGAGCCGGCGGATCCCGGCCGGCGGCGGTGTCGTCCTCGACGCCGACATCGTCATACCCAAGGACCCGCGGGGCGTGGTTCTGTTCGTCCACGGCAGTGGCAGCAGCCGTCACAGCCCCCGGAACCGCTACGTGGCCGGCGAGTTGCAAACGGCCGGTCTGGTAACGGTGCTGGCCGACCTGCTGACCTCCGAAGAGGAGCGGGTCGATGCCATGACCGCAAAGCTCCGCTTCGACATCCGGCTCCTGGCGACCCGGGTGGGCGCTCTGACCGACTGGCTCGCCGACGCCGAGGCCACCTCCGGGCTCGGTCTCGGCTATTTCGGGGCCAGCACCGGGGCGGCCGCCGCCCTCATCGGCGCCGCCGCCCACCCGGATCGGGTCGAGGCGGTCGTCTCCCGCGGGGGCCGGCCGGATCTGGCCGGCGACGACCTGCCCCTGGTACGCCAGCCAACCTTGCTGCTTGTGGGCGGAAAGGACGACGTCGTCATCGACCTCAACCGCCGGGCACTGCAGCAATTGGCCGGTGAGGCCCGACTGGAGATCGTCCCGGATGCCGGCCACCTCTTCGAGGAGTTGGGCACCCTGGACCAGGTCGCCCGGCTGGCCCGCGACTGGTTCGTCCACCACCTGCGGCCCGTGCAGAGCCGAACCGGCTAGCCGGAGGCGCCCGGTCACTCGTGCAGCGAGGGACTTTGTGTCCTTTGCCACAAACGAATCGAGGTTGCAGCCCGACGGCGCTAAGAGGTGTGGAGAGCCGCGCGGACCAGCCGGGCGGGAGCACAAGGAGGATCTCATGGAGCGGCCGGACGCCGGCATCGTGCGTGCCGCAGTGGTCGGAGCCGTTGTCGGCTATGTCGTCGCCCTCGCGATCGTCGCCACCATCCTGACGGTTGCCGGCGCTGGGCTCGGCCCAGCGCTGGGCGTGGGCGCATACGTGGCGATCTGGGGTGGACCGGGGTTCGGCGGGATGGTCAACGCACAGCGTCACGCCGACCGGATCGCAGCCGACGAACGGCGCCTTCAACACCAGCCGGCTTCGTAACCAGGCTTCCCGGCCTTCGGAGAAATACGTCAGGCCGCTGTTACGTTCATCTCCACCGTGGCCGGCCTGTTCTCCTCCACGTTCGTCCTCATCATGGCGGCGGCCTTCGCGCTGTTCACCGCTGTGGGGGCGGTCGTGCCGGTGCTGCCCCGCTACGTGGACGGGCCGCTCGGTGGTGGTGGGGTGGCCGTCGGGTTCGTGGTCGGGTCGTTCTTCGTGGCCACGCTGCTGGCCCGTCCGCTGGCCGGGCGGCTGGGCGACGAGCGGGGCCGGCGGGTGGTCATCGTCGGCGGGGCGGCCGTCATGGCAGCGGCCATCGCCAGCTTCCCCCTCGCGCCCAACGTCGCGGTGCTGTCCGTGCTGCGGTTCATCCAGGGCGCGGGTGAGGCCGCCTTCTACGTCGGGGCGGCCACCGCCGTCACCGACCTGGTGCCGGCCGCCCGCCGCGGCCAGGCCGTGAGCTACTTCTCCGGCGCGCTCTACGGCGGTATCGCCCTCGGGCCCCTGATCGGGGAGTGGGTGCTGGGCGACGGTCACTACCGCCGGGTGTGGGAGCTGGCCGCCGGGCTGACCGCCCTGGCCGCCGTCCTCGCCGTCGGGCTCCGGGAGCCGCCCCGGCCGGTCCGGACCGGTCCCCGGGCCCGCCTCGTCCACCCCGCCGGTCTGGTGCCCGGTTCGGCCTTTGGCCTGGGCACGTTCGGCTACGCCGCCTTCACCGCCTTCATACCGCTGTACGCCCACAGCCTCGGGCTCGGCGGCTCGGCCCCCGTCTTCGGTCTCTACGCCGGGCTGACGCTGGCCGGGCGCCTCCTCGGCGCCCGGATCCCCGACCGGCTGGGCCCGTCGACCACGGCCCGGGCCGGGCTCGTCACCATGGCGGCGGGCATGGCCATCCTCAGTGCCTGGCACACCGTCCCCGGCCTGTGGACGGGCACGGCGGTGTTCGCCGCCGGCAATGCCTTCATGTTCCCCGCCCTGCTCTCGCTGGCCCTCGACGCCGCCCCCGACG
>Ga0299907_10003354_pt1 | contig 10216 bp, 10 predicted proteins | sample RVTome_16_FD_198680 | JGI IMG/M metagenome (GOLD analysis project Ga0299907, IMG submission 198680) | Soil microbial communities from uranium-contaminated site in the Upper Colorado River Basin, Wyoming, United States - RVT152D67 (version 2) ... | reverse complement strand
TACGGCCGCGTGATCCTGTCGCAGCCGGGGCAGTTCGCCTGGCAGGTGTTCGACGCCAAGGTAAAGGGCCAGCTGCGCGACGAGTACCGCATCAGGCAGGTGACCAAAGCGGTAGCGCACAGCCTCGAGGACTTGGTGAGCAAGCTGGACGACGTTAACAAGCAGAATGCCCTGCAGGAAATCCGCGCGTACAACGCGGCCGTGCGGCAGGACATCGCGTTCAATCCGAACGTGAAGGACGGCCGCCGCACCGAAGGCCTGGCCGTCGATAAGTCCAACTGGGCCAACACCCTCGACACGCCGCCCTTCGAGGCCTACGCGGTCACCTGCGGCATCACCTTCACCTTCGGCGGACTGAAGATCAACACCCACGCGCAGGTCGTGAGCTCCGACGGCGAGCCCATCCCCGGGCTCTACGCCGCGGGCGAGCTGGTCGGCGGCATCTTCTGGTTCAACTACCCCGGCGGCAGCGGCCTCACCAACGGCGCGGTGTTCGGCCGCATCGCCGGCGAGAACGCGGGCAAGAAGGCTACTGCGGCGGCTTGACGCCGCCCTTGCTCACCGCCACGCGCTGGGTGGTGAGCTTGCCGTCGCCGCCGACCCGCGCGCCGCTGAAAATCGTCTCGCCGGGCTTCAGGTCCGCGCGGCTGCCCGGGTCGAAGGTGAAATACTCGGTCTGCGGCGTCACCAGGATCTTCTGCTCGCCGTCCTTGTATTTCAGGGTGAGCTCGCTCCCGCCGCTCACCTGCGCGGTGCCCGTCAGGTTGGCGTTCGTCATCAGCGAATCGGGCATCGAATCCCACACCGTGTGACCCGATGGGACCTGCGGTCCGAGCGCGTGCACCCGCTTGGCGACCAGGCGTCCGCCGGGCCCTTTGACCGACGTGACGCCGACATAGCTGCCGGGCTTGAACTCGGCGAGGGTAGTCGCCTTGGCCGTCACCACTTGTGCGTCGGGCGCGAGGTTGAGCTGGATATCGCGCCCGTCGCGCGATTTGACCGCCAGGACGTCGCCGCTCAGCTGGGTGATGGTGCCGCGCACGCGCACGCTGGTCTGCGCGAGCACGGTCGAAGCGGCTAGGGCGAGCAGCAGGACTGCTGCGAGCATTCTCATCTGGGGTCTCCCCGGCAAGCTACGGCGTCAGCTGACCGCGCACTTCGCCGCCCTTGTTCTGGGCGGTATGCACGTTGACGTAGGTCTGGCCGGCCTTGAAGGCCTTCAGCTGCGCGTCGGTGAGCTTGCGCCCCGGCGGCACGCTGTAGGTGTCGCCGCTCTTGGTCAGCGGCACGATGACCGGGCCGTTCTGCCCTTTGGCGGCCTGGTGGATATGCGCCATGGTGCCCGGCACGCCCTTGGTGGTGACGCTGCCGGTGATGGTGCCGTCCTCGGCCACGCGGAAGCTGCCGCTGCCCGAGCCCTGGGTCCTTACCGCGGGCACTTCCTCGGCGCCGGTCAGGTTCACGCTGACCGCGTTGCTGCCCGGCATCCAGTCGGGCATCTTGTCGCGCACGTTCGCACAGGCGGCGAGGGTGAGCGCCGCCGCCGCGGCCAACAGCCAGGTCGTGGTTCTTTTCATCTTTCGATTCTCCTCGGTTAGGTCCTCTGCCAAACAACGCCGCCCGCTAGAATATTCCTGCATGCCGAAGATCACCGCCTCCCCGGCCCTGTCCCGCCTGCGGATTCTAGACCTGTCGCGGGTGCGCGCGGGCCCCACCTGCGTGAAGCAGTTCGCCGATTTCGGCGCCGACGTGATCAAGATCGAGTCGCCCCCCGGCGTCGATCCCAACGAGGGCATGGGCGGGCCGCGCCACGGCCCGGACATGCAGAACCTGCACCGCAACAAGCGGGCGATGACGCTCAACCTGAAGCGCCCGGAAGCGCGCGAAGTGCTGGTGCGCCTGGTCAAGACCGCCGATGTGCTGGTGGAGAACTACCGGCCGGACGTGAAGCACCGCCTCGGGATCGATTACGGTTCTTTGGAACAGATCAACCCCAGAATCATCCTCGCGAGCATCTCGGGCTTCGGCCAGGACGGGCCCTACCAGCAGCGCCCCGGCTTCGACCAGATCGCGCAGGGCATGAGCGGCCTGATGTCGGTGACCGGCGCGCCGGGGCAGGGGCCGATGCGCACCGGCGCCGCGATCGCCGATATCGGCGCGGGGCTGTTCGCGGCCCTCGGCATCATGACCGCGCTGCTCGAGCGCGAGGTCTCGGGCAGGGGCCAGTGGGTGCAGAGCTCGCTCCTGCAGGCGGGCATCGCGCTGCTCGACTTCCAGGCGGCGCGCTATCTCATGAAGGACGAGGTGCCGCCGCAGGTGGGCAACGACCATCCCACCAGCATGCCGACCTCGGCCTACGCCACGGCCGACGGCTACATCAACGTCGCGGCTTCCGGCGAAGGCATGTGGAAGCGGCTGTGCGAGACCCTCGGCAGGCCGGAGCTGCTCGCAGCGCCCGAGTTCAAGGGGCTGGAAAACCGCGCAAAGAACCGCAAGGCGCTCAATGCGCTCATCAACGAGGCATTGTCGAAGCGTTCGTCCCAGGAATGGGTCGAAGTGCTCAACAAGGCGGGCGTGCCCTGCGGGCCGATCTACAGCGTGGACCAGGTGTTCGCCGATCCCCAGGTGCGGCATCTCGAGGCCGCGGCCGAGGTGGCGCATCCGGTCCTCGGGCGCTTTCGCATCCTGAACCAGGCGGTCAAGCTCTCGCGCACCGCGGCAAAGGTGCTCGCGCCTGCGCCCGAGGTCGGCCAGCACACCGACGAGATCCTGAAGGAGCTCGAGTACTCCGAGAACGACATCCGCGGGCTGCGGCAGAAGGGCATCGTTTGAGCGAGCCGCGCATCCTGGCGCGCAAGGAAGGCGCGGTCGGCTGGCTGATTTTCGACAATCCGGCGCGCCGCAACGCGGTGTCGCTGGGCATGTGGCAGGCGATCCCCGGAGTGCTGGAGGACTTCGGCGCCGATCGGCAGGTGCGCGTGGTGGTGCTCGCGGGGGCAGGCGACAAGGCCTTCGTCTCCGGCGCCGACATCTCGCAGTTCGAGTCGCAGCGCTCGGAGCCCGAGGCGGTGCAGCGCTACGAGGAGATCTCCGAGGGCGCGCAGCTGCGCCTGCAGAGCTGCGACAAGCCCACCGTGGCGATGATCCGCGGCTACTGCCTCGGCGCCGGGGTCAACATCGCGAACGCCTGCGACCTGCGCATCGCCGCGGATGACGCGCGCATCGGCATTCCGGCGGCCAAGCTCGGCCTGGGCTACCGCGTGTCGTCGACCAAGAACCTGGTCGATGTCGCGGGCGCGGCCAACGCGCGCGAGATCCTGCTGACCGGGCGCCAGTACAGCGCCGCGGAGGCGAAGGCGATGGGCTTGCTGCACCACGTCGTGCCGGCCGCCGAGCTCGAAAGCTTTACGCAGAAAACCTGCGAAACCCTCGCCGCGAACGCGCCGCTCACCCTGCGCACCGCCAAGCGCATCATCCGCGAGCTGCTGAAGGCCCCGCGCGAGCTCGACGCCGCGCAGGCCAAGGCCTGGGTCAGGGAATGCTTCGACAGCGCCGATTACGCCGAAGGCCGCCGGGCGTTCATGGAAAAGCGCAAGCCTCTCTTTACCGGCAAATGAGAGCTTATTTTCTGCATTCTGCGGGCGAGCGCATGAAGCTCGAGCTGCGCGAGGTGCCCACGCCGCAGCCCGGGCCGAACCAGCTGCTGGTGAAGATCCATGCCTCCAGCTTGAACCGGGGCGAGCTGCTGGGCGGCCTGGGAGCGGCCAAGGCGGCGGGCCAGGAAGCCGCGGGCGAGGTGCCCGGCAGCGGCGAGCGCGTGATGGGCCGTTGTCCCGGGGGGTTCGCCGAGTACGGCCTCATGGAAAAAAGCGACGCCCTGCCGGTGCCGCCCAACCTGTCGTGGGAGGAGGCGGGCGCGATTCCGCTCGCCTTCATGGTGGTGCACGACATGCTGGTCGAGCAGGGCAGCCTGAAGCAGGGCGAGTGGCTGCTGGTGACCGGCATTTCCTCGGGCGTCGGCGTCGCCGCCCTGCAGGCGGCGAAAGCGCTCGGCGCGAGGGTCATCGGCACTTCGGGCTCGAAGGAGAAGCTCGCGAAGCTGCAGGCACTGGGGCTCGATGTCGCCCTGCAGACCCGCAAGCCCGATTTCCACGCGCAGGTCATGGAAGCGACCGGCGGGCGCGGCGCCGACCTCGTGGTGAACAACGTCGGCGGCTCGCTCTTTGCCGAATGCATCCGCTCGCTCGCCTACCGGGGCCGCCTCGCCACCGTCGGCTACCTCGACCGGGTGATGCAGGCCGAGCTGGACATCGATGCGCTTCACGCGAAGCGCCTGCGCCTTTTCGGCGTGTCGAACAAGCACCGCAGCGCCGCCGAGCGCGCGGCGACCGTGCGCGGCGTGATCGCCGACTTCCTGCCTTACTTCGCCAGCGGACGCATCAAGCCGCTGATCGACAGGGTCTACCCCTTCGACCGGCTGGCCGAGGCCAAGGCCTACATGGAGTCCGACGCCCACCTGGGCAAGGTGGCGATCCGGATGTGAAGCGAGGTAGTCTCTTTTCTTCTTTCAGAGGAGCCTGACGATGCGCCGATTCCTGATGCTTGCCGCTGCCCTGCTGCTCGCCGTGCCGCCGGCCTATGCCGGGATGATCCGAACCGACGACCTGGAGCGCGAGCGGGTGAAGGCGCTGCTCGAGCGCTCCGAGGTACGCGCGGAGCTCGAAAAGCACGGCGTGCTCGCGCACGAGGCGGCCGCCCGGGTCGACGCGATGACCCCGGCCGAGGTGCAGCAGCTCGCGGGCCGCATCGACGCGCTGGCGGCCGGGGGCCAGAGCACGCAGAACCTGCTGCTCGTCATCATCCTCGTGCTGCTGATCATCATCATCATCTAGGCGGCGAGCTCGGCCCCTCGCCGCTACGCGGCGAGCTCTTGGCTTTCGCCGCGCTCGTTCAGGGTCTGCAGCCGCACCGGCCGGCGCCAGACGCGCCGCGTGTACTCCAGCACCCGCTTGGCGCGGCCGAGATCCAGCCCGCGGCCGTCGCTCGGATGGTCGTGCTTCAGCTCCAGGCTGCCGTCGCTGCGCAGCTCGGTGACCGCGACGCGCGGCGCGCCGTAGTTGAACTTCGGCGCGAGGATGGCCTCGCGGATCGCGTCCAGGTCGCGGTTCAGCACCTTGATCTCGTCGCCCTGCGTCGCCTCGTAGACGAACAGATCGAGCTTGTCGGCCAGCTCGCGATCGAGAAAGTTGCGGATGAACCCGAAGTCGTCCTCCTCCTGCATCACTTCGCGCGCGCGCGCCATGCCGTGCCGCTCGACGACGTGCTCCCATAGCGTGAAGCCGAGGTGGTAGGGGTTGATGGCGAGCGCGGTCTCCTGGCCGGCGGCGTACGGCCGCACCACGTCGGAGTGCGACTTCAGCGCGGCGACGTACAGCGGCTGGGGCAGGAAGTCGGCCTCGCGCAGCAGGCGCGCGTGCCAGTACGAGGCCCAGCCCTCGTTCATGATCTGGCAGGCGAACACCGGATAGAAGTACAGCGACTCGGCGCGCACCATGAGGAAGATGTCGCGCTCCCACTGCTCCAGCTCGGGCGCGTAGTGCGCGATGAACCACAGCAGATCGAACTCCGGGTGCGGCGGTATCGCCGCGCGCACCGGGCCGGGCTCCCGCTGCGGCGGCTCGGGCGTGCCAGGCAGGCTGCGGAAGCGTCGCTGGAATGCGTTCTCCGAGGGGGGCTTCTTTTCAGGCGCGAATTCGGCATAGCGCCCCCGGTGCAGCTCGCCGCCGACGTCCACGTGCGACTCCAGCGCCAGCGCGGCGTCGAGCACCGACTCGACCTTTTCCAGCCCGACCGCGTCGATGGCCTGCTGGATGCGCTGCGCGTGGGCCGCGGCGTGCTCGACGATGTTGCCGCCCGCCATCGCGTGGAAGCGCGCGAACAGCTCGTTGTTCTTGGAGAAGTCGGCGTGGCCCAGGACATGCGCGGTGACCAGCGTGTTGTCGGCGAGCGAGTTGCCGTCCATGAGAAAGGCGCGGCACGGGTCGCCGGGGAACATCACCTCGAAGATCTTCGAGTGGCCCATGCTCTGGCGCACCAGCTGGTGGATGTAGCGCACGCCGAAGGACCAGTGCGGCATGCGCACCGGCAGGCCGTACACCGCGATCTCGGTCATCAGGCTCGCGGGCGCGACCTCGAAGTCGACGTCGTAATAGTCCAGGCCCAGGCGCCGCGCGAGCTGCTCGAGGCTGTCCGCGTACTGCTCGAGCTCAGTCATCCGCGGCTCTTTCCTTGAAGAACTCGCGGATCGCGCGCCATACGTCGTCCTGCGAGCCGAGCGGGCTCATGCCCACCGGCAGGCCGCCGGCCTGCAGCTCGTGGAACATCTCGGCGAGCTGGGTCTCGCGCGGGCGGAAGGTGGCGATGCCGCCGGTCTCGACGTAGCCGGCGTAGTTGGTGAGCTCGGCGAGGCTCTTCAGCGCGGCCGCGGCGGGCTCGCGGTCCTCGGCGGCGTTCTCGCCGTCCGAGGCGTAGAAGAAGTACACGTTGTAGCGGCCCGGGTCGTAGCGGCTGCGCATCACGTCCAGGCCGAGCTGGAACACGCACGAGGACACGGTGCCGCCGCTGGAGGAGGCCTGGAAGAACTCGCGCTCCTCGAACTCCCAGGCCTGCGCGGCGTGCGCGAGGAACACCGTCTCCACCTTGGCGTACTGGCGCCGGATGCCCTGCAGCGCGAAGAAGAAGAACTGCTTGGCGAGCTTCCTCTGCGCCTCGTCCATGCTGCCCGAGACGTCGAGGGCGAACATCACCGCGGCGTTGGTCGAGGGGGTGGCGCGCTTCACCAGCTGCCGGAAGCGCAGGTCCTCGTTGACGATGGCCACCGGATTGTCCTGCATCGAGCGCCGCTTCACCGCCTCCTTCATGGTGCGGCGGCGGTCCAGGCGCGAGCGGGCGCCGCGCTTGTCCCAGCCCTCGCGCACGTAGTCGGGCTCGTCCATCGTCGTAGTGCGCTTGGGCTTGAGGTCGGGGAGCTTCAGCTCCTCCCAGATCCAGTCGATGATCTCGTCCAGCTTCATCTCGACCACGAAGCGGATCTCGCCGTTCTCGGTGCCGCCGGACTGCGCGGCGCGCCCGCCTTCCTGGCGCCCCGGCTGCAGCACATCGCCGGGCTCGCCGCGGCCCTGGCCGGCGCCCTGCTGCGAGGCCGGCTCGGCCAGGCGGAAGCGCGCGTGCTCCAGGAACTTCACCGGCACCATCACGCTGCGGTTGCCGCCCGGCGCGCTGAGCAGGTCGTCGCCCGACAGGATCTCGGGCAGGCTGCCCTTGACCGCCTCGCGCACCTTCTGGTTGTGGCGCAGCCAGTCGCGCGCGCCGCGGGAAAACAGCTCATACCACGGCGTCTCTGCTGCAATACGAATCATTCTTGGGCCAGAAGCGTCGTCACATAGTTCAGCGCTTCCCGGGCGCTATGCATGTCGTAGCCGTACTCGTCCACCAGGCGCTTCTCGACCACCGAGATCTTCTGGCGCGTCTCGTCGTCGGGGCGCGCGCTCGAGCTCACCAGGCGCAGGACATCGCGGCGCTGCTCGAAGAGATACTGCTCGACCGCGTCGTGCAGCGGGGCGTGGCTGTCGAGCGTGAACTTCTCGCCGCGCTTGTAGGCGCCCATGGCCTTTCTCACCACCTCCTGGCGGAACGACAGCTTGCCGCTCTCGGAGATGCGGATCTTCTCCTCGACGTTGCGCAGGAAGCGCTCGTCGGGCTTTCTTTCCTCGCTGGTGATCGGGTCCTTTATGGTGCGCGCATCGAGCGTCGCCTCGACTTCGTCGAGGTACTTGTCGAGCAGCTGCTGCGCTTCCTGCTCGAACGAGACGAACAGCGCCTTGTGCACGTCCTCCTTGACCCAGCGGTTGTAGAAGTCCTTGCGCACCGTGACCAGGTAGTCGATCCATTTGCGCTTCTTCTTGCCGTCCATGCGCACGTCGGACTCGATCGAGTCCTTGATCGCGATGAGCACTTCCATGGTGGTGAGGCTCTTGGCGCTCGACTGGATGATGGCGTTGGACAGCGCATTGATGACGAAGCGCGGCGACACGCCCGCGAGCCCTTCCTCGGGGCTCTTCGCGCGGATCTTCTCCACCTCCGACTGCTGCACGCCCTCGACGTCCTCGCCGGCGTACAGGCGCACCTTCTTCGAATGCTCGGTCTCCTCGCCCTCCTGCAGCCGCGTGAGCACGGCGAACACCGCCGCCACGTGCAGCGCGTGCGGGTCGAGGTGCACCTCGCGGAACGCCTGCGTGGAAGAGGTGAGCTTCTTGTAGATGCGCGCCTCCTCCTTGTAGGACAGGGTGTAGGGCACCTGGATGATGACCATGCGGTCGAGCAGCGCCTCGTTCTCCGCTTCCTGCAGGAACTTGCGGAACTCGGCGAGGTTGGTGTGCGCGATGATGGTCTCGTCGAGGTGGATCAGCGGGAAGCGCGACACCTTGACGTTCTTCTCCTGGGTGAGCGTGAGCAGGAGATACAGGAACTCGCGCTTCACCTTCAGGATCTCGATCATCTCGAGCATGCCGCGGCTCGCGGCGAACACCGCCCCGGACCAGGACCAGGCGCGCGGGTCGCCCTCGTCGCCGAACTCGGACACCTTGGACAGGTCCACCGAGCCGACCAGATCCGCGATGTCGGCGGTGGTCGGGTCGTGCGGCGCATAGGTGCCCACGCCGACGCGGCCGGCCTCGGAGATGAAGATGCGCTGCACCGGCATCTGCATGAAGTCGCCGTTGAACTCGTGCTGCAGCCGGCTCGCGCAGTAGGGGCACAGCTCGCCCTGGATGTCGACGCCGTAGCTCGCGCGGAACTGCCCGCGCAGGGTGTGCGGCACCAGGTGCAGCGGCGACTCGTGCACCGGGCAGCCGTGGATCCCGTACAGGGCGCCCGCGTCGGTGCGGCTGTACTCCTCCAGGCCGCGCTTGAGCAGGATCACCATGGTGGACTTTCCCCCGGACGGGGGACCTAGCAGCAAGAGCAGCCGCCTGCCAACCTCGGAGCCGGCGCTCGCCGCCTTGAAGTAGTCGACCACCCGCTCGATGGTGTCGCCGATGCCGTAGAGCTCGTCCTCCAAGAGCTGGCAGTGCCAGCGCCCGGCTGCGTCGTCGTAGCCTTCGGCGCGCATCATGTCCCAGATGTACTGGTGGCTGCTGCGCGCGATGCCGCGCGCATCGGCCGGGTACACGCTCTCGAGGAACCCGGCGAAGCTGCCCGCCCAGTGCGCCGCGCGGTGCTCCTTGCTGAACTCGCCGAGAGACTTGAGCAGGCTCGCCTTGCGCTCCTCGCGCGGGTCGAAGCCGCTTTCCGGATTGTTCATGACGCCACCGCCTTTCATCCAGACGTTCCCTCTCTTGCTTTAGATCACGGATAGGCCGCTGCCGCCATCCTGCGAAGCAAGGATCGCACCGTCCATTCGCGCTATGCTTCGGGCCGTGCTGTTACACAAACGCGCGGGCCGGTCATGCAGTTGACCCCGGAGCTGTCGGAGCATTCCCGTCGTTTTTCGTTTACAGTGTTTCCAAACGGCGAACCGCGGAGCGCGGTTGTGGTCAAATCTATGGCGCAGCAATGCTGAAGGAAATCCTAGGAGTCGCCGATGACCCGCCGGCGAAGAGGCGCTGGTTCCACGATGATTTCTTCGACCTCTTCGTCTGGCAGTCCGAGGGCGAGGTGACGCTGTTCCAGCTCTGTTACGGTGCCGACGCTACCGAGCGCGCACTGGTCTGGGACAAGGCCCGGGGCTTTTTCCACGACGGCCCGCCCGGATCGCAGGATGTCATTTCACGCTTCGAGGACGCCGCCGTCGCGCTGCCCGAGGACATCCGCAGCGAGGTCCGCCAGAAGGTGCACGAGTATGTCGGGACGCGGCCCGCCATCACCTCCCGGCGCAAGCGCTTTCGCCGGGCTTCCTGGCAGAAGAAGTAAAGGCCTTCACTTCCGGGCGGCGACCCCGATCGCCACCGGGCGCACCGCGGCCCCGGCGGCGCCTTTCTCGCGCGCCGGCAGGATCAGGGTGCACGAGGTCCACACCCGGTCGCGCGCCAGCTCGTCGAGCTTCGCGTTCTCGATATGGTGGATGCCCGCCTGCGTCAGCATGTGGTGATGCACGGCGAAAGGCAGGCCCTGCGGCGTGCCCGCCGCGGGCCCCGCCTTGCCCTGCAGCATGCCTTCG
>Ga0299907_10003353_pt1 | contig 10220 bp, 11 predicted proteins | sample RVTome_16_FD_198680 | JGI IMG/M metagenome (GOLD analysis project Ga0299907, IMG submission 198680) | Soil microbial communities from uranium-contaminated site in the Upper Colorado River Basin, Wyoming, United States - RVT152D67 (version 2) ... | reverse complement strand
CCTCGGGCTTCGAGGTGTGCACGCGTCTGCGCGAAGGAGAGGTCGGGCGGAGCTGGAACCGGGACGTCCCCGTGATCATGGTCAGCGCGCGCGGAGACCCGGTCGACCGCGTGCGCGGGTTCGCGCGCGGCGCCGACGACTACGTCGTGAACGCGTTGTAGCGATTGTTTCCCTTGACCTGAAAGCGGATTCGGCGCAGAACTCTCAACTCGCTAGCTCGTCGCATCGCTTGACGGTTCGCCTTTCGAGGCGCCGGCGGCTCTCTGAGCACGTCGCTTCGTCAGCTCAGAGTCGTCCGAAGCCTCGGCGGATTTGGTGGGGGCGAGCAAGAGATCGAGCAACTCTCCGATTTCGTGGGTCTGCTGCAACGGGTGCCGCATCCTGAGGTCAGTCTTGACGAGGTAGTGGTTGCGCCTGCCAACGCGCTTCCGTTCCACGTACCCCGCCTCGACCAGGTCGGCGATGATTCGTTGCGCCGCCCGCTCGGTGATCCCGACCAAATCGGCAACGTCGCGAATCCTGATCTCTGGGTTGCGGGCGATACAGAGAAGCACTTGTGTGTGGCTTGTCACGAAGCGCCAGTGCTTCTCGTCCCGGCCGCTTGACATAGACGACATATTTGTCGTAACCTTCCTGTCGTAACTTTCTGGTCGTCAGTCTGTGAGTCCACACGCTAGCAGGTAGATCGGTGCGAGCAAGGGTCAGGGCAACGTTGGATTTCAACTCGAAGCAGCAGCAGCGCCGCAACCAGATCCTCTTTCGAGAAGTCAATGAACGTGTGCGTGAGGTGGCCGCGCCTCTGCTCGGGGCGCGTAAGGAGGGGGAGTTTCTCTGCGAATGTGGACACGAAGCGTGTATCGAGACGATCCGGCTCGACGTGGAGGAATACGAGACAGTGCGCGCATCGCCGCATCGCTTCCTCATGGTTCCCGGGCATCAGGATGGAAAGGTCGAAGCGACCCCCGTCCAGGGAAACGGGCGCTTCGTGGTAGTTGAGAGGAGCGCCTTCCGAGAGCAAGCGGCATCGCACGACCCCCGTCGGCGCACGGCTGAACGCTGGCCGATCTCGTCCTCGCCCGCGCGGGCGCCTCGGGCACGTCCGGTCGCCGTGGCGCACGTGTCGAACAACGCCAGTGTCGTACTAGACGCGGAGACCCGTGCGCGTGACAAGAATCGGCCCGAACAATGACTCCAACGGCAAGCCGTTCGTCTACGAGGAGCTGCTCGCGCGCATGCGGGCGGTCCACCGGCGCGCGAACGGGCCGCGGCACGCGCGCCTCGTCGTGGAGGACCTGGACATCGCCCTCGCCTCGCGTCGTTCGGGTCGGCGGTGCGGCGGTGCAGCTCTCCGCCAAGGAGTACGACCTCCTGGTCGCCCTCGCCGAGGATCCCAGGCACTTGTCCTCTCATGGGACCCCAAAAAGAGCTGATGGTACCCTCGCCGATTCGGCTGGGATAAAGAGATCGTGCGGGGTTACCGGGGTCCGGAAGGGGTCTTTGATGGACCCCTCCTCCCACGGGCGCGCTCAGGAATCGTCACTGCGGCCGGCCCCCTGGGACTCCTAGCGGGCGACTGGAGAGCGCACGAGGAGGACGCCGAGCGGGCGGCGCGGCGGGGCTGCGCCTCCTGGAGGCGATCGAAGACCTGAATGAGCAGGATCCGAGGCTGTCGCTACAGGTGCGGATCGGGGTCAACACGGGTGGGGCGGTCGTTGCGCTGGGGGCGCGCCCCGAGGCGGGCGAGGGGTTCGTCACCGGGGATGTGTGGTCAATACGGCCTCGCGCCTGCAGGGGGCGGGGCGCCGGTGAACGGGATCGCGGTGTCCGACGGCCGCGACCCGAATTGCCGCAGGGTCTGTTTGCGCAGGCCATTGCTGCAGACGTCTTCAACCGCTTTTCGCGTCTATCCGTTTCCCCGTCTGATCTCAATGCGCGCTGCGGGAGCGCCGGCAATTGAGTGATCTAAATCAAGCGCGAGCGGCTGTCGTGCGCCGCGACCGCCTGTCGCGGTGCTGTCCTGCGAGCAGAAGCTCACGACGAAAGGTGCCATTCGCCGGGCACGCCCGTAAGGCTGTGCCAGCCTCGATCCTCGAACTCGATGTCGGAGCCCGCGACGAGATCTCTGATCGTGCTCGACACGAGGATCTGACTCGACCCGGCAAGCGCGGCGATGCGTGCACCCACGTGTACAGCGATTCCCGTCACGCGCCGAGAAACCACCTCGCACTCGCCCGCGTGCACGCCAGCTCGAATCTCGATTCCTAGCGTTCCGACGGCGCTCATGGCGGCGCAGGCGGCTCCGATGGCGTCGCCGGGCTTCGTGAATGTTGCGAAGAAGCCGTCACCGGGCGAGTCGACCTCCTGACCCGCGTACTGCTCGATGGGTTCGCGGATAACCGCGCGGTAGCTGGAAATCAGTTCTCGCCACGCCTCGTCGCCGAGCTCGGCCGCCCGCTTCGTCGACCCGACCATGTCGATGAAGAGCATGGTCTTGAGAGCACGGACGGGTGCGCCACTCTCCGCATCTTCGATCTCAAGCAACCGGCGATATACGGCTTGGGTGGTGGGCGCCGGAGCCACTCCGAGCTCCTCGCGAAGGAGGGATCGCAATCCGCCGTAAACGATGAGCGCCTCGGCCACGTTGCCCTGCGCCGCCAGAGTCTCCATCAGAAATCGGTAGCCAGCCTCGTGAAACGGGGCCTCGTCGATCAGCGCGTGTGCGGCGCGTTGGGCCGAGCCTAGCTCCGAGCCACCGAGCCCGATTCCAACGGCAGCGATGGCCCGATACGTTCGCAGACGGACTTCGTCAAGCATGAGTCGACGGTCTTCGACCCAGTCTCCCGTGGCTCCAGGCAGGAACTCGCGTTTGCCGATGTTGAGCGCAATCCGCGTTGGCCACCACGCCTCCTGCCACTGCTGCTGCACGACCGCGGACTCCGCCCTATGGATCGCCTCCAAGGCGGCCTCGAGGTCGAGCCAGGTATCGGGAGGAAGGCGGACCTCAAGCTCGACTTTACCGCGGATCACATCATCACCAAGGACTGCGCGGATCTTCGAGAGCAAGGCGCGCAGCGCGACGTCCGCGGCCTCGGGAAGCTGCTCGTCCCAGAGGACCTGGATGAGCTCGTCGCGCCTGATCGGTCGCAGGCGGTTGACGACGAGGAACGCGAAGAGGAGCCGGCCCTGCTTTCCGGGGAGCGACCCCTCGATGCGACGGCCGTCGATGTCGATGACGAGTCTTCCGCATAGTTGGATTCGGGTTCGTGTGTGATTCGCCAACGTCGCTCCAACGTAGCGCTATGAGCCATGGATAACAATGTCGTGGAAGCGAGAGGAGAAGCGATGGCGAAGATCATCAACTGCGAGTGTGGCTACGTCGTCCGGGGAGAGACGGATGACGAGCTCGTCGAAAACGCGTTAGCTCATCTGGAGCGCGACCACCCAGAACTGATCGGCAAGCGGTCGGCTGACGAAATTCTTGCCGCGGCCGAAGAAGTGTAGGCGGTTGGTTCGGCCGAACCGCGATCGCGCTTGGACGCGGTGCCGGGCCGAATCTTCCCTCAGTGTTCCCTTGCTGCGGAGCGCACGATCTCTGAAGCGTGCCGTACCAGCGTGCTTCGCCGGCTCGCGCCGGCGTCGGTCGAAAGCGCCATCCGCTGTTCCGTCGGACCGTTGCGGGGCGATGGTGCTCGCGCGGTGGGAGTTGTGACGGAGCAGCGCAGCCGGCCCGCCAGGATGCGGGAACTCGACAATCTCTTCTTTCCAGAAGGGTCTCGAGGGGGAGCCCATGGTCCCCCACGAATCCTCTTGCTTCGCGCGCGCGCTTCGTTGCCCGGTTCGGGCGTGCCCTCGTGCCGATGAGAAGCAGGTTTCCCCACCCCCAGTATCGGGCAGAGCACAGGCATGAAGGCGGCAGGGGTCGGAGCGGTTCTCCTCGCCATGGTCGCGCTCGTTGGATTCGCGGGCAGCGCCTCGGCCCAGTTGCCGCCTCCGCCGGATCTGCCCGACGTGCCCGACCTGCCGGACGCTCCGGATGTACCGGATCTGCCCGACGCGCCCGACCTTCCCGACGCACCGGACGCACCGGACGCACCGGACGCGCCCGACAGCCCCGACGCTCCCGATCTTCCCGACACGGATACGACTCCGACCGTCCCGAGCCTGCCCGGTTCCGGCGGAGGCTCCTCGGGCGGCTCCTCCGGCGATTCCTCCGGCGGGAGCGGCTCGACGTCGGGCAGCGCTGGTTCCGGCGGATCCGGTGACCGCTCGGCGCAATCGGGCTCCCGCGCGAGCAACGACGGCTCGCGCGCGCCGCGCATACGGACGAAGTTCGACCGGCTGCCGCCCAGGTTCGAGGCGCTCCTCGAGCGCATCCTGGTCGGCCGCGACGTGCGCGCCAGCCTCCAGAAGCTCGAGCGGGCGTTCGCTTCCGCCTCGCCCCGGTTGCGCGCGCGCATCCTGCGGCTCCTGCGCGCCGAGATCGAGCGTCTCCGAGAGGGCGGCGTCACACGCGCGGAGCGGCAGCGCATCGAGCGCCTGCGGCTCGCGCTCGAGACGCTGACGCGCCGCACGACCGCCTCGTCGAAGGACACCGCCCCACTCCGTGCTCTCCTCGGGATGCCGGGGGGCGTGGACGCGGCCGCCGGAGCGTCCGGGGTCGTCGGCAGCGAGCCCGGCTCGACGGCGGCGCTTCCCTTTGCAGGCGGGGGCTCGCCACGCCCGACCCCGGCCACGCGCGACGAGGGGACCACCCAGCCGAGCTTCTCGCTCTCGGTACCCGGCTGGGAGGTCGCGATCGGGGTGTACATCGCCCTGGCCGGTTTGCTCGCAATCGCACTCGGCGCTCTCGCTCTCGCGGCGGCCCCTCGCCAGGCTGTTCCGGCCGGTATCCGAGATTACGTTCGGCTGTCGCGCGCGAATCTGGCGCTTACGGGCCTCGGAATCCTGAGCGCGCTGGGGTTCCTCTTCCTCTACAACGCACTGATCTGAGGGAGGGGCGGCGCCGCGCGCCGCCCCTCTCCAGTCCTGCCGATGATCTAGCCGGGGTAGTCGACGCCGGGGAACTGCTCGAGGAAGTCCCTCACCCACGGCGTGTCCATCCTGTACGTCTTGTCCGTCGCGCGGCACATGGCGTCGCCCGTCACCGTCAGGGAGACGATCAGATTCGCCCTCTTGCCGCCGAGGAAGTGGGGCCCGCCGGAGTCGCCGTAACACGTGCCGCCGTCGCCCGTCGAGGGCTGCATCGAGAGGCTCAGCCACGCCTTTTGAAGCGAGTTGTAGCTCTGAAGCGCGTAGCGGCGGATTCCGTCGAAGAAGAAGGCGTGCGGCCCGCCGGTCTTGTCTTCCCGGACTGTTCCGTAGCCGACCGCGGTGAACGTCTTCTTCCTGAGAGCGCCCGACGCCTTCAGATCGTCGAGCAGCCCAACGCGGGGCAGTTCCGCCGGCGTGCGGCCCGGGGACGCATCGAGCACGACGACGGCGACGTCGAACAGGTTGTTGAAGCCGCCGGAGGCAAACAACGGATGCATGTGCCCGGTGCCGCTGAACACGCCGCTCATGCCGGTCGAGTCTTCGTCGTACTCGGGCGCGAACGTCACGAAGAGCGGCGTGTCGATGCCTGCGAGGCAATGAGACGCCGTCTGGAACACGCGCGGGGCAATGAGCGTGCCAGTGCACAGGATGTCGAGTCCAGGGCTCTCGGCGTCCCAGTCGGTCAGGAGCGCGCCGACGTTCGGGTGGAGGTTGCCGTCCGGCTTCCCGAAGGTGATCGCGCTCGCCGGGCTCGCAGCCAGCGCAAGCGCGGCGACGAGCGCGGCGAGCAGGGCAAAGCATGTTCGTCGCACGAGACCTCTCCTCTCCCGGGGGTGGTTCGACGGGCTCCAGGGTAGCGCGTAACCGCGACAGTGCCTAGCGCTCCCCGAGCATCCGAACCGGAGCGGCCCGCCGGCGGGCCACTCCCGGAGAGGCGTCAAACACTCGGCGCGAGCGCCGGCTCGAGCGCGCCCGCCGGCTCGTAGGTGGGCCGGAAGCCGGCCAGCCGGCCCAGGCCGGCGCCCAGCACGAGCGCGGCCTTCTGTGCGAACGCCGGCACGTACGGAAGCCGCAAGTCGTCGAAGTGGGCGTCGGCGATGACCGCGAGGCGGAGCGCGCTCGGCATGCCCTTCTTGCTCGTCTTGCCGTCGGCCGCGAGAGCGAACATCGTCTGGACGAAGCGCTCGAAGCCGAGGGCCGGCCGCACCTCGGTGGTGAAGCGGGCGTCGCCCTCGCCGATGTTCCGGAAGCTGTGTGGCGTCCCAGCGGTCACGGTGACGACGTCGCCCGCGCCAGCCGTCAGCCTGCGCCGGCCCTGCCGGAACTCGAGCGTCCCTTCGAGGACCTCGAAGCGCTCCGCCTGGTAGGGGTGCACGTGCGCGGCCGCGACGCCTCCGCCTGCCCGGACGGAGACCTCGACGTCGACGAGTTCGCCGCCTGTCTCGGCCGCCGTCCGGCGGAAGAGGATGCGCTCGCCCGTGACCGGGTTCTCGATCACGTCGCCGGCGCGGAGGTTGGAAGCGGTGATCATGGCGTCTCTCCTTTGCGAATGGATTGCTCTCCCTGTCGGCCCTACTCTGGAACCGCGGCGCCGTCCCTCCCAGGCGGGAAGCAGGCGTCCCGAGGTGCGGCTACCTCGCCGAGCGCCGGTGTGGTCTCCGCTAGGCTCGAGCGCGTGCATCGCCTCGTTCCGTACCTGACGATGCTCGTTTGCGCAGCTCTTCTCGTCGGGTGCGGCGGGGTAGACGGAGAGTCCGCGCCTGAGCCCACGCTCCCGCGCGGACTTGCCGCCGACCTTGCCGCCCAGAGCGACGCGATCGCGGAGGCCTACGCCGCCGGTGACGAGTGCGGCGCCGCCCACGGGGCCGACGCCCTCCTCGACGGCGTGCTGCTGGCGATCGAGGAGGGACGTGTACCGGGAGTCTTCCAGGAGTCGCTCACGGCGACCGCCAACAAGCTCGTCGACCGGATTAACTGCCCCGAGGAGGCTCCGCCGCCCGAGGAAGACCAGGGCGCCGACTGCGACGAGCTCGAGGCGCAGAAGCAGGCGCTGGAGGAGGGGAAGGAGGACAAGAAGGGCAAGGGGAAGGCGAAGGGCCGGGACCGTGCCTTCGACGAGCAGATCGAGGCGCTCGAGCAGGAGATCGAGGCCTGTAAGGAAGACGTCGAGGGCGAAGGCGACGAGGAGGACGACTGAGCGTCCAGGCCCTGGCAGGCGGCCGCTACCGCGTCGAGCGCGAGCTCGGCCACGGCGGCATGGCGACCGTCTTCCTTGCGCACGACGAGGAGCTCGGCCGGCCGGTCGCGATCAAGGTGCTCGCCGCCCATCTGGCGAGCGAGCCCGGCTTCTACGAGCGCTTCATACGCGAGGCGCGCATGGCGGCGCGGCTCTCCCACCCGAATGTCGTCCAGGTCTACGACGCCGGCGAAGAGGACGACCGACCGTACATCGTCATGGAGTACGTTCCCGGGCGCACTGTCGCCGACGAGCTTCGCGTGCGGGGGAGGCTCGAGCCACCCCGGGTCGTCGACCTCGCGCTCCAGGTCTGCGGCGGCCTCGAGCTCGCTCACTCGTCCGGCCTGGTCCACCGCGACGTGAAGCCGCAGAACCTGCTGCTCCGTGACGACGGCACGGTCAAGATCGCCGACTTCGGGATCGCGCGGGCCGCCGAGGCGACGAACCTGACGCAAATCGGAAGCATCCTCGGGACGGCCGCCTACCTCTCCCCCGAGCAGGCCGAGGGCGAGCCCGTCACGGCCGCGGCCGACATCTTCTCGCTTGGAGTCGTGCTCTACGAGCTCCTGACGGGCACGACGCCGCACGAGTTCGGATCGCTCGCCGACCTCGTCGTCAAGCGGCGGGAGGAGCCGATCCGGCCGCTCTCCGAGCTCGAGCCGAACGTGTCGGGGGAGCTCGAGGCCGTCGTCATGCGCTGCCTCGCAAGGAATCCCGAGTACCGTCCAGGCTCCGCCGCCGAGCTCGCGCGGGAGCTCGCCGCCGCCTCTCCGGAGCCGCCGACCGTGCCGCTGCCGCACGCCACCGGGGTACGGGCGACTGACATCGCCACCGTCCCGCTGAGCGCGGGCACACCCTCGCCGCCCGCCCCGACCGCGGCTCGCCGCCCTCGCGCCCGGCGTAGTTCCCCCCTCCCCCGCCGCGGCCTCCTCGCCGCCGTCGTGCTGGGAGTGCTCGTCGCCGTCGTCGTCGCCTTCGCGCTCACCTCCGGCGGCGAGAGCGGTGATCCGGCGGGCGAGGGGGAGCCCGCGGTCGAGCCGGTTCCGCAGGTCGAGGATCCGGCCGAGCAGGCGCGCAGCCTCGCCGACTGGCTGCGCGAGAACTCGGGCTAGCGAGCGGACACGCCGCTCAGTACCGGGACAGCGAGCACGCGCTCCAGGTAGAGGAGCGCGAGGCGCTCGTTCTCCTCGTCGACCGTGGCGCAGGCGTCCGCCAGCACGCCCGCCCCGAAGCCGAGCCTGAGCGCGTCGGTCACCGTCTGGAAGACGCACATCTCGGTCGCGGTGCCTGCGACGAGGAGCTCGATCACCTCCCGCTCGCGGAGGAGCGTCTCGAGCGGAGTGGCGTCGAACGCCGAGTAGCGCGGCTTCAGGACGACCGGGTCCTCGGGCCGCGGAGCGACAGCCGCCACGAGCTCTCCAGCCTTTCCCTCCACCACGGCCCGGCGCACGAGCGCAGGCGCGTCGCTGTCCCAGGTTCCGGCGTTGTCGTTCGCGTAGACGACGAGCGTCTTCTCCGACCGCGCCTCCTCGAGGGCCCGCCGCAGCGCCGCGTGCCGAGCGCGATAGCTCGCGAGCAGCCGCTCGCCGTCCTCGTGCCGGAAGTCCTTGATCACGTCGACGAGGAGGAGCGCCTTCGCCATCCCCCTCCCGTTCCCGGCCCGCCCGAATCTCACGCGGCGGGCCCCGCTTCCGTTAGAACACGGGCATGCTCAAGCTCTACGATTACGCGGGATCCGGCAACTGCTACAAGGTGCGGCTCCTGCTCGCCCAGCTCGGCCACGAGTACGAGCGCGTTCCCGTCGACATCTTCGCGGGCGAGAGCACGACGCCCGAGCATCTCGCTCGGAACCCGGCCGGACGGACACCGGTGCTCGAGCTTCCGTCCGGCGAGACGATCGCCGAGTCGAACGCGATCCTCCTCTACCTCGCCGAGGGAACGCCCTTCCTTCCCGGCGACCTGCTGGGGCGGGCGCACGTCTGGCAGTGGCTCTTCTTCGAGCAGAACTTTCTCGAGCCGAACCTGGGGACGGCACGCTTCTGGCGCCTGACCGGCCGTGACGCAGAGAGGCCCGAGGCCTTCGCGGCCCGCGTCGAGGCGGGCAGGGTGGCGCTCGAGATGCTCGAACGCCACCTGGCGGGGCGTCGCTTCCTCGTCGACGACCACTACACCGTGGCGGACGTCTCGCTCTTCGCGTATGCGCACGTGACCCAGGACGCCGGCATCGACGTGGGCCCGTATCCGGCCGGGCGGGGGTGGCTCGACAACGTCCGCGCGACGGTCGGCTTCACGAACGATCTCGATCCGTACCTGCCCAACGCGAAGACCGGCACGGGCGGGCGGTCCGTGCACAGCTAGGCGCAGCCCCCTGCCCCCAACGTGTCCGGCCGAGGGCGTATGCTCGTGACGAGTGACACAGCCGCCAGGCGAACCCTTCCTCAACTTCGCAGACGACGTCGCGTGGTGGGACGAGCCGCCGGCGCCGGCGCTTCCCTCGCCGCCGCGGGGCCCGCGGCCCCGCCGGCGGCCGCGCACGCTTGCGGGCGATCTGGCCCGGCTGCGGAAGGCTCTCGCCGTTCGGGGCTCGCGGCCCTTCCTACTCGTCGCCGTCCTGGCCGGGGTCGTCACACTCGTCGCCGTCGCCCGCCTCGCCCTCACCGGAGAGGAGCGGCCCGCGCAGACGAGCGCCCCGCCTTCGCGCTCGGCAGAAAGCGAGGCGCCGGCCCCGCAGCCAACCGGGCCGGCCGTCGTGCGCACCCTGGGCCCGGGCGACCGGGGAGCAGCGGTGCGGGATCTGCAGACGGCCCTCGCGGCCCTCGGGCTCTACGGCTCGGCCCCGGACGCTTCCTTCGGCGAGGGCACCGGCGCAGCGGTCGCCGCCTTCCAGCGCGACCGCGGGCTCGTCGTAGACGGCGTCGCCGGCCCGACGACGGTGGACTCCCTTCTCGAAGCC
>Ga0299907_10003352_pt1 | contig 10222 bp, 6 predicted proteins | sample RVTome_16_FD_198680 | JGI IMG/M metagenome (GOLD analysis project Ga0299907, IMG submission 198680) | Soil microbial communities from uranium-contaminated site in the Upper Colorado River Basin, Wyoming, United States - RVT152D67 (version 2) ... | reverse complement strand
TCTGAGCGGAACCGAGTAGGGCTCGGTGAAGTCGATGTGGTTCACCGGCACGCCGGCGCCTTCGAAGTAGGTGGAGGCGCGCCCCCAGGTGTAGTCGATCACCTGGTGCGGCAGCAGGAGCTGCCCCGGCAGGCAGTCGTTGCGGATGCCGCCGACGGAAGCCACGGAAACCACCGTGTCGGCGCCGGCGTCCTTGAGCGCCCACAGGTTGGCGCGGTAATTCACCTCGTGCGGCGCTATGGTGTGGCCGTAGCCGTGGCGCGCGAGGAACACCACTTCCCGGCCGCGGATGCGGCCCAGCGTGAGCGCGCCGGAAGGCTCGCCATAGGGCGTGCGCGCCACCCTGCGCTGGGTCACTTCCATGATGCCCAGCTTCGACAGGCCGCTGCCGCCGATGATCGCGAGCAGGGCGCCGCTCATTCGCGTATCGCCCGGATCTCCGGCAGGTTGCGCCAGAAGCCCTTCGCGTCCATGCCGCAGCCGAACACGAAGCGATCGGGTATGCGCAGGCCGACGAAGTCGGGAGCGATCGGCTTGGCGATCGCCAGGATCTTCTCCACCAGCACCGCGCAGTGGAAGCGGGTCGCGCCGAGCTGCAGCAGGCGCTCGCGGATGACGCTCATCGTCTCGCCGTGGTCCAGGATGTCGTCGAGCACCAGCACCACGCGCCCCTTCGCCAGGCCGGGAGGCGACACCTTCCAGTCCACCGAGGAGCCGCGCGTGGCCGCGCCGTAGCGCGAGGCATGGATATAGTCGAAGTCCAGCGGGAAGCGCAGCAGCGGCAGCACCTGCCCGGCGAACACCACCGCTCCGCCCATCACGGCGAGCACCAGCGGGTAGGCGCCGGACAGACGCTGCTCGATTTCGGCGGCGATGCGGCGGACGGCCACCTGGACTTCCTCTGCGCCTGCGATCAGATCCGAATCCTCGAGGAAGGCCCAGGCCTGCTTCAGGTCGGGCATCCTCGAAGTTTAGCGATTCTTCAGGTAGCGCGTGAAATCCTCTCCGATCTCGGCGTGGCGCAAGCCGTACTCCAGGGTCGCCTGCACGTAGCCCAGCTTCGAGCCGCAGTCGAAGCGCCGCCCCGGCAGGCGCACCGCGAGCACGCGCTCGCGCGAGAGCAGCTGCGAGATGGCGTCGGTGAGCTGGATCTCGCCGCCGGCCCCGGGCGTCACCCGCGATAGCAGCTCGAAGATCTTCGGCGTGAGCACGTAGCGCCCGATCACCGCCAGGTCGGAGGGCGCATCGGCGGGCTTGGGCTTCTCGACGATGGCGCGGATGCGCGCCATGTCCCCCGCCATGGCGTCGATGGTGACGATGCCGTAGCTCTGGGTCTGGTCGCGCGGCACCTGCTCCACGCCCAGCAGCGACGCCCCCTCCTTCTCGAAGATCTCGGCCATGCGCGCCATGGCCGGCGGCTCGGAATCCATGAGGTCGTCGGCCAGGATCACGGCGAAGGGCTCGTCGCCCACGACGTTCTGCGCGCACAGCACCGCGTGCCCCAGGCCGAGCGGCTCGGCCTGGCGGGTGTAGATGCAGCGCACGCCCTCGGGCAGCACCGAGCGCACCATGTCGAGCAGCACGTCCTTGCGCTTGCGCTCGAGCTCGGTCTCGAGCTCGTAGGCCTTGTCGAAGTGATCCTCGATCGCGCGCTTGTTGCGGCCGGTGACGAAGATCATCTCGGTGATGCCCGCGGCCGCCGCCTCCTCCACCGCGTACTGGATGAGCGGCTTGTCGACGATCGGCAGCATCTCCTTGGGGCTCGCCTTGGTCACCGGCAGGAACCGGCTGCCCAGCCCGGCCACCGGGAATACGGCTTTACGCAGCTTTGCCATCAGTCCTTCTTCAGAAATTCAAGGAATCGCTGCTCGTCCAGGACGGGGACGCCCAGGCTGCGCGCCCTGGCGAGCTTGCTGCCCGCCGCCTCGCCCGCGACCACGTAGTCGGTGCCCTTCGACACCGAGCCCGACAGCTTGTGGCCGCGCGCTTCCAGCTCCGCCTGCGCCTGCTCGCGCGACATCGAAGACAGCGCCCCGGTCAGCACGAAGGTCTTGCCGGCCGCAGCGGCACGCGACGCCGGAGCCGGCCTGATCTGCAAATGGCCGCTCAAGCGCTGCAGCACCTCCTGATTATGCGGCTCCCGCAGGAATTTCTCGATGCTTTCCATGAGCTCCGGGCCGATACCCTCCAGCGGCACCTCCGACGCAGGCTCGCCCCGCTTCTTCCGTTGCGCATTTTCCTTGCGCACGGCCTCCTTGTCTGCCGCGAGCCTAGGCCAGTCGGCCCGCGCCAGCGCGGCCAGCGAGCCGAAATGGCGCGCCAGGATCTTCGCCACCTCCTCCCCCACCCCCGGGATGCCGAGCGCAAAGACGAAGCGATGCAGGTCCACCGTCCGGGAAGCCTGAATCCGAAAAGCCAAATTCTGAGCGGACTTCTCCCCCATGCGCTCCAGGCCGGCGAGGGTGGGCGCGTCGAGCCCGTACAGGTCGGCGGGGCTTCTGACCAGCTCGCGCTCGACCAGCTGGTCGACCAGCTTCTCCCCCAGGCCTTCGATGTCCATGGCGCGGCGCGCGGCGAAGTGCAGCAGGGTCTGCTTGCGCTGCGCCTTGCAGTACAGGCCTCCGGTGCAGCGCGTCGCCGCTTCGCCCGGCACGCGGACCACCGGCGAGCCGCACACCGGGCATTGCCGCGGCATCTCGAAGCGCTCGGCGCGCGGTCCCCGGGTGCGCACCGCCACCACCTCGGGAATCACGTCTCCGGCCCGCCGCACGATCACGCTGTCGCCCGCCCAGACATCCTTGCGCCGCAGCTCGTCTTCGTTGTGCAGCGTCGCGTTGGTGACGGTCACGCCGCCCACGAACACCGGCTTCAGGCGCGCCACCGGCGTGAGCGTGCCGGTGCGCCCCACCTGCACTTCGATGCCGATCACCTCGGTGGTCTCTTCCTGCGCCGGGTATTTGTGCGCCACCGCCCAGCGCGGCTCGCGCGCCACATAGCCCAGCCTGCGCTGCAGCTCCAGGCTGTTCACCTTGTACACGACGCCGTCGATATCGAACGGCAGCGCGCCGCGCCGCTCGCGGATCCTGCGATGGAACCCGGTCAGCCCCTCGGCGCCGTGCGTCACCGAGCGCTCGCCGTGAACCGGGAGTCCAAGCCGTTCAAGCTCATCGAGAAGATCGCTGTGGCGCGAAAACCGCTCGAGGCCCTCAACCCGCCCGAAGCCGTGGGCGGAAAAGCGCAGCGGCCGGCGCGCGGTGATGCCCGGGTCGAGCTGGCGCACCGCGCCGGCCGCCGCGTTGCGCGGATTGACGAAGGTCTTCCCGCCCGCGATTCGCTGCCTTTCATTCATCTTCTCGAAATCCGCGCGCGTCATGTAGATCTCCCCGCGCGCCTCCAGCAGCGCGGGCGCACCGTCGTGCAGCTTGAGCGGAATGCCGCGGATGGTGCGCACGTTGGGCGTCACGTCCTCGCCGGTCTCGCCGTCGCCCCGGGTCGCGGCCAGCGCGAGCGCGCCGCCCTCGTAGCGCAGGTTGATGGCGAGGCCGTCGAACTTGAGCTCGGCCAGGTATTCCACCGGCGGGTCCTGCGGCGAGAGCGCGAGCTCGCGCCGGATGCGCGCGTCGAACTTCTCCGCGCCGCTCGCCTCGGTGTCGGTCTCGGTGCGGATGGAGCGCATCGGCACCTCGTGGCGCACCGGGGCGAGCTCCTCGCGCGGCGCCCCGCCCACGCGCTGGGTCGGGGAGTCGGGGGTGCGCAGCTCCGGGAAGCGCTCCTCCAGGCTTTTCAGCTCGTTGAACAGTCCGTCGTATTCCGCGTCGCTGATCTGCGGCGCGTCCTCGACATAGTAGAGCCGGTTGTGGCGCTCCAGCTCGGCGCGCAGCGCCGCCGCGCGCTGCCGCAGCGCCGGGGCGCGCTCCTTCGGCGCGCTCACGAGAAAAGGCGCAGGGCGAGCGGGCTGCCGGGCTCGACGCCGAGCTCGGCCAGGCGCGCGCGCGTGGCGTCCAGCTCGGCGCCGATCGCGGCCAGGGCACGCGCGTCGAGCGCGTTGCCGTTGTCGTCGACCAGGCGCCCGCCGAGCTGCTGCGCCGCCCGCACCATGGCGTCATAGCTCGCCATGAGATCGGCCGTGCGCGGCACATCCAGCAGCAAGGTCACGCCGCCCTCGGGCCGGCGCACCGCCTGGAAGGCCTCGCTTGCCGCGGGCAGCTCCTCGGTGCCCAGGACATGCAGCGCGATCTGGATGTCGACTTCGGCGCAGGTGCTGTCGAAGGCGCTCGCCTCCTCGAGCGCCCTGCGCATTTCGGGCGCCGACGCCTTGCCGCCGTGGCTCGCCGCCAGGGTCTCGAGCTGCGAGCGGAACTCGAGCAGCTCGGCCTCGCCGATGACGCCGCGGCGGCTCACCATCTGCAGCGCGGCCTGGACGGCGTCCTGCGTCTCGAACAGCATGGCTTTTGCGCCGAAGCGCTGCTCGAGCGCGGCGAGCGGCACCCCGCTCAGGCGGATGACGTAATCGATGCGCGGGTCCGCGCGCGTGTCTGCCGGCGCCACGGGCCGCCGCGGCAGGGGCTCGATGGTGGGCTCGCGGCGCTCGGGCTCGCCAGCGAGGATGTCGGCGTGCCGGGATCCGAAAGCGCGCTCGGCCCCGCGCCGCACGGCGCGTTCCTGGCGCCGGTTGTAGAACAGCACCGCCCCCACCGCGACGGCGCCGATGACCAGCAAGCCGAGCTGCAGGTCGGTCATGCAGGGCCCCTAGGCGGCCAGCTCCTCCCGGATGCGCAGCGCCTCGTCGATGTCCACCGCCACCACGCGCGAGACGCCCGACTCGGGCATGGTGACGCCGATCAGCTGCTCGGCCATCTCCATGGAGATCTTGTTGTGGCTGATGAACAGGAACTGGGTCTGCGCCGACATGCGCTTCACCAGGTCGCAGAAGCGCTGGGTGTTGCTGTCGTCGAGCGGCGCATCGACCTCGTCGAGCAGGCAGAAGGGCGCCGGGTTGAGCTGGAACAGCGAGAACACCAGCGAGATGGCGGTGAGCGCCTTCTCGCCCCCCGAGAGCAGGTGAATGCTGGTATTGCGCTTGCCGGGCGGCTGCGCCATCACCTGCACGCCGGCGTCGAGGATCTCCTCGCCGGTCATCAGGAGCTTCGCCTCGCCGCCGCCGAACAGGGTCGGGAACAGCGCGCCGAAATGCCGGTTCACGCTCTCGAAGGTCTCGCGCAGCAGCTCGCGCGTCTCGCGGTCGATGCGCCGGATGGCGTCCTCCAGGGTGTGCACCGCCTCCTCCAGGTCGGCGGCCTGCGAATCGAGGTAGCCCTTGCGCTCCCGGCTCGTGCCCAGCTCTTCGAGCGCTGCCAGGTTGACCGCGCCGAGCTCGCCGATCGCCTGGGTGATGCGGGTGATCTCGCCCTGCAGCGACGAGGCGCGCGGCGCGCGCCCGGCCTCTTCGGCGAGGCGCGCCTCGTCGGCCCCGGCCTCGCGCAGCTGGGTGTCGAACTGCTCGAAGCTGAGCTGCGCCGCCTGCTCCTTCAGCCGCAGCTCGCCCACCCGCTCGCGCAGCGGCGCGACGCGCGCGTCGACCTGCAGCCGCGCTTCCTCCAGCTCGCGCAGCGCGCCGGCCGCGGCTTCCACCGCGTTGCGCGTCTCCGCGAGCGTGCGCTCGCAGACGATCCTCGCCTCCACCGCCACGCCGAGCGCCTCGCGCAGCGCCGGGATCGGGTCGTCGGCGAGCTCCCCGGTCAGCCTCGCGAGCTCCTCGCCGGCGCGCTCGATCTGCTGGTCGATGAGCTTCACCGAGGCGTCGATCTCGCTGATCTTGGAGCTGCACTCGCGCTCGGCGAACAGGGCGTCCTGCGCTTCGCGCTCGGCCTGCTGCACGGCACGCCGCTGCTCCGCGAGCGCCGCCTCCGCCGCCCCGTGCGCGCCGCGCGCGGCCTCGAGCGCTTCGCGGGCGGCGGCGATGTCCGAGGCGATGCGCTGCTGGCCGGCCTGCGACTGCGCGAGCGCCCCGTCGCTCGCCTGCGTCTCGGCGCCGATCGGGTCCAGCTCGGCGCGCACCTGCGCGCTGCGCTCGCGGTAGCGCTCCTGCGCCTGCAGCGCCTTCAGCTGCTCGATCTGCCCGTCGTGCTGCGCCTTCTGGCGCAAGCTGATCTCCAGGCGCGCCTCCTCCAGCGCCGCGTTGCGCTCTGCAAGCTGCCCTTCGAGGCTTTCCAGGTCCTTCTGTGCCGAGCCAAGGCGCCCGCCCAGGCCCTGCAGGCGCTCTTCCAGCCCCTCGATCTCGGCCTGCCGCGCGAGCAGCCCGGTGTCGGCGGCGTCGGGGGCATGCAGGCTCACGCTGTGGCGGGTGAACTGATGGCCTTCGCGGTTCACCAGCGTTGCGCCGACGGGCAGCCTCGAGAGGTCCGGGACCCCTTCGGCGACGAATACGCCGCCGAGCCAGTCCCGCAGCGCGCCGGAGACGGCGGCGTCGGCGTCCTGGATTTTCGAGAACAGGGATTCAAAGCCGGCCACGACTTCGGGAACAACGTTGCCCTGAACGAACAGGCTCGCCTTCGAAGGCGGCTGGTCGGCGACCAGCCCGGCAAGGCGCGCGACGTCGGAGAGCTCGAGCGCGTGCAGGCGCTCGCGCAGCACCGCCTCCACCGCGGTTTCCCAGCCGTGCTCGATGCGCAGCTTCTGCCACAGCGGCGGCAGACCGGCGAGACCCTGACGCTCGAACCAGCCGCGCAGCGCCGCGTTATCTTCGGAAGCCGCCTGGATCTGGCGCAGCGTCGCCACCTGCGCTTCGGCGGCCGCATGCTCGCGCTGCGCCGCGTTCAGGGTCTCGAGGGCGCCCGCCCGGTCTTCCTCCAGCCTGGAGACCTCCGCCTGCAGCGCATCGCAGGCCTGCTCCGCGGCCTTGACCGCCTGCTCGAGCTGCGCGAGCTGCCCTTCGAGCGCGCCGAGCGCGCCGGCATCGGGCTCGGACAGGGTCTGCAGCTCGCTTTCGAGGCGCTCGCGGCGCTGCTCCAGCGCCTGCCTGCCGCGCTCCAGGTGGGCGAGATTCGCCTGCTCCAGCTGCAGGCGGCTCTCGGCCTGCATGAGCTCCTCGCGCGCGGCGTCCTGGCGCTGCTGCGCGCCGCGAAACGCCTGCTCCGCCCCGGGCAGCGCTTCGTTTTCTGCTTCGAGTCTTTTGCTGGATTCAGCGACCCTCTCTTTGGCCGTGGCTGCGCGCGCCGCCCAGGTGTGCAGCGCCTGGGTGAGCTGCGCGCGCTGCTCGCGCCACTGCGCGAGCTGCGCCCCGCGCTCGGTGTGCTGGCTCTCGAGGCGCTGGCGCGTATCCTCCACGTGCCGCAGCTCCGACTCGTGCCGCGCCACCTCGGCGTTGGCGGCGTACAGGCCGGCCTGCGCGGCGTTCAGGCCGTCGCCGGCGCGGTAGTGCGCGGCGCGCGCGGTCTCCAGGCGCGACTCGATGCTGCGCAGCTCGGCGCTTTCGCGCTCCAGGGAGTGGGTCGCCTTGCCGATCTCCTGCGCGTGGCGCTCGCGCTCGGCCGACGCGTCGCGCCGGCGCAGGTAGCAAAGCAGGTGCTGCTTGAGCTGCAGCTCCGCGTGCAGCTCGTTGTAGCGCGTGGCCACCGCGGCCTGCGCCTCGAGCTTCTCGAGCTGCACGCCGAGCTCCGTGCGGATGTCGGTGATGCGCCCGAGGTTGTCGCGCGTCACGCCGAGGCGGTTCTCGGTCTCGCGGCGCCGCTCCTTGTACTTGGACACGCCCGCGGCTTCCTCGAGGAACACGCGCAGCTCCTCGGGCTTCGCCTCGATCACGCGCGAGATCATGCCCTGCTCGATGATGGCGTAGGCGCGCGGGCCGAGGCCGGTGCCGAGGAACATGTCGGTGATGTCGCGCCGGCGCACGTGCGTGCCGTTGATGTGGTAGCTCGACTCGCCGTCGCGCTGCAGGACGCGGCGCACCGAGATCTCGGCGTACTGCGACCACTGGCCCGCGGCGCGCCCCTGCGAATTGTCGAAGATCAGCTCGACCGCGGCGCGCCCGAGCGGCGCGCGGTTCAGCGAGCCGTTGAAGATCACGTCCTGCATCGAATCGCCGCGCAGCGCCGCGGCGCGGCTCTCGCCCAGCACCCAGCGCACCGCGTCGATGACGTTGGACTTGCCGCAGCCGTTGGGCCCGACCACCCCGACCAGCTGGCCGGGCACGTGGATCGAGGTGGGATCGACGAAAGACTTGAATCCGGACAGCTTTATTTGAACGAGGCGCACGCCAAAAATGATAACATTTGCGCGCCTGCCTTCCGCCGATTTTCAGTGCCGTCCCGTCCAAGCAAGCGCCTAGAAACGTTTGCCAATCCCGCGCCTGCGCGCGACTACCGGATCCACATGGAAATCCCGGAGTTCACCTGCGTCTGCCCGATGACCGGGCAGCCCGACTTCGCCACGCTCACCCTCGACTACGTCGCCGACCGCCTGTGCGTCGAGCTGAAATCGCTCAAGCTCTACGTCTGGTCCTACCGAAACGAAGGCGCGTTTCACGAAGCGGTGACCAACCGCATCCTCGACGACCTGGTGCGCGCGACCCGGCCGCGCTACATGCGCCTCGAAGCCAGGTTCAACGTGCGCGGCGGCATCACCACCAGCGTGATCGCCGAGCACCGCAAGCGCGGCTGGGTTCAAAAAGCTTGAATCCGCTTCTGGACCGGCTGCAGCCCTATCCGTTCGAGAAGCTGCGCGCGCTGCTCGCCGGGATTGCTCCCGACGAGAAGCTGAAGGCGATCAACCTGTCGATCGGCGAGCCCAGGCACCCGACGCCCGCGCTGGTGAAGGAGGCGCTCGCCGGCGCGCTCGAGGGCCTGTCGGCCTATCCCGCCACCGCCGGCCTGCCGGCGCTGCGCCAGGCGATCGCCGGCTGGCTCGCGCGGCGCTACGGCATCCCGGCGCCCGATGCCGAGACGCAGGTGCTGCCGGTGAACGGCACGCGCGAAGCGCTCTTCGCTTTCGCGCAGACGGTGCTGGCGCCCGGCGCGAAGGTGGTCTGCCCCAACCCGTTCTATCAGATCTACGAGGGCGCGGCGGTGCTGGCCGGGGCTACGGCCCTGTACTGCGAGAATTTCCTTGAATTAAAGGACTGGAGCGGCGTGCAGCTCCTCTACGCCTGCTCGCCGGCAAATCCCAGCGGCAGCGTCATGACTTTGCAGCAATGGAAAGAGCTCTTCGAGCTCTCCGACCGCCACGGCTTCGCCATCGCCTCCGACGAGTGCTACTCCGAAATCTACTTCGATCGCCCTCCCCTGGGCGCGCTCGAAGCTGCATCCAAGCTCAAGAAAAGCGATTTCAAGCGGCTGGTGGTGTTCTCCAGCCTGTCCAAGCGCTCCAACTGCCCGGGGATGCGCTCGGGCTTCGCCGCCGGGGACGCGGCGCTGCTGAAGAAATTTCTCCTTTACCGCACCTACCACGGCTCGGCCATGAGCCTCGCCGTGCAGCACGCCTCGATCGCGGCCTGGGGCGACGAGGCGCATGTGCGGGAGAACCGGCGGCTCTACGCGGAGAAGTTCCGCGCGGTCCTGCCCCTGATCGGGAATCCCTTGCAAGCGCAAATGCCCGAAGGCGGCTTCTACCTGTGGGTGCGCACGCCGATCGACGACGCCGAGTTCGTGCGCCGGCTGTATGCGCAATACAATGTGCTCGCCCTGCCGGGCAGCTATCTCGCGCGCGACGCGGGCGGCGCCAATCCCGGCCGCAAGCATGTGCGCGTGGCGCTGGTGGCGCCGCTCGACGAATGCGTGGAGGCCATCGGCCGCATGACCCGGTTCGCTGCCAGCCTATGAAAAACGTGATCGAGCAGGCGTGGGAGAACCGCAGCGCCCTCAACCCGGGCAGCGCGCCGCGCGCGCTGCGCGAGGCGGTGGACGAGGCGCTGGCCGGCCTGGACGCGGGGCGCCTGCGCGTGGCCGAGAAATCCGGCGGCGGGTGGATCACGCACCAGTGGCTCAAGAAGGCGGTGCTGCTGTCGTTCCGCCTCGAGGACAACCGGCGCATGCAGGGCCTGTATTACGACAAGGTGGCGTCGAAATTCGAGTCGTTCGACTTCGACAAGGGCGGATTCCGCGTGGTGCCGCCCGCCGCCGTGCGGCGCGGCGCCTACATCGCGAAGAACGTGGTCCTCATGCCCTGCTTCGTGAACATCGGCGCCTATGTCGACGAGGGCACCATGGTGGATACCTGGGCCACGGTC
>Ga0299907_10003351_pt1 | contig 10223 bp, 9 predicted proteins | sample RVTome_16_FD_198680 | JGI IMG/M metagenome (GOLD analysis project Ga0299907, IMG submission 198680) | Soil microbial communities from uranium-contaminated site in the Upper Colorado River Basin, Wyoming, United States - RVT152D67 (version 2) ... | reverse complement strand
AGGGATGACGAATACCGCCACGACGAGCTCTCTCAACGGAGCCCCAGCGGCGTCCACCGCCACTGACGCGTCGGCGACCGAAGTCACCTACTACGTCGACGACGCTAACGGCAACGACAGCCTGTCCGGTAGATCGCGAGCGTCCGCCTGGCAGACGCTTAGGCGCGCGAGCGCAGAGCGGCTCAACCCCGGCGACAGGCTCCTGTTGAAGCGGGGAGGCTCGTGGGCCGGGACCCTGACCATCTCCTCCAGCGGCACGGCCGGCCAGCCCATCACCATCGGTGCTTTCGGAAGAGGGTCGCGACCACTCTTGACCGCGAACGGGTGCGTGCATCTCGATGGGTCATACCTCGTGGCTCGCAATCTTCGGGCCTCGAAGTGCAACTGGTCGGGTTTCTACATCGGTGGTGACCACGTTCGCCTACGCTTCTCAACCGCTTCTCGCAATGTCGCAGGGATCCACGTTGGCTATAGCGCTAACCGCTCGGTCGTTGCCCGTAACCGCCTGAGAAACAATAATCGCCTAAGCGACGGCAATGGACAATTTGGCATCCTCGTGAATGGCACGAATACCGAAGTCGTTAGAAATCGCATCGACGGCTCGGACGGCTCGGCTGTCGAGCTATACGGCGGGAGCAACGTAAATGGTGGTGCTCTCATTCATCACAACAGAACGCACAGCCGTGTTTTCAGCGAGATGGGAAAGACGACTGATAATTCCCTCTATTACAATGTAATAATCTCTTCGCAGCATGCGGCCAAGGGTCTTGTTATGCACGGTGAGTCAAGTCAACACGGCCCCGTCTCGCGGATACGTTTTTTTAACAACTCCGTGTACCTTCCCGGGCCTGCGAGTCAAGGTTGGGTCTGTGGCGGTGGATGCAATGGAGAAAGTCTCAAGCTGAGGAACAATATCTTCCGCACGACGTGGAAGGGCGGCTACGCTGACGGGGCTGTGGACGAAGACTATAATCTCTACTTTGGACATGAGATCCTTCAGTTTTCGAAAGGAAGACATAGTTTCGTAGCGAATCCACGCTTTCGTCGGTCGCGGTCTGGAAACCTCCGGCTCCGGAGATCGAGTCGCGCGATTGACAGGGGCGTGTCTACTCTTGCACGCACCGACATGGATGGATTCCGCGTCCCTTTCAGAGTTAGTCGTCGGCGTCCAGGAGTCGATCGCGGCGCATATGAGTACCATTAGGCACCGCGAACATGGCTATCGATGTACATCGCATGCGATACGCTAGGCATTTACGCAATGCCGCGTTTTATGGCGAACTCTCGGTAGACTAGCCGTCATTCCTGAATCGTTTCAGCTTCCAAGAACAACCTCACGTTCGCCTGGCCGCCGCCGACTGCTGTATGTAACGCCGCGTTTTCTTCCAGACGCGGGAGGGACAGAGATTCACACGTATGAGGTCGCACGCCGGCTCGCCGGACGGGGCGACAGAGTCGCTGTCCTTACGACCGACAGAGAGGGTCGGCTCCCGCCAAACGAGTGGATTGCAGGAATCGACGTGATTCGCGTTCGCGCCGTGCCCGAGCGCTCCGATATGTATTTTGCTCCCGCTCTGCCAACCGTGATAACCCGTGAGCGGTGGGACGTCGTCCATTGCCAGGGATACCACACATTCGTTCCGCCGGTCGCGATGCTCGCGGCCCTTCGCGCTGGCATCCCCTACGTGCTCAGCTTTCACAGTGGTGGCCACTCGTCCCATGTTCGAAACGCGCTCCGCGGCGTACAGGCCCGCCTCCTTCGTCCCCTCGCGGTTCGAGCTGCGTCCCTCGTAGCGGTCTCTCGCTTCGAGGCTTCGCTCTTTCAGCGACGCCTTCGCGTCGCGCGTGACCGGATCCGAGTTATCCCAAACGGCGCGGAGGTCACGCTCCCGCGGCCGGAAGGGCGCGCCTCCGGCCACCTGATTATCTCGCTTGGCAGGCTCGAACGGTACAAGGGTCACCAGCACGCTATCCGCGCTTTACCGCATGTCCTTGCGACGCTCCCCGACGTTCGGTTGGCGCTCGTCGGATCAGGACCGTACGGGAACGCTCTCCGACGCCTCGAAAGGCAACTCGGCGTCGTCGACCGCGTGGAGCACATCACCGTGTCGTCGAAGGACCGCTCCGCGATGGCGGAACTCATATCCTCCGCCTCGCTCGTCGTTCTCTTCAGCGAGTACGAGGCCTACAGCGTCGCTGCGCTCGAGGCGGCCGCCCTCGCGCGTCCAGTCCTCGTCTACCAGAACTCGGGGCTGGCCGACGCAGTCGAGGATGGGCTGGCCATGGGCATTTCTCCACGAGCGTCGACGAGAGACGTCGCGGCCGCGATCATCGAGGCTCTTAGTTCACCGCATCCACGCCCGGACGTCCCTGTCCCGACGTGGGACGACTGCGCCGGAGCACTATCAGATCTCTACGGGGAGATTCTCGCCGGGGCGTCCTAGTCAGAAGACATCCGGGGCGACTACAAGCCAAACGACATTCACTAGCCCATGGGCGACTGCAACGGCGAGAAGCACGTTTCGCCGCATGACCAGGTACCCAAAGACGAGCCCGAGAAGTCCCCCAAACGCGACCGCTACGGCGGAGCTGCCAAGAAGCATTGCCGTATACAACAGCGCCGCGATGATGAAGGCGCCGTTGCCATAGATGGGCTCGAGCGAGCGCTGCAGGACGCCCCGAAAGACCAGCTCGTCTACAACTCCCGCAACGAACAGAACCACTGCCGGAACGACCCCGGGTTCCGAGCCCCCCCCGCGCTCTCCTAGGCCATAGGCGATGCCAAACACGAACAGGCCGGTTGGAACTCCCAGGGAGGCGATGACGAGCTGCCACCTGAGGGACGCAGAAGAGCGGGCGGCCCAAAGTTCGGTCGGGTTGACAATGAATACGAACACTATGGATCCGGCGACCAGTGGCAGCGCGACGACAAGTTCCCAGAGGTCGCTTCTGAATGAGTTCTGTGGCATGACTAAACGAGAGAGTGCCAAGAGAGGGAGAAGAGAGAGAAGTAGATAGGCGGTCCGAGACGACTCTGTCCCCCGCCCGGCGCTCGCTGCAAGCGCCAGACCCGCGACCAAACAGGCGTTGAGGATCGCTCCGGTCTGTACCCCTGCCGCTACGGCGACGACCTGGCATGCGACGACGGCGAAGGCGGCCAGCGAGACAGTTCCAAGACCGGCGAGGCCGTGCTTGGGGGGAACATCACGAGAAAACCGCGGCCCCGCGTAAGCGAGCATCAGGAAGCGAGCCAATCGAGGCGCACCACGACGACGACCGCCGTCAGCACCACCACCGGAACTGTGATGACGGTGAGCACCCGCGCTCTCGATCTGCCGGCGCCTGAAAGGATTGATTGAAAGCCGAGAAGCACTAACGCGAGAACGACGATGATGCCGCCGATCTCACCGGAGCGGTTGGCATCCGCCTGGCCGACGACAAAATCGCGCACCTGATCAGTCATCAAGGACGTCATGGTCCCTGTTTCGTCGGAATTCTCCAGTTTCTTCCGATGGAGGCCATGGGTGCGAGGATGATTGCTGCCGCAGCGAGGTAGTTAACGACATGCTCCGGAGACCACGCGCCAGCATAGAGAGTGATTCCGCCGACGATGCCAACAATGACGAGGCTCGCCGTGACGGAATAGGCGATATCGGCTGGAAGCTCGAATCTGAAGCCCATGAGTCTCAGGAAACAGAGACCTGGACAGAGAGAAAGGAACGTAACGATTACCGCACTACGAAGTGTGGTCGTTTCACCCACCAGCGCAAGCGCGAGCGTGCTCTCCGCGAGGACGACCACGAGCAATTCCCAGCGCCACAAGCTCGTCAGACGGCTCATGACGACTTCCTGGCCGCGGCGACGAGCGCATCCGAGTTCGAGAAGACGACGAGGAAGAGATTAGATCGCCGGACCGCTCTCTCGAAGGCCTCGACCGCACCCGGCCTGTCGCCGACGAGCTCTGTCCCCGCCTTGGCGCTGCGGGTTATGACTAGATACGAAGTGGTGTCGACCTTGTTCATTCTGGCCGCCAAATCTGCAAGGAAGTCATCCCAGTTCTCGCTTTCGGCGGCCTCGTCCCAACCGTCTAGCTGGTTGGCCACGACGTACTGGTGGAGTTCGTATTGCTCAAACTTCCAAGGTGCGTTCGATGCCGCCACGGCCAAAACCGAGTTGGGTGACGCATGGTCATAGAAGTACTCGAACGCACGAACCTCGTCGCGCGTAAAGAACTCGGCTCGCTCGTTACCGTACCGCGCAAACCCGAATGCGGCAAGGAGGAATAGGAGGACGAGAACAGTAGCCGAGGCGACAGAAAGAGATATTCTCCGGGTCCAGGGCGGATGGAAGAGGTTCGCGGCGAAGTAGGCGAGAGGTGGAAGGGCAAAAAAGAACGCCCGTAATCCCACTTCGCCGCCGTAGGACTGTATGGCTGGAAGAACGGCAGGCGCAAGGGCGAGGACAAACAAGCGGCGATCCACCGCCCCTCTGCCACCACTAGCTAGAAGTCGCGCACAGCCTGCTAAGGCGAGCAGGACGATGACGCAGCTCAGCGCTAAACGCGTGCGCACGACGAAAAGATGACCCTCGGAACCAGCGACCCGTGCCGACACACCCTCTTCCACGCTCGAGCCGACCCTCCCGACATCGCTGATCACTTCCGGGAGGTGGCCGTCGAGGTACGGCGTTGCCATGAACACAGCCCAAGCGGCGATGGAGCACGCGAGGAATATGGGAAGGGCCCGCGGCACCTCCCGCCACACGAGCGCGAGGCCGGCGAGGCTGATCGTGAGCTGTACCGGCGTCAACTGATGGGTCGGAACCGATGCCGCCGCGAAGAGAATGACCAGGGTGATACACGCGACCGAGGCCCCCCACGGCGACGCTTGGTGACGCCGCCACGTCCTGGCCCGGCCCGAGTACGTGTGTAAAAGGAGGGCCAGCGAAGTCAGGTAGAGCAAGTAGCCAAACGCTTGAGGTGCGAGGTAGTCCTGCGCGATCCAGTTCGCTGCGTAGAAAATCCATATCGCAAGCCAGATCGTTCGAGGATTGACAGCCACCGACCGGTATAGAAGGAGAAGAGGGCCGAGATAAAGCGCGTTAAAGACCACGCTCGCCCACTCAGCAAACCCAAGCACGTTCGAGACTCCGGCTGCGCGGCTCAGGAATCCGACGATGAGGAAAAAGCCCGGCCAGTTCCCGTAGACGTCGAGATCAGGGCGGAGTGTTCCCTCTCGCGCCACGAGTTCCACGATCCCGGCGTGACGCCACGAAATGTTGAACCGGGGAACCTCCTCTAGAACCGCGGGTGTTCCAAAGAGCATCACGATGAGCGCCGTGACGTGAGCGGTGAGAAGCACGTTGCTTGTGGGTAGCCACCAGAGCGTCAGGCAGAAGCTCATTGTCAGCAACCCGACCCCGATGAACGCGCCGACAGGGAGTACGGAAACGAGTCCGAGATCGCTCATCGAGCGGAGGTCGCCTTCGAACTGAAGGAGCGAGCCGAGCCAGATGACGATCCAGAGAATCAGCCCTGTCCCGATGAGTGCGGCGACCCGGAGCTCCGAAGATCGAGAACTGGGGTCGAGTTCCGGCGCCGTGAGCGCCGTCGGCCGGCCGATGTCAGCGACCACAGTCGGGTGCTCAGCCATAGGCCTGCACCTGCGGTTCAATGCGACCGCATCCGTACGCCACACGTAGGTTCGTCCCTACCGAGGCGCCCGCAGTCGTCATGGCCCGCTGAATCATGGCCGTCTCTGACCCTCCGTAGCAATCTCGCTTGCGGACGGCAGGGCGGGTCCGAGGCCCCGATCTCGGCGAAGAATGCTGCTAACCAGTTCCGAGGAGGTCGGTAGGCGGAGGGCCTCGCGGCGCAGATGGATGTACGTGCCGTAGATCGGCACGCCGGCGAGAGCCGCCAGGATGAGACTGCCTACGGAGGCGCCCAGTGTGAACCGCACTCCGAGCGCGAGGACGCCGAAGCAGAGACCAGCCGCCAACATGGCCTGGATGTACTGCGGCCCCACTGGATGCACTCTCCACAGCACCAGACCTTGGGCCACAAGAAGACCATTGAGGACCAACAATGTTGCAACCGACGAGATCGCCGCACCCACCATGCCGAGCGGCGGAATAAGAACGACGCTCAGCCCGACATTGACGGCGAGCGCTGCGGCAGTATTGAAGAGGTTCCACGAGCTTCGGCCGCCCATAAGGAGCAGCGCGCTGATCGGACCCACAGTCATCGTAATCAGCATGCCGAGCGCGAGAATCGCGAGTGCGTCCGCTCCATCCACAAAATTCGGACCAAATGCGCTCATGAGCACAGGCGCGAACACCGCCATCAGCAGATAAACGGGAAATGTGACGAGCACGAGCCAGACCGTCGCCGTCTGGTAGACGTTCCTAACGCGCGCGCGGTCTTCCACGGCGAGAAGCTCTCCAACGTGCGGGCCGATAACCCCGAAAATGGCGGCATTGACGAGCATCCCCGCAAGGAGATAGCGGCTTGCAGCAGCGAAAATTCCCGCATCCTCCGTCGAGTTCAGTGCGCCGAGAAGGAGTACACCCATCCAAGCCAGTAGAACCTCGAGAACAGCCGCACCAAAGCGCATCGAGGTGAAGGCCCAGAATTCCCGTGCAACCGGCGCGCGTGGAACCGCCTCAACGACAAGCGAGCGTGGAGATGTGCTGGATAGCAGGAAGCGAAGCCACAAGAGCGCGACGACGAGAGCGAGCACTGACGGACCGGCCCAGACGAGAGCTGGATACCAAGCGTTGGCAAGGCCGAAGAACAGGCCCGCCCCAAGCATGAGCCGCAGCGAAGGCTGACCGAAGTTCTCAATGACGTTGAAGGGGAGCATCGTCCCGAACCCGCGTGTTGCCGCTAGCACGCCCATGACCATCGCGGCAAATGGAAGCGTTGGTGCGGCCACGCGGAGGTACGTCACCCCGACCTCGCGATGAGCTTGATCGAGGAACAACTCAGCAAGGTCCGGGGCGTAGGCGAAGAGGAGAACAGCGATAACACAGCTGGCGCCCACGGTTGGCGCGAGCGAAACAAAGAGCAGCGGACGGAGCTCGGCGGTTCGACCCAACGCACGGGCCCGAGCCACGGCTCGCATCAGCCCGATCGACGTTCCGAGGTTCGCGAGCGTGACGGAAAACGTGTAGAGGGCTACGAACTCGAAAAAGATCCCCACACCCTCCGACGAAAGGGCACGCGAAACCATGACGGTGAGTGCGAAGCCCAGGAGCCCGAAAGATGCGGCGCCCGCGAGATTGAGAAGCCCACCGCGGGCGAGTCGGAGAATGTCCTCCCGATGTTCGCCTCGCGCTTCGTGCTGCAGCGCTCCTCCGGCTGCCTCTCTTATCGAAGGCACTCGGGCAGCGCGTCTAGAGAGCAGAGTCGCTTCTCACTGACTGCCTCTCACGGTGAGCCGACCGGACGCGTACCCGATCGTGGTTGCCGTCAGACCCAGGAGGATGACGCCGGCTCTCGCAGCGCCCCAAGAGTCACGGAAAGAGATGAAGCGGCCGAGAGAGGTAACCAAAGCTGTGGGAAGCGACCACAGGACATAGTGACGTTCCGAAGCAAGTCCGTGCCGCGATCCCATCATTCGCGCGACCCGGGACTTCGATATTCCCTCGGCGAAGCAGCGCGAGAGGAAGTACATAGGCGTCGCGCGCTCCGAAGGGACGAGATGCTGAACTGCGGCGCCCGGTCGAAACAGGAAGCGCTTTTGTGGCCAGCGTCGACCCGCCCGGATGCACAACTCGGTCTCCTCGCAGCCGAGGCCGTCCGTTCCGACTCTTCCCAGTCCCGTACGAAAGCCGCCGACGGTCTCGAGAACTGTCCGTCGGAAGGACGCGTTGGCGCCCAGCACATTACGAATGGTGTCTCCCTGCATTGGCATGCCACGATATGAGCAGCCCACAACCCAGTCGAATTCAGGCGGGAACCAGGCAGGCCGCCTCAGGGCCCAAAGCGGCTCGATCAGCCCACCTACTCCGAGTACTGAATCGTCTCGAAACGCGCGACCGATGTCCGCAAGCCAACCTGGGAGCGCGATCGCATCGTCGTCGAGGAACGCCAAGATGTCTCCGCCGGCGAGGCGAATTCCTGCGTTTCGGGCATCGGAGAGCCCGGGCGGGCCCAGGTTCGGCCTTACGACTACCGTCGGGAACGCGTCGCGTACGCGCTGCTCGAGCTCATCGTTGTGATCGACGACGACGATCACCTCGTGCGCAGGTGGGCTCTGGTCCAAGGCCGAGCGAACCGAGCGGACAAGGTTCGGCCAGCGCTCGAGCGCATACGTACAGATGACAACCGAGACCGACGGGGTCGGCGTCCGGAACACCGGAACGAAGGTTAGCTTGACGCACGAACGGCGGCGACCCGACGAGCCGGACCGCACACGTGACGCGCCTCGTCCTTCAGCGCTCTAGGTGGTCAGAGTACTCGCGAAAGAGGTCCGGCCGTCCGTGGCGCTGGCGCCAAAGACGAGGATCAGGACGCCCTCGGGGTTGCGCTTCTCGACCAGACGTTTGTATAGTCGGCGTCGCGAGGGAAGGCGACCGTGGCCGGGATCCGAAACCGCGGCCGTTTTTCGCATCCAGGAAGAACTGTGGCTCTTGGGGGCTTGCGGTGTTGCGGTGTTGCGGCGGAGACTAGCGAAAGACCGAGAGCCCGACGTTTCGGCAACTCTCGTCCGGCGGGTCGGGGAGACGGCCGGCGCACGCGGTGGGGGACAGGATGAGGATCCGGCAGGGACGGCGTCGATACTCTCGAGCGCCACTTCCGCCCGCACCACACCGACGATCAGCGTCGTCATCCCAGCTCTCAACGAGGCGGCCAACCTGCCTTACGTCATTCCCAGGATCGACGACTCCGTCGATGAAGTCCTGCTGGTTGACGGATATTCGACTGACCAAACTATTGCGACTGCCCGCCGGCTGAGAAGCGACATTCGCGTTATCGAGCAGGAGGGACATGGAAAAGGGGCAGCGCTGAGGACGGGGTTCGCAGCGGCGAACGGCGACATCATCGTCATGCTCGACGCTGACGGGTCGACCGATCCGGCGGAAATTCCCGTCTTCGTCGGAGCTCTACGGGCTGGGGCAGACTTCGTGAAAGGTTCCAGATTCCTCCAGGGCGGCGGTACCTCCGACATGCCTTGGTACCGTCGTCTTGGGAATGGTGGCTTCGTCGCTCTCGTGAGGCTACTTTTCGCCGGCCGGTACTCCGATCTCTGCTACGGCTACAACGCGTTCTGGGCGGAGGTTCTCCCCACTCTCGATCTCGACGCCGATGGATTCGAGATCGAGACGGTGATGAATATTCGTGCCCTCAAGGCCGGTCTCAACGTTGCCGAGGTCCCGAGCTTCGAACACAAGAGGCGCTACGGAAGCAGCGGGCTGAAGACGATTCGCGACGGCTGGCGCGTCTTGAAGGCGATCTTCAAGGAACGGTTCTCACGCTTTCCCGCGCACGCCGAAAAACTCCCCGCGCGCGTGAGTACTCGCAAGGCGACGTAGAGAGTCCGCTACCCCCGGCGGCGCTCGTCGTGATGGCAAGCCGATCGGAGGTCGATTGCCATCCCCGAAAAGCCGGCGCCTATCTCGTCGAAAGCGGTATCGAGGCTGCCACGCCACAACAGCACCCTGTCTTCTCAACGGCGACCGTGGGCCGCGCAGTGCCTGATCCAAAGGCGGCCGGGCTGAGTGGATCCCCGGCCTGCCTCGCTGCTGAGGCCAGCGCTCTCGCTTGCGGACGCTCGTCCGACGCGCCAGCTGCATGCCGAGCAGGATTCGTGACCTGTGAACGTCAGGTTCGCGCCGATGGGACAATCGGGCATGTCGGCCGTGGTCAGTATCGTCGTCAATAACTTCAACTATGCCGAGTTCCTCGCCGAGGCGATCGATAGCGCCCTCGCGCAACGGGGGGCGGAGACGGAGGTCGTCGTCGTCGACGATGGCTCGACTGACGGCTCGCGGGCTCTCGTCCAGCGCTACGAGCAGCGGGTGAGGACAGTGCTCAAGGAGAACGGAGGGCAGGCATCTGCGTTCAACGCAGGCTTTCGTGCCAGTCGCGGCGAGATCGTCATCTTCCTCGACGCAGACGACGTGCTGCTGCCTGAGACTGCCGCGCGCGTGTCGCATCTCTTCGCGCAGCGGCCGGAAACCGCCAAGGTGCATTACCGGCTCGAGGTCGTTGACGAGTA
>Ga0299907_10003350_pt1 | contig 10224 bp, 11 predicted proteins | sample RVTome_16_FD_198680 | JGI IMG/M metagenome (GOLD analysis project Ga0299907, IMG submission 198680) | Soil microbial communities from uranium-contaminated site in the Upper Colorado River Basin, Wyoming, United States - RVT152D67 (version 2) ... | reverse complement strand
CCAGCACGGCGATGACGTGGCCATCCTGATCCTGTAGATCGGGCGGGCACTCTCTGTTGGCCGCCAACTCTGGGACGCGTATCTCGGCGCCGGACACGACGTAGCTCGCATGAAGGCTGCGACACCCTGTCGATGCCAGCATCGAGCCATCGGTATAGAGCTCGAGGGTGGCCCGATCGCCACCGACATTCGAGACGGCGTCCCCTCGGAACAGTCCTACCAGGAGCCAGACTTTCCCGGTCAGCTCGGTGATAGGTGCCGGGGGCAGTGGAACAAACACGAGCTCAACACCTTCGCCGATGAGTGTCAGTCGGTCCTTGGTGCTGGAAAAGCCGTGGACTCTCGAAAGCGCCCAGAGATAGGCTGATTCTGATTCCATCACCTCCTCGGGAATGCACCCCATCGCCGTGTGCCCCAGCTCGCCGAAGGTGAGCGTTGTCGAGGATGAGGAGTAGGTGGCGAAGTAGTCGTTGCATGCGGCGGTTCCCTCCACCCACTCCTCGGTGAACGAGAGGGTGATGGGAAAACCCAAGACGATGTTGACAGGAGCCCCGTCCAGAGTCCCTGCTTCGAGCCCCCATGCCACACCTGTCGGGTCGTCGGCCGGGCGCGGGGGCAGTGCGACGAAGACGAGCTCCGCCCCTTCGCCGGTGAGGGTCAGATTCGCCTCGGTCATCACGTACCTCTCCACCCGGGAAAGCGCCTCCACGAAGGTGAAATGTGACTCCCTGAGCGCCTCAGGGTGGCACCTCGCCTCCGTCACCGATATCTCGGCGAACGTCAAGGTCGTCGCAGACAGGGAAAAGGGCGACATGTAGAAGTTGCAGGTTGCGCTCCCCTCCGCCAGGTTTCCGGTGAAGGCGAGGGTGATTGGGTGGCCCTCGATGATGGGGACGGAGGTTCCGTCGAGAGTCCCTGATTCGAGTTCCCAGCCGAAATCGGTCGGGTCGGGCCCACCCCCGGCGCCGTCCACGGTCCCCGCCTCGGGTTCTCGGGCGACGACGGTCGGGTCGGGGTTGCTCCCGGTCCCAGCATCGGAGCAGGCGATCGCGGCTAGGACCAGACACGTGGCGGTGGTGAGTCTTCTCACCAGCCGGATGGTCAGGACTGGGCCGCCGCCTCGTCGACGACGAACAGGAGATCTACGTCAACGCCGGAGAGGTTCAGCTGGCCATCTTCGACCGTGAAGAGCTCGACCAGACCCATGGCCTCGAGAAAAGCTGTCTCCGAGTCCATGACCCCCTCGTCGACGCAGGCCATCATCGTCTGGCCGATGTCGGTGAAGGTCAGCTCGTTTCCGGAAAGGGTATAGCTCCCGAACCACTGGTTGCACGCCGAGGTTCCCCCGGCGGTCCCCTCCGGCTCGTCGAAGATCAGTGTGATCGGGAACTCCTCGACGATGGAAATGTCGGCTCCGTCGAGAGTGCCGGCCTCGAGGACCCAGGAGTCGGTCGTTGGATCGGATGCCCCCTCTTCGCCGGGGTCGGCGCATGCAGCAAGGACAGTGGTTAGGGCGATGGCGAGGACGAGGGCTCTTCTCATGGTGCTTCGACGCTACGCCGCTCCGGATCGGTTCCGATCAGATCAGCACTCCGGCCGCGATCACCAACCCGGTCCAGAGATGGAGGCGGGCGGTCATCTTCAACGCCCGAATCAGGGCGGTGCCGTCGCTCTTGCGATAGATGATGCGAACCGGCCCCATGGCGTAAGGGACGAGAAGAGCGGCGAAGATCGTCGGGAACGGGGTCCATCGCAGTGTGGCGAAGAGGGCGATCAGGAGGAATGCCCCGTAGACCAGGATGACGAAAAGCGTCCTCGTCTTCTCCGACCCGATGATCACGGCGAGAGTCCGTTTCCCGGCTGACCGATCGGTTTCGAGGTCGCGATAGTTGTTGACCACGAGGATCGCCGCCGCCAGGAGACCGATCGGGATCGACAGCAACCATGCTGAGCGAGGGGCAGACATGTCATGGACATAGCGGCTGGTCACCGTGGCGACCACACCGAAGAAGAGGAACACGAACACCTCGCCCAGCCCTCTGTATCCGTAGGGAAACGGGCCGCCCACATAGCCGAGCATGGCGATGACGGACACGACGCCGATCACCAGGGTCAGGGGGCCGGCGATCACAGCGAGCGCGATCCCGGCGGCTGCGGCGATCACCAGCGCCACCGTCACGCCCACCCACATCTGCCTCGCCGTGATTCGGCCCAAGGCAACCATCCTCGGCGGTCCCACCCGCTCTCCGGTATCGGCCCCGCGGCGAGCATCCGAGACGTCATTGGCGAAGTTGGCTGCCACCTGGATCGCCAGCGCGGCCACCAGGGCACAGAGGAATGCATCCCAGCGGAACACACCATCTGCCTCGGCGAGGGCCGAACCGACCACGACCGGCACCACCGCCGCAGGGAGAGTGTGGACCCGGGCTGCCGTCCTCCACGCCTGGACTGTGGTCACGCGACCACTAGAAATGCCAGGGATACCGACCGAACTCGGGCTCCCGTTTCTCCAGGAAGGCGTCACGGCCCTCCCGTGCCTCATCGGTCATGTAGCCGAGACGGGTCGCTTCCCCGGCGAAGATCTGCTGGCCGACCAACCCGTCGTCGATCAGGTTGAAGGCGAACTTGAGCATGCGTTGGGCGGTAGGGCTCTTCGATGTGATCTCCGCAGCCCATTCGAGAGCCACCTTCTCCAGCTCGGAATGGGGAACCACGGCGTTGACCATCCCCATCTGATGCGCCTCGGCCGCCGAGTACTCGCGCCCAAGGAAGAAGACCTCCCGGGCTCGCTTCTGGCCGATCTGTCGGGCCAGGTAGGCCGAGCCGTATCCAGCGTCGTAGGAGGCGACATCGGCATCGGTCTGCTTGAAGAGGGCGTGCTCCTCAGAGGCGAGGGTGAGGTCGCAGACGACATGGAGCGAATGACCGCCCCCGACTGCCCAACCCGGCACCACGGCAATGACGATCTTGGGCATGAATCTGATCAGACGCTGAACCTCGAGGATGTGGAGGCGGCCCAAGCGGGCAGAATCCACCGTGTCGCCTTCCTCGCCGTCCGCGTACTTGTAGCCGTCAGGGCCCCTGATCCTCTGATCGCCGCCTGAGGAGAACGCCCACACCCCGTCCTTGGGAGATGGGCCGTTCCCGGTGAGGAGGACACACCCGACGTTGGTGGACTGACGAGCGTGGTCGAGGGCGGCGAACAACTCATCGACGGTCTGCGGCCGGAAGGCATTGCGCACTTCGGGCCGAGCGAAGGCGATGCGGACCACACCTTGGCCGATCGCCTTGTGATAGGTGATGTCGGAGAACTCGAACCCTGGCACCGAATCCCACGATGACTCATCGAAGAGCGCAGAGATCACCGGCGGAGGATAAGAGGCAGAATCGTTCTGTGAAGATTCGCGCGCATGGTTGGTGTGTAGACCCGCACGGAACGGTGATTTCATGCTCGACTGGCTGAGACGACACGACCCGCGTCGGGTGTTCATCGAGACCCAGGGCGAGAGCCTGACCTTCGGGGAGGTCGCCGATGCCGTGAACGAGCGGGCGGTCGATGGGACAGTGCTTGTTCACCCAAGACTCGATGTCGGATCCGTGATCGACCTGCTGGCGGTGATGTCCAAGGGCTCGGCGGTTATCACGGCGGGGGTTGCCGATCCCGGGGCCATCGACGCGGCCGGTGCAGCCTCGGTCGTGTTCACTTCCGGGAGCACGGGTGGGCCGAAGGGAGTTCGCCTCACCCGTGAGAACTGGGAGGCAGCGGCAGAGGCCTCGATGGAGCACCTGGGCCACGGTCCCGCCGATAGCTGGCTGCTGGCTCTCCCTCTTCACCACGTGGCAGGGCTCTCCATCCTCATCAGGTCGGCCTACTCGGGTGGCGCCGTCCGCCTACTCGCAGGTTTTGATCCCGTCACATATGCCGCCCATCTTCGGCGAGGAGTGACCGTGGCTTCGATGGTGCCGACCATGATGAGACTCGTGCTCGAGGTCGATCCGAGGCCCTACGACGGTCTGAAGGCGGTCCTACTCGGGGGCGGGCCCATCCCCGATCGCCTCCTCGAACAAGCCGGCGCGGCCAGGCTGCCGGTCCTTCCCACCTACGGCCTGACCGAGACCGCGGGACAGGTTGCCACGCTGAAGCCAGGTGCGCCGCTCGAGAACAAGGCCCATCCGTTACCTGGGGTGATGTTGCGAATCGAGGCCGAGGGTCGGATTGCGGTCCGGGGCCCGATGTTGAGCCCGGGCTACATCGGGGAGCCTGATCGAGGTGGGGAGGACTGGTTGGTGACCGGGGACCTGGGGACGATCGACGATGAAGGGGCCCTGAGGGTGACCGGCCGAGCCGACACGATCATCGTGAGCGGTGGGGAGAACATCGACCCTGCATTGGTCGAGGCCGCCCTGCTCCGGGTGACCGGTGTCGAGCGGGCTCTGGTGGCCGGTGTGGCCAGCGAGATGTGGGGTATGGAGATCGTCTGCCTCTATGTGGGCGAGCCGAATGCGGCCAAGGTCGAAGCCGACCTGAGGGAGATGCTGCCCGGGTTCATGATCCCGAAGCGCTGGCTGCAGGTCGCCGAATTGCCTACCACTCCGGTGGGAAAACCCGATCGGGCAGGGGCGGCGCGCCGCTTCAGCTGAAGCGTCGGGCGATAAGGACGCCTTCCCGGAACGGGAATGCCGCCGCCTCGAAGTCGGGGTCGGCGGCGATGTGGCGATTGAAATCGTCGGTGCCGTATCCCTGGTCGATCCACCCCGTGCCGATGCCATAGACATTGTCGGCGATGACCAGCCCGCCAACCGCAAGCAAGGGGCGGGCTGTCTCGAAGTAGGCGATGTACTCCGGTTTGTGGGCGTCCATGAACAGGACGTCCACGCTTCCCGGCTCCAGCTCGCGGGACAGGTCAGCCAGCACGTCCAGACCCGCCCCATGTCTCAGCTCGACTCGCTCTTCGATACCGGCGCGCTTGAATTGTCGTTGGGCGAAGTCGGCGTGCCGCGCCTCGTACTCGATCGTGATCAGCCGGCCATCGGGAGCCAGTCCGCGGGTGATCCAGATCCCGGAGTACCCGGCCAGGGTCCCGACCTCGATCGCCAGGCGGCCCCGGGTCATCGAGGTGAGGATCATCAGCAGTCGGCCGACGTCGGGCCCAACTGCGATGGCGGGAAGCCCGGCGGCGATCGCCTCATCCATCAGCCCGGCCAGATGTTCGTCCTCATCGCCGAATACTTCCCGTGAGTATTCGTTGATGAACTCCCAGGTCTTCGGGGTCATGTCTGCCATGACGCGACGTTAGGTCACTCAACAGTGCCGATATCGCTGGGCTCAGCCAGAATCGAGGGATATGTTCGATGCCTGGTCTCGTGATTCTGAAGGCCTCCTCGACCGGCCAGCGCCAGCCGTGTTGATGACGTATCGCAAGGACGGGACTGCGTCCGTATCTCCCGTCTGGTTCAGATTCCATGAACACGCTCTCGAGGTTGTGATCGCCGAAGGCGACCCGAAACTTCGGTATCTGGAACGCGTGCCCGAATGCTCACTAATGGTCTTCGAGACGGAGCCGCCATTTCGAGGTGTGACGGTTGAGGGCAGTCCGCTTCTTGAACCGGACGAAGGCGACAGGGTTCGGCTCGCTATCGCCAGCCGTTACCTCGGCAAAGAGAAGGCACGTCGATTTGTCGAACAGCGCCAGAACTCCGGTCTCGTTTTGCGGGTTATTGCAACGAGGGTCAAGGAGTGGGACCTCTCAGCGATCCTCCCGCAGGAATGAGCGAGAGCGCGCGGAACGGGCGAAGTCCTTGGCGGCTGGGTGAGTTCCGATACGGCGACGCCTGCCGTCAGGCGGCGACCATGTCCTCGACGGCCCGGAGGTCGGTGGCGAGCAGGACGAGAGCCTCGGCGACGAGCTCGCGCACCTCGGCCTCGGGCACACCGGCGATGCTGGAGACGGTGGAGAAGGCGGCGGGAGCGCCGTCGCCGAATCCGAACCTCAGCTCGAGCACCTGGCGATGCAGGTCGGGGAGATGGGCCAGGCTCTGCCGAAGCCGTTCCTCCACGATTCGCTGCTCGACCTCGGTCGAGGGGTCGACTGCCTCGGTGTCGGCGATGAAGTCGCCGAGCAGCGCCCCATCCTCACCGATCGGGGATTCAAGGGCCACCGTGGTTGCAACCGAGAGCGCCTTGTCGACATCACCCAGGGCGATGCCGGTGACGTCGGCGATCTCCTCGTTGCTCGGCGCCCGGTCCAGCTTGGTCCGCAGGTCCTCGGCGGCCCCGCGGACGACGGGAAGGATGTCGAACAGGGCCGAGGGGATGCGGATTGCATCGCTCTGATCAGCCCGGGCGCGCTGGAGGGCCTGGCGGATCCACCAGGTGGCGTAGGTGGAGAACTTGAACCCCTTGCGCCAGTCGAACTTCTCCACGGCCCGAATCAGACCCAGGTTCCCCTCCTGGATCAGGTCGAGCATGTCGACCTTGGCCCCCGAGTAGAGACGGGCGTTGGACACGACGAGACGCAGGTTGGCCTGGATGAAGTCCTGACGAGCCCGCTGACCCTCGCGGCAGACGCGCTCGAGCCGCGCCCGCTCCACGCCGTCGGTCACCCCCTCATCGAGGGCGAGACGCGCCTCGGCGCCGGCCTCCATGGCCTGGGCGAGCCGAACTTCGTCCTCAGCGGTGAGCAGAGGCCGCCCACCGATCCCTGCCAGATACTGGCTCAGGGAGTCACTGGTGAGACGTCCGGTCTCGTCGACCAGGGTCGTTTCTTGTCTATTCATGCGATCTCTCTGATTCTGCACACCCACTCGAACATCAGTTCGCAGCAAGACATTCCGGGCGGTTTTTCCTCGCCGTCAGTCGACCTCGGGCGGCCGTCGGCCCTTCTTGAGCTCCGACCTCGACTTCTTCTCGGCGAGCCGGCGCTCCTTTGACTGTGGTGATGGTTTGGTCTTCCTTCTGGGCTTGGGCTGGATCAATGCCCGTTCGATCCGCTCGGTGAGACGCTCGCGGGCGATCTCACGGTTCCGCCATTGTGACCTGGTGTCCGACGCCGTCACCTCCACCACATGCCCCAGTCGGCGCACGAGACGGTCCTTTAGGTCGTCTGGCAACGACGACGTAGCGATGTCGAGGCGAAGCGTGACCGCCGTCTCATTCTTGTTGGCATGCTGACCGCCAGGCCCACCCGAGGTGTCAAAGCGCTCCTCGATCTCGGACTCAGGGATCGGCCAGGAGCCGACGGTGATCCCGCGAGTCGTCACCCCTCGTCGTAGTACTCGGTGCCGAGATGGGTGATCAGCTCCTCGCCCATCATGTGCCTCAAGTTGTTCTTGAGCTTGGTGAGCTGGATGAAGAGGTCGTTCTCGGCGTAGAGGCCGGGTGCGGCCTGGGGGCTCTTGAAATAGAAGGACAGCCATTCCTGGACGCCGGTTCGACCCGCCCGGGCGGCCAGATCCATGAATAGAGCCAGGTCGAGGACGATAGGCGCGGCGAGGATCGAGTCCTTGCAGAGGAAATCGATCTTGATCTGCATCGGGTACCCGAGCCACCCGAAGATGTCGATGTTGTCCCACCCTTCCTTGTCGTCGCCCTTTGGTGGGTAGTAGTTGATCCTCACCTTGTGATACAGATCGCCATACAGCTCCGGGTAGACCTCGGGTTGCAGGATTTGTTCGAGGACGCCGAGTTTGGAGACCTCTTTGGATCGGAAACTGTCGGGGTCGTCGAGGACCTCCCCATCCCGGTTGCCGAGGATGTTGGTGGAGAACCATCCTTTGATCCCGAGCATGCGGGCCTTCAGCCCCGGCGCCACCATTGTCTTCATGAGCGTCTGGCCCGTCTTGAAGTCCTTGCCCGAGATGGGCACGCCTTCCAGATCGGCGAGCTCGACCATCGCCGGAATGTCCACCGTGAGATTGGGTGCCCCATTGGCGAACGGGACCTTCATTTTCAATGCGGCATAGGCGTAGATCTGCGAAGGGCAGATCGCCGGGTCGTTGTCCTTGAGTCCCTGCTCGAAGGTCTGGAGGTCGGAATGGACCTCGGACGGCTCTTCGTAGGCCTCGGTCGACCCGCACCAGACCATCACCAGGCGATCGACGCCTTTCTCGCCCCGGAAGCGATCTATGTCCTCCATAAGGCCTTCGGCGAGGTCCATATGAGTGGCTTCTTCCTTCACCTGGTCGACCCCGTCCAGGTTCCTCACCCACCGGTTGGAGAAGACCGCCGGGTATGGCCTCACCGATCGCAACTCGTCCCCGAGCCCTTCGATGTCCCTGGGGTCGAGCACACCCGCTTTCATCGCCGAGGTGTACGCATCGTCCGAGTAGGGATCCCAACCACCGAACTCGAGATCGTCGAGCCCGGAGAGAGGGACGAAGTCCTTGATGAGCGGATTCCGCCCGTCGGTCCTCTTCCCGAGACGTATGTGCGACATCTGGGTGAGCGAGCCAAATGGATGGGCATAGCCCTTCCGGGCGGCGAGGACGCCTGCGACGAACGTGGTGGCGACGGCGCCCATCCCGGGGGTGAGGATCCCGAGTTTCCCCGTGGCGGGAGCAGGCTGCTGACTTGGGGACATGAAACCTCCTGCCAGAAACGATAGGGGAGAGGGGTGTCGGAACCGAACCCCGGCCGCAATAAGGTTCCCTCATGGATCGCGCCCCCGACTCGATTGGCCCGACCATCGATGTGGCGTTGCTCGCCGACGCAGTGCAGGCGGTGCGGGGGAAGCTCTTCGTCCTCGGTGGGGGCTGGGACACGCTGTGGGTCAGGTCCTTCCCGGCCCGCCACCCGAGCATGGCCATCGGGCTCCGGCTCCGGGTCCCCACGTCGGGGAGGGCCGAGGTGCTCGATCTGTCGGTCGAGTTGCAAGACGCCGATGGCGCGCCATTGCTCTCCAAGCCGTTGTCCCACCAGGTGAAGCTTCCGATGCAGGCCCAGTCGCCGTCTCCGACCGACTTCGGCGTCGTCCGCTCGTTCACGTTCAACAACCTGGTCTTCGGGCGCGAGGGCTCCTACTCGTTCGTGATCTCGGTCGACGGGGATCCGGTCTCACGTCTCCGATTCAGCGTGCGGGCCAGACCCACCGAGCAGGGCTCCGGCTGACCCCGGTAGGCACCGGCTGACCTCCGTGCGCTCTGCGCGCGCACATACCACTCTCAGCGCGGAGTTGGTGTAGCAAACGGGGCCCTCTTAGGGTTCCCCGGCTGCGAGGGACCCAGGAAAGTCCCTCGTTTTGTTTTCCCCAACCATCTAGGAGATTCAATGAAGTCCCGAGGAAAGGCCATGCCCTTTCTGATCCTGATGCTCTCGGCATTGTTCGTCGTCGGCACCGTGGTCCCAGCACTCCCGGCCCAGGCGGCCAGCAACCCCCCCTTCGTCCTCGACTTCCCCCAGGACGCTCAGCCGACGGTCTTCTCGTCGACGTACGGCGCCTCCAGGTCGGGTGGTCGTCGTCATCAGGGCAACGATCTGATGGCCCCCAAGCTGACACACGTCTATGCGGCTGCGGCCGGGATCGTCACGGTGATCGACACACACGGGAGCGCCGGTCGGTATGTCGAGATCCAGCACCAGGACGGATGGTCGACCCGCTACCTGCACCTGAATAACGATGATCCCGGCACCGACAACGGGCGGGCCGACTGGTCGCTGACCCTGGTCCCGGGTCTGGTTGTGGGAAGTCATGTCGACGCCGGCCAGCACATCGGCTACGTCGGTGACTCGGGGAACGCCGAGTGGACCGGGTCTCACACCCATTTCGAGCTCGCTCACGATGGAGGGGAGATCGACCCCTATCCCATCCTCAAGGACGCCTATGCGCGGGCGATGGCACTGCGTGCCGCCGTGGCCCGGGACTCGATGAGGTTCGGAGAGACCAAGCTCTCTTGACGATCAATTAGGTAGGACGCGGGCGTCGTCGAGAGCTGCCACCTCGGCAACGAGGTCGGGGCGGTCGGGTGACACCGTCCGCACCTCACTCACCTGGGCCGGCGGTGGCTCTCCATCGTGCACCCAGATGACGCGGGTAACCCCGGAGGCGGCTGCGGCCGAAGCCCAACCCTTCAGAACCTGTCCTTCGTCGGCGGCGAAAGAGAGCTCTCGCCCATCACGCGCCGCCTCGGTGACGAGAACCGCGGTGAAGCAATTGGTGCAGGCGCCCTGGACATGGCTGTCGTCTGACACATCCCCCAGCGCCACCCTGACCCCCAACCCCCTCAGCT
>Ga0299907_10003349_pt1 | contig 10226 bp, 4 predicted proteins | sample RVTome_16_FD_198680 | JGI IMG/M metagenome (GOLD analysis project Ga0299907, IMG submission 198680) | Soil microbial communities from uranium-contaminated site in the Upper Colorado River Basin, Wyoming, United States - RVT152D67 (version 2) ... | reverse complement strand
ACCGGGCGCGCTCGGGCAGGTGATCCAAGGCCATGGCGACGCCCTCTACGATTTCGCCCTGGCCGTGACCGGAGACACCGAGGCGGCGGCAGCCGTGGTGGCGGCGGCGGTACCCGAGGCGGTGGCCGAGCACGGTCCCCGGGTCACCCGCGCCACCCTGCTGGGTTCGGTCCTGGTGGCGGCCGTGCCCCACTCCCCGCCCGCCGCCTTCATGCCCGAGGCCCTGCTCGAGCCGGGTGCCGGCTCGCCCGGCGAGCTCCAGCGGGTCTGCCGGGAGGCCACCCGGTCCCTCGACGCCCGACAACGGGGGGTGCTGGACCTCTCGCTGCGCCAGGGGCTGGAGGGAGAGGAACTCGGCGTGGCCCTCGGCATCTCCCCCGGGCAGGTGCCTGCCGCCACCCGCTCGGCGGTGGAAGCCGCCGAGCATGTCGTGGGTGCCGTCCTTCTCTCGCGCCTGGGCCAGGAGGACTGCCCGGGCCTGGCGGCCCTCCTCGAGGAGCTTCCCCCCGAGGCCGGAGCGGACCGCCTGGCCGGCGACGTCGTCATCCATGAGGAGGAGTGCACCGTCTGTGGGGACCGCCGCCGCGCCCTGGTGCCGGTGACATCGCTGCTGGCCGCGGTCCCCCCGACGCCGGCTCCACCGGAAATGATGGGCGCCCTTCCCCTGCCGCCCGTGTCCGATGCCGTCCCGGGAACGGCCCGCCGGGGCTGGCGGCGCCCGGGGCTCATCCTCGGGGGGGTGGGCGGGGCCGTGCTCCTGGTCCTGGCCGGGCTGGCCCTGACCCGCGGCGACGATCAACCGCGCCCGGCGGGGGCGTCCCCCGGAGGTCGCCTGGAGGTGCCCGAGGGGCCACTGGAGATCGGCGCCACCGTGGCCGGGGCCACCTTGGAACTGGCCAATCCCGGCTCTGACATCCTCGAATTCACCGCCCGTACCGGTGCGCCCTGGCTCCAGGTGGCCCCCGGCGGAGGCCGGGTCGCCCCCGGGGAGCGGTCGATCCTGAGCGTGGTGCTGGATCGCGCCCGGGCACCCGAGGGCGACACAGCCAGTGAGATCCGGATCCGCTCGACGGGGGGATCCACCGTCATCCCGGTGCACACCCGGGTGGAGCGACCCCCGGTCCTGTCCGGTATGAGCGTGACACCGAAGGCGGCGGTCAAGGTGGGCTGCCCCGGAGCGGGCCCCCTGGTGGGCCGGGCCACCATCGTGGAGGAGTCCGGCATCGACCGGGTCGAGCTGCGCCAGCGGGGACGCCGCGGGGCCGAGACGGTGAGCGCCATGGCGCTCAACGGCGACTCGTGGACGGCCGCGCTGGGGCCCTTCCCGGTCGCCGGGGAGGTCGAATGGTGGGTGACGGCCTTCGACATCCGCGGCAATTCCGCCACCTCCCCGCCCGACGTCATCACCGTCACCGGCTGCTAGACCCCGCGGGTGGATATCAGAGACTTCCAGGACCTCATGGAGCGCACCTACGGGGCCCGCGACCGGGCCCGGGGGCGGGAGGCCACCGTGGCCTGGCTGGCCGAGGAGCTGGGCGAGCTCGCCCGCGCCGCCCGCAAGGGCGACGCCGCCGATCAGCTCCACGAACTGGGCGACGTCCTGGCCTGGCTTGCTTCCCTGGCCGCACAACTGGGTCTGAGCCTGGACGACGCCGCCCAGCGCTACGCGGCGGGGTGCCCCCGGTGTGGGAGCACCCCCTGCCGCTGTAGCTGAAGTCCTACTCCTCGGTCCCCGTGCCGCCCAAGGGAGCCCCGGACGCCCCGAAACCGACCACATCGCCGTCGCCGCCGAGCTCCGTCGACCCTTCGCCCAGGGACCGCAGCCAGTCGGCCAGATCCTGGTCGGTGTCGGAGGAGTAGAAGGGGAGCGGCTGGGCCTCGGGGGCCTTGGTCTCGATGGACCGGTAGCGCAGCATCCCCGTGCCGGCCGGGATGAGCTTGCCGATGATGACGTTCTCCTTGAGGCCGAGGAGCTGGTCCGACCGGCCCTCGATGGCCGCCTCGGTCAGCACCCGGGTGGTCTCCTGGAACGAGGCCGCCGACAGCCACGAGTCGGTGGCCAGCGACGCCTTGGTGATCCCCATCAGCTCGGGACGGCCTTCCGCCGGCTGCTTGCCCTCTTCCACCAGGGCGCGGTTGGTGTCGGCGTAGGTCCGGGAGTCGACCTTCTCGCCGGGAAGGAACTCGGAGTCGCCCGGCTCGGAGACGGCCACCCGCTTGAGCATCTGGCGGACGATCAGCTCCACGTGCTTGTCATGGATCGACACGCCCTGTTCCCGGTACACCCTCTGGACCTCGTCCACCAGGTACTGCTGGGTCTCCCGGATGCCCTTGATGTCCAGGAGCTCCTTCGGGTCGAGAGGCGTCTTCTCGTCGCCGACCAGGCGCTGGCCGGCCGTGACCTCCTGGCCGTCGCGGACGGCCAGCTGGATGCGCCGCGAGACCGGCGGATAGGCGTCCTCCACCCCGTCGTCGCCGATGATGGTGGCCACCCGCTCGCCCCGGTCGTTCTCCTCCACCCGCACCACGCCCGAGGTTCGGGCCAGCGTGGCCTTCCCCTTGGGACTGCGGGCCTCGAACAGCTCCACCACCCGGGGCAGGCCGTGGGTGATGTCCTCTCCGGCCACACCACCGGTGTGGAACGTCCGCATGGTGAGCTGCGTGCCCGGTTCCCCGATGGACTGGGCGGCGATGATCCCCACCGCCTCGCCCAGGTCGACCAGGGTGCCGGTGGCCATCATCCGGCCGTAGCACTTCTGGCACACCCCGACCACGGCGTCACAGGTCAGCACCGACCGCACCCGGACCCGGGCGACGGCGGGATCGGAGGCGATGGCGCTCAGCTCCGGCTCGCCCAACTCGCCTTCGTTGCGGGCCAGCACCCGGCCGTCGGACAGGTTGACGTCCTCGGCCAGCACCCGACCCAGGAGCTTGACCTCGAGGAGTCGCTCCTCGACGGTGGTGTCCACGGGGATGCCCCGGGTCGAGCCGCAGTCCTCTTCCCGGATGATGAGCTCCTGGGCCACGTCGACCAGGCGCCGGGTGAGATAGCCGGAGTCGGCCGTCCTCAGGGCGGTGTCGGCCAGGCCCTTGCGGGCCCCGTGGGTGGAGATGAAGTACTCGAGGACGGAGAGACCCTCGCGGAAGTTCGACTTGATGGGCCGGGGGATGATCTCGCCCCGGGGGTTCGCCACCAGGCCGCGCATGCCGGCGATCTGGCGGACCTGCATGATGTTCCCCCGGGCGCCGGAGCCCACCATCATGTCGATGGGGTTGAACTTCTCCTTGGCCAGGTTCCTCTGCATGGCCTCCCGCACCTTGTCGGTGGCCTCGGTCCAGATCTCGATCTCCTTCTGGCGGCGCTCGTCGTCGGTGATGACGCCCTTGCGGAACTGCGTCTCGACCTTCTCCGCCTCCCTCTCGAAGCCGTCGAGGATGGACCGCTTGTCCGGCGGGGTCTTCACGTCCTCGATGGAGATGGTGAGTCCGGAGCGGGTGGAGAAGTGGAAGCCGAGGTCCTTCAAGCCGTCGAGGCTCTCGGCCACGACCGCCTTGGGGTAGCGGCGCACGAGCTCGTCGACCACGACGGTCATGTCCCGCTTCTTCACCGCCCCGTCGACGAAGGGGAAATCGGCCGGGAAGGCGTCGTTGAACAGGAGCCGCCCGAGGGTGGTCTCCACCATCACCCGGGGCTCGTCGCCGTTGCGGGGCTCGAGGCGCTTGATGACCGGGGCGTCCGGGTTGGCATCGTCCCGCACCGGGAAGCGGTCCTCGGGGAACTTGCCTCCTGGCATCCGCACCCGGATGCGGCCGTGCAGACTGAGGCCGCCATTGTCACCGAAGGAGGACCGGTCGTAGGCCAGGGACGCCTCCGCCAGGGAAGCGAACGCCCGTCCCTCGCCGACGGCGCCTTCGAGGGCCTCGGTCAGGTAGTAGGCGCCGATGACCATGTCCTGGGAGGGCACGGCGATGGGCCGCCCGTGGGCGGGCGAGAGGATGTTGTTGGCCGACAGCATCAGGATGCGGGCCTCGGCCTGGGCCTCGGCCGACAGGGGAAGGTGCACCGCCATCTGGTCGCCGTCGAAGTCGGCGTTGAAGGCGGCGCACACCAGCGGGTGGATCTGGATGGCCTTGCCCTCCACCAGCACCGGCTCGAAGGCCTGGATCCCGAGACGGTGGAGGGTCGGGGCCCGGTTGAGCAGCACCGGGTGCTCCTTGATGACCTCCTCCAGGACGTCCCACACCTGGGGACGGGAACGCTCCACCATCCGCTTGGCCGACTTGATGTTCTGGGCGAACTCCAGGTCGACGAGACGCTTCATGACGAAGGGCTTGAACAGCTCCAGGGCCATCTGCTTGGGCAGGCCGCACTGGTGCAGCTTGAGCTGGGGTCCGATGACGATGACCGAACGGCCCGAGTAGTCGACCCGCTTGCCCAGCAGGTTCTGGCGGAACCGGCCCTGCTTGCCCTTGAGCATGTCCGAGAGGCTCTTCAAGGGACGGTTGCCGGGCCCGGTGACGGGCCGGCCACGACGGCCGTTGTCGAAGAGGGCGTCGACCGCCTCCTGGAGCATCCGCTTCTCGTTGTTGACGATGATCTCGGGAGCGCCCAGGTCGAGCAGGCGCTTGAGCCGGTTGTTGCGGTTGATGACCCTGCGATAGAGGTCGTTCAGGTCGGAGGTGGCGAAGCGACCACCGTCGAGCTGGACCATGGGCCGCAGGTCGGGGGGGATGACGGGCACGGCGCGCAGCACCATCCCGGTGGGCGAGTTCACCAGCCGGTCGTCCTCGTTGCGACGGTTGAAGGCCGACACGACCTTGAGGCGCTTGATCGCCTTGGCCTTCTTCTGGCCCTTGCCCGTGGCGATGGTCTCCCGCAGGAACTCCTCTTCCTCGCCCAGCCCGAGGCGGGAGATGAGCTCCTCGACGGCTTCGGCCCCCATGCCCCCGGCGAAGTACTCGGGGTAGCGATCCTGGAGGTCACGCCACACCCGCTCGTCCTCCACCAGCTGCTTCGGAGCCAGGGTACGGAACGTGTCGAAGACGGCCTTGTGGTGTTCGATCTCGAGCCCGGACCGATCCCGGCGCTCCGTGATCTCCTTCTCCGCCGCCTTCCGCAGCTTGTTGAGCTCGGAGTCCTTGGCGCCGGCCGCCTCCAGCCCTTCGAGCTCCTTCTCCAGCTCCTTGAACCGACCGTCGATCCACAGGTCGCGCTGGTGCTCGAGCTCCTCGACCTCGGAGCGGTGCTTGGCCTCGATCGAGGCCAGGTCACGGTGACGGCGCTCGTCGTCCACCCAGGTGATCAGGTGGGCGGCGAAGTAGATGACCTTCTCCAGGTTCTTGGGCGCCAGATCGAGGAGGTAGCCGAGCCGCGACGGGACACCCTTGAAGTACCAGATGTGGGTCACCGGCGCGGCCAGCTCGATGTGGCCCATCCGCTCCCGGCGGACCTTGGACCGGGTGACCTCCACGCCACAGCGCTCGCAGATGATGCCCTTGAACCGGACGCGCTTGTACTTCCCGCAGTAGCACTCCCAGTCCCGGGTGGGGCCGAAGATCTTCTCGCAGAAGAGCCCGTCCTTCTCCGGCTTCAGCGTGCGGTAGTTGATCGTCTCGGGCTTCTTGACCTCACCGTTGGACCACGTCCGGATCTGCTCGGCCGTAGCCAGGCCGATCCGGAGCTGATCGAAGTTGTTGACGTCGAGCACTGAGTGCTTCGCCTCCTCTGAAACGAAAAACTGGTTAGAAGCTCGGCTCCCGCCGGCGCTCGTCTTCCTCGTCGCTGCCCTTCTCCGGGCGGCTCAGGTCGATGCCCAGCTCCTCGGCCGTCCGGAAGACGTCCTCGTCGAGCTCGCGCATCTCGATCTCCTCACCGGTCGTCGAGATCACCTCGACGTTGAGGCACAGCGACTGCATCTCCTTGATGAGCACCTTGAAGGACTCGGGGATGCCGGGTTCGGGGATGTTCTCGCCCTTGACGATGGCCTCGTAGACCTTCACCCGCCCGAGCACGTCGTCGGACTTGATGGTGAGCAGCTCCTGGAGGGCGTAGGCGGCGCCGTAGGCCTCGAGGGCCCAGACCTCCATCTCGCCCAGGCGCTGGCCACCGAACTGGGCCTTCCCGCCCAGGGGCTGCTGGGTGATCATCGAGTACGGGCCCGTCGACCGGGCGTGGATCTTGTCGTCCACCAGGTGGGCCAGCTTCAGGATGTAGACGTAGCCGACGGTGATGCGCCGGTCGTAGGGCTCGCCCGTGCGACCGTCGTAGAGCTGGGCCTTGCCGTCGTCCGCCACCAGCCGGGTGCCGTCGGCCCCGTCGGGGTGGAGCCGGTCGAGGATGCCCTTGATGATCGGCGTACGGCCCGTCTCGTCGACCTCATCCCAGTGGGCGCCGTCGAACACGGGGCTCTCCACCCACACGGCCGGGTCGGTGATGGGGCGGGTCTTGTTGGGGTACTCCGGAGGCCGGCCGGCCTCGTCCCAGCCGTGACGGGCGGCGTAGCCCAGGTGGGCCTCGAGGACCTGGCCCACGTTCATCCGGGAAGGCACGCCGAGGGGATTGAGGATGATGTCGAGCGGGGTCCCGTCGGCCAGGTAGGGCATGTCCTCCACGGGCAGGATCCGGGCGATGACGCCCTTGTTGCCGTGCCGCCCGGCCAGCTTGTCGCCCTCGGAGATCTTCCGCTTCTGGGCCACGTACACCCGGACCAGCTGGTTCACGCCGGGGGGCAGCTCGTGGCCGTCGTCCCGGGAGAAGACCCGCACGTCGATGACCTTGCCGGTCTCCCCGTGGGGAACCTTGAGCGAGGTGTCGCGGACCTCCCGGGCCTTCTCGCCGAAGATGGCGCGCAGGAGGCGTTCCTCGGGGGTGAGCTCCGTCTCGCCCTTGGGGGTGACCTTGCCCACCAGCACGTCGCCGGGGCCGACCTCGGCCCCGATACGGATGATCCCCCGCTCGTCGAGGTCCTTGAGGATCTCCTCGGACAGGTTGGGGATGTCCCGGGTGATCTCCTCGGCGCCGAGCTTGGTGTCCCGGGCGTCGATCTCGTGCTCCTCGATGTGGATGGAGGTGAGGACGTCGTCGCGCACCAGGCGCTGCGAGATGATGATGGCGTCCTCGAAGTTGTGGCCCTCCCAGGGCATGAAGGCCACCAGCAGGTTCTTGCCCAGGGCCAGCTCACCCTGGTGGGTGGAGGGGCCGTCGGCCAGGACGTCGCCCTCGACCACCTCGTCGCCCTCGTTGACCATCGGCCGCTGGTTGATGCAGGTCGTCTGGTTGGAGCGGCGGAACTTCTGGAGCCGGACGGTCTTGCGCCCCAGGGGGTTGTTGGCCTCGTCGACGACGTTGGCCGCGTATTCCACCGTGATCGTGTCCCCGGTGACCTCGGTGACCCGGCCCTTGCCCTCGGCCATGGCCAGGGCGCCGGAGTCGCGGGCCGCCCGGACCTCCACGCCCGTCCCGATGTAGGGCGCCTCGGGCCGCACCAGCGGGACCGCCTGTTTCTGCATGTTGGCGCCCATCAGGGCCCGGTTGGCGTCGTCGTGCTCCAGGAACGGGATGAGGGCGGTGGCCACCGACACGATCTGCTTCGGCGACACGTCCATGTAGTCGACCCGGTCGGGGCTGACGTACTCCACCTCGCCCTTGCGGGAGCGGACCAGGACCCGGTCCTCGGAGAAGTTGCCCCGGTCGTCGACGGCGGCGTTGGCCTGGGCGATGACGTAGCGGTCCTCGTCGTCGGCGGCCAGATACTCCGTCTCGTCGGTGACCCGTCCGGCCACGACCTTGCGGTAGGGAGTCTCGGTGAAGCCGAAGCGGTTGACCCGGGCGTAGGTGGCGAGCGAGCCGATGAGGCCGATGTTGGGCCCCTCCGGCGTTTCGATGGGGCACATCCGGCCGTAGTGGGACGGGTGGACGTCGCGGACCTCGAAGCCGGCCCGCTCCCGGGACAGTCCGCCGGGGCCGAGGGCCGAGAGGCGCCGCTTGTGGGTCAGGCCGGACAGCGGGTTCGTCTGGTCCATGAACTGGGACAGCTGGGAGGACCCGAAGAACTCCTTGATGGCGGCCACCACCGGCCGGATGTTGATGAGCGTCTGGGGCGTGATGGCCTCGACGTCCTGGGTGGTCATCCGCTCCCGGACGACCCGCTCCATCCGGGACAGGCCGATCCGGACCTGGTTCTGGATGAGCTCGCCCACCGAGCGGATCCGCCGGTTGCCGAAGTGGTCGATGTCGTCGTCCCAGTGGTCGGCCTCGCGGGCGTGGAGCTTCACCAGGTAGGAGACCGTGGCGAGAATGTCGGCCCGGGTGAGGGTGTAGTCGTCCTCCGCGGGGCGCTCGAGACCGACGCGCTCCAGGGTGGGGCCGAGCGCGTCGAACTCCTCCTTCAGCTTCTTGTTGACCTTGTGGCGGCCGACCTTGGCCAGGTCGTAGCGCTTGGGGTTGAAGAACAGGTTCTCCAGCAGGCCCCGGGCGGACTCGACCGTGGGCGGCTCGCCCGGACGCAGCTTGCGGTAGATGTCGAGGAAGGCATCGTCGACCGTCTCGGTGTGGTCGCGCTCGAGGGTGTTCTGGATCGACTCGAAGGGCTGACCGTTGGAGTCGAGCAGGAGGTGGGCCAGAGCCTCGGGGTCGTCCCCCATCCCCAGCGCCTTGAGCAGCACGGTCACGGGCTGCTTGCGCTTGCGGTCGATCCGCACGTAGGCGGTGTTCTTCTTGTCGACCTCGAACTCCAGCCAGGCCCCCCGGCCGGGAATGACCTTGGCGTCCACGATGTCGAGCTCGGGCGACGTCTTGTCCGGGGTGATCCCGAAATAGACGCCGGGGGAGCGCACCAGCTGGGACACGACGATCCGCTCGGTGCCATTGATGATGAAGGTGCCCTTGTCGGTCATCATCGGGAAGTCCCCCATGAAGACCGTCTGCTCCTTGATCTCGCCCGTGGCCGCGTTCATGAACCGGGCGGTGACGAAGAGCGGGCGGGAGAAGGTCATGTCCTTCTCCTTGCACTCCTCCTCCGAATACTTGGGCGGCTCGAACTCGGGGTCGGCCAGCTCCAGCTTGAGAGATCCGGTGAAGTCCTCGATGGGCGAGATGTCGGTGAGGGTCTCGGCGATGCCCTCCTCGAGGAACCACTTGAACGAGTCGCGCTGCACAGCCACCAGATCGGGAAGGGGCATGACTTCGCGGAGTTTTGCGAACGAGAAACGTTGCCTAGCCGCGGGACGGGCCAAGATCACTCCTTACAGGGACGCGGGGACACCCAGCTACGTGATGCGAGGTCGCGAGAAAGGAAGAGAAGACGCCAAATAGCCAGCATAGCGTTTCGCTACGCCGGCTATCAAACCCGGTCCTCACGGCTCCAGCGAGCCCATGTTGAAAGCAGGATACGCTGACTATTCCCCCAGGTCAAGCAGGGTGCGGCCGCCCCGCTCCTCCGGCCACTCCCACGGTGGCCGGAGATGCGCGACGGGCGACTACCTGACCTCGACGGAGGCTCCGGCCCCCTCGAGCTGGGCCTTCGCCTTCTCGGCGTCCTCCTTGGACACCTTCTCCAGGACGGGCTTGGGAGCGGAGTCGACCAGGTCCTTGGCTTCCTTCAGACCCAGGTTGGTGAGGGTTCGGACCTCCTTGATGACCTGGATCTTCTTGTCGCCGGCGGCCTGGAGGATGACGTCGAACTCATCCTGCTCCTCGGCAGGGGCCGCCTCGGCACCGGCGCCGGCACCAGCGGCGGCGGCGACGGCCACGGGGGCGGCGGCGGTCACGCCGAACTCCTCCTCGAAGGCCTTGAGAAACTCGTTGAGCTCGAGGACCGTCATGTTCTTGAAGACATCGAGGAGCTCTGGGGTGGTCATGGTTGCCATGGCTGGGCGGGCCTCCTGTTACTCGGATCGATCAGATTCGTCGGGGGCTTCGGCAGATGCCTCCTCGTCGGAGGCCGCTTCAGCCGCGGCTGGGGGTCCCTCGACGGCTGCGGCCGTCGGGGCGTCGTCGATGACCGCGGCGGGGGGTCCACCCGCCTCGACCTGCGGTACGGGTTCGGCCGGCTCTCCCGAAGGCGGCGCCGCTGCTTCCGCCGCCGGGGCCTCGGGCACCTCCGCCGCCGGGGCCTCGGGCACCTCCGCCGCCGGAGCCTCGGGCACCTCCGCCGCCGGAGCCTCGGGCACCTCCGCCGCCGGAGCCTCGGGCACCTCCGCCGCCGGAGCCTCGGGCACCGCCGCCG
>Ga0299907_10003348_pt1 | contig 10231 bp, 5 predicted proteins | sample RVTome_16_FD_198680 | JGI IMG/M metagenome (GOLD analysis project Ga0299907, IMG submission 198680) | Soil microbial communities from uranium-contaminated site in the Upper Colorado River Basin, Wyoming, United States - RVT152D67 (version 2) ... | reverse complement strand
GGCCCCGTGGTGCCGTCGACGGTGACTCGCATGCCTGTCCGCAGGCGGGCCGTCGCGTCGCCACAGCCGACCACGGCCGGGATCCCATACTCGCGAGCGATGATCGAGGCGTGCGCCGCTGGGCTCCCGACATCGGTCACGACGGCGGCCGCTCGAGTGAAGAGGGGGGTCCAGGCTGGGGCGGTGAGCGACGCGACGAGGATCTCGCCGGGCTCGAGCTCGTCGAACTGCTGCGGGCCGCGGATCACCCGGACCGCCCCGCTGGCGCGACCGGGCGACGCCGGCGTGCCCGACACGATTGCGGTATCCGAAGGAACGGCACCGAGCACCCCTGACATGCCGTCGAACAGCTTCTTCAACAGCGGGTTCAGCCGTCCGACGAGCAGGGGTGGCACGAGGCGGGACTGCTCCTCACGAGTCGAGCGGCGGGCGGCCACGTCGACGCGCGAAACCGGGCCACCGTCGCCGAGCGCCGACAGCACTTCGTCACGGGTCAGGAAGAAGATGTCATCAGGCTCGGCGATCACCCCCCGGGAGGCGAGCGCCTGGCCGATCCGCAGGACCGCCCGTCGCATGACCGGCCACGCAATCGTCAGCTCCCCCACCTGCTCTTCGCGCACCGGGACGAGGTGCTGGGCATCCGCCAGTACCTTCCGGAAGGCTCGAAGACGGCGCGGGGACGAAGCGAGCGCGGTGAATGCTGCCTCCTCCGCGGCATGCCTGCTCTCGACCAGCGCAGCGTGATCTGCGGCCGGCCTGGTCGCCGACCCCGCGCGCGGCCCGGGTGCATGCCACCAATCCAGCGAGGCCACGGCATGTCGAGTTGGATCGGTCGGCGCCTCGAAGCCGGTCAGCAGTGGCAGGTGGCTGCCGCCGAGCGAGGGCGCCAGGTGGCGGCGGTAGAACCCCGCGAGGTTGAGCTCCAGCTTGTACCCGGCGCCGGCCAAGGCCGTGACCCAGGTGAAGGATTCGCCGGCGACGTCCGCGAGCTCGTCGATCAGCGCCGGCAGGCCGGCCACCGGCAGCGCTTCGACCCGCTCTTCGGCCGCTGCGACCGCCGCGCGATATCGAGGCTGCACGTCCGCTCGCCATTGCCGCTCGGCGAGCGGGAAGCTGTGCCGGACGGTTGCGGGGTTGATGCCCGCAACATGGCGCGGGGATCGGATGAGGTGCCACAGCATGTTCGGCAGGTTGCGGGCGAAGGCCGCGGGGGTGGCCCAGTTGAGCGTGTAGAAGTACCACCCGTTGACGACCACGTGGTACGGCCGCGGGATGCGTTGACCGATCAGCTTCAGGTAGTCGGCATGCGTCCGCTCCTCCATCGCGGTCAGCAGCCACGACTCGAAGAGCGGCGTCACCGGCTCCGAAATCCACTCGCCGAGTCGGAGCTGCCGGGTAAAGGCGCCGGGCGCTGGAGGTTCCCACGACACGTCGGGCGGAAGGGCCGTCATCGGTCTGGCCTGCAGGATCCAGAGCCCGCCGTCCGCATCGATGGCCCACTCGATGTCCTGCGGCCCGCCGATGGTGGCCGCGATCCGCCGTGCCTCGCTCGCCAGCTGCTGGGCCTGGTCTCGATCGATCGCGTGCTCCGGCTGGCGCCGCGCCGTCGCGGCGACGTCAGTAACGACCCACTCGTCCCCGACGCTCGCGCCCGACACGAGCCGTTCACCGAGGCCTCGGACCGCGGTGATGACGCAGGAGCGCCGATCACCACTGATCGGATCGGCGGTGAGCGCCACGCCGGCGGCGGTCGGCGCGACCATGCGCTGGACGATCACCGCCATGTGGCCGTTGGCTGAGGGTCCATACGCCTGCGCCCGGGCGGCCTGCGCGCTGGCCAGGACGCGATCCGCAGCGGCGGGCAGCCCATCGGCCGAGACATCCAGGACCGTCTCATACATGCCGGCGAAGGAGCGCTCCGCCCCGTCTTCCGCGATGCCGCTCGACCGAACGGCGAACGGGCCGCTGCCGAGGTCCGCCGCACTCGCCTGGAGCAGCGAGCCGCGCTCGTCAGCCGACCTTCCGCCGGCGGCAACGGTCAGGACCAGTCCGTCGGGAACGCGGGCACCGGCGGCGATCAGCTCACCGAGCTGGGCGGCTTTGCCGCCGACCTCGGCAGCATCGGCTTTGCGCAGGTCTCCCAGGCGCCGGACGGCGGGTGCACTCATCGTTCCTTCCTCTCATTGATCGCGAAGATCGCGGCGCGCACGATCCAGTCAACCTCTTTGGCAACCTCGTCTACCGATAGCCCCAGGTGATCTCGCCACATCCGCAGCGACGAGGATGCAGTTACGACCGCGAGCAGCCGTACGATCCGGTCCCGGTCCGCCTTCCGCAGCTTCGGCTCGATCGAGTCCGCAATGGGTCGAAGGCGCTGGTAACGAGTCGGCATCGTCGCGTGCCGCACCTCGGCCGCGACCGGGCTGGCCATCGCCGCGCGCGACAGATCGTCGAGATTGTCGAGGCGCTCGACGAGCGCGCGAATCATCGGTCGCAGCTCGTCCAGAGAGCGGGGATCAGCGATCGTGTCGAGGCCGGCGCGGCGCGCGGCGAGGGGATAGACCGCGGCCAGAAGCTCGGCCTTCGTGCGGAAGTGGCGGTAGATCGTCGGGACGGACACGCCAGCCTCCCTGGCCACGGCCGGAACGGACAGGCTCGCCAGGCCGGTCGTCATCACCCGCATGGTGGCGTCCAGGATCCGGGCTCGTGTCTCCTCGGCCTGCTCTTCCCGCAGTTCGCTTCGATACGCGCGCGTTGGCCGTGGGCCGATACGAGTCATATTGTGAATATATGACCCATGTCAATGGGTCGCCGCGTCTTATCGGTCCTTCGACTGCGTGAGCGGTGCACGCGCTGAGGTAAGAATGAGGGTACAGCGACCAGACGATAGCCCAATTCGTGCTCGGAATCGGGCTAGACAATGGTGGTACCGCATACCGGATTCCTGGTGAAGTGTCTCATTCGTATCAGCCGCGTTCACCGAGTACAGCCAAGAGACGCATGAGACACATGAAACAGCGCCGATAAGGGTCCAGATAAGGGTCCAGTCGGCGGCATCGCAGGCACCAATCCGGATAAAGGCCCACAAGCCGCGTGGCGGGCATCATGGCTGTGACGCAGCCAGGGTGAACTCCAGCCGACACCACGTATGCTTCAACCGCAGGACAGCCTGTCCGCCGGACCTGCCCAGGTCGACATCGCGGTGTTCGTCCCCGTCGAGAACGGCAACGACGACCGGAAGGATTACCGAGGTGCCCTCGGGCGAGATCGTGTGCGCCCACACCTTCAGCTCCCTGGCTCGTCCGGCCGGCACGTCAATGCCGATCGAGCGCAGGATGGCGAAGTCCGGCAGGTCATCGGTGGCGCTCTGGCTCTGTCGCCCGCCATCGGCACCTTGCAGCTGAACATCGGCGGCCGCCGGGTGACCATCAGCTGTGACCGCGACGAACGACCGTCCGTCGCGGCGGAAATCCTCGCGGAGCTCAATCACGATGCGCGAGGCGAACGCACCGCGGCGCATCATCGCCGCGGTCACCACCAGGATCAGGAGGCCCATCAGCACGCCTCCGACGCGCGTCAGCGGGTCCTCCCAGATCACCAGGCCGTGCAGGAAGAGATTGAACAGGAACAGGAGGTAGATGCCTCCGATGACCAGCGGATGTCCCAAGGCCCGATAGCTCGCACCTGGGATGAGTTCGCCTTTCCGGCGGCTTGCCGCCAGGAGGAGCACGGGGAAGATTCCGCTCATCAGCGAGTGGACCATGACACCCAGGAAGCCGAGCAGCCCCGCGAACGACCCGGTTTCCGTCAGAACCATCCACTCGGCGACCACCAGGACCGTGATCACGGGGAGCAGCGCGACGAGGAAGCGACCGCGCGCTCCTCCCCAGACCTCGCGCTGGCCGATGCGCTCGCGGGCAAGGTTGAAGAGCGCCAGTGAGAACTGGATCAGGCCCAGTCCCATGCTGAGGACGACGAAGATCGCCCCGAACACTCGAACCACCGGGCCGACTTCGGCCGCCAGGGGCACGAGGACCGTGGTCGTCTGCCTGGCCAGGACCTCGGGCGCGATCGCGCCGCTGACGGCCGCCACCCAGATGATGTTGAGCAGCATGGCGAAGCCGATGCCCGCGGCGTGCCCCCGGACCACGGACCGCCCGCCAGGATCGCGCTCGAGCAGCATCCTCCCGAAGATGGCGACCAGAATGTGCGCGGCGTAGATGTCGAGAACGACCCCGACGAGCGCCCCCAACAGGAGCGGATCGAAGGAGCCCGCGACGCTCCACGGCAGGTTGACGTACGCGAGGTTCTCCAGCCGAAGGTGCGAGAAGGCGAGCGCCGAGAGCACAAGCAGCAGCCCGACGTTGATCGTGGTGATCACGATCGTCGAGGCAACGGTGGCGTTCAGCGACCCGCGCGTCAGGAAGTACAGGCCGACCAGGAACAGCAGGATCATCCAGGCCGCCGAGGGCAACCCCGTCGCATCCGCCAGGGTCGTCGAGATGCCGATGTACATGATCAGCAGCAGGCCGAACGAGAAGGCGGTCAGGACCACCGAGAGGATGGCGGAGCTGGCGCTTCCGAGGTAGTCCGCCGCCACCGTGCCGATGAAGGCGCCGCCGAAACGGATGCTGCCGCTGCGCGTGACGACTTCGACCATCGCCACGACGGTGACCATGTTCACGATCCCAAGCACCACGATCAGCGCGATGCCGGGCAGCGCGCCAACGCCGGCCACCGCGATCGGCAGGGCCAGGTTCACCGCGCCGATGATCAGCGTGACGACGAAGGCGAGCCAGAAGGCCGGGAGCGCATCCAACCGGCCCGATAGCCGGGACGCGGCCCACCGCAGCCGGTCGCCCAGCCGCACCCGTGATCCGTAGATCGTCGCCAGCGGCGTTCCGTACAGGCGCTGGTGCGCTTGCTGGACGGCATCGGTGTCAAGGCCGAGGGCGGATCGCAGCCCCGGCACCGCCTGATGTGTGAAGACGTACTTCGTACCCAGGAGATGCGCGACCCCCGCCCGCATGCCCGGGTCGTCCGATACGAGATCCGCCCACTCTGGCGCGTAGCGTTCGAGATCCTGGATCGTGGGCCGGACTCGAACGTCACGCCCCTGCGCAAGCGCCTCCAGGAACGACCGCTCGCGCTCCTTGGCTGCGCGCTCGCTGAGCACGATCGGGACCGCCTGCGGCGATAGGGCCAGCAGATGCGCCGTCCGGCTTTCGATGGCGAAGAGCAGGGTCGTGGCCCGTCGGGCCGACGGACCCCCGACAAGCTCGTCACGAGAGAAGAGCGCGGTCTCACCCGATGTCATGCCGTTCTCCCTCAATCTGAGCGCGGATCGCTACGTGGCGAGATGCCGTTCTGCACCGACAACTCGCTAGGGATCGGTTTCGCGCTTTGCGCCTGTGGCTCCGTGGGCTGTCCGCCGAAGCTCCGCGGCTCGCCGCCGCAGCGAGCGGAAGTAGTCGCTGTCGGTGATCTCGGCGACCTTGCGGGCCTGGCCCTGCTCGTCGATCTCGATCGTCAGCTCGCGCACCTGGCGGCGGAGGGCTTCTTCGCGCGCCCGGACCTCTCCGGCCATCCTCACGAACGTTCGGGCCAGGATGCCGAGCGCGTCGGTGCGTTCGACCACGGTGGCGAGGCTCTCCGCCTCGAAGGCATCCGCCTCGAGCGCTTCAGCAGCTTTCGTGACCCGACCGACCTGGTCAAGGTATTCGAGCTCGAGATCGCGGAGCCACTTGGCCGACAGCGCCGCGCCGATCCGCGCATCGAGGAGGGCCGCCTCGAACGGCTTTGGCAGGTGATCGAGTGCGCCCATCTCGATGCAGCGAACGACGCTGGGCGTGTCCGCGACCCCTGAGATCATGATGACAGGGAGCTCGCGGAGCGCCGGGTCGGCCTTGATCTCGGCCAGGGTCTCGAAGCCGTCCTTGCGTGGCATCCCGATGTCCAGCAGGACGACGTCGAAGGGGCGCTCGCTCAGCGCCTCGATCGCCTCCACACCGTCGACCACGGCGTGGACCTCGTGACCACGGATCTGGAGTGCCCGCGTGAGCGCCATGCGGTTCATGGCACCGTCCTCGACGACGAGGATGCGACCGCGATCCGCCTCGGAGGCCGTCATGCTTCCGCCCAACGGCGGGCTCGCGCACGCTCGAGCGCGCCAGCCAGCTCGATCCCGGCTGCTTCGAGGTCGGCCAGCAGCCTATCGACACCGTCAAGGTTGCCAGCGAGCCCGCGCTCCTCGATCGCCCGAGCAATCCTGGCGACCCCAGCGCCGCCGAGGTTGAGACTACTCCCGTGCAGCGCGTGCGCCGCCCGCCCGAGGCCCGCGGCATCGCCGGCGTCCAGCGCGGCGTGGGCCGCAGCGACCTGCTTGGGACCCTCCGCCAGGTAGTGGTCGACGAGCTCATCGACGAAGTCCGGATCGTTGCCGACCATCGCGAGCAGCTTGGCCAGCGCGACCTGGTCGAGTGTCTCAGACAGTGCGTTCCCCGTCTCAGGCTCGCGCGAGGAGGTGGCTTCCAGGGCGGCCAGGAGCTCCTCGACGCGGATCGGCTTGCTCAGGTAGTCGTCCATGCCGGCGGCCAGGCACAGCTCCCGTGCCCCGACCATCACACTGGCTGTCATCGCGACGATCCGAGGCCCCGCGGTCCCCGGCCAACGCTTGCGAATGCGGCGAGTGGCCTCGAGCCCATCGAGCTCCGGCATCTGGACGTCCATGAACACCAGGTCGAACGTTTCGGCTTCCAGTGCGCCGATGGCCTCCAGCCCGTTGCCGGCCACCTCCGGGCTGTAGCCCATCACCCCGAGGAGCCGCACCATCAGCTTCTGGTTGGCCGTGTTGTCCTCGGCGACCAGGATTCGCAACGGGTGGCGTTCTCCCGGAGGAACCGTGGCGGCCAACGGCGCTTCCGCCATCACCGGCGATCGCGTGACGGCGGCCAGGACACCGTGGAGGGCATCCAGCAGTGGCGACGGCTTGATCGGCTTCGTCAGCCATGCCGCCACGTTCTCGACACCCCGCGCGCGTCGGCCCACGGACGAGACAAGGATGATCGGCAGCTGGCGTGGCTCAGCGACCTCGCGCAGCGCCGTCCCCGGCGCGAGCCCGTCCAGGTCCGGTATCCGGGAGTCGATAAAGGCGATGTCGAACTGCGTACCGCCGCGGACCCAGTCGATCGCCTCGTGGGCCGAGCCCGTCGCTCGCACCCTCATGCCCCATTGCCGCAGCTGCGCCGCCAGGATTCGTCGGTTGGTCGAACTGTCGTCAACGATGAGGGCCGACTTGCCGGTGAGCTCGTCGAGCGGACGCGGGGCCGGAGCGGCGACGGCATCGGGTGACGCCTCCTCGGCGAGGATGCGGAGGACGAACTGGCTGCCCTCGCCGGGCACGCCGCTGCTCTCGGCCGTGATGGACCCGCCTTGAAGCTCCGCCAGCCGGCTGCTGATGGCGAGCCCCAGCCCCGTCCCACCATACCGTCGCGTAATCGAGGCGTCGACCTGGCTGAACGACTGGAACAGCCGGTCCAGCCGGTCCGGCGGGATCCCGATGCCGGTGTCGCGGACACTGATGGAGACTTCCCACCGCGGCGCATCTGTGTCATCGCCTGTAGGCACGTCCAGGCGCCGACCCGATACGGACAGAAAGATCTCTCCGGCATCGGTGAACTTGACTGCGTTCGACACGAGGTTGAGAACGATCTGGCGCAAACGCCCTGCATCGCCGACGAGGGCGTGGGGCAAGTCGGGATCGATGCTGTAGGCCAGCTCGAGATGCTTCGCGGCCGCGGAGGGAGCGAGGATGTCGAGCGCTCCCTCGATACACGGGCCGAGGGCGAACGGGATCGCCTCGAGCTCGATCCGGCCGGCCTCGATCTTCGAGAAGTCGAGGATGTCGTTGATGATCCCCAGGAGCGCCTCGCCGGATGTCCGGATCGTCTCGGCGAAGTCGCGCTGATCCGGATCCATCTTCGTCCGAAGCAGGAGGCCGCTCATCCCGATGATCGCGTTCATCGGGTTGCGAATCTCGTGGCTCATCGACGCCAGGAACGTGCTCTTCGCCTCATTCGCGGCATCGGCGGCGCGGCGTGCCGCCTGCAGCTCGGTGATGTCGTGGTAGATCGCGTAGTAGCCGGTGTGCTCGCCGTCGACCACGAGCGGGACCATGAAGATCTCGACGTCGACCAGCTCGCCATCCTTCCGACGCCGCCTGGCCATGAGTTGAGCTCGGCCGGACTCTTCCGCCAGCTGGGTCGTCGCCCGCCCCTCCTCGCGATCCTCCAGGCGGAAGACGAGATCGTCGATGTGCCTGCCGAGCGCTTCTTCCGGCTGGTATCCCAACAGGCGCGTGGCGGCGGGGTTCCAGCCGGAGACGATTTGTGCGCGATCCATGGTCATGACCGCGACCGGGCTGATGTCGACGAGCGTCTCGAAGTAGTGCTTCTGGCGACGGATCTCGGCACTCGCCTCGGCCTGCTCGGTAAGCAGTCGAGCGTTGTCGAGGGCGACGCCCATGGTTGTAGCGAGCGTCGAGAGCAGCCGCTCGTCGTCGGGCCCATACGCGTGCTGTTCCGTCGTGCCGATCGCAATGACACCGATGATCCGATTGCCCGACGGGATCGGGACGCCGAGGTACGACTCGGTCCGCTCGACCTTGAACGGGGCGCCGATGGCCGCAGCCTCCTCGGCGCTTCCGACCCGGATCGGCTGTCCCGACGCGATGATCCGCGCGGTCAGGATGTCGTCGAGGACTTTCCCCTGGAGCTCAGGCTTCTGCTCCCCCTCGTCGAGCCAGTACAGGAACTTGACCTGGTCCGTCTCTGGATCGCGCATTGCGATCGATAGCCCGGCCGCGCCGAGTGCCTGTGCGGCTCGCTCGCCGACTGCCGCCATGATCGAGTCGAAGTCGAGCTGCCGGACCAGGGCTTGGCCGACCTCGTTGACGATGGCCAACTCAGCATTGCGCCGGCGCACTTCGGCTTCCAGCGCGTCGATCCGCGCCTGCGCGGCACGGAGCGGTGCTGATGCGCCGCCCGGCGTGTCGGGAGCCTGGGTCACGGCGACTGCCCGGGCACGATCCGGTCGGCGAGCGCCCGGTACAGGGCCGTGAGCTCATCGTCCGGATTGCGGAGGGCGAAGATCCCCTCGCTCCCAAGCCGCATCAGATCGTCCGAATGGGGCAGCACCGCGGCGACCTCGCAGTCGTATGTCGCGCGGACGCGTTCGACCACCTTCTCGCGGTCGAAGGCCGTCGGCGTCTTGTTGACGACGATCCAGATTTGCGGGACCTCGAGTTCCTTGGCCACGCGAGCCGTGATCCCTGTTCCCTCGAAGTCCTGACGGTCCGGACGCATGACGATGATGAGGGTGTCCGAGATGACGAGCGAGAGGAGCGTCTCCTCGTTGAGGCCAGGGTGGGTGTCGATGAACAGGACGTCGAGCGAGAGCTGGTCGACTAGGTCGCGCAGCCCCTGGGTCAAGCGCTGGGCGTCGTAGCCCTCGCGAAGAACCCGCGTGATCTCGCCCGGCTCCATGCTCGAAGGGATGAGGAAGAGACGACCACCATCCACCTCGCCGACCCGATCGGTGACGTCGATCGCGACGTCCTGAATCGGTCGGTCGTTCCACAGGAAGTCATTGAGGGAGCCATAACCGGTCTCACCGGCCAACCCAAACAGGACGTGGATGCCCGGTGACTGGATGTCAGCGTCGATAACGCCGACGCGGAGGCCCCGGCCTGCGAGGACGGCCGACAGATTCGCCGCGGTGTTGGATTTTCCCGTTCCACCACGGAATGAGTGGACGCTGACGATCGTCGCCACTCGGACCCTCCGTGTCCAATCTCGGGCGGTCGTCGAGCATACTCGCTCTACCGTCCCGCGACGAGGAGTCGCGCCGCGCAATAGCCCGCGGCCACGGCGTCCCAAGGACAAGGCCCGATCCGAACACGGATCGGGCCCCGACATGAGTCCTGGTACCGCATACCGGAATCGCGGCAAACGTCCCGCGGGTTCCGGCTGAGTATGGTTGTTACGGTGGGCTCCGGCAAGCTCCGATGGATCCCAGCCGGCTTGAGGGTACGAGTGAGGGTACGGACCCCACACGCGCGACCGGGCCCGTACCGTCGGACACTCGGACCGCCGCGCTGGCCGTACCGGTGAGGGCGGCCCATAGAGCGCGCCACTGTCGACGAATGAATCCACGAGCTGCACACGTCTTAACA
>Ga0299907_10003347_pt1 | contig 10233 bp, 10 predicted proteins | sample RVTome_16_FD_198680 | JGI IMG/M metagenome (GOLD analysis project Ga0299907, IMG submission 198680) | Soil microbial communities from uranium-contaminated site in the Upper Colorado River Basin, Wyoming, United States - RVT152D67 (version 2) ... | reverse complement strand
CGCGGGATCATGGGAGAAGTCGGCATCCATCTCGATGACGATCTCGGCCCCCTCTTCCAGCGCCCGATCGAACCCCGCTGCGTAGGCGGGGCCCAGCCCCATCTTCGCCTCGCGATGCAACACCCCGACATGCTCGTACTCACGTGCGAGCTCGTCGGCGAGCAATCCGGTGCCGTCGGGCGAGCCGTCGTCGACGATCAAAAGCCTGTACCCGCGGGAAAGCACCTCATCGGCGAGGTCCCTGAGATTCTCCAGTTCGTTGTAGGTGGGGACGACGAGGGTGACCCGCTCAGTCGACACAGTCGAAGCAAATCATCTTGCGCTTGCTGGCTAGCTGGCTCACCCGCTTCACCATGAAGCACGACTGGCAGACGAACTCGTCCGATTTCTGAGACTGGGCATCGACGTCCATGGTGAGCTCGGCGCGGCGCATCGCACGCAGCTCCTCTATCTCGTCGACGAGCAAGGCCTCGCTGGCCTCCTCCTCCAAGAGCTGCAACTCCTGGCTCTCCAGCTCTTCGAGGGCCTCGGCTGTCTCGTCGTCGTGCTCCTCGTCCTCTTCGTCCTCCTCGTCCTCGTCCTCGTCCTCTTCGAGGTCGTCGGCGAGGTCGGGCTCCAGATCCTCCTCGAGGTCATCGACCGCCTCCAGCGGCTCGGCCAGGTCCTCCTCGAGGTCCTCGACGTCTTCGAGATCCTCCACGTCGTCGATCTCGTCGAGGTCCTCGATCTCGTCGAGCTCCTCTAGCTCGGCGCTCTCATCGGGGGATTCGGTTGCCTTCTTCGCTGGCATATCTGTGCTTCCCTGGCGGTGGGCGGCGGGAGTATAAGGCCATGCGGTCAGATCTTCAGCCGCAGTGCCGCGGGGACAACCCGACCCCTGAGCGGGGTATTCCCGACGTAGTCGCCATCGGCCTCGACTGGCCAGGACGGGTCGGTCTCGATGCTGAACTCGGCGGCGCTGAACCGTCTCACCGCCCGATCGGCGAGGTGTGTGCCCCGGATCACCTTTGGAACCAGTGCCGGCGCCCTTCTCTTGGTGGTGTTGATCACCTGGAGGTCGACGACACCGTCCACCAGGGTCGCTTTGGGGGCCACGTTCCACCCGCCGGCGAAGAACTGGGCATTGGCCACGATGACCGCCAGTGCACTCGACTCGTAAGTGCGCCGCTCGGTGACGATCCGAACCGCGGCTTTCGGGAACCGGGGCAGACGCACGCCAAAGGCGATCGGATAGCGAATCGCACCGAGTCGGCGGCTCATCAGCGGGGCAGTGACCGCGGCAGCTGCGCCGACCCCGGCCTGGGCGACGTTCACGAAGTACCGCGTGCCCCAGGCCCCCTCGAGTGTGGCCACGTCTATGTCGTACGTGCTCTCGGTCGCCAGATGATGGGCAGCACCAACGATGTCCTGGGGGAGGCCGAAGGTGCGCAGCAGGTCACACCCCGTGCCCGCAGGCAACACGCCGATGATCGGCTTGGGGTCGAGGGCCATCGGGACCAATGCGTTGGCAGCCAGGTTCACCGTCCCGTCCCCACCGACCAGCCCGAAGTGGGTCCTGCCCGACTTAGCCTGCTCGACGAGGAGCGCCGTGGTCTCGTCGCGGGTCTGTGGCGCGACCAGGTCGAATTCGACTCCGGCATCTTCGAGTGCGTCGGCGACACGCCGCGGGTCGGCAGCCGACCGGCCCGCTTTGTGATTGACCACGACGAGCCAATTCGGCATCAGCCGATCCCCTGCGCCGCGACCACCCCCCGATCCACCACGTCCAACGTCCGGACAGCGTCCTCGTGGAGCTCGGTTACGGCGTCTCTGAGCTGCCGGAGGACATCGGCGAGCTGGCGGGAATTTCTCACGAAATCTCCTGGAGCCATGCCCTTGGTAGGGAGCTCGGCGAACATCTCGCCGGCAGCCCAAGCCCTGGCGATCATGGCGAAGCCGGGATCGGGTCTGCGTGTCGGAGCGAGACGATGACGTTGCTCGAGACCGGCGATGTCTGCCCAAAGCTCGTCGATCGCCGTCCAGCGCGCGGACAGCTCGGCAGTGGGCCACACCACCCCGGGGCTCTTGTCCATACGGGGCTCGTAGACGAACGCGGACACCAGAGCTGCGAAATCTGGCGGGTCGAGCCCATAGAGGAGACCCCGCTCCACTGCCTCGGTCATCAAGAGGTCCATCTCGTTGTAGATCCGCCGAAGACGCTCCCCTCTCGGGGTGAGCGACCATCCATCGAGATAGCCGAGATCGGCGAGAAGACTCCGGATTGCGGCGAACTCCTCGACGAGGCCGTGACCGGCCGAACTCTGGGCGGCGCGGTGCTGGGCGATCCGCCTCCTGATGCGGTTCGCTTTGTGCAGAGCCGATAGATGATGCTCCGCGTCCGGACAGTCGGCTACCGGGTGCTCGGGTAGATGGTTCCTCGGTGATCGATCCGAGCGCCCGGGGGGTACCTTGCGGAGCAAGCGAAGCGTGTCCTGGACGAATCGCCGATCCCGGGGCCGCAAGGGCGCGGGCAAATCGAGCGTCCCGGCCTTGCGACTTGCGTCCGTGATCTGCTTGTGACCGATGCTGGACACCCTCCCCGAGGTGGATAGGACCAGGTACCTGGCGCCGCCGGCCTTCGACGAAAGACGTTTCAGGACCGCGTAACGGCCGTCGCGGGCGCCTCCGACCACATCGAGCACGTCCCCGGCGCCGAGCAAGGATCTGACACCGTCCTGTCGACGAGAAGGGCGGGTCGCTTCCACGAGGGCCAAGTACTCCTCGACGTCCCCGCGTTCACATCGCGCCTGCTCTTCGACCCGCCGGAGCTGATCCTCGAGTGCGGAGAGGCGATCGCCGGCCTCGACGCGGCGGCCCTCGCGCTGGAAGGCGGCGAAGGAGGCTTCGAGCAGGCCCGCCGCCTCGTCCTCGGCGTAGTTGGCCACCAAATTGGCCGTCATGTTGTAGGTGGGCCCGAAGCTGGAGCGCAGCTCGTGTGATCCCATCGAGGCGATCTCGGTGACCTGGTCGAAGTTCACGAAGGGAGAGTGGAGCACGATCCCGAACCCTTCCGTGTCTATGCCGCGCCGCCCCGCTCGACCTGTGAGCTGTGTGTAGTCCCCCGGTCTGAGCAGTTCGTGACTCTCGCCGTTGAACTTGGAGAGGTTCTCGAGGACCACGGAACGGGCCGGCATGTTGATCCCCAGGGCAAGGGTCTCGGTGGCGAAGACCACCCGCACCAGACCCATCGCGAACAGGTCCTCGACGGTCTCCTTGAATGCGGGGACATGACCGGCATGGTGAGACGCAACCCCCGCCTCCAGGCCTGACAGCCAGCGGTCGTAGTCGAGCACGGCGAGGTCGTCATCGGCAAGGTGAGATGTCCTCTCCTCCGCCAGTGCTCTGATGGCGCTCCTCTGGTCCGAACTGGTCAGCCGGACACCGGCGTCGACCAGACGCGCGGCAGCAGCGTCGCAACCGGCGCGGGAGAAGATGAAGTAGATGGCGGGCAACAAACCCTCCCCCGCAAGGCGCTCCACCGTCTCGATGCGGTTCGGGGTCTTGTAACGGCGCCTCCTCCCCCGCTCCATGGAGAGAAGCCGCTCGATCCTCGGGTTGGCGCGCCGCCGCCCGTCACGGGTCACAAACGTCTCGAGCAGGTGGAGCGCCTGGGATCCCGATCGCTCCTTCACCATGTACATCGACTCGAGCGGCACCGGGCGGTGGTCGGTGGACACGAGATCGGTGCGCCCTCTTCTCTCCTCCACCCAGTCGGCGAACTCGCCGTCGTTCGAGATCGTTGCCGACAGGCACACGAACTTGACGTGTTCCGGGCAGTGGATGATCACTTCTTCCCACGCCGCGCCCCGGAACGGGTCCTGGAGGTAATGGGCTTCGTCGAGTACCACGAGGCCGACGTCGTCGAGTTGGCCGGGATCGGCGTAGATCATGTTGCGCAGCACCTCGAGGGTGGCAACGATCAGGGGAGCCCCCGGGTTGACGACGTTGTCCCCGGTGAGCAGACCCACCCTTCCCGGGCCGTGGATCGCGGCGAAATCCGTGAACTTCTGATTGGACAGTGCCTTGATCGGGGCGGTGTAAAACGCCCGTTTGCCACGCCCCAGGGCCAGATGGACCGCCGCTTCGGCGATGAGTGTCTTGCCCGACCCCGTGGGCGCGGTGACCACTACCGACGCCCCCTCGGCGATCGCCTCGGCAGCCTCGACCTGAAAGGGGTCGGGTGGGAACGGGACCTGCTCCCAGAATTGCTCGAGCGGTTCTCTCATCGTTTGAGCAGGAGTCTCACCAACCAGTACGTGATCTCATACATCAGATAGAGAGGGATGGCCAGGATCGCCAGATTGAGGATGTCACCGGTGGGAGTGATCAGCGCCGCACCGACAACCACTGCCAGCACGGCCCAGCGACGGCCAGAGGCCATCTGCTCGGAGCTGATGATTCCCGCTGCGGCGGAGGCGAACAGGAACACCGGATAGAGGAAGGCGGCACCGAAGGCAAGGAGAAAACGGAGCACGAACGAGTAGTAGTCGCCGATCAGGAGGTTGTTCTCGACTTCGGGGAAGATCTCGAGGAGGAAGCTGAGGCCCCTAGGCAGCACCCAGTACCCGAACAGGACACCGCCAACGAAGAGAACAACGAGCGCACCGACGATGGGGAACGCCCAGCGCCGCTCCCGGAGGGTCAGTGCCGGGTTTATGAACGCCCACAACTGGTAGAGGATCACGGGTGATGCCGCGATGACCCCTCCAAACAGCGAGACCCGCATCAGGACGCCCCACTCCTCGCCAGGCCGGAGTGCCTGAAAACTGTTGTCGGGAGCTGCCTCGTAAAAGGGCTGTTCCAGAAGTTCGCGGAGAAGATCGTTGAAGACGAAGACGATGATGGCGCCGACGATGACCGCTGCAAAGACCTTGACCAGACGCCAGCGGAGCTCGTCGAGATGGGCGAGGATCGATTGTGGCCGGTCTTCGCTCACTCTCCGGCCTCGTCATCGGCCGCAGACTCTTCGATCCGCTCCAGGTCGGCCATGGCGTCTTCAGGCGTGGGGCCTGACACCGGTTTGGGCCCCTGCCACTCGAAGCGACGCGGGTCCGAGGCGCGCACCTCGCGTCGGAGGTCTTCTAGCTCGTCCTTGACCGACTTGATGTCCGAGACCTCGGCTTCGAGACCCCGCGTGATCTCCCGGGCGGCGGAGCGCAACTCCGACGTCCACTTGCCCAGCTTCCGAGCAAGGTCGGGCAGACGGGTCGGGCCCAACACGATCAGGGCCAGCAACAGGATGATGATGATCTCGCCGCCTTGGAACATCGCTAGCGATGCTAAGTGCTCGCCAACGCAAGTACGGTCGCGAATTTCAGCGAGTCAGGGGCCTCGTCTCGCAAGGACGCAGACGCACCGGTGCCGTGCGTCGAGGACGAGGACGTGGCAAGCGGGGTCATCTGGCCGGCGAAATGCCAGCGCAGTTGTCGTGGTGAGCACAGAGTTTCGCTATCGGGTAAATGGAGAAGGTGACGATCCCCACATCGTCACCTTCTCACTCGACGGGAGGGCCCGTCGCTTCCGGCGGGAGGAAGACTCAGCCGGCCAGCAACCGGAGCGGATCCGGCTCCGATTCGAGGGCGGCTGCGAAGACCTCGATCTCCCGCTCGGTGATCGGGTCCGGATTGATCACCTCGAAATGCACTCCGGTTGCGAGCAGCACGCTGACAACACGAGAGTTGGCAGGGCGCCGCTGGTGGACGGTGCACGTCGGGCACCTGAAGTGGTAGTCCCCCTCGCGGCCACCCGGACGAAGCTCCAGCGAAACGTCGTCCGGAGTCAGGTGGATGTCACCGCACCGGGCGCAAGTCGTCTTGATGGTGGTCATCTCTTTGGTCTCCGGTCTCCCATTCGTAAGAGGGTGATCGGCAGAAACGGCCCGAATCTGTAGCCCTGCCGTTAGGTCTTGCGACCCCCCGGAGAGACGCTCACAACGCTGTCCGCCCTTATGTCAACCATCAGCAGGCGAAATCAAACGCTCAGTGACGCGAGTACATGTCGAGAAGGAGCTCTCCGAGCGCACGGGTCCGCTCGGCGACCTCGACACCATCAACCAACTTGGCCCCGCTTCCGAGACGAAGGAGAAGCCGCGCCGGAACTTCGGTGTCGGGTGAGGAGAAGCGGATGCGAATGGCCCGATTGCTCTCCCGAAGCACGTCCACCGGGTAGTAGTCGAGCACCCACCTCGCCTCGGGGCTGAGGTCGATTAGACATGTCACGTCTTCAGGTGAGGGCGTGTAGGACACGTTGGGCTCGGGAAGCTGCTCCGGAGGCTCGAACTTCTCCTCGAGGGTCTCCAGGTCCTTGATACGGTCGATGCGAAAGGTTCGTTGGTCCTGCACCAGCCGGCATCTGCCCATGACGTACCACCTTCCAAGGGTGGTGAAGACCGACCACGGCTCGATCTCTCGTGTTGTGTTCTCCTCCCGCCCCACCGAGCGATAGGTGATCCGGACCACCCGGCCCTCTGCAGCGGCTGCTCTGAGGGTGGCGGCGTACTCCGTTCCCTCTCCCACGCTGACACTCAGACTGTGACCTGCATCGGGCACCAGCACCGCCGAGAGCTTGGCCACCGCCGAGGAGAGAGCCTGGCTCGCCGCCCCCATCTCGATGGCAGTCATCCCGGCGGCGAGAAGACCCAGGGCCTCGGCCGGGGTGAGACGCGGAGCCCTGGTGAAGTACTCGGCGGCGTCGATGATCACCTCGTCCTCGTCGATATAGGCCTCCATCAGGTCCCCGGGCCCGTACCCGGGAAGGCCACAGACGAACACGGTGTTGAGGTCCCGGGCCAACTGCGCTTCGCTGTAGTCGAACCGCTCGAGGACGTCCTGGACGTCGGCGCCTTGATGCTCCAGGACGAATGGTATGAGCGCAAGGATCCTCGACAGGCGGTCGACGGTGCGTGCGCTGGTCACGACAGCGCCTCCAACGCCGCACTCACTCGCTCCCGGATCTCCGTCCTCAACTCCTCGGGGGAAACCACCTCGGCGTGCTCGCCAAAGCTGAGGACCCATCCGACGAAGGCGTCGTGGTTGGCAACCGGGACCCGAGCCGTCAGGGGCCCGTCGGGATCGGGCAGGCCCAGGGTTCGAGCCGCCCACCACGACACCTCCGGTGCGAACTCCACCTCCGCCTCGATCAGGGGGTCCTGCCCGGCCTCCCACGGCTGGGTATCGACCGCCTTGCGCACGTCGAATCGCTTCGGCTTGTCGAACGCGCCGGGCTCGCCGCCCATGCTGAGCTTTTCGATTCGGTCGACCCGGAAGACGCGTTCTCCGTCCGCACCGGCTCCCACCAGGTACCAGTGGCCCCGCCGATGAGCCAGACCGTACGGGTCGAGCGACCTCGCCACACCCCGGTACTCGAACTCGATATGGCGCCGCTCCGTGACCGCGCCGAACAGATCGCCGAGACGGTCCGAGCCGCGGCCCAGGTCGGCTCCGAGTGGCTCCAGCCCGACGCCTCGCTCCACACCACCCAGCTTGAGCAGGGCGGCCAGACCGGATGGGGTTCCCCCCAATCTCACCATCCGCGCCGCCACTGACAACGCGACCCTCTCCTCGTTGCTCAGACCCGGGTCGGGCAGTGCGTACTCGCCGGGGTCGACGGTGTACCCGAAGTCGACCTCCCAGGCATCGAGGGCCTCCATCTTCAAAGGAACGCCGAGCCTCCGGAGCACGTCTTTGTCCCGTTCGAACATGCGGTGGAATGCGTCGTCGGATTGCTCCCCGTACCCGAGAACGGTGCCCCGAACCTCGTCTGCCGTGACGGGACGTGGTGTCTCGAGCAGGAAGATGAGCAAGTTGAGGACTCGCTCCACAACGGTCTGCATGACTGGTGTGACGTTATCGGGCAGGCGTGTGCTGAATGGTCTTAACGAGGCACACGGCCAAAGTCGGCCCGGCTATTAAAGGCTGTCTATGAGCTTTTCTACCCGCTCGTCGTGGGACTTGAAAGGGTCCTTGCACATCACGGTCCGCTGCGCCTGGTCGTTGAGCTTGAGATGCACCCAGTCCACCGTGAAGTCGCGTTTGCGGGCCTTGGCCGCCTTGATGAAGGCGCCGCGGAGCCGGGCCCTGGTCGTCTGTGGCGGTCTCATCACCGCTTCCGCCACCCTTTCGTCGGTGACCACCCGATCAGCGAGACCCCGCTGCTCGAGCAGGTAGTAGAGACCCCGTGTGCGATCGACGTCGTGATAGGAGAGATCCATCATCGACATCCGGGGATCGGACATGGCAAGACCCCTGGTGGTCGCATAGCGCTCGAGCAGCTGGTGCTTCATCACCCAATCCACCTCGCGATTGAGTGTCATCGGGTCCTTCTCCAAACCGGTGAGGAGGTGCTCCCAACGGTCGACCGCCCTCTGCACCTCGGGGGGGAAACCCGGGCTGCGGGAGAATCTCATAGCCCTGTCGAGATACTCCCACTGGATGTCGAGAGCGCTCAGCTCGCGACCGTTGGCCAGCTTGATCTTGCGGGTGCACGTGACGTCGTGGGATATCTCCCGGATCGCCCTGATCGGATTCTCCAGGCTCAAGTCGCGGAAGACGATGTCGCGCTCGATCATCTGGAGGAGGGCGACCATGGTCCCCACCTTCACGTAGGTGGCGTACTCGCTCATGTTGGAATCGCCGGCGATGACATGGAGGCGGCGGTAGCGCTCGGCGTCGGCGTGTGGCTCGTCCCGGGTGTTGATGATCGGCCGGGACCTGGTGGTTGCCGAGGACACTCCCTCCCAGATGTGATCGGCCCGCTGGGCTATCGAGAAGGCAGTGCCTCTCGGCGTCTGGGTCAGCTTTCCTGCTCCGAGGAAGATCTGCCTCGTGACCAGGAAGGGGATGAGGACGTCCACGGTGCGGTGGAAGTCCTTGTGTCTACTCACCAGGTAGTTCTCATGGCAGCCGTAGGAGTTGCCCGCGCTGTCGGTGTTGTTCTTGAAGACGAAGATCTCCCCACGGATGCCCTCTTCGGCGAGCCGTTCCTCGGCCCCCCTGACCAGGCCCTCCAGGATCCGTTCCCCCGCCTTGTCGTGGGCCACGGCCTCCTCGACGCTGTCGCACTCCGGGGTCGCGTACTCGGGGTGTGAGCCCACGTCGAGGTAGAGACGGGCTCCGTTCTCCAAGAAGACGTTGGACGAGCGCCCCCAGGAGACCACCCGGCGGAAGAGATATCGGGCCACCTCGTCCGGACTGAGGCGGCGCTGCCCGCGCAGGGTGCAGGTCACCCCGTATTCGTTCTCGAGCCCGAAGATCCTTCGTTCCACCAGATCAGGCTAAACGCCGCGAGGACGAAGTCTCGTCAGCCGAGTTCGGAGTCGTCGAGGCGGCGAAAGGTGCGCCGCCCGTTGGAATAGTCGAGGACGGCCGCCTCCCAACCCTCCGACTCTCGCCCCTCCGCTCGGGAGAACGCCTCTTTGCCCGCCACTATGGCGCTCTCGAGGGTCATTTCCTCCTGCCAAAGCTCCTCCAGCGCTTCGCTCAGCTGTTCCGTCTTGCCTCCTATCGCTGCGAAGCGCCGCTCGTCGAAGAGCGTGCCGTCGTAGGTCACCCGGAAGAGACGGTGCTCCGATCCGTCCTCGGAGATCTCGGCTATCAGCACCTCGACCTCGTATGGCTTGGGCTCTCGGGTGAAGATCGCCCCGAGGGTCTGGGCGAAGGCGGTGGCCAGACCCATGGCGGTGACGTCCTCACGGGAGTACAGGTATCCCATCAGATCTGCCTGCCGTATCCCGGCCTTGCGCAGGGTCTCGAACTCGTTGTACTTGCCCACCCCGGCGAAGGCGATTCTGTCGTAGACCTCCGAGATCTTGTGCAGTGCTGTGGATGGGTTCTCGGCGAGGAGGAGTACCCCCTGGTCGTAGTCGATGGCCACGATGGCGCGGCCCCGGGCGATGCCCTTCTTGGCGAACTCCGCCTTGTCCCTGACCAGCTGCTCGGGGGCGACGTAGAAGGGGATAGTCATCGCACCGTCTCCACGGCCTCCTCGGCTATGGGAGCGATGGTCTCGTCGTCGAGCTCGGCCACACCGTCGGCGTCGATCCTGATCAGGTTGGGGTAGATGCCCCGCTCCAGGTCGGGGCCTCCGGTGGCGGTGTCCTCTCGTGACGCCGAGACCAGCCCTCTCACCGCGAGTACCACCGCATCTTCGGCTGTGATCTCGGGCTCGTATTGGGTGCGCAGGTAGGCCTTGGCGAGA
>Ga0299907_10003346_pt1 | contig 10233 bp, 10 predicted proteins | sample RVTome_16_FD_198680 | JGI IMG/M metagenome (GOLD analysis project Ga0299907, IMG submission 198680) | Soil microbial communities from uranium-contaminated site in the Upper Colorado River Basin, Wyoming, United States - RVT152D67 (version 2) ... | reverse complement strand
TGGTGTTGACGTCGGGAGCGGGGATGTCCCGGTCCGGACCGATGAGCGGGCTGATCTCGGTCGTGAAGCGGCGGGTGAGGCCCTCGACCTCGCGCCGCGACAGCTTCTTGGGGTCGACGATCACTCCACCCTTGGCGCCGCCGTACGGGATGTTCACGCAGGCGCACTTCCAGGTCATCCACATCGCCAGCGCCCGGACCTCGTCGAGCGTCACGTCCTGGTGGTAGCGAATCCCACCCTTGCCCGGCCCGCGACTGACGTTGTGCTGCACGCGGTGCCCGGTGAAGACCTGGACGTCGCCGTTGTCCATGGTGACCGGGAAGTTCACCGTCAGCTCGCGCTGCGGGACGCGGAGGACCCGGCGCATGCCGTCGTCGAGGTCGAGCTTGTCGGCGGCGTGGTCGAACTGGGACTGGGCAACGGCCCAGATGTTCGGTGCCTCCGCCACCGGGTTGGTGCTGGCCATCAGGGCGCTGAGTGCCTCCTGTGCTGCTCGCGGCGCCGGCGCCTCTACGCGCCGTTGGTTCCGTGGCGGAAGCAGGCCGGTCCGCGGGTGACGGTTGCCGATTCTAACGTACGGTCTCGACCGCCATGGCGACCGCTCCCCCGCCGCCGAGGCACAGGGTGGCGAGGCCCTTGCCGCCGCCGCGCCGCCGCAGCTCGTGGAGCAGGGTCGTCAGGACCCGCGCGCCGGATGCCCCGATCGGATGGCCCAGCGCGATCGCGCCCCCGTTCACATTGACGCGGTCCCAGTGGAACCCGAGCTCGTTGCCGTCGGCCAGGACCTGGGCCGCGAAGGCCTCGTTGATCTCGATCAGGTCGAAGTCGTCGATGCTGCCGCCGACTCGCTCGATGAGGCGGCGGACGCCGTGGATCGGCGCCTCGAACAGCCATTCGGGTGCGACGTCAGCCTGCGCGTAGCCCGTGATGCGGGCCATCGGCTCAGCGCCGTTCAGGGCGTCCTCCGAGCCGATGACGAGGGCCGCGGCGCCGTCGGTGATGCCCGGCGCGTTGCCGGCCGTGACCGATCCGCCCTCGGGCTGGAAGGCCGGGTTCAGGCGCGCGAGGGCTTCCAGCGTGGTGTCCGAGCGGGGGGCCTCGTCCGCGGCGACGAATGTGTCGCCCTTCTTGCCGCGTACCGTGACGGGCACGATCTCGTCGTCGAAGCGCCCGGCCTCCTGGGCCGCGATGGCGCGCTCGTGTGAGCGCAGCGCGAACTCGTCCTGCGCCTCGCGGCTCACGCCGTGCTTGTCGGCCACGCGCTCGGCGTGCATGCCCATGTGGACGTTGCAGGTCGAGCACCACAGGCCGTCGTGGACGGTGGAGTCGACGATCGTGCCGTCGCCGAGGCGGTAGCCGGTGCGCGCCTGCGGCAGCAGGTACGGCGCCATGTTCATGCTCTCCATGCCGCCCGCCACGATCAGCTCGGCGTCGCCGGCGCGAATGGCCGCCGCACCCATCATCACCGCCTTCAGGCCGGAGCCGCAGACCTTGTTGATGGTGGTCGCTGAGACGCCCTCGGGCAGGCCGGCCTTCAGCGCCGCCTGCCGGGCCGGCGCCTGGCCCGCGCCCGCCTGCAGCACCTGGCCCATGATCGCCTCGTCGATCCGCTCCGGCGCGACGCCGGCCCGCTCGACGGCGGCACGGATGGCGACGGCGCCGAGGTCGGTGGCCGGGGTGGTCGAGAGCCCGCCACCGAACTTGCCGATTGGCGTGCGTGCGGCGGACAGGATGTAAACGTCACGCATGGCGTCATGGTAGCGCGGCAGGAAGATCGAACCACTTGCCGACCCCAGACACTCTTATGAGTGAACGGCGCTCGCTGAGCCCGTCGCACCAGAGGTTGAACGGTGGACACCGACCTCGTGACCCGGGCGCAGCATGGCGACGAACGCGCGTTCGCCGACATCGCCTACGCCGTCGGGGACCGGCTGTTCACCGTCGCGCAACGGATCCTGCGCGACGTCGACCTCGCGGAGGACGCCACCCAGCAGGCGATCGTCGCCATCTGGCGTGAGCTTCCCGGACTCCGCGACCCGGCCCGCTTCGAGGCCTGGTCGTACCGCGTGCTCGTCAATGCGTGCTATGCGCAGGCCCGCACCGAGCGTCGCTGGAGCCCGTCACTCCATGTGCTCGAAACCGATCACGGCGCCGGCGATCCACAGATCTCCGTCGCCGACCGCGACCAGCTGGAACGCGGGTTCCGACGTCTGCCTCCGGAGCAGCGCGCGGTCCTCGTCCTCCAGCACTACCTCGACCTCACCCTGCCGCAGATCGCCGAGGTGCTGGGCGTCCCGCTCGGCACCGTGCGATCGCGGCTCCACTACGCGCGCCGCGCGATGCGCGCCGCCCTCGAGGCGGACGCCCGTCCGGCGCTGAGCGGGAGTCGACCGTCATGACCCACGACCGGGATCTCGACCACGTGCTCGACCGATGGATGGACGACGGTCCAACCGTCGTTGCGGATCGCGTGATCGCGGCGGCGATGACCGACGTCCACACGACACGACAGCGCGGCGCCCGCCGGGCGCAGCTCAAGGAGCTCTTCATGACGCACCTGCCGCAACCCCTCGCACCGATCCTCGGCGCAGTGGTCCTCATCGTCGCCGGCGTTGGCCTGTATGCCGCTCTGACCGGCCCCGACGTCGGGGGACCTGATCCCACGCCATCGCCGGCCGCCACGGAAGAAGCGACCATGGTGCTCGGCAGCTTTGCTACGAGCGAATTCGCGGTGCCATTCCGCGTCGAGCTGGAAACGGCGGCGTCGAGCGACGGGTGGGCCGTAACCGAGTCGCCAGGAATCGTCACGCTGTCGCCTGACGTCAACGGCCGGTCGCGCGTCATCGTCCTTCCACGTGAGCAGACCCAACTCATCGTTTCGGCGGGCGCGCGAGCGATCGGCGACGATCTCATTGCCGACCTCAACGAGGTCGCCGGTATCGAAGCCAGTCAGCAAACCGCATTCGACACTGGAGAGCCTGCCACCGTGACTGTCGGCGGCAGCGAGGTGCCCTGGGTCATCGCCGAGGTCGACGCTGACGAGATGCCCCTGTTCCGCACGACCACCGGCGAGACCGTCACCCGGCCGACGACGACCGAGTCATGGTGGTTCTTTGACGTCCCGGGGCCGAACGGCGACGTACTGATCATCTATCGAGGAGGCGACGACCCCGGTACCTGGGGCGGATCCGTGATGTTCGCCCTCGAAAGCCTCCAGTTCCAGACTGGCCAGTAACCTCTTCTGCCGGCGCCGCCGCTCAGTCGGCGGCGCCGCAGACCTTGTTGATGGTGGTCGCTGAGACGCCTTCGGGCAGGCCGGCCTTCAGCGCCGCCTGCCGTGCCGGGGCCTGTCCGGCACCGGCCTGGAGCACCTGGCCCATGATCGCCTCATCGATCCGCTCAGGTGCGACGCCGGCCCGCTCGACGGCGGCACGGATGGCGACGGCGCCGAGGTCGGTGGCCGGGGTGGTCGAGAGCCCGCCACCGAACTTGCCGATGGGCGTCCGTGCGGCGGACAGGATGTAAACGTCACGCATGGCGTCATGGTAGCGCGGAGGCGTTCGGGCCTCCCGCGGGCCGGACTTGGTTCGCTGCTGGCCGTATCCGCCAATCAGTGGCCGAATTGGTTCGCGGATGGGACGTATGGCCAGGCAGGAGACCGAATCTGGGCGCTTCCTGGCGGATCGTGGCTCGCAGCGGGGACGATCGGCCAATCTGTGGTCATCCGTCCCACTGGCGGAGTAACGGCCGACTACCCCGCCGCCGCGGTCGACTACTCCGCCGCTGCGGCTGGCTTCTCGTCGAATAGATAGGCGACCTTGTCGGCCCAGTTCTGGAGCACGACCCGGTTCTTCGTCTTCAGCGACGGCGTGATCTCGCCGGCCTCCTCGGTCAGCAGGCGCGGCAGCAGCGCGACGCGCCGTGGCCGCTCGTAGATGGCGAATCCGTCGAGCGTGCGCTTGACCTCGGCGTCGAACAGCTTCTCGACGCCCTTCTCCTCGATGAGCTGCTCGGGCGGCATCTCGGCCAACCCCTGCTGCGCGGCCCACGCGCCCAGCTCGTCGAAGTCCGGCGCGATGAGCGCGCCGGTGTACGCCTGGCGATCCCCCAAGATGACGGCCTGCGCCACGAAACGCGAGGTGGACAGCGCGGCCTCCATCGGTGCCGGCGAGACGTTCTTGCCGTTGCCGAGGACGATGATGTTCTTGAGGCGATCGGTGATCCTGATGCGACCGATCTCGTCCAGCTCCCCGATGTCACCGGTGTGGAACCAGCCGTCGGCGTCGATCGCCTTGGCCGTCTCCTCGGGCTGATTGAGGTAGCCCTGCATGACCTGCGGGCCGCGGACGAGGATCTCGCCGCTCTCCGCATCGATCTTTACCTCGGTTCCGGGGGCAGGGCGCCCGACGGTGCCGAACACGAAGTCGTGTGGTCGGTTGGTGGAGACGAACGGGCTCGTCTCGGTGAGGCCGTAGGCCTCGAGCACGAGCATGCCCATGCCGTAGAAGAACTCGCCGATCTCGCGAGCCAACGGCGCCGAACCCGACACGAAGTAGCGCACGCGACCTCCCGTGCGCGCCTTGATCTTGCCGAACACGAGCGCATCGGCCAGCCGCAGCTGGAGCGCCAGCCACGGGGAGTCGGGCTTGCCGGCGACGTGGTTGGCGTACTTCCGGGCGCCCAGCCCCGCGGCCCAATGGAAGATGCGCTGTTTCATCGGCGAGCCCGTGTCGACGGCTGAGAGCACGCGCGCGTAGATCCGCTCGTAGAGGCGCGGCACGGATCCCATGATGGTCGGGCGCACCTCGATCATGTTCGCCGGCAGCCGCTCGATGAGGGCCTCGGCGAAGACGACGGCCGATCCCCGGCCGAGCGCGATCACCTCGTCCAGGATGCGCCCGTAGATGTGGCTCAACGGCAGGAAGCTCAGGAAGACGTCTGTCTCGTAGAAGTCGACGACCTGGCTGGCGGCCTCATAGTTGTAGAGCAGGTTGCCGTGGCTGAGCATCGCTCCCTTCGGGTTGGCGGTCGTGCCCGACGTGTGGATGACGGTCGCCAGGTGCTCGCGGTCCACCTTCATCCATCCGTCGCGCCAGGCGATGCGGTTGGCGGCCTCCATGTCGCCGCGGGCCATGACGTCATCCAGGGTCAGCGTGCCGGGTGGCAGCTTGCCGCTGGCCTCGAAGGAGATGACGTGCTCGAGCGTCGGGCACTCGGCCCGGATCGACTCGATCTTCGCCGCCTGCTGGGCGTTCTCGACGAAGATCGCCTTCGCCTTCACGTTGTTGATGACGAATGCCGCCTGGCCCGGCTCCGACTGCGGGTAGATCGGGCAGGTCACCGCGCCGAGCGCGAGCGAGGCGAGGTCCGCGATCGTCCACTCCGGCCGCGTCCGCGCAATGATCGCCACGGCGTCGCCGTCGCCGATGCCGAGGTCGCGCAGGCCGAGCGAGAGCCCGGTCACCCAATCCCACATCTCTCGGTACGTGCGGCTCGTCCAGGCGGACTCGTCGTCGCCCTCCGCGCGCTGGGACTTCGGCAGCTTCCAGCGCAGCGCCTCGCGATCCGCGTTGCGCTCGACGGACCGATGGATGAGATCGACGACGTTCCTCGCCTGGTCCTCGGGCGCCACCGTGAGCGGCTCGATCTCCGGCGTCCGCATGACCCGCGTCGACGGCCCGGGCTCGGCGGGGGCCGGCTCCGGTTGGGTGGGTGGAGCGCTCGTCGTGGTCGTCATCGGTCTCGTCTCCTGGTGAAGTTGGGCGTCATCGTTGCCCGGACCCACTGCGGTCCGGATGCGGTGAACCGATCAGCCCTCTCGGCGCACGGCGTCGAGCAGCCCCTGCGCCACGATGAGCCGATGGATCTGGTTCGTTCCCTCGTAGATCTGCGCGCCCTTGGCATCGCGCATCAGGCGCTCGACCGGGTTGTCGCGGGAGTAGCCGGCGCCACCGTAGATCTGGACGGCGTCGGTGCTGACGGCCATGGCGGTATCGGACGCATACCACTTGGCCATGGATGAGGCCGAGTTGATCGGCTGGCCGGCGTCGCGCAACCGTGCGGCGCGCCAGGTCAGGAGCCGAGCAGCTTCGACGCGGACGGCCATCTCGGCCAGCATCGCCTGGATCATCTCCTGGTCGGCGATGGCCCGACCGAACTGGCGGCGCTGGAGCGCGTAGCGCGCCGCCAGCTCCAGTGCGTTGCGGGCCAGCCCAACGCACGCCGAGGCGATTCCGACCCGTCCCGAGCCGAGCGCCGAGAGCGCAACGCGCAGCCCGTCGCCCTCCTCGCCCAGGCGGGCGTCGGCCGGCACCCGGGCGTCCTCGAGGACGAGCTCGTAGCCGGTCGTGCCGCGGATGCCCATCTTCCGTTCCTTGCTACCGAGGCGAAAGCCGGGGGTGTCAGCCTCGACCACGAAGGCGGTGATGCCATTCTTGCCGAGCGATCGGTCGACCGTGGCGAAGACGATGTAGCGTGCCGCCTCGCCGGCGTTGGTGATCCAGATCTTCGTTCCGGTCAGCAGGTAGGCGTCCCCGTCGCGGCGTGCGGCCATCGCCAGCGACGCGGCGTCGGACCCGGCGCCCGGCTCGGTCAGGGCGAAGGCGCCGAGCTCGCGGCCGGCGGTCATGGCCGGCAGATATCGGTCCTTCTGCTCGTCGCTGCCATTCGCGAAGATGCAGAGCTGGCTGAGGATGTGGACGCTCAGGGAGACCGCCATGCCCATGTCTGCGGCGGCCACCTCCTCGGCGGCCAGGATCCAGGCGAAGGTGCCCATCTCCGTCCCCCCGTAGCGCTCGGGATACGGCAGGCCGGTGATGCCCAGCTCCCCGGCCCGATGGAAGAGGCCGACGTCGTAGCGCTCCTCCTCGTCCCGCTGCGCGGCCCCCGGCAGGACCTCCTTCTGCGCCCAATCGCGAACCGTGTCGCGGACGCTGCGCTCCTCCTCGCTCAGGGCGAACGGGTCGCTCGACTGCGTCGTCTCGACCGCCATTAGCCCAGCTTCTTGCCCGACTCGTCGTAGCGGTAGAAGCCGCGACCCGTCTTCCGGCCGAGGTGGCCGGCCGTGACCATCTGGCGCAGCAGCGGCGCGGCCCGGAACTTGGGATCTCCGAAGCCGCGAAGCAGGACGTCCATGACGTTGAGCATGACGTCGTTGCCGATGAAGTCGCTCAGCTCCAGCGGACCCATCGGGTGGTTCAGTCCCAGCTTGGCGCCCGTGTCGATGTCCTCGGCCGTCCCGGTCGACTCCATGAGCGCGAAGACCGCCTCGTTGATGAATGGGCCGAGCATCCGGTTCACGAGGAAGCCGGGCATGTCCTTCGACTCGATCACCGTCTTGCCGAGCTCCTCCGCGAATGCCTTGCAGGCGTCGTAGGTGGCGTCATCGGTCTCGAGGCCGCGGATGATCTCGATCAGGCCCATGACGGGCACGGGGCTGAAGAAATGGAGGCCGATGAACCTGTCTGGCCGGTCCGTCGCGGTCGCAAGGCTCGTGATGCTGATGCTGCTCGTGTTCGAGGCGAAGATCGCATCGGCATCCGCGATCCGCGTGAGCGCCTCCCAGGTCTCGCGCTTGACACCCTCGTCCTCGAAGACCGCCTCGATCACGATGTCGTGCCTCGCCGCCCCATCGGTCCCTTCGGCGCTGGTGATGCGCGCCATCAGCTCGTCGGCCGCCGGCTGCTCGAGCTTCCCCTTCTCGACCTGGCGCGCCAGGTTGGCGCCGATGCGGGCCTTTCCCGTCTCGGCCAGCTCCGCCGTCCGGTCGGAGAGGGTGACCTGCTTCCCTGCAGCCGCGCTGACCTGCGCGATGCCATGGCCCATCAGGCCGGCGCCGATGACGAAGACGCGCTCGATGCTCATGGCCCCCAAGCGTACCAGCGGGTGCGCGCCTTCGTGGCGCGTCTGGCAGGCCGGGCGGTGGTCCGCCGGTGGGCGTAACGGCCAGGACGTGGCCACATTGGCTCGCGCCTGGGACGGTCGGCCAGGCAGGCGGCCGACTTTCAATGCTGCGCGGCTGTCCGTGCTCCGCCCCTGGGACAGGCAGCAGGACACTGGCTGATACTCCCAGCCGCGATTCAACCCGGCGCCCACCCACGACCAGCCGCGCGATCGAGGGTCGCACGCTCGGTCGGATGTTCGCTAGTCGTCGGCAGGCAGGGTCACGAGGAATTCGAGGCGGTTGCCGAATGGGTCGGCGGCGAAGAAGCGGCGCATGCCCGGGAAGCCTTCATCCCACGTCACGCTGTGGCCGGCGCCCGCCAGCCTCTCGGCCAAGCGGTCCAGATCCTGGACCAGCAGGCCCGGATGCGCCTTCATCGCCGGCCGGAAGTCCTCTTCGATGCCGACATGGATCTCGATCTCAATGCCACGAAACCAGCATCCACCCCGCGGACGGAGCGCGGCTGGCTTCTCGATCTCCTCGAACCCGAGGATCCCGATCCAGAAGGCCCGCGCCGCGGCCTCCGATCCCGGTGGGGCGGCCAGCTGGACGTGGTGAATCATTGCCCTGACAGCCGCTCCGCGGCCGTGAGCGGATCCATCTCGCGGTCGGCAACGGCGCGCACGACCTCGTCCCAGTCGGGCGAGGCGGCAGCCCGCGCGGCGGAGTGTTCGGCCAACGCCCGGCGCACTTGGTTCGCGGCGCGCTCTCGTGCCGCGAGCGGCGTGCGGGCGGCGGATCGATGCGCGTCGATGGCATCGACCAGCTCGGGGACACCCGTGGCGGAGGTGGCCGTGGTGACGAGCACCGGCGGCGGCTTGCGCTCGATGCGTCCACCGGCCGTCGAGAGCATGGCACGCAGCTGGCGGGCGGCGCGATCGGCTCCGGGACGGTCGCCCTTGTTCACCGCGATGACGTCGGCGACCTCGAGCAGCCCGGCCTTGATGGCCTGCACCTCGTCCCCCATCTCGGGCGCCTCGATCACCACCGTCGTCTCGGCCAGGCGCGCGATCTCGACCTCCGACTGGCCGGCGCCGACCGTCTCGACCAGCACGGGGTCGTACCCGGCCGCATCCAGCGCTGCGGCGGCGATCCAGGTGGTGGCGGCCAGGCCGCCGAGCTCGCCGCGCGAGGCCATGGAGCGCATGAAGACGTCGCGGTCGGCGGCGTGCTCCATCATCCGGATCCGATCGCCCAGGATCGCGCCGCGCGTGTACGGCGAAGACGGGTCGACGGCCAGGATGCCGACGCGCCGGCCACGCTTCCGCCACTCGGTGACGAGCGCGCTGACGAGCGTCGACTTCCCGCTGCCCGGCGGCCCGGTGATGCCGACGAGGTGGGCGCCACGGCCGGCCGCAAATAGCTCGGGCAGCAGCGCACGGACCGATGGATCCGCGTTCTCGATCCGCGTCAGCAGGCGCGCCAGCGGGAGCCGCTCGGCGCTCGCGAGGGCCGCGACCTCCCCGGTCAGCACCGGCGCATCACGCGCGCTGGCGGACGTGCTCGCGGAAGTAGCGGGCGATCTGGCCGATCGAGGTGCCGGGGCCGAAGATCTCGGCCACGCCGGCCTCCTTGAGCTTGGCGATGTCGGCATCCGGGATGATGCCGCCCGCAGCGACGAGCACGTCCGACATGCCGCGCTCCCGCAGCAGGGCGACCGTCCGCGGCAGGAGCGCCATGTGCGCGCCTGACAGGATCGAGAGGCCGACCACGTGCACGTCCTCCTGCTCCGCAGCGTCGGCGATCATCTCGGGCGTCTGGCGCAGCCCGGTGTAGATGACCTCGAAGCCCTCGTCCCGCAGGCCGCGCGCGAGCACCTTGGCGCCGCGGTCGTGCCCGTCGAGCCCGGGCTTGGCGATGAGGACGCGAATGGGCGGATCGGTCATGAGCGCCCGATGATAAGCCGATCGATCTCGCGGGCGAGGTCGATGTCGCGCCTCGTCAGCGCATCGGCGGCGTGGGTCGTGAGCGTGAAGGTGACGCTGCGGTAGCCGGTGATTGCGATGTCGGGATGATGGTCCGCCGCCTCGGCCACGTCGGCCACGGCGTTCACGAGCCCGATTGCCTCGCGGAACCCGCCGAGGCGCACCGTGCGGCGGATGAGCGCGCCCTCGCGCGACCAGTCCGGCAGCCGGGAGAGGGCGGTGGCCAGCTCGTCATCGGTCAGCGGCTCGGCGTACGGCATCGGTCTAGGCCTTGCCGATGAGGCCCATGAACTCGGCGCGGGTCCTGGCGTCGCGACGGAACGTTCCGGTCATGGCGGAGGTGACCATCGTCGCCTCCTGCTTCTT
>Ga0299907_10003345_pt1 | contig 10233 bp, 10 predicted proteins | sample RVTome_16_FD_198680 | JGI IMG/M metagenome (GOLD analysis project Ga0299907, IMG submission 198680) | Soil microbial communities from uranium-contaminated site in the Upper Colorado River Basin, Wyoming, United States - RVT152D67 (version 2) ... | reverse complement strand
GAGCAGCTCGAGGAGAACGTCGCCGCGCTCGAGAACCTCTCGTTCTCCGACGAGGAGCTCGCCGAGATCGACCAGCACGCCACGGAGAGCGGGATCAACCTCTGGGAGCGCTCGAGCGCGGACTGAGTCTCACTGCTCCCCCCGAGCGCTGCGGCCTCCATCCCCCTGGTTCGCGCCAACGCGGCTCGTCGGCCCAATTCGTTGGCGGTGTGACGGAGTTCACAGCGTCGCGAACGCGCGTTGCCTATCGTCGGGACTGCGATGAGCACGTTGCGTTCGGTTTGCGACGAACTTCGGATCCGCGACCTTCGTGCGGTCTCAGACGACGAGGTGGCTTCGTACCTGGACGATCTGGAGCACACCGACCGGTTCGTCGACGCCGAGCGAGCTCGCGCACTCACCGAGCTCGAACGCCGTGAGGTCGTTGCCCGCGACGGTCATCTGTCGTTGGCGTCGTGGATGGTGGCACGCCACGGCGTGGCGCCGTCGACCGCGGCCGGTCACGTTCGGATGGCCCGGGCGCTCGAGCAGATGCCGGCTGCGGCTGACGCGCTTTTCCTCCGGTGAGGTCTCATCGGCGGCAGTCTCGTTGTTGGCCTCGGCGCAGGAGGCTGCGCCCGGCCCGTTCGAGCGGGCCGAGGACGCGCTCGTGGTCGCAGCACGGTCGCTGCCGGTGAGGAAGCTTCGGGACGCCGTGGCCCAGTGGCGCGAGAAGGCCGACGCCGAACGGGCCATGCAGGACGAGGAGCGCCGGTTCGAGCGACGGCGACTCCACCTCTCGGCGACGCTGGACGGCATGGTCCGCGTGGACGGCGAGCTCGACCCGGATACAGGTCAGACCGTGATCACGGCACTTCGGGCGGTGGAGGATGCGGACGTCCGGTCACGTGAGGGATCTGGCACCGAGGATTCCCGCGCTCCCGCCCAGCGCCGGGCCGACGCGCTCGGTGAGATCTGCCGGCAGTGGCCGGACCTCGCCGATCGTCCTCTGGTTTCCGGTGAGCGCCCGCACGTCGTGGTGACGATGGACCTCCAGTCGCTCGAGGGCCGACTCGGTCGTCGATGTGAGCTCGAGGACGCCGGACCGATGACCTCCGAGACGGCGCGACGATGGGCGTGCGACGCCAACGTCACTCGAGTGATCACCGGTGCCGCCTCCCAGCCGCTCGACGTGGGGAGGAAGACCAAGGTGGTGCCGCCCGCGCTTCGACGCGCGGTCGCCGTTCGTGACGGCGGGTGCGCGTTCCCCGGGTGTGATCGACCTTCGAGCTGGTGCGACGCGCATCATGTTCGTCATTGGGCAGACGGCGGCACGACGAGCATCGACAATCTCGTCCTTCTGTGTCGGCGCCACCACCGGCTCGTGCACCACCGTCGGTTCACGGTCGAGATGACGAACGAGCGACCACGGTTCTTCCGGGCCGACGGGACGGTCCTCGACCGGGGAGGTTGACCAGGCACCGGTCGCGCGCCCGCCCACCGCGTCCCCGGAGCCCCCTCGTACCCCCGGTCGTGCGTCTTGTCCGACACGTCCGGCGTAACGGAATCACGCCGGTGCGCCGAAGCGTCGTGGCACACTGTCGTTCTATGAACGACGAGGAGCTTCTCGCCCAGGCCGAGGAGGCGTTAACGGAGATCAAGGTCAACCAGGGGCTGTCGGATCGCCACGCCTCGGTGCTCGCTGCCCTTCGCATCCGACTGAAGGGAAGTGCCGGGAAGTCGCTCGAGGAGATGCTCCAAGCCGCTGGCGATCTCGAGTCGGACCGGCTGAGCGAGGAGATGGCGAAGGCGGAGAGCAAGAAGAAGGCCTCGCTCGACGATCTCCTGGCCAAACCGGAGAAGAAACGCGACTGGCCGTCCGGCTAGCCAATTGCGACCTGCTCGCGTGCGCGGCGCCGTCGTACGCGGCGGGGTGCGCGTGGCCGCCGCACCAGGCGGCGTTCCGAGCCTCCCAACTCAGTCGTCCTATCTCGATGTGTTACGATATATCGCGACCCGTCGAGAACAGGCGGGGACGGTTTTGGAGACGCCGAGAAGGACGAGAAGAAGAAGGAGGAGGAGGAGCGCATGCGGCAGCGACATCGGGGGTCGCACCACGATCGCCATTTCCGGGGGCATCACGACCACTGGGAGCGTGCCTGGTTCGGAGGTCCGCCGTGGGCGGGCGGACGGCGTGCTAAGCGCGGCGACGTACGAACCGCGTTGCTGAGGCTCCTGTCGGACAGGCCGATGCATGGCTACGACCTGATCCGTGAGCTCGAGGAGCGAAGCGGTGGGGCATGGAGGCCCAGCCCTGGCTCTATTTACCCCACGTTGCAGTTGCTCGAGGACGAAGGGCTGGTGACCGACGAGGAGCGGGACGGAAAGCGCGTCTACACGATCACCGACGCCGGCCGGGCCCAGCTCCAGGAGCGAAGTGAGCGAGGCGGCGAGGAACCGTGGGTGTTCGGCCCGCTCGGCGAGGGTCTTGGGCAGCTCCGGGACTCGGGATTCCAGCTCGCGGCCGCGGCCGTGCAAGTGGCGCGGACCGGATCCGAAGCGCAGCGAAAGCAAGCAGCCGAGATCTTGGCGGACGCGCGGAAGAAGCTGTACGCGTTGCTCGCAGAGGGTTGAGCGAAGAGAGAAGCGATCGAAGACCGATCGAAAAGACCGATCGAACAACTGAGAAGGGGCCGGGCTCGCAAGAGCGGACCCGGCCCCTGCTCTTCCCTCCCGAGCGCTTCAAACCCTGACGGCTTCGTCCGGTAGACCAGCCGGAGCTCGCGAGGTCGGTGATCTGGTTTGGATTCCGCCGGTCTCCCGGCTAGACGGGCGGGCGATGGCCCAGCCCGCGAGGCGGACGGCTCAGCAGCCAGTCACCTCGGAGGTCTCATGCGGTTTCTGCAAGTAGGACCACCTCCTTTCCCCGTGCCGACCATGGTGCGACAGGAAGTCCGGGATGGCAAACAACGACGCCGAAAGCAGCCGTTACCCGTCGCACCATCCCCAACGCGACCGACAACCCGCGGCCAACTACGCAGCCCCTTCCGCCAAATCCGTCGGGAATCCCACCTTGGCGCGTGCGGACGTGGAGTCGACATTCTTTAGGTGCAGCGTTCCAACCTCATCGACCCGAGATCGCCGTCGCATGCCGTCGACCTCCACTCCACCCTCCGCTACGCCATCCGCCGACTGGCCGCGTTCATCCCGAGCGGCGGTTCGCTACCGGCCGAGAGCTGGCGACGGCGGCACCGCGGGATCGTCCTCCTTCTGTGGGCTCACGTCCTCGTCGTCCCGTGGATGGGGATCGCGACGGGGAACAGCGTTGGGCATTCCCTGGCCGAGGCGTCCATCGTCGTCACATTCACGGTGGGGGCCTCCCTGTCGGGGTTCACCAAGCGTTCGCGCGAGGTCCTGGCCACGTTCGGGCTCATGTCCTGCTCGGCGATCTTTACGCACCTCAGCGGCGGCCTGATCGAGATGCACTTCCATTTCTTCGTCATGGTTGCGCTCGTCACGCTGTATCAGTCGTGGCTCCCGTTCGGCGTCGCCATCGTCTACGTCGTCGTTCACCACGGGCTGTTCGGCGCGCTCGATCCAACCAGCGTCTTCAACCATCCGGCCGGCATCGCCAACCCGTGGAAGTGGGCCCTGGTCCACGGGCTGTTCATCTCCGCCGAGAGCGTGGTCTGCCTGATCGCGTGGCGGCTGAACGAGGTCGCCATCGGCGGCGAACGTGCGGCTCGCCTGGAACTGCTCCGCGCGAACGAAGACCTGGCCGAGGCGCAGAGCCTCGCGCGCGTCGGGAGCTACGAGTGGGACACCGCCACCGGAGAAATGGAGTGGTCGGAGGAGCTCTACCGGATCCTCGGCGTCGATCCGAGCAAGTACGACCCGACGCACAACGACTTCAACGAGCTGATCCACCCCGACGACCGGTACAAGATCCAGCCGGCCGTCGATGAAGCCTTCCGCACGCGAGCGCCGTTCGAGATGGAGGTTCGGGTCGTCCGGCCAAACGGCGAGATCCGGCTGGTACACGGCATGGGCTCGGTCCCCGCCGACGACGACGGAACGTCGACACGCCTGGTGGGCACGGTTCAGGACATCACCGACCGTCGCCGCCTGGAAGACGAGATCCGCTATCAAGCGTTCCACGATGCGCTCACGGGTCTGGCGAACCGCGCGCTCTTGCTCGAACGCCTGAACCACGCACTGATCCGGCGCGAACGCACACCGATGGCGTTGCTGTTCCTCGACCTCGACGAGTTCAAGGGCGTCAACGACGCGCTCGGCCATGCGGCCGGAGACGACCTGCTCGTGGGGTTCGCCAGGCGACTGGAGTCACTTATCCGCCCCTCCGACACGCCCGCGCGATTCGGCGGGGACGAGTTCGCCATCCTCCTCGAGGACACCGATGAGCCGTCGGCGATCGCCGTCGCGGAGCGAATCCTGGCCTCGCTTCGCACGTCGTTCCGCATTGCCGATCAGGAAGTGCTCATGCAGGCGAGCATCGGGATCGCCACGATGGACGAAGCAAGCACGAGCGATCTGCTGCTGCGCGACGCCGACATCGCGATGTACGCGGCCAAGACCGAGGGCAAGAGCCGGTATCGCCTGGGCACGCCGGAACTTCGCGCCGCGGCGTCCGACAATTTGGCGCTGCGGCGCGAGCTCGGGCGCGCCGTGGAGCGAGGCGAGCTCGTGCTGCGGTACCAGCCGATCGTCGACCTTCGATCGGAGCGGATCGTGGGACTCGAGGCGCTGGTCCGCTGGAATCACCCAACGAGAGGAATGGTGTCGCCGCTGGAGTTCATCCCGCTGGCGGAGGAGACGGGTCAGATCGTCGAGCTTGGAACGTGGGTGTTGCGGGAGGCGACGCAGCGCGTTCGCGATATGCACGAGGAGCTCGGCGTGACGCCGTGGATCAGCGTCAACCTGTCGACGAGGCAGCTCGAACAGGATGATCTCGTCGACGTCGTCGCCGCTGCCATCAGCGACAGCGGCCTGGCTGCCGAACATCTCGTGTTGGAGATCACCGAGACGGCGATGATGTCGAACGCCGCGGACGGCACGCGCCGAGTCCAGGAGCTTCGCGCACTCGGCGTGCGGATCGCGATCGACGACTTCGGGACCGGGTACTCGTCGCTCGGCTACCTGCACACGTTCCCGGTGGACATCCTGAAGATCGACCGTACGTTCATCTCGGCGGCCAGTGGCGGAACCGGCGGGTCGGCCGTGGCGAAGGCGATCGTTCAGCTCGGCTCGACGTTGCGGCTGCAGACGATCGCCGAGGGGATCGAGCAGGCGGAACTGCAGGACTCGCTGCTCGGGATGGGGTGCGAGATCGGCCAGGGCTTCCTGTTCTCGCCGCCCCTCGAGCTGTCACTGGTTCGCGAACGGCTCATGGCGGAGGGGTCGACCGGTTTGCGGGTGGTCAGCTCAGCGTGACCCGCTCGACGTGAAGGTCTCCGTCCCGCCATGAGAGCGTGATGGTCGTCACCTCGCCGGGCGGTCCCGTCGGGATCGGATCCCCGTTCACCCGTAGCGTCACGCCGCCGGCATTACCGAGCCGCAGCTGAAGGTCCCGCTTCGCGCGGTAGACAGGCGAGTCGCCCGGTTGCAGCGTGACCTCGTCGACGAATTCCCCATCGGCGATCACCCGAACCCAGCACGGCTGTTCCACATCGAGCACCGCACGCACGCCGCGGCGATCAGGCTCCGGTGACGGGGAAGGGGTCACCGGGCCGGGCCCACCAACGTTCGCCGCCGCATCGGTGGGCTCGGGGAGATCGGACAGGGGCGACGACCTCGGCGACTGGAGCGCAAGCACGACGACCACGGCGAGGGACGCCAAGGCCATCAGCGCGCCGACGATGCTTCGCCGCCGTCGAGGGGCGGGAAGGTCCTTCAGCGTCGTCTCGCCGCCGGCGGTCACGAACGACCGCTCGGGCCCGAGCTTCAGCAGCTCGGCGAATTGCCGCATCGGGGGTTGATCCCGCTCGTCGGCCAGTCGTTCCGATTCCAAGTCCCCTTGTTCCAGGTCCCCTCCCGGACCCCCGTGCTTCAGGTCTCGTTCTTGCCCGTTCCCGTGCTTCAGGTCCCGTTCTTCTAGGCTGCCTTGTTCCAGATCCTCGGGTTCGGCGTCGGGCGGTGGCTGCCACCGATAGCCACACACCCTGCACAGCCAGTTGGTCTCGCCGAGCGTGACCGGATGGGCATGGACGCTTCCGCCTCGAAGCTCCTCGACCCACTCAGATGGGCTGTCGGGGACGGCGACCGCGACCAGATCCGAGCCGCAGCGTGGGCAGTCCGGTCTCGCCATCGCGTGCCCTCGACGTCGTGCATGGAGCGATGCCGCTCGACGGACGCCGCGCTCAGCGTCGAACGGGCGCGACGGCCACGCCGAACCGCACCGCTACCCCGGCCATGGGGACGCTCTCACGCTATCGATGCCGTCAAGGGCCGGTCCAGTAGGCACATCGGCCTACGCAGGGATCGCGTTGCGGGTCGACCCGGCGATACTGGTGCGGGTGAGGTCGACGACGGCGCGCTCGCAGCGCCGCGGCGGGCGTCGCGCGGTGGTACGTCGGCGTCGGTTGTTCGTCGGCGGTGTTGCGGTCGTTGTAGCTGCCGGCGTCGGGTTCGTCGTCTGGCGCGGAAGCGGGATCGAGCGCGTCTGCGGCCGGCCCGACGACGTGGTTCGACGCGGAAACGTGGTTCTCGTCCCCGATGCGATGAATGCGCTTCGAGCCGCGGAAGCGACCGTCGGCTTCGAGATCGACGTCGTCGAGTCCTACCGCTCGTGCAGGGAACAGCGGGTCGCGTGCGAGGCGATCTGCGGGAAGCGCCGAGGGTGCCCCGGACTGTGCGCGAGGCCCGGTCTCTCGTGGCACCAGCGGGCGATGGCGATCGACGTGACGCAGGAGATGCTGGACACGCCGGGTGTCATCGCGGCCCTCGAAGAAGCCGGATGGTGTCAGGCGCTGCCGGATTCCGATCCCGGCCACTTCTCGTTCGACGGCTGTCATTGACCATTACGATCGCCGGGTGCAGGTCGCCGAGGGCGTCCATCGGCTCAGCGGAGGCGTCACGAACTTCTACGTGGTCGAGGATGGTGGAAGGATCACGCTCATCGATGCGGGGACGCCGGGCGACTGGGACCTCTTCATCCGCACCCTGCGAACGCTCCGGCGCACGCTCGACGACGTGGACACCGTTCTCCTCACGCATGCGCACAGCGATCACACGGGGTTCGCCGAACGAGCCCGATCGGAGGCCGGGGTGAAGGTTCGCGTGCACGCCGAGGACGAGGCGTTGGCGCGCACCGGCACGCCGCGCGGAAAGAATGCGGCCGGCTACGGCAGGTACCTCCTCCGGCTCGAGGCGTATCGAACGCTGTTCTCGCTCTTCCGGCGAGGCGGGCTGAAGATCGTTCCCATCCACGAGGTGTCTACGTTCGGCGACGGTGAGACGCTCGACACGCCGGGCCGTCCTCGAGTGGTCCACGCGCCTGGTCACACGGAGGGCAGCTGCGCCGTGTTGCTCGAAAGCCGTCGTGCCCTCGTGACCGGCGACGTCATGTCGACGCTGAACCCGCTCACGGGACATACCGGACCTCGGATCCATCCCGACGCGTTGAATCGCGACTCGGAGCTGGCGTTGCGGTCGCTCGACAACCTCACCGGATTCCCCGCCGACGTGCTGCTTCCGGGTCACGGCGATCCGTGGTCGGGGTCGGTCGACGACGCCGTGCGGCTGGCGAAGGCGGCCGGGCGCTCGTAGCGGTCTCTCGCGCCATCCGGTTTCGCGTGTTTCGACTCCTCCATTGACGGGCCATAGGATTGGCGGCCGATCGAAAGGAGAGGCCATGCGCGCACGCGGAACGGCCATCGCCTCTGTGATCCTGCTGGCGTTCGGGATCCTGGGGATGTCGGCGGCGATGGTGGACGCCGGCGGGTGCACGATCGAGGGCACGGGTCAGGACGACCGGCTCCGCGGGACGGACGGCCCAGACGTCATCTGCGGCGGGGGCGGCAACGACATCATCCGCGGCCTTGCCGGCGACGACGTCCTCCGTGGGGGCACCGGAGACGACACGCTTCAGGGCGGGACGGGCGATGATCGTCTGCTCGGCGGGGACGGTTCGGACTTCCTCGACCCGGGAGCGGGCGATGACGTCTCTCGGGGCGGCAAGGGCCGCGACTTCAGCGGGGTGACGTCCGCCGGGAACGACCGCTGGATCGGAGGGGTTGGTGGCGACCACCTGACCGACTTCAACGGCATCGACGCGGTGTTCGGCGGCCGTGGCAACGATCCGTGCCTCGCGACCGCAGACAACTCGGGCGGAGACACGCTCGTCGGCGGTGTCGGCGACGATGTCGGCGAGGGAGATCCGGACGACGACGTGAGCGGGATCGAGCAGGTCGCGACGTGCTTCGCCGACTAGCCCCCCGAATTCCTCCGCGCGCCAGCCGAGTCCGACGCCGAGGATCGTGCGTCCCCCCCGAGAGCAGGTCGACGACCGCCGCGTCCTCGGCGACGCGCAGCGGTTCGTGCAGCGGCGCGAGGAGCAGTCCCGTGCCGATGGCCACGCGGTCGGTTCGGGCCGCGATCGCCGCGCCGAGGACGAACAGCGACGGTAGGTAGCCGTCGTCGACGAAGTGATGCTCCGAGGTCCACACGGAGTCGAACCCGAGCCGCTCCGCCTCGACGGCGAACTCGATCGCCTCGGCGTACAGCTCCACGTCCGTCCGACGGTCCCCCGGATACCGCTGGCACGTGATCAAGCCGAAGCCGAACGCGACCCTCAAGCTGTACCGCCGCGTCAGGTCGAGATCGGATCGAGCGGGTGACGCGTCGGGCCGTTCTTCACCGTGCCGTCGACTTCGTAGCGGCTCCCGTGGCACGGGCAGTCCCACGTCTTCGCGCGATGGTTCCATCCGACGGTGCATCCCATGTGCTTGCACCGTGGCGACAGCACGGTGAGCGCGCCCTGCTCGTCGCGATAGGCGGCGACCCTCTTGCCGTCGAGCTCCACGATCCCGCCCTCGCCCGGCTCGAGGTCCGCCGCCGAGCGCCCGACCGTGTTGACGATCAGCACGTCGCACGGCGCTTGGTGGGAGACCTTGTCGGGCACCACGCCCAGCAGGAACCGGAGGCCCCCGGTCATTCCCTTGTTACCGACGACGACCAGGTCGTGTCCTTCCGAGGCGGCCAGCTCGGCGATCCTGTCGCCGGGATCGCCGGCGAGGACCTTCATCGGCATGTCGCGGTCGCCGAGGCGCTCCGCCGTGTCGCGAAGGATGATCTCGCCGACCGGCTCCTCACCGACGTGGACGAGCGTGACGCTCGCACCGTGCGCCTTTGCGAACTCGGCGCCCACACGCGCGGCTCGGTCGGCCGTCGGCGAACCGTCCGTCGCGATCAGCACGCTCGCGTACTCACCGGGACCCTTGGCCCGTTCCGGCTTGGACGTACGAACGATCAACAGATCGCACGGCATCTCGTGCGATACGCGGTCGGGGACGCCACCCAGCCGGAGCATGTGGCGTTCGCCCATCCCGATGTCGCCGACGATGAGGAGCTCGGCGTTGCGTCGGTCGGCGATCTCCACGACGCCGGCGGCGGGTTCGCCCTTGACCGGTTCGGCGTCGACGGGGACGCCGGCGGCACCGGCTCTCGCCCGGGCGCGTTCGAGCGCCTCGACTGACCGTCGTCTGCTCGGTCCGTCGGTGAACGCCGAGATGAACAGGACTCGTCCGTTCGACGACGTGGCGAGCTGGAGCGCGACGTTCTCCGCGATCGTGGCCGTCTCGGATCCGTCGGTGCCGACGGCAATCGTTCCGTACATGTTTGATGCGCCCTCCGTGTCAGAACGGCTTGATGACCATCAGGTACGCGATGAACAGAACCGACGCGAGGCCGACGACCACGACGATCATGGGAAGGTTCGAACGCAGCATCTCGTCGATCTGTGCGGGCGCAACGGCCGAGCTGCTCGACTCCTCGATGGTCATGACCTCACGGATCTTCTTGTAGTACGGAGCGGGGAGGGCGTACATGAAGATGAGGTTCGCCAGGAACAGGCCGAGGGCAACCCAGATCCACCCCTGGTCCCACCAGCTCCCGTTGAACCCCGCCCAGACCCCGCCGCCCAGCAGCAGCACGACCGATACGTAGAACACGCTGAGCGAGGAGTTCGAGATCTGGAGCATCACGCGGATCCGGTCGGGGTTGCGCTCGTGCCGAAGC
>Ga0299907_10003344_pt1 | contig 10237 bp, 8 predicted proteins | sample RVTome_16_FD_198680 | JGI IMG/M metagenome (GOLD analysis project Ga0299907, IMG submission 198680) | Soil microbial communities from uranium-contaminated site in the Upper Colorado River Basin, Wyoming, United States - RVT152D67 (version 2) ... | reverse complement strand
CCGGTGGCTGATGACGATGGGCATCGCCGGATGCTCCACACGGTAGTGTTCGTCGTCGAAGCCGCCCATCAGCAGCCGCGTCCCGAATACATCGAAGAACCCCGGATCGACGCCGACGGCGTTCAGTATCGTGCCATCGCGAAGCGCCACGCTCGTGTAGTACAGCGTCGTCAAGGCGATGTTCGGTGCGCCCGCCGACCACCCCGCAGCCTCGCGGGGTGAGACCAGCGCGAACCCGCGGTCGGGCGGCGGCTCGCCATCGAAGCGGCCGCTCACGGCGTAGAGCTCTTCGGGATGGGGATACGGCAACGGCTTGAAGAGGACGCCGTCCACCACGGCGAAGACGGTGCTGGCGAGCGCCATGCTGAGCGCCGTGACCGCGACCACCGTGAGCGTGTACGCGGGGGTGCGTCGCAGGGACCGCGCCGCCAGGCGAAGCTCGTGGCCGATTCCTGGCCATGGCGCAAGGGACGGACCGGGCGACGTGCCGCCCGGCAACTGCCGGCGCGCGCCACGCCGACTGGCCGTGGCGCTCCAGAGCAGGTGCGCGAGCAGCCATGCGGCGCCGACGATCGCCGGCCGTCCCGCCCGCTCCATCGCCTGCCGCTCTTCGATGAGGTCGCCGAGCACCTCGCTGCGATACCGAGCGGGAATCAGCCGGGCCGCGAGGCGCGCCCACCGCGGCGTCGCTTCGTCATGCATCGCGGCTCTCGTTCAGCACCTTCAGGCCCGCCGCGAGCGCGGATGTCTGTCGCCAGGCCGCCTTCACCTCGCGGAGACCAGCCGGGGTCACCTTGAAATACCGGCGGGCCCGTCCGCCGCGCTCCGGTGTGGCGCCGCCGAGACGGGAACGGAGCAGGCCGCGCGCTTCGAGGCGATCCAGGGTCGGGTAGATCGCCCCCGGCGTGATCGACCGTCCCGTGCGCGCGAAAACCTCCGCCCGGATGGCGGCGCCGTAGGCGTCGCCGCCGAGGCGCAGCAGGGCAAAGCAGCAAGACCTGCTCGAGCTCACCGAGATTCTGGCGTGGCATATCTATTATTAGCTAGTACATATCACAGGTGCGAGCGCTGCGTCCACGGGAAGCCCGGGGCCGGCGGGAAACGATGGATCGACGCCCGGGCGGGTAGTAACACCTGAACTATTAAGGTATCATGCCTTCAGGGGTTCCGATGCTTACCGGTCTCGTGCCAGGCACGCTCGACGTCCTCGTCCTCAAGGCGCTCCACGGGAGGGCCAACCACGGCTACGGCGTCGCCCGCTGGGTGCGCGAGACCACGGGCGGCGACCTGATCATCGAAGAAGGTGCGCTCTACACCGCGCTGCATCGGCTCGAGAAGGCCGGCCTGCTCGCTGCGCGCTGGAAGAAGACCGAAACCGGCCGCCGCGCGAAGTACTACAGCCTGACCGCCGCCGGCCGCCGCGCACTCGAACAACAGACCGCGCTCTGGCGCCGGAGCGCCGCGGCCCTGTACAAGGTGCTGGGAGGCGCCCCACCGCGCTCATGACGCGCCGAGCCCGCCAACGCACCCAGGATCCGTTCGCCGGCCGGCAGGTCGACGACGAGCTGCGCTTTCATCACGAGTGCACCGTCGCCGAGCTCGTGGCTGCCGGCATGTCGCCCGGGGACGCCGAGGCTGAAGCCCGGCGACGATTCGGGCCCCAACGGCCGTACCGGCAGCGTCTGGTGAAGCTCGACGAGGCCCGCGCCCACGCTCAGCACAGGAGAGCCATGATGCACGTCATCGCCGCCGGCATTCGCGCCGCCGTCCGCGGTATCCGCCGCTCGCCGGGCTTCGCGCTCGTCGTGGCGGCCATCCTCACCCTCGGACTCGGCGTGAACGCGATCACCTTCGGTCTGGTCGATCGGCTCGTGCTCGGGGGTCCGGCCGGCCTGACCTCGCCTGACGACCTCCGGCGCGTGGTGGTGCACCGCCAGAGTTCGAACGGCGCGGCGGTGGCCACGACCGACCTCGGCTATCTCGACTACCGGGACCTCATCGACGCCGGGACGCTCGCCGGCGCCGCGGCCGAGAGCGGCACGCCGCTGCTCTTCGGCAGCGGGGAGTCGGCCGAGCGCATCCGCGCTGTGCTGGTGACCGCCGGCTACTTTCCCCTGCTGGGCGTCACGCCCCACGCCGGCCGGTTCTTCACCGACGACGAGAGCGCGGCCGAGGGCACGCGGCTCGCGGTACTCGGCCACGGGTTCTGGCAGCGCCGCTTCGGCGGCGATCCCGGTGCGATCGGCCGGGTCGAGGCGATCGGATCCAACCGGTACACGATCGCCGGGGTGGCGCCGCCGGGATTTACGGGCAGCTCGGTCGCGCGCGCCGATGTCTTCCTGCCGCTCGAAGCCGCCGCCGACGAACAGGTCTCGGGCGAATGGCGGACCAGCCGCAACTTCTCGTGGATCGGCGCCGTCGTCCGGCTCGCGCCGGACGCGACCGTCCGAGCGGCCGAGGACGAGACGACCAGCCGGCACCGCCAGGGCCTGGCCGGCGTCGCCGGGGCCGATCCCGACGCGCGCATCGAGCTCGCGCCGTTGAACGCGCTCAGCGGCGAGACCGCATCCGGCGAGCTCGGCGTGGCGGGGCTCGTCGGCGCGGTGGCGCTGCTCGTCCTCGTCATCGCCATCGCCAACACGGCGAATCTGTTTCTGGCACGGGCGCTCAGGCGACGCGAGACGATCGCGCTGCAACTGGCCCTCGGCGGCAGCCGCTCGCGGCTCGTCGCCGAGCAGGCCGTGGAAGGCGCGTCGCTGGCGCTGCTCGGCGCCGTGGTCGCCCTCGGGATCGCGTCGGTCGGCGGACGGGCCGTCCAGCGGCTCCTCTTCCCCGACGTGGCCTGGCTGGAGGCGCCCGTCGACGCGGGCCTGCTGCTGGTCGTCGGCGTCGCCGCCGTCGCGGGCGGCGCGCTCGCCGCCGCGCTGCCGATGTGGCAGGTGGGCCGCGCCGACGCCGGCGGATGGCTCCAGGCGGGCACACAGCGCGCGTCGCACGTGCGCACGCGCACGCAGTCGGCGATGCTGGTCGTCCAGGGGGCGCTCTCCGTGCTCCTGCTCGTCGGTGCCGGCCTGTTCGTCAGGAGCCTCGTCCAGGCGCAGGATGTGAACCTCGGGCTCGAGACGGATCGTCTGCTGGTCGTCGGCCTGGTCGAGGGTCAGGGCGGAATGCCACCCGACCTGGTCGTGCGGCTGCGCGGGAGCGTCGACCGCATGCCGGGCGTCGAACGGACGACGCTCGTCGCCGGGACGCTGCCGTTCGTGTCGAGCTCGGCCGTCCGGCTGGCGGTGGACGGCCTGCCCGACCGGCCGAGGGTGGACGACGGCGGTCCGTACATCGCGGCCGTCGAACCCGAGTACTTCGCCACGACAGGCACACGCATCGTCGAAGGCCGCGCCTTCACTGCCGACGATCGCCGCGGCGCGCCGCCGGTCGTCGTCGTCAATCAGTCGATGGCGCGGCTGTACTGGCCTGGCGAGGACGCGCTTGGCAAGTGTCTTCGCATCGGCGGCGACGATCCGCCGTGTTCGACGGTCGTCGGCGTGGCGACCAACACCCGCCGCCAGGAGCTGGTCGAGGGCGACTCGCTGCTCTACTACGTGCCGAGGGATCAGGCGGAGGGCGCGCTGGGTGAAGGCGGCCGGCTGCTGATTCGCACGGCCGACGCCGCCCCGGAGACGATCGCGCGGGTCGCCGAGATGGTCCGTCGCACCGCGTTCGCATTCGACCCGGGGCTGCGCTACGTCACGGCGCGCAACCTCGACGACCTCGTCTCGCCGCAGCTTCGCGCGTGGCGGCTGGGCGCGGGGCTGTTCAGCGCGTTCGGCGTGCTCGCGCTCGTCGTGGCCACCATCGGGTTGTACTCGGTCGTCGCTTTCAACGTGGAAGGCCGGCGCCGTGAGATGGGCGTGCGCGCGGCCCTCGGCGCAACCGGCGCGTCGCTCCTCGGTCTCGTCGTGCGCGACGGCCTGAAGGCGTCGGCCGCGGGTCTCGCGACCGGTCTGGCGCTGGCCTGGCTGCTGGCGCCCTTCGTCGCCGGGCTGCTCTACGGCGTGCCCGCGCGAGACGGCCGGGTGTTCGTGGTCGTGGCGGCCGTGCTGGCGGCCGCGGCGATGCTGGCGAGCGCGATCCCCGGGCTGCGCGCCGGACGCGTCGATCCCAGCGTCGCGCTCCGCGAATCGTGACGTCCGTGATCGATCCGCGGGTCGCGGTCGTACTGCCGGCGCCAGTCTCATCCCGGTCGGCGCTTGGGCTGACGTAGGGGCGGGCTTCAGCCCGCTCGCGGGCCGGCTGAAGCCGGCCCCTCCGTACGTCACCGCCAGTGCCGACCGGTGTAATCGGGCTTATCCTTTGTCGACGACGAGCGGCTGTCCTCGAAACTCGACGGTGGTGCGCTGTTCGGATCCGGCGAGCCGGATGCGCAGACTGCGCGGCGTCTCCAGCCTCGATCCCGGCGTCAGCTCGATCGACAGCCGCCCCGCCCCGTCATCCCACCGCATCGTCAGCCCCAGCCACGCGCCGTTCCGGTAGTCGAACGACAAGCCGTCGTCGTCGAAGTAGTCGAACGCGCCGTCGGCGCCCGGATACACGGTGACGTCGAGCGGCGTCGTCTCGCCGATCTCGCCCGTGTGCTGCACGACGGGGCCGGTCGGGACGATCGCGCCGGCGCGCACGTACAGCGGCATCGTCTCGAGATCGACGTCACGCGCGACCTCCGCGCCCCCGTCCACGGCCTCCTCCGTCCAGAAATCCCACCACCGTCCGCGCGGCAGGTAGACGCGACGCGTCGTGGCGCCCGGCTCGACGACCGGTGCCACGAGCAGGTCACGGCCCCAGAGGAACTCGTCCCCGCGCGCGACCGCGCGCGCGTCGTCCGGATGGTGCAGCCAGAGCCCGCGCATGACCGGCAGCCCGGTCTCGGTGGCTTCGCGCACGACCGAATAGGTGTAGGGCAGCAGCCGGTAGCGCAGTTCGAGGTACTTCCGGCAGATGGGCTCGACGTCTGCGTTCTGCAGATGCGCCGGGTCCATCGTGAAGTTGCGCGTCTCCTCCGGCCCGCCGTCGCCGCCATCCCAGCCCCACGGCAGCCGCAGGTGCCAGTTGCGGCCGTGCGATCGGAACGACGGGCAGAAGGCGCCGAACTGGAACCAGCGGACGTGCAGCTCGCCCGTGTACTCCTCGGTCGGGATGAAGCCGCCGATGTCCGTGCCCCAGTAGGGGAGTCCCGACAGGCCGGTGTTGATCGCGACCGCGACGTGCGTGGCGAGCGTCTCCCAGCGCGACCGCACGTCGCCCGACCAGATGAAGCCGCCGTATCGCTGCACGCCGGGCGAGGCGTTCCGGTGCAGCGCGAACGGCCGTTCGCTCGGACGGATGAGCTGCGTGCCTTCCCAGTACATGCGATGGCGGTTGAACCGGGAGGGGCCGTCGAAGCCGTCGCCCTGGTCGGGCCACCAGCCGTCCACGCCGTCGTCCATCACCGACTGGTGGACGGGCCAGTAACAGGACACCTGGCGGCGCGGCGGCCAGCCGTCCTCGGTGCGGCCGCTCGGCAGCGGGTCGGCCGTGCACGGATCGTCCACTGTGCCCTCGAGCTGCCGGCCCTCGATGACGACGTGGACGACGACGCGGAAGTCGAGGTCGTGGAGCGCGGCGAGCTGCGCGCGCGGGTCGGGGAAGTTCGTCGGGTGCCAGGTGAACTCGCCATTGCGCGTGTTCCAGCCGGACGGCGCGAAATCGGTGCCCAGGTAGATGAGCGCGTCGCAGGGCAGCCCCTTCTCGCGGAACGTTCGAGCCACGCCCAGGATCTCGTCCGGGCCGCCGAGCGTGCGGTGCGACTGCATGTAGCCCAGCGTCCATCGCGCCGGCAGTTGCGGCACGCCCGTGATGCGCGCGTACTCGCGCATGATCACGACCGGGTCGTCCGACGAGACGACGAACACGTCGAGCGGAAGCAACGCGTCTTGTCGCGGAGTGAAGCGCCCTTCGGCGCCGGTGAAGTCGAACGCGCCGTACGGCTGGTGGATGAAGAGGCCCCAGCCGTCGGTGCCGACGAGCCACTGGACCGGCGCTCTCGTGCCATGCGTGGCGAGCTCGTAGCCGCCCTGGCCGTTCCGCATGCGATCGGTCGAGCCCTTCCGATCGAACTGCGGGCCGCCTTCGCCGAGACCGAGCAGCGGGCCAGTTGGCAGGAGAAACGACATCTCCGCGGTCGCTGGGTCGAACGTGAGCTGCTGCACGGCCGTGCCGTCCGCACGGTCGATGTGCAGCGCCGGAGGGTTGGCCGAGTACCGGACGACGAGGTCGCCGCTGGTGACGCGTGAGAGCGCAGCCACTTCCCGCGCGGTGGCCGTCGCCGGCCCGAACGCCTGCGCCAGGGCACCGGTGTCGGCAAGCGCCTCGCCACCGGTGACCTGTCGGACCATCAGCCGCGTCGTGACCGGACTGATCGGCGTCACCGCGATCTCGACCGGCTGACCGGCAATCGTGATCGCTGCGCCCTGTCCCCGAATGATGCCGCCGCCGAGGGCGAGGCCGGCGCCGGCGGCGCCGAGGCGCTTGAGGGCGTCGCGGCGGGTGACCTGTTGTGCCATGGGTTCCCCCGGGGAGAGACCTTATCCCACGGCGCGGTGTCTAACCAGCCATGCCCGCCACCCAGGCGTCCGAGTCGTCGTTCGTCGACGTCCGTCCGCTCGACGTGCTGCCGCTCGTCATCGTCGCGCCCGCGGCGGCGGTTGCGGTCTTCTGGCTCGGCTCGGCTCGGCCCGGCCATGGTCGCCGTGGACCATCGCGTGGATGAGCGCCGTGTCGGCGGGCGTACTGGGCGTGCCCGTCATCGCGTCGTCCGGCGGCTCGCCGGCCCTCGGACGACCTGACGGGGCATCGGCCTCCGCCGGCCGGCCGACTTCAGTTCGCGCGCTCGATGGACGCGACGATCGTCACGAACCGTTCGATCGGCTCGAGATCGTTCAGGGCGTCAATCACGCGCGCCGCGAGCGCAGTCCTCGCAGGTGACCGACATGACGCCGCAGATCCGCGAGGCGCTCGACCAGAAAGGTCATCGCGCCAGAGCATCCAGCGTGAGCCGTCTCATGCGCCGGATGAACGGGTCGAGATCGGCGGCGCGGAGTTGCACGTCGCGCCGGAACGCGTGGTCTGCCTCGGCATTCGCGACGTAGACCCGCACGCCGTCCTGAACGATCCGGCGGCCGAGGAGCGGCGACGCGTCGTTGAGCACGACGACGTCGAGGTCCCGTCCGACGACCGCCGGTGAGAGATCGCGGCGCAGGTCCAGCTGGGCGTCGAAGCGGGCGCGCGGCGACGGGTGCACGCGGCGGTCGAACAGCACGCCGACGTCGATGTCGCTCTCGCGATGGCTGCGGCCGGCCGTCGTGCTGCCGAAGACATAGGCCGACACCACGCCTCGCGGCGCGAAGCGGTCCAGGGCCTCACGGAGTGGCGCCAGGGCGGCTTCCGATCCCGAGCTCGGCATACGCGACGACCATAGCACGGCAAGGCGACCTGGGAGCGGACCTGGCGCGTGGCCCGCCGACCGTGGCCGGCGTCCTGCGCGGACGAGCGCAACCGGTTCAGGACGTGCAGATCTCAGGGAGGGCGACCGGCGAGACGAGGAGGACGCGCGGCCCGGCGGGCGGCCGGACCGCGCATCGACGTGGCGAACCGAGACGCTAGATCATCCCGTTCAGCCCGCGCAGCGCGCGCACGCGCACCTTGCGGCTCGCCGGCTTGGCCTTGAAGGTCATCTCCTCGCCGGTGAACGGGTTGCGGCCCTTGCGCGCCGCTGTCGCCGGCTTGTGCACGGCCTTCAGCTTCATCAGCCCGTTGAAGTTGAACTCGCCCGGCCCCTTCCTGCCGAGGTCGGCCGCCATCATCTTGGTGAGCGTGTCGAATACCTCGCGCACCTTCGCGGGCTTGAGGTCCGTGGCCTCGGCGACGGTCTTGACGACGTCACCGCGCGTGCGGCGTGACGAGGCGGGGGAGATCCTGACTGCCTTCTTCTTCGCGGTCTTTGCCATGTGAGGTTCCGTGATCCAGTGCCGATCGCGCCGGCGACATGCCAGCGCGCGCGACCAAGTGTATCGCCGCACGGCCCGGCGTGCACGGAATTCGCAGCGGTTTCTTCGGCAAAGCGTGGCGCTCCGGCCGCCAGGCGATGCTACGATCGACCCGTCCCGGAGGTACCGCGCATGCCCGTCGTCGACCGTATCCACGAACAGATTGCCACCCGCCGCCTGCTCGATCGCCCGTTCTACACGTCGTGGTCGAAGGGCGAGCTCTCCCGCGAGGCGTTGTGGACTTGCGCCGAGCTCTGGCTGCGCTTCTGCGACGCGCTCGGGCTCGACCGCAACGTCGTGACCTCGGAGGGTACCAGGAGGGGCGGGCTTCAGCCCGCCCCGCACGGGCCGGCCGAAGTCGGCCCGTCCTGCGGAGAGGGACTGAGATGATTCGTCGGTCGCTGCTCCCCGCGCTTCTTGCCGCCCTGGCGGCGTCGTCCCTCTTCGTCTCGGCAGAGCCGCAGCAGGCGACCGCGGTCTACTTTCCGCCCGCGGGCGAGTGGCAGGCGCGGCCGGCGACGACGCTGGGCTTCGGCCAGGCTGAGCTCGACGCGGTCATTGCCTACGCCATCGAGAACCAGAACCAGAACACGCGCGACCTCGCCGAGGACATCCCGCGGACGTTCCGGCGCGAGGCGCCGTACAACGCGCTGATCGGGCCAACGCAGGAGCGCGCCGAGGCCAACGGCGTCATCATCCGCAACGGCTTCGTGGCCGCGGCCTGGGGCGACACGGACCGTGCCGACATGACGTTCAGCGTCACCAAGTCGTTCCTGTCGACGACCGTCGGCGTCGCCGTCGATCGCGGGCTCATCGAGAGCGTCCACGACCGCGTCGCGACCTACATGCCGGACGACATCGACCTGTTCGCGTCGGAGCACAACGCGACGATCACCTGGGACCACCTGCTGCGGCAGACCAGCGACTGGTCGGGTACGCTGTGGGGCAAGCCCGACTGGGCCGATCGGCCGGTCGGCGAAACCGAGGACGAGTGGCGCAACCGGGAGATGCACGAGCCCGGCACGTTCTACAAGTACAACGACACCCGCGTGAACGTGCTGGCGCTCGCGGCGCTGCACGTGTTCGGCGAGCCGCTGCCCGACGTGCTGAGGACGGCCATCATGGACCCGATCGGCGCGTCGGACACCTGGCACTGGGAAGGCTACGAGAGCTCGTGGGTCCAGATCGGCGGGCGGAAGATGCAGTCGGTCACCGGCGGCGGGCACTGGGGCGGCGGGATGTTCATCAGCGCCTGGGACATGGCGCGCTTCGGCTACCTGTTCCTGCGCGACGGCGCGTGGGACGGCCGGCAGCTCATCTCGCGTCGCTGGATGGACCTGGCCCGCACGCCCGGCCGCGCCAACCCGTCCTACGGCTACATGAACTGGTTCCTCAACGTGCCCACCCAGGGCGGCCGCGGCGGCATGCGGCAGATGTACGCGGCCGCGCCGGCCTCGGCGGTGGCCTTCCGCGGCAACGGCGAGAACATCATCTACATCGACTGGGAGCACGATCTGGTGGCGGTCTTGCGCTGGCAATCACGGAGTGCGGCGGTCATCGAGCGACTGATCGCGTCGCTCGACTAGTTCTCACGTTTGTCCTCTCACTTCTGGCTTCCCGCTTAACCGGTTTTCGATTCGCCGGAGCGGCGAAGAGGGAGGACGGCGGCGAGCTCGAAACCGCAGAGCCGTTTTCGCATCACTACACCGAAGCGACAACGGCTCTAGCCGCCGCGCGTATGCATTTCCAGGTGCGCGTCCCGCCGCAGCACGCTCACGGGAATGTAGGCGCCGCGGTCGTGGACGCTGCGACGCTCCTCGGCGCCGCGGTCGGCGCGGCCTGTCCACACCGCCCGGATCAGGTTCAGCATCGTCTCGTGTGACGCGCCGGCCCGGAGCGGCCGGCGCAGGTCCGTGCCGTGCTGCGCGTAGAGGCAGAGCAGGAGCACGCCGTCGGCCGTGAGGCGCGCGCGGTCGCACGTCCGGCAGAACGGCTCGGTCGTCGAGGAGATGATGCCGAAGACGAGGCCGTCGGGCAGCCGGAAGCGGTCGGCCGGAGCCGACGAGTCCTCGTCGAGCGGCGTGACGTGCCCGTAGTGCGCGCCGAGCCGCGCGAGCATCTCGCGGCGCGAGACGACCATGTCGGACCGCCAGGCGGTGGCG
>Ga0299907_10003343_pt1 | contig 10240 bp, 11 predicted proteins | sample RVTome_16_FD_198680 | JGI IMG/M metagenome (GOLD analysis project Ga0299907, IMG submission 198680) | Soil microbial communities from uranium-contaminated site in the Upper Colorado River Basin, Wyoming, United States - RVT152D67 (version 2) ... | reverse complement strand
GTACGTTGGCGGCGCCACCGCCCACCGGCGCCGACCTCGCCCGGCGACGCCGGTTTCACTGACCCGAAAACGACTGGCCTGCTCACGGCTTGGCCGCCACTGCCACCGGTTGGCCGTCCCGTCGGGTGGACTCGTAGGCGGCGGCTAGGCAGGCGACGACCCGGGCGCCGAGCTCGGCGGGAGCGGGGTTGTCGCGACCGCCGGTCATAAGGTCGATGAGGCAGGCACTGGGGGCGTGGGTCGGGTACAGCTCCTCGGGACCGATGGGGCCGAAGTCAAACCGCCGACCGTCGCCGGCATGGCCCCGCACCACGCCGGTGGTCAGGTCCTGGAGCAGCACACCGTCGTCGCCGTAGTACCGGAACTCCCGCTGGAGCGGATGCCGGCCGCCGACCGTCCCGATGGAGGCGAGGCTGCCAAGCCCTCCGTTGGTGAACTCCAGCGTCACGACGTCGATGACGTCGACGGGAAAATCCAAGCGGCGCATGTGGGCGCTCACCCGTTCGACCTCGAGGCCCGTGACATGAAGCAGGTTGGCCAGGGCGTGGGTGGCCTCCGTCTGGCCCTGGCCTCCGCCCGATAGCGCCGGATCGGAGTACGTACCCGGCTCCGGTTCGGTGAGGGTTGCCACGCCATTGCTCGACGGGCGGCGGTAGAGATGGGCCCTGGGGGACGAGAACAGCCCGCTGGTCAGGTGGAGGCGACCGAGGGCGCCGGTCGCGACCACGGCCCGGGCCTGGTGGACCGGTGGGCTGAAGTGGAACGGGTAGCCGACTACGAGGTGCAGCCCCGCCGTGCGCGCTCGGGTGACCAGGTCCCACGCCTGGGCCGGATCGAGCGTCATGGGCTTCTCCACCAGGACGTGCATTCCGGCGTCGAGGGACCGCCGGGCGACGCCGTAGTGGGAGGCGTTCGGTACGGCGACGACGACACCGTCGACCAGACCGGAAGCGCACAGACCCTCGCTCCCGTCGAAGACCCGTTCGACCCCGAAGCGATCGCGGGCCTGGGCCAGCCTGGTGGGGTTGGCGTCGGCCAGGGCGACGAGACGGGCCCTGGGATTGGCGAGCAGGGCGGGGATGTGGTGCTGAACGGCCCAGCGCCCCGTTCCGATCACACCGATGCGCACCGGCGGCTTCATCAGGAGCGCATCATCTGAGAGTAGAAGGCGAAGAAGTTGCGCTGGACGCCTTCCTCGTACCGAGGCGTGACGGCGATGCCGGGCCCGGGCCAGTCGTCGGCCCGCCGGGCCCGTCCGGTACCCGGCATTCCCATCTGGTAGTTGAGCTCCAGGCCGAGCACCCCGGCGGCGACCGATCGGCCGGTGTGGCTCGTGGCGATCCACGGCTCGGCGTCGTCCATGTCGAAGCAGCCGCCCACGGAAACCGTTCCCAGAGCCGCTCGGTAACTCCGGCGCTTCTCGTCCTCCGTCATATTGCGGTAGGCACAGAACCAGCTCCAGACCTCCATCCGGGCCGGTCCGAGCGGCTGCCAGGTGCGGAAGGCGAGCACGCCGGTGGCGGGGTGGCTCCCGGCGTCTTCGGTGGCCGGCTGAGCCAGGACGGAGAAGTTGGGGAACACGTTCCCGACGAAGACCCGGCTGCGGCGGGCAATGGCGAGCTGGGTGGGCGTCACCCGCTCGGGCCCGAAGGTGGCGGTGACGGCGCCGGGCAGGCCATAGAACTCCGGACCGGCGCCGGCACCGTCCACCGCCATCGACAGCGACAGCGAGTGCCCGGGCGCGGCTTGAATGTGGTAGCCGGTCATGTCGTCCTGGAACGACACCGGGAAGGCCCCGACATCCCACACCGAACGGTGCAGAGTGCCGAGGTGGTAGTCGTCGCCACAGAAGTTCTCCGCCGCCGACTTCCAGTTGGCGTCGATCACGAAGCGCTGCGGGGGGGCGAGCACCTCAACGCCGTGCTCGTTCAGGCCGAAGACGAGATCGAGGTACCACGACATGTCGCCCAGGTAGGCATCCAAGCTGGGAGCGGCGGCGTCGAGGGTGGCGAAGACCAGGCCGTGCCGGGTCGCGATCTGAGCGGCCGGCAGCAGCCCGTTGTCCTCCCGGCACATTCCTTCCAGCGCCGTGGTCCACTCCGGCGCGCCGAGGAGCCGGCCTCGGGTGTCGTAGATCCAGCCGTGGTACGGGCACCGAAAGTGCTTCGTCCGCCCGGCGTCGGCGCGGCAGACCTGCACCCCGCGGTGGCGGCAGGCATCGAAGAGGACGCTGATCCCGCCCGAATCGTTCCGGACGACGATGAAGCCGTCCTCGCCGATCTTTCGGCGGACGAAACTCCCCGGCACCGGGATTTCGGATTCGTGGGCGACGAAGACCCAGCAGCGGGCGAAGACGGCCCGGAGCTCGCGCCGGTAGAGGTCCTCGTCGCCGAAGACGGCGGCGGGGACGCGCCCGGCAGGCAGCAGGCGCTCCAGCTCGTCGAGCACCGCCTGGGCTCCGCTCCGGCCGCTCACAGGAGGTAGGCCAGGTTGGGGACTCCGAGGACGGACAGGTCGAGCAGCACGATCCGTCGGTGGAGCCTCAGCGAGCCGTGCTCCCGGCGGAGCCCGTCGTGCCGCTCGCCCGAAAGCAGGTGCGGTTGCGTCTGGTCACCCCGGGTGCGGTACACCAACAGGTTGCTTCGGACCGCCAGGTCGCCGCCGCGGTCCCAGGCCCGGATGTTGGCCACGAAGCGACGGGTGCGAGGAGGTGGATCCTCGGTCCACGCCCAGGCACTTCCGTTGCGGGTGATCCGGGACGACAGCGAGCCGTAGCGCTCGTCGAGGTGGAAGCCGCCTTCCACGAAACCGGGGCCGTCGGCTCGTCTCCGCGTCTGGCGGAGCAGAACCTGATAGACGACATCCCGACTCACCAAGGTCTGGAGCCACTCGCGCTCGTGGCCGTCGTCCAGCAGCTCGGCCTCGAGATGCATCCACTCGACAACTTCGTTGTGGAGCGGGCTGCCGGGGCGGAGATGGGCGTCCGATCGGAAGGGCGACGTGACCGCTTCCACTACTCAGGCTCTCCTCGGGCGAAGCGGTAGGAGGCGAGGAAGATCTGCCAGAGGACCTCGAGCTCGTCCTGGTCCCGGGGCCCGAAGGCCATCATGGTCTTGGCCAGGGGGTGAGGCTCGCCCCAACCCTTGTCCCGGACCTCGTCGTACGTCGCCGGCGAAAGGGCCAGGTGCAGGCTGCCGTCGTGCGCCGGGTGGAGGTGGGCGAACTCGCCTTCGACCATGAACGCTTCGTCCGGACCTCTGGCGGACTGGTCCCGGATGGAGAAGCCCCGAGCGCCGGGAACCGAGATCTTGCTCTGGTGGATCTCGACGAGCTCCAGCGCGCAGGCTCGACGGAACAGTTCCTCCTGGAGTTGGAGGGGAGCGTTCTGCGAGGTCTGGCGGTGAACGAACCCGTCGCCGTGGCCGTGTCCGTCTTGCGCCAGCGGCGTGGTGCTCGGCCGGGCGCCGGGACGGAGTGGGAGCAGGAGGTGCCTCATGCGCCGCGTCGGGCCAGGACGTCGGCGGGCTGCCCCACGCCGGCCGAGGCGAGGCCGAGCTGGGGGTGGGTGGTCACGTACAGGCCCCGGACGGGGTGGCTCCAGTCGATGGTGTGCGCGCCCACGGTCGCCTTCCAGTAGCCCGCCGTCGCCCGGATCTGCTCCCGGTCGTCGTCGGTCAACCCAGGCTGCTTGAGCCGGTCCTGGAGCGTCTTGTGGACGTCGTAGTAAAGGTCGGAGATCCGCTGGACGACCCGGTCGGTAAGGTCCTGTCCCTGCACGTCACCGAGGTCCTCAATTCCCGAGACGACATTGAGGAAGGCGTCGAAGACCTGTCTCGGGTCGGCGTCTCGCACCGTCAGCCGCTGGGCTTCCCAGAAGTAGGACTCGGTCGAGAGGTGTTGTTTGTAGACGGCGGAGACGACGACCAGGAAACGCAGGTACGCCCGTCGGTAGCTCTCCTCGTAGAAGCACTGAGCCTGGGCCTCGTCGGCTTCCCCCCGTGTCAGGCTGCTGATGCAGGCCGCCGCCAGCAGGGCGCTGAACATCGCCAGGTGGACGCCGGTGGACAACAGCGGGTCGAGGAAGCAGGCGGCATCGCCGGCCAGGAAATATCCGGGTCCGGCGAACTGCTCGGCGGCGTACGAGTAGTCCTGCTCCAGGCGGAGGACGCCGGTGAGCGAGGCGCCGTCGAGGACGTGGGGGACGAGCTCGGCGGCGGCGAGGGCGAGGTGGTAAATGCCGGCCAGGTCGTGGTCGGCGCGCAGCTTCTGGAACCGGCGGCGGTGCATGACGACCCCGACGCTCAACGCCCGGCGCAGCGGGATGATCCAGACCCAGCCCTCAGGAACCGAGGAGACCAATGTCGCTCCCCGGGGCGCATCGGGGACCCGCCGGCCTCCCTTCCAGTACGCCCACAGGGCCACGTTCTTGAACGACTCGTGGAACCGCCGGCCACCGAGGTAGCGGTTGGCCAGTACGCCGGCCCGGCCCGAGGCGTCGACGAGGTAGTCGAACTCGTGCCGCCCGCGGGCGCCGGTGCTTGGCTCCTCCCACTCCGCGGCGCACGGACGGCCACCGCCGTCGAAGATAATCTCCGTGACCCGCCGTCCCTCTCGCACCCGGGCGCCGAGCCTGGCCGCGTTGCGCAGCAGGAGGTCATCGAACTCGGCCCTCTCCACCTGCCACGCGTAGGTGTAGGCGCCGGTGAGCGAACCGAACCGGTAGTCCCACGCCTTGTCGCCCCACCGGAAGTAGACGCCTTCCTTGGGCTGGAAGCCGTAGGCGTCGATGACGTCGCGCAGCCCAACCAGCTCGAGGAGGGGAAGGCAGGCCGGAACGATCGACTCACCGATGTGGTAGCGGGGGAAGCAGGCCCGTTCGAAGACCTCGACCTCACAGCCCGACTGGGCCAGCAGCGCGGCCGCCATCGATCCCGCCGGACCCCCTCCGGCGACCAGGACCGTGCTCGACGTCATCTGGGCCCCGACCACTCGTCGAAGAGATACTGGTCCTCGAAGAACGTCCAAACGTGGGCCAGCTCGCCGTCACGGACGTGCCAGGCGTCGATGACGCCGACCTTGCCGGTCACGCCGTCCCGCCCCATGCGCAACACGTACTGGGCGTAGACATGGTCGTTGTCGCCCGCCGCGCACAGGGCGTGCATAGACCGCTCGAATCGGCAGTACCCGCCCTTCTCCCATTGCCCGAGTGCCGTCCGAATCGACTCACGGCCCTCGTGCTCCCCGGCCAGGGGGCCACGCCCGGGGACCGACCAGAGCGTCTGTCCGTCGCGGAACAGGCTTACCGCCTGGTCGATGTCTCCTCCGGCCAGATGGTCGTAGAAGGCCCGGACGAGGCTCTCGTTGTCCAAGGTCATGCTCCCTTGGCCGGACGGAACCCGAGGGCAAACGCCAGCTCGTCCCGCCGGCCAAGGGCCAACTTGGCGTAGACCCGGGAGAGCTGGTTCTCTACCGTGCGCACCGACACAAAGCAGACGTTGGCGATCTCCCGGTTCGACAGCCCGCGTGCGGCAAGGACGGCGACCTCCCGCTCGCGAGGGGTGAGGACGTCGCGCTCCGCCCAGACACTCCGCTCGGACATCGTTTCGCACCTCCCAGATGCCGTATATGTACGGCGACGACGCTATGCAGCGCCCGGAAGGTACGACACGACGCCAGCCCTGCTTCTGGTTGAGGGCTAGCCATATTGTGCGCTCGGGGTTATCCCCAAGGCGTCAGGTCGGGCTCACCTCAGCTTGCCATGTGAGAACGCAGGTTCGGTAGAGGTCGGTGAACTGCCCACCAGGGAAGATCCCGCCGTAGCGTTGCCGAAACTCCGAAGGACTGAGAAACCGGTCCGTCGTGACATGGTCGAGCCATGCAGGGTGCGTCTGCAACCGCAACACCTCGATGGCCTCACGTAGCGGGCGCCTCCGCCCCAACACGTCCCCGACGAAGCGCCGGAGAGCTTCTCGTCTGAACCACCATCGAGGAACGGCTGGAGTCGAGGAGACGTTGTCGAGAAGCACAACGCGACCACCGGGAGCCAGAAGGCCCCGGATCCGCTGCAAGGCGTCGTCCAGGTCAGGCACATGGTGAAGGGTGGAGGCCGAGAAGACGAGGTCGAAGCGGCCATCCCTCTCCGGGCTCACGTCGCGCAGGTCTCGCAGCTCATATCTGATATTCGGCCGAGCCCGCCGGACGCAGGCGATCTCCAGCATGGGAGACGAGATGTCGACGGCGAGCACCTCCTCGAAACGGGTGGCGAGGATCGATGCGTGGAGACCGGTTCCGCAGCCGAGATCGGCGGCGCGACGCCCTGTTTCCGGCAACACACTCTCGATGTAGGAACGGACGAATCCGGCGCTCAGGGACACCAGGCGATCGTAGGTTTCGGCGAAGGCATCGAAGGACTGGGCTGGTTGTCGTGTCACAGCTTTTGACCGATCGTGACCAGTTACCCGCATGGCAGCTCGGCTCGGATCCGGGTCCCGCTTCCGCCCAGGCTGTCGATCTGTAGTCGGCCTTCCAAGGCGGATACCCGATCCGCCAACCCTGTCAAGCCGGTGCCGCGCCTCACGTCAACTCCCCCGACCCCGTCGTCGACGACTTGAACGATCAGGCGCCCGTCGACCTGGTCGATGTCCACGAGGGCCGTCGTTGCTCGAGCATGTTTTGCGACGTTGGTCAGCGCCTCACACACGACGAAATAGGCCGTGGCCTCAAGCAAAGCAGGGTACCTACTCGCGGGAACGGTTACGTCAACGGGGACAGGGCACTGTTCCGCGAGAGACTCCACCGCTGCACGGATGCCACCCTGGACGAGAACCGGGGGGTGAATCCCCCGCGCCAGTTCCCTCAATTCGGAGTGCGCGGCATTCAGCTCCCGGGAAGCCCGGAGGAGGGTCGCCTGCAGCGCAGCGTTCGAATCCGCCCCCAGCTGCGCCTGAGCCAGCCCGATCGTGCATGACAACGAGGTCAACCGCTGCTGGGCGCCGTCGTGAAGATCGCGCTCGATGCGACGCCTCTCGACTTCCGCCGCTTGGACGATCCGCGCTCGGGAGGCGCGTACCTCCTGGAGCTGCCGACGGATCTCTGCGTGCAGGCGCTCGTTGTCATCGCTCAGACCTCTCGTCGTCGCAACGGCTGCCCCGAGGAGCAGGGAGGTCGTTGCGACGCTGGCGATGAACGCCTCCAGCACGATCAGACTCGTTGTGTACGACAGGTGCGCGAACGGGCCGTGGGCGTTCAACGTCGCCCAGACGGCAATCCCGGCCACCACGACGTTCACCGCGCTGACTCCCACCTGCCCGATACGCAGGGCAGCCCATACGACAAGGGGAAACGTCAGAAAGATGAGCGGCAGGTCGCTTCGGAACACGAGCGGACTGACGACGGCGGTCGCCAGCAGCACGATGAGCAGCTCAGCCCGGCGAACTCCGTGCCAACTGATCCCCGGACGACTTGCTGCCCGCCATGTGATCAACAGCGGCGTAATGAGGATGACCCCCATCGCATCGCTGACCCACCACGTCAACCCGAATTCGAGCCATTCGCCGGAGGGGACGATGCCGGCCACCACGACAACCGTGGTGCCAATGACTGCATTGATGACACAGGCGCCTCCACCCACGAAGACGAGTTGCAAGACATCGCGGACTCGGTTCATTCCGTTGTCAAAGCAGAAGGCCTTCAGGAGGGAGGCAGCCGCCAAGGGGGCCAAGGTCTGCCCCACATGCACACCAACGGAAGTCAAGCCAGTTACGGCATCGGTGTCCCTGAAGAGCATTCCCCCGATCAGTATCCCGGGCCAGGCCCGCCTTCCGAGGAGGAGCAGACCTGCGAGCGACACACCCCCTGCGGGCCACACCGGCGAGAGGATGGATTCATTTCGGAGATGCCAACCCAGGTTGGAGCTGAGAGCGAAAGCGATCGCCAGCACTGCCACCCCAGCCGCCGAGCGGAAGAGGCTCTGGGGCGGTTTCGATCGGGCGTCCGATGCCACGACCCACCTCGCTGGCTCCTGAACGTTTCAAACCGGTGACGCTGAGGATCCTATGCGAAGGCATTTCACGTCAACGAGGAGATTTCACGTCAACGAGGAGACAGTCGCCAGTCGGTGTGAGACGAGGATTCTGACGGCTCCCGATGAGCTCCTCCCGCCAGCCTCCGACGGAGCCGGGAGAAGAGGCCTGAGCGGGCCGGTCGCAGTCCGGCGGCACGATTGTGCCGCTCCGCCTGCCTGATCAACTCCTCACTCCGCTGCTCGGCGAGATATGTCATGGCGTTTGCATGTTGCATCGCCTGGCACCGCCTTTCACCCCAGCCCGGCCGACACTAGGGATTGCCGCCGCTTCGCGCATCAGGGCCAGCACGGCGGTTCGGGCGGTTCCGCTCAGGGTCAGCCCTGAAGACAAAGGGCCGGTCGCGGCGCGAAGATCGGTGGGTGCCCGACGTCGCCGGTCGATTGATCGTCCCCACCTTCGCCGAACCCCACGCCCACCTCGACCGGGCCTTCAGCTCCGCCATCACCGGCTGGAACCGCAGCGGATCCTTAGACGAGGCGGTCGAACGCTTCCTCGGATCGGTCGACCAGATGACGGTCGAGTCGTTGACGCCAGGAGGCCACCGGGCCCTGGGTTTGCTCTACGACGCCGGTGTCGGCCATGTCCGCACGCACACCGCGGTGGGCGGACGACTGGGATTCCGGGCGTGGGAGGCGGTGGAGAAGGCCGCCACTCTGCCAGGCGTCGAGGTGCGTCAGATAGCCATGCCGATCAGCTCCAACCTCGACGCTCGGGAGATCGCCGCCTGGCTCCGGGAGGCGGCCGACCGGGGCGCGGTGGCGGTCGGAGGGGCCCCATGGCGGGCCGAGAACCCGGTCGCGGCGACCCGGGCCGCGGCGCTCCTGGCCGCCGAACTCGGCATCGGGCTCGACCTCCACGTCGACGAGACCGACGACCCGGCCGTCGACACCCTGGGCGTCCTCGCCGCCGCCGTGACCGAGGCCGGCCTGGCCGGGCGGGCGACCGCCCATCACTGCTGCAGCCTGGCCCGCCGCCCCGAGGTTGTGGCCCGCGCTGAGGCGGAGGCGCTGGCGGCCGCGGGCGTGGCGGTCGTCGTCTGTCCCGTCAGCAACCTCTGCCTCCAAGGGCGAGCCTGCGGGGCCCGCGGGCTCGCCCCGATCCGTTGGCTGCGAGACGCCGGGGTGCCCATCGGCATCGGGCTGGACAACATCCGCGATGTCGTCGTGTCGGTCGGCACGGCGGATCCTCTGCGGGCGGCATGGCTCGTGGCCGTCGCCGGCCACCTGACCGGCGAAGATGACCTGGAGTGGCTCGGCCGCACGGTCACCGACGGGAACCGACGGATCTGCAACCTTCCCGCGAACGTCGACGAGGGCGCCGTCGACGATCTCCTGGTGATCGAGGCGGCCAGCCTCGCCGAGGCGGTGGCGCTCGTCCCGCCCCGTCAGCGGCTGGTGGGCTGACCGTGCCGGCCGTCGCCCGTCGGCTCCGCTGGACCGGCCCGGAGGTACTCGAGCACGGCCAGCACTCGGCGGTGGTCATCCCCCGAGGGGGCAAGATCGAGTTTGGTGAAGATCGTGCGTACGTGGGACTCCACGGTCTTCTCGCTCATGAAGAGCCGCTGAGCCACGGCGTGGTTCGACCGGCCCTCGGCCATGAGGCCCAACACGGCGCGCTCCCGCTCGCTCAACTGGTCCAGCCCGCTCGCCGGTCGCTTCCGCCCCAGCAGGCGGCTGACCACCTGCGGGTCGACCACGCATCCACCGGAGCCGACCCGGCGCACCGCGTCAGCCAGCTCCGACACATCCGAGACCCGGTCCTTGAGGAGGTAGCCCACCCCCTCCGCCCCTCCGGCCATGAGCCGCGCGGCGTAGGACGTCTCCACGTATTGGGACAGCACGAGAATGCCGACCTCCGGATACCGGAGACGGATATCGCAGGCCGCCCGCAAGCCTTCGTCGGTGTGGGTCGGGGGCATGCGGACGTCGAGCACGGCGACGTCGGGGCGGTGTTTGTCCACAAGTTGCAGCGCACCGTCGGCGTCGCCGGCGACGGCCACGACGTCAAAGCCTGCTTCCTCGAGGAGCCGGGACAGCCCCTCGCGCAGCAGGACACTGTCTTCCGCTAAGACCAGTCGCAGGCCCGACCGGCCGGTCGGACAGTCGACGCGACCGGTGCTCACGAGCGGTGATCCTGACAGACTCCCCCAGGCGCGG
>Ga0299907_10003342_pt1 | contig 10242 bp, 8 predicted proteins | sample RVTome_16_FD_198680 | JGI IMG/M metagenome (GOLD analysis project Ga0299907, IMG submission 198680) | Soil microbial communities from uranium-contaminated site in the Upper Colorado River Basin, Wyoming, United States - RVT152D67 (version 2) ... | reverse complement strand
CACCTGGCAGCCGTAGTAGGCGATCTCGGTCTCGAACGGGTCGATGGCGATCGGCGCCGTCCAGTGGCACCGGTACGGCACCTCGTCGGGCGGCGAGTCGAACGTGATGATGCTCGGCGCGATCGACCGCGCGACGCCGGTGCGCGCGTCCCACCGCGTCACCTTGTTCCCGTAGCACGTTGCCCAGACGACGTCCGGGTTGGCCGGATCGGGAATCGTGAAGCCCGACTCGCATCCGCCGAGGCGGGTCTCCCATGGGGTGCGCCCGGCCCCGTCGTCGGCGTAGGACGGCACGTTGTCCACGACGACGGGCGACGCGCTCGGCCCGCGCATCGTGCCGTCGTCCTGGCGGTTGCTGTAAAGCCAGTACGGCGCCTGGTGGTCGACCGCCACGTGGTACATCTGGCCGACCGGCAGGCGCACGCGCGTATAGCTCCGGCCGTGGTCGGTGGTGATCGAGGCGCCGAGGTCGTCGGTCAGCACCCAGCGGTCCGGATTTTCCGGATCCATCCAGATGCCGTGACAGTCGCCGCAGCCGCCGCCCTCCGGAAAGCTGTGCCCGCCGTCCAGCGAGCGGCTGTGACTGCTGTTCGATACGAGCACCTCGTCGGCGTTCGCCGGGTTGACGTCGAGGTGGATGTAGTAGCCGGCCCGCCCAATCAGCGTGCGATCCCAGCTGACGACGCTCCACGTGGCGCCGGCGTCGTCCGATCGCCACAGCGAGCCCTCGTCGGCGGTCTGGATCAGCGCGTACATCCGGTTCGAATCGGTCGGCGCGATCTTCACGTCGATCTTGCCCGGCCGGCGCGGCATCCCCTGTTCGGCGCGCGTCCACGTCGCGCCGCCGTCGCGCGTGATGAACACGCCGCTGCCCTCGCCGCCGCTGGTCATCGCCCACGAGCGCATGACGACCTCCCACGTGCCCGCGATCAGCACGTCGGGATTCGTCGCGTCCATCGAGAGCCCGGAGCACCCCGTGTCGGGGTTCACGAACAGCACGCGCGCCCACGTCTCCCCGCCGTCGGTGCTCTTGAAGACGCCGCGCTCCTCCTGCGGCCCGGTCGTGCGTCCCAGCGCGCAGGTGTAGACGACGTCCGGGTCGGTCGGGTGCACGACGATCCGGGCCGTGCGGCCGATCTCGCCAAGGCCCATGTGCGTCCACGTCGCGCCTGCATCGGTGGACTTGTAGACGCCGTCGCCGGCGACGTCGCTCGGACGGATGACGCACGACTCGCCGGTGCCGGCCCAGACGACGTCGGGATTCGACGGCGCCACGGCCAGCGCGCCGATCGCCTGCGACGACTGCGCGTCGAACCTCGGCGCCCACGTGCCGCCGCCGTCGGTCGTCTTCCACACGCCGCCCGACGCCGCGCCGAGGTACACGACGTTCGAGTCGCCCGGCACGCCCGCGGCCGAGATGAAGCGGCCGGCCGACGCCGGGCCCAGGTAGCGGAACTCGAACGGCGGCACCGTCCCGGTCTCGGTGGGGTCGGCGCCCTGGCGGTCCTGTGGCGCCGCGGCGGCCGGCGGCGCCTGGGCCAGGGGCCCGCCGGAGCCAGCGCCGGTCCGCGGGTCGGTCGGACGGGCGGCCAGCAGCCCAGCCGCGCAGCAGACGGTCGTCAGCGCGACGGCCAGCGATCGGCGCCGGAGAGCAGACTCGAGCATGGCGGCCCCCTTGTTCGCCGAGTCTACACGCCTCCCGGCGCGACGGCGCTACTCTCCGCCCGGCCAGATGAGACACAATTCAGGGACGAGGTGCCGATGACCGATCGGTCGGAGCAGCACGACACGGGCGACCGCATCCTGATTGCGGAAGACGATGCGGCGCAGCGCGTGGGCCTGCAGCAGCTGGTCCGCAGCTGGGGCTTCACGGTGGACGCCGCGCCCGACGGCCGTGCCGCACTCGCCGCCATCGCGTCCGAGCGCCCGACCATCGTGCTGTCCGACCTCGTCATGCCCAACCTGGGCGGGCTCGACCTGCTCCGCGCGATCAAGGAGGAGCAGGACGACGGCGACATCACGGTGGTGATGATGACCGGCCAGGGCACGGTGGAGAGCGCGGTGGAGGCCATCAAACAGGGGGCGTACGACTACCTCTCGAAGCCCATCGACCCGCAGCGGCTGAAGATTCTCCTCGACCAGATCGTCGAGCGCCATGTCAACCGGCGCGAGATGCGGGCGCTGCGGCGCCAGCTCCAGCAGCAGGGCCGCTTCGGCCGCATGATCGGGTCGAGCCGGGTGATGCGCGAGATCTACCAGGTGATCGAGCAGGCGGCGCCCACCAACACGTCGGTGCTCGTCACCGGCGAGTCGGGCACGGGCAAGGAGCTGGTGGCGCAGACGGTCCACCAGCTCAGCCCGCGCGCGCAGCAGCCGTTCGTGCCGCTCAATTGCGCCGCGATTCCCGACACCCTGCTCGAGTCGGAGCTGTTCGGGCACGAGAAGGGCGCGTTCACGGGCGCGGCCGCGCGGCGCCAGGGCTGCTTCGAGCTGGCGCACCGCGGCACGCTGTTCCTCGACGAGATCGCCGAGATGACGTCGGCCACGCAGGCCAAGCTGCTCCGCGTGCTCCAGGAGCGCAGCTTCCGCACGCTCGGCGGCACGCGGGAGCAGAAGGTGGACGTCCGCGTCATCGCGGCGACCAACGTGGACCCGCTCGACGCGGTGCGCGACGGCAAGCTGCGCGAGGACCTCTACTACCGGCTCAACGTCTTCGGCATCCGGCTGCCGCCGCTGCGCGAGCGCAAGGCGGACCTGCCGCTGCTCGTCGACGCGTTCGTCGCCGAGTGCAACGACCGCAACCGCCGGTCGATCCGCGGCGTGGCCGACCGGGTAATGGACGCCTTCCACCGGCACGACTGGCCGGGCAACGTGCGCGAGCTGCGCAACGTCATCGAGCGGGCGACCATCGTCGCCAAGGGGCCGCTGATCGAGCTGGAGGACCTGCCGCCGCTCGGCGGCGTGGCCGTGGCGGCGCCGGGCGGCTCGTCGCGGCCCGCGGGCGCGGCGCCGGCCGGCGCCGCGCTCGCCGCCGGCATGACCGTGGGCGACGCCGAACGGCGGCTCATCGAGATCACCCTCGCGCACACCGAGGGCAACAAGACCCGGGCCGCCGAGATGCTCGGCATCAGCCTGAAGACGCTGCACAACAAGCTGAATCGCATGAAGGGCCGTTAGCGCCGTGCGGCTGAGCATCAAGACGAAACAGGTGGCCGGGGTCACGCTGGTCGTCGGCCTGGTGGCCGTGGCGCTCACCGTCTGGTTCCTCGCCGCCATCGTCCGCCTCCGGCTGGAGGAGACCCGCGACCGCGCCCAGACGCTGGGCAACGTCGTCCTGCAGGGCGCCTTCTCGGCCGTCGCCGCGGGCACCGATCCGTACGCGCTCCAGGAGCACCCGACGGTCCGCTCGGCTCTCGACGCCAGCCTCCTCGACGAGCGCGTGCTCTACGCGGCCATCGTGGACGTGAACCGCGTGGTCATCGCGCACTACGACCCGGACATGGTGAACACGGAGCTGCCGGCGCCCGTCGGCGACGACCTCGCATCGCTCATCGACGCGGGACCGATCGCGCAGCTCGACGCGATCTACCGCGGGGGGCTGCGGACCTACGAGGTGCGCATTCCGCTGCTGCTCGGCGCCCTCGGCGACGCGAGCGACCTACGGGAGTTCGGCCACGTCGTCATCGGATTCTCCACGGGCCTGATGCGCGAAGAGCTCAACGAGGCGATGCGCGCGCCGATCTACACCGCGCTGGCGGCGATCCTCCTGGCCATGCTGATCGCCCTGCCGCTGGCGCAGTTGATGCTGCGGCCGATTCACGTGATCCGCAGCAGCCTCGCCCGCCTCGGCCGTGGCGAGCTCGACGTGGACGTCGAGCTGCCCGACGACCGGGAGCTGGGCGACATCGGCGACTCGCTCAAGGCCGTGTCCGCCCGGCTGGCCGCCGACCGCTCGCAGCTGGCCGGCCAGCGCGCCACGCTCGAGTCGGTCGTCGAGCACCTCGAGGACGCGGTCGCCATCGTCGCGCCGGACGACACGCTGTTGTTTGCAAACGCCGCGATGAGCCAGACGCTCGGCGCCGCGTCCGGCCACCTGCCGGATCTCCTGCCCGACGGGCATCCGTACCGCGAGGCCATCCGGCGCGCCAGGACGCCCGGCGCCGCGTCCGAGCCGCACACCGTCTCGGTGCCCGATGCCGGCGAGCGCCTGGTGATCGCCGAGCCGATCGCGGGGGGCGGCGACGACGGGCCGCTGGGCGTGCTGCTCGTCGCGCGCAACCTCGACTACCTCTCGCAGGTGGAATCCACGCTCAGCTACTCGCGCAAGCTCGCCGCGCTCGGACGACTCTCGGCCGGCATCGCGCACGAGGTCAAGAACCCGCTCAACGCGACGATGATCCACCTCGAGCTGCTGCGCGGCCAGCTCAAGGACCAGCCCGACGCCCAGGCCCATCTCACGGTGATCACCGCGCAGATGCGCCGGCTCGACGAGGTCGTCCAGGGCTTCCTCAAGTTCACGCGCCCCGAGGAGCTGCGCCTGCGGCCGGTCACGCTGCTCACCGTGCTCGACCGCGTGCTGCCGATCATCGAGGCCGAGGCCGAGTCGCACGGCATCACGGTGGACGTGAACTGCCCCGCCGACCTGCCGGACGTCAGCGCCGATGACGGCCTGCTCGAGCAGGCGTTCCTGAACCTCGGCCTGAACGCGTGCCAGGCGATGCCGGGCGGCGGGCGGCTGCGCATCGCCGCCGCCGCCGCTCCGCAGCGGCGCGTGGCCATCGCGTTCGAGGACTCCGGCGTCGGCATCCCGCCCGAGAGCCTGGAGCGCATCTTCGACCTCTACTACACGACGAAGCACGAAGGCAGCGGCATCGGGCTGTCGCTCGTCTACCGGACGATCCAGCTCCACGACGGCGAGATCGAGGTGCAATCGGTGCCCGGCCGCGGGACGACGTTCAGGATTCTGCTGTGGCAGGCCACGGAAAAGCCGGCTGCGCCGCCGGTCCCTGCGTCATAATCAACAGACGATGCGAGTGTTCGCGCGGCTGGCGCTGCTGGGGGCGATCGCGGCCACGGCGGGGGCCTGCAGCAAGGTGCAGGCGCGGACGCCGGGCCCCGGGCCGGCGCTCGATCCGCCGCCCGCGCCGGCGCCGCTCATCGTCCCGAGCCGGCTGCCCGACCCGACACCGGTCGAGCAGCCGCCGGCCACCCAGGTCGAGCTCGCCGACCCGCCGGGCCGGACCGACCCGCCCGCGCGGCCGCCACGCACCGCGCCGCCTCCCCCCCCGCCGCCGGCCGACCCGCAGGTGCTCCGCACCGGCGGCAATCCGGCCGACATGGAACGGCTGACGCGCATCCAGCTCCAGGTCGCGCAACGTAACATCGGCGCCGTCAAGCGCGGCGAGCTCAGCGCGGATGGCAAGAATCAGTACGACGAAGTGCTGCGGTTCATCCGGTCGGCCGAGGAAGCGCTGAAGGTGAAGAACTACATCCTGGCGCGGCAACTCGCCGACAAGGCCGCGCTGCTGGCCAGCCTGCTGGTCAAAGGCGGCTTCGCCACCGCGCCTTGATCTCGTTCCACTGCTGCTGCAGCATCGGCAGCGCCGATCGCGCGTCGGCCGGCGCCCGATGCAGCGCGCGCTCGGGCAGCAGCACCTGCATCACGAGCCGATCGACGTCCTGGCGCAGCGCGACGCCGGCCGGACCGAGCGCGCCGGCGCGGATCCACGCCGCCACGGCGCTGCCCCACGCCCGCTCGATGTCGCCCACGCCGCGCGCCGCCACGGCCATCCAGTACCACGCCACCGCCGACGCGTCGTCGCGCCGGCGATGCCGCTCGGCGCCGGCCAGCACGCGCTCGTAGATCGTGCGGCGATCGGACTCCGGCCCGTACTGCGCGAGTCGGTCGAGCGCGCCGGCCCACCAGTCGAAGACGACGTCGCGATCGCCGCCCGCGACCGCCACCGCGCGCTCGAGCGCCACCTCGAAGAACTCCGCCGCCGCCGCGTACTCCGGCGGCTCCTCGAGGTAGAGCGACTCGCCCAGCCCGATCAGGTACTCGACGTGCTCGCCGGGTGTCAGGCGGCCGGCGTCGACGGTCTTGAGCGCGGCACGTGCCGCCTCGACGTCGGCCGCGGTCCCGGTCTCCCCTGGCGGCGCCGCCCGCGAGCGTTCCAGCCGGGCGCGCGCCAGCACCACCGCCGCCGCATTCGCCGTGGCGGGGTCCGCCAGCGCCGTCTCGGCCAGCGCGATGGCGTCGTCGAATCGTCCGTCGTTGTAGGCGCGGCGGGCGTCCGCCAGCGGGTTCGAGGCGCCGACCTGCGCCATGGATGCCAGCGCGGCCAGGACGACGGCGGCAGAGCGTAGACGATGCACTGAAGGTAACTCTTACACAGGCCAACAGTTTTCGCGCGGGAAATCCGAAAGAACGGACCGATCCGCCGTGAGCGGGTGTTGGCAAGGAACTTGAAGACCAAGAGAACAGGACGCGCCGTGATGCGACTCACCATTCTCGCCTCGTGCTGTGCCTTGGCCGCGCTGGCCGCTCCCGCGATGGGAACGGCGTCGGCCCAGGAGCAGCGTCCGACATTCCGGACGACCACCGGCCGGGTGGTCGTCTCGACGGTGGTGCGCACGCCGCAGGGCCGGCCGGTCACCGATCTCGACGTGGACGACTTCACGGTGATGGACAGCGGCGAGGAGCGGAAGATCGTCGAGTTCAGCGCCGATCCGTCGGCCGTGCGCCTGGCGATGCTCGTCGACTTCAGCGGCAGCATGGACGTGGCGGCCAAGCGCGCCGCCGCGCAGGAGAGCGCGTGGCACCTGCTGAGCTGGCTGACGGTCGGCTACGACGAGGTGAGCCTCTACGCTTTCGATCGCCAGTTGCAGGAGGTCGCGCCGCCGTCGAAGGCGCCGGGCGACGTGCTGCAGCACCTCGAGCGACTCGAGCCCTACGGCCAGACGTCGCTGTTCGACGCGATCGCGCAGACCGGCCGCATCGTTGCCGGCGCCGATGGCAGCGGCCGGCGGGTGGTGGTGGCGCTGACCGACGGCGCGGACAACGCGAGCCAGCTCACGCCCGAGCAGGTCTCGGGCATCGCGAGCTCGGTGGACGTGCCGGTCTACATCATCGTCATCGTCTCGCCGCTCGAGCGCGCCGGCGGGTCGACGGTCGACGACGCGAAATACGAGGCGATGCGGCAGGGGCCGCTGCGCAACCTGGCGCGCTGGACGGGCGGCGAGCTGTTCGTCGCCTACGGGCCGGCCCAGGCCAGCCGCGCGGCTCGCCAGATCGTCACCGAGCTGCGCCATCAGTATCTGATTGCCATCGAGCCGGGCACGCGTCCGGGCTGGCATCCGCTCGAGGTGCGCACGCGCAACGAGGAGCTCGTCGTGCGGACGCGAAGCGGCTACGTCGTGGGAGATCGGTCGGGAGTTCAGTGAGAGGTCAGGAGGATACCGTGATGCGGAAACCGTTGCTTGCAGTCACCGCGCTCGCCGTCGCCCTCGGGGGCTCGACGGCGTGCGCAACGAAGGGATACGTCAACACGCAGGTCAGCCAGGTGAATGGCCGCGTGGACTCGCTCGGCGAGTCGCTCGAGGAAACGCAGGAGCGCACGCGAGATAACGCCACCCGGATCACCGACGTGGACGGCAAGGCGGCGGCGGCGCAGGGCGCGGCCGACGAGGCGAACAGCGCTGCCATGGCGGCCGACGGCAAGGCCGAGAACGCGGCCGACGCGGCCCGCGCCGCCAGCGAGGCGGTCGAGGAAGTCGCGGCGTCCACGCGCAAAATCGTCTACGAGGTCGTCCTGAGCGAGGAGACCGGCAACTTCAAGTTCGGCAACGCCGAGCTGCCGGAGGGCGCCCAGGAGGCCATCGACGAGATGATCGGCGAGCTGATGGCCAGCCCGCAGGCCGTCTGGTTCGAGATCGAGGGTCACACCGACAACACCGGTCCGGCGCTCGTCAACGAGACGCTCGGCTTGGAGCGCGCCGAGGCCGTGAAGCGGTACCTCTACGAGCAGCACCAGATCCCGCTGCACAAGATGAACGTGATCAGCTACGGCGAGGACAAGCCGCTCGGGCCGAACAACACCCGCGACGGCCGCGCGCAGAACCGGCGCGTCGTCATCCGCGTGCTCGGCTAACATCTCTACCCCTGCCAGCCAGGGAAACCCGGCGGTCCGGTTCCATCCGGCCGCCGGGTTTTCGTTCCTCAGACCCACGGAACCAGAACCACAACGAGACCCACGAAACCAGAACCACAACCAGAACCACGGAACCAGAACCCGAACCCCGGAACCCGGAACCGGAACCTCGGAACCCCGGAACCCCGGAACCCCCTACCCACTCGGCCTCGCCTTCAGCACGCCAATCTGCACGAGCATCCCCGTGAAGTCGTACAGGCGCCGCTCGCGCTGGATGCGGCCGTCGGCGAGCTCGAACAGGAGCACGCCGCGGATGTCGAGCCGCCGGCCGGTGGCGGCGATGCCGAACAGCTCCTGCGTGTGCGTCGCCTGCACGTGAAACGGCTGCGCGGCGCGGTCGCCGTCGACCAGCGCCTGCTCCGGCTCGAACGTCCAGTCCTCGAAGATCGCGAACAGCTCGCGGTACGACGCCTCGATGGCGGGTCGGCCCGTCACCGTGCCGAACATCGGGCTGGTGACCACGCCGTCCTCGGCGTGCGAGGCCGCGAGCCCGGCGGGATCGCGGTTGCGCCAGTGCACCTGCCGCGAGGCGAACAACGTGAAGACCTCGTCGCGCGTCATCGGCGGGCGCCGGCTGGCGCGGCCGGCGCCGGCGCGCACCGCGCCGTGACCAGCCGGTCCACCAGCTCGAGGAACTGGGGCCGCGTCACCGACTCGCCGCCCTGCCGCGTCTTGTGCGCCACGACCAGGCCGATCTCCGGCAGCACCGTCACGAACTGGCCGATGGCGCCGATGCCCGTGTAGGCGCCGCGGTAGGGCCCGGCGGCGTGCGGCCCGTCCCAGATCCACCACAGGTAGCCGTAGCCGAACGGACCCTGCCGGTAGCGCTCGGGGTTCATCTGCCCGACGGGCGTCACGACCGACACGATGCGACGCGCCCAGTCGCGCGGCACGAGCTGGCGGCCGCCCCACGCCCCTTCCCGCAGCATCAGGAGACCGATGCGCGCGAGGTCGCGGGCCGACAGGTTGAAGTGGTACGCGCCGTGGACCGAGTTCCGGTTGCCGCGCCGCGGGCGGTGCGCGGCGCGATCGAAGTCCTGCAGGCCGAGCGGCTCGGCGAGATCGGCCTGGAAGGCATCGTACACGTCGAGGCCGGTCTGCTGCTCGAAGATCGTGCCGAGCGCGTTGAAGTCCCAGTTGTTGTAGAGGAAGTAGGTGCCGGGGCGCACCGAGCCGCGGGGGCCGGGCGGGTCGCCGGCCGTGCTGCCGCAGCCGGCGCACGCCGCGTTGCTCGCCGGGTGGTAGACGCCCGACCGCGCGCCGAGCAGGTCGGCCACGGTGGCGTCCAGCTCGGCGGGCAGCAGCCCCTCGTGGTCGTCGATGCCGAGCTCGCCGATGGTCGCGTCGATCCGGATGCTCCCGCGCTCGACGTACTTGCCGTAGAGCATCGCCAGGATGCTCTTGCGGACCGACGCGACGTAGCTCACGTGCTCCAGGTCGCCGTGGCTCCACAGCACGCGGCCGCCGACCACGGCCACCGCGCCCGTGGTGGCCATCGTCGCGGCCTGTTCGGTCGCGCGGTCGAGGCCGGCCTGACAGAAGCCGGCCGAAGACGGATCGGCCAGCGGCTCCCACTCGGCGCCGGGGACGACGCGCGTCTGCGGCGGAGCCGGCGAGGCGGTGGCTGTCTGGGGATCGCCGGCGGCCCTGAGGCCCGGCTCGGGACCGGCGAACATCCACAGGGCGGCGGCAACGGCGGCGGCCGCGAAGGCGTCGAAGATATGGCGTCGCGCTCGCGCGCGGGTCGGCTCCTCCATCGTGAGTGCTCCTCCGGATGGGGTCAGTGTAGGTCGTCCCGGGCTCTGGTCGAGAGCTTTATTATCTGATCGGATTCGATATACTCGCGTCACCTGGAGGCATTACGTGGCAAAGCGCAAGAGCAAGGGCAGACGAACACAAGCGGCAGGTCTCGGGAAGTCTCTCCATCAGGTGAAGTCACGACTGGACAACTGGCGGAAGGAGCGCGACGAGCTGGCGGCGCAGCTTCGCGAGGTGATCGCGACGGGCGAGCGGATGCTCGCCGAGCTCGGCG
>Ga0299907_10003340_pt1 | contig 10244 bp, 7 predicted proteins | sample RVTome_16_FD_198680 | JGI IMG/M metagenome (GOLD analysis project Ga0299907, IMG submission 198680) | Soil microbial communities from uranium-contaminated site in the Upper Colorado River Basin, Wyoming, United States - RVT152D67 (version 2) ... | reverse complement strand
CACGCCGCTCATCATCTCCGGGCCGGTGGACGACGCCGCCACCCTCTACCACCAGTTCGCCCGCATCGTCCGTGCCCTCCAGCCCGAGCGCGACTACGACCTCGACGAGAAGAAGCGCACGGTGGCCCCCACCGAGGAGGGTGTCTCCCGGGTGGAGGACGCGCTGGGCGTGGAGAACCTCTACGACAACGTCAACCAGAACTTCGTCCACCAGCTCCAGGCCGCCCTGCGGGCCAAGGAGCTGTTCAAGAAGGACGTCGACTACGTCATCCAGGACGGCGAGGTCAAGATCGTCGACGAGTTCACCGGGCGCATCCTGGAGGGCCGGCGCTGGTCCGAGGGGCTCCACCAGGCGGTGGAGGCCAAGGAGGGCGTGCGCATCAAGGAGGAGAACCAGACTCTCGCCACCATCACCCTCCAGAACTACTTCCGGCTCTACGACAAGCTCTCCGGCATGACGGGCACGGCCCTGACCGAGGCGGGCGAGTTCGCCCACACCTACAACATCGAGGTCGTCCCCATCCCCACCCACAAGGAGATGATCCGGGTCGACCAGGGCGACCTCATCTACAAGACCGAGGACGCCAAGTTCGGCGCCGCGGTGGAGGACATCGTCGAGCGCCATGCCGCCGGCCAGCCGGTCCTGGTGGGCACCATCTCGGTGGAGAAGTCCGAGTACGTCTCCCGCCAGCTGGAGAAGCGGGGCATCGCCCACGCCGTGCTCAACGCCAAGCAGCACGAGAAGGAAGCGACCATCGTCACCCAGGCCGGACGGGTGGGGTCGGTCACCGTGGCCACCAACATGGCCGGCCGGGGCGTCGACATCCTGCTGGGCGGCAACCCCGAGGGGCTGGCCAAGCAGGAGCTGATGCGGGACGGGCTGACCCACGAGGAGGCCCCCGAGCGCTACCAGGAGCTGCTGGCCAAGTTCACCGCCGAGTGCAGGGCGGAGCACGAGGAAGTGGTGGGACTCGGTGGCCTCTTCGTGCTCGGCACCGAGCGCCACGAGTCGCGCCGGATCGACAACCAGCTGCGGGGTCGGTCCGGCCGCCAGGGCGACCCGGGGGAGAGCCGCTTCTACCTCTCCCTGGAAGACGAGCTCATGCGGATCTTCGCCACCGGAGCCATGAACTGGGTGATGGGCAAGGCCCTGCCCGACGACGTCCCCATCGAGGCGAAGATGGTGAGCAAGGCCATCGAGCGGGCCCAGCGCACGGTGGAGGACCGGAACTTCGAGATCCGCAAGGACGTCCTCAAGTACGACGAGGTCATGAACCAGCAGCGCAAGGTGGTCTACGCCCGGCGCCAGCAGGTCCTCGACGGCGAGGACCTCCGGGACCAGGCCCTGGACGCCATCCGGGCGGCCATCACCCGGGCGGTGGACACGTTCTGTCCCGGGCAGTTCCCCGAGGAGTGGGACATCCCCGAGCTGCTCAAGTACACCCAGGCCTACTTCCCCACCTCCGTCACCCGCGAACAGCTGGAGGCGCTGGAGCGGTCCCAGGACATGGCCGAGATCCTGGCCGCCGACGCCCTGGCCAAGTACGAGGAGAAGGAGGAGCTGATCGGGTCGGAGCAGATGCGGGAGATCGAGCGCCGGGTGATGCTCTCGGTCATGGACCAGAAGTGGCGCGAGCACCTCTACGAGATGGACTACCTCCAGGAGGGCATCAACCTGCGGGCCATGGGCCAGAAGGACCCTCTGGTGGAATGGCAGCGCGAGGGCTTCGACATGTTCGAAGCCATGATGGGGGCCGTGGAGGACGACTTCGTCCGCTACGTGTTCCACCTCCAGGTCGTCAAGCAGGAGACACCGGAGCCGGCCCCCAACCGGAGGCTCACGTACTCCGCCCCCGAGGATCCGGTCCAGGGCTCGCAGGCGCTACGGAAGGCGGCGGCGGCAGAAGCGGTGGCCTCGGGCGACACCGAGATGGCGGCCGCAGCGGGGGGAGCGGCAGAGGCGAGCGTTCCGGAACCCGTGCGGGTGGAGAAGATGCCCGGCCGGAACGAGCCCTGCCACTGCGGCAGCGGCAAGAAGTTCAAGTTCTGCCACGGCCGCTGACTGTGCTGATGGCTCTTCGCCTGGCGGCTCATCGCGATGCGGCCGGGGGCCCCTGCCCCAGCCGCCAGTCCCTGCTGCGCAGGTCCTAGTTGCAGGACTTCACCGACGACCTGGCCGACCTGCGCCGCCGCCTCGACGACGCCAAGGCCTACCTGCGCATCGAGGCGGCCCAGGCCCGGCTCGTCGAGCTGGAGAAGGAGGCGTCCGACCCCGCCCTGTGGGACGACCCCGATGCCGCCCGCCGGGTGACGACCGAACTGTCCCGGGTGAAGGACGATATCGATCGGGTGGACGCCCTGGAACGCCGCCTCTCTGACCTGGAGACCCTCGACGAGCTGGCCCGGGAGGAGGGCGACGAGTCCCTGGGGGGTGAGATCGGCGCCGGCCTCACGGGCCTCGACGCCGACCTGTCCGACTTGGAGCTGCAGGCACTGTTCACCGGTGAGCACGACGAGCGCGACGCCATCTGCGTGGTCCACTCCGGGGCCGGTGGCACGGACGCCGCCGACTGGGCCGAGATGCTGCTGCGGATGTACCAGCGCTGGGCCCAGCGCCGAGGCTTCGCCTTCGAGCTGGACGAGGTGTCACCAGCCGAGGAGGCCGGGATCAGCTCGGCCACCTTCACCGTCAAGGGCCGCCACGCCTACGGGATGCTGTCGGGGGAGAAGGGTGTCCACCGGCTGGTGCGGATCTCGCCCTTCGACTCCCAGGCCCGCCGCCACACCGCCTTCGCCTCCCTCGAGGCGGTGCCCGCCCTGGAGGAGGCGGAGGAGCCCGAGATCGACCCCGAGGACCTGCGCATCGACACCTATCGGTCGTCGGGGGCGGGGGGCCAGCACGTCAACGTGACCGACTCGGCGGTGCGGATCACCCACCTGCCCACCGGGATCGTGGTCTCCTGCCAGAACGAGCGCTCCCAGCATCAGAACCGGGCCCGGGCCATGCAGATTCTGGCCGCCCGCCTGGCCGACGTGGCCCGCGACGAGCGGCGGGCGGAGATGGAGAAGCTCTCGGGGGAGAAGCGTGACGTGACCTGGGGGAGCCAGATCCGGTCCTACGTCCTGGCTCCCTACCAGCTGGTGAAGGACCTGCGCACCGACTATGAGACGGGCAACATCTCCGCCGTGCTCGACGGTGAGATCGACGGCTTCATGGAGAGCTACCTCCAATGGCGGCGCCGAGGGGGCGAGCCGGCCGTCTAGATGTACGGGTTCTTGGCGAGCCGGCGCCGCAGTCGGGAGCGCACGCCGCCGCAGACGCCGGCCAGCCCCACCATGGCACCCGCCATGAGCGGGTGGAAGGCGCCGGGCTCGGCCGGGAGCGGGACGGCGGCGTCACCGATGTTGGCGGCCAGGAACGTCCGCTGCTGCACCAGAGGCGTCGTGGTCGGAGGAACGGCTTCCACGACCGGGACCGGCTCGGGGGCGGCCGCCGGCTCGGGGGCCGGGGCCGGCTCGGGCGCCGGCGGAGGAGGGGGTGCGGTGGTGGAGGTCGTCGTGGTCGGGGCCGGGGCGGCGGCCACCGCGGGCTTGGGGCGGGGCGCCGGCTTGGGGCGGGGCGCCGGTGCGGGCGCCGGTGCCGGCGCGGGTGCGGGTGCGGGGGCCGGGGCGGCGGCCGAGCCCGCCTTGGGCTGGCGGAAGATGACGGCCACGTAGATCAGCTCTGCCCCATCGGAAGCGACGCCCACGCCGAGCTGGGAGAAAGAGGTGTGGAGGATGTTGTCCCGGTGGCTGGCGGACTCCATGAAGGCGCTCTGGATCTCCCGCAGGGACGGCCCCCGACCCACGTTCTCGCCCACCCGCTGCCAGTTGGACACCTGGGTGCCGAGGTTGGGCGTGTGCCACAGCTTGTTGGCCCGGGCCATCTCCTCGGCCCGGCGCTGAGCGAAGGACTGGAGATCGGAGGCGGTGGCGAGCGCGCCGAGGTTCCGGGCCGTGCGATCGGCATTCGTCATCGAAGTCAGGTCCTCGCCTGCCCAGGCGGTGCTGCCCAGCACCGGTATCAGGGCCACAGCGAAGGCCAGAAGCAACTTGCGCACGGGGCTCTCCCAACCTGTGACTAGTTGCTTCGGCCTGATCAGGGCGCGGTCCTGCCACGGAGAGTGATGAATCGCGCTCGTCCGCCCCATAGATTGGTCCCCAGATCCCCCGCTTTGGAGCCATTCTTCCTGGTTTAGCCCCCGCTTAACAAGCTGGCCCTGTGCGCACGTCCGGATCACGGCGACTGATAGCCTCGCCCGGTCATGATCCGGTTCGAAAGGGTCACAAAGAGCTACAAGGGCGGCGTTACCGCTGTCAAGGAGCTCAGCCTCGAAATCGACAAAGGCGAGTTCGTCTTCCTCGTCGGGCCCTCCGGCTCGGGTAAGTCGACCTGCCTGCGGATGCTGCTGCGCGAGGAGCTTCCCGACGAGGGGCGGATCTTCGTGGCCGACCGCGACATCTCGCAGCTCACGTCGTGGAAGGTGCCCTTCCTCCGGCGGAACATGGGCTGCATCTTCCAGGACTTCAAGTTGCTGCCCTACAAGACCGTCTACGAGAACGTCGCCTTCGCGCTCGAGGTGATCGGCCGGCCCCGCTCGGTCATCGAGGGTCAGGTCCCCCAGATGCTCGACCTGGTGGGGCTCACCAAGAAGGCGAACAACCTCCCCAACGAGCTGTCCGGCGGTGAGCAGCAGCGGGTCTCCATCGCCCGGGCCTTCGTCAACCGGCCCCTCATCCTGCTGGCCGACGAGCCCACCGGAAACCTGGACCCCACCACGTCCGCCGGGATCATGCGCCTCCTCGACCGCATCAACCGGACGGGTACCACGGTGGTCATGTGCACCCACGACTACGGCATCGTCGACGTGATGCGCCGCCGCGTCCTCGAGCTCGACCGGGGCAGCCTGGTCCGGGACGAAGCCCGGGGCGCCTACGGGTACGGCACCTGAGATGAGAAAGGTCAGCTACGTCACCCGGGAGACGGCGATCTCGTTGCGCCGCAACCTGCTCATGACCCTGGCCGGGGTCATGACCGTGGCCGTGTCCCTCTTCCTCTTCGGCGGCGTGCTCCTCCTGTCCCGGATGGTGGACCACGGCACCGCCCGCTGGAAGCACGGGGTGGAGCTGGAGATCTTCCTCTGCTCCCGCTCCACGGCCCAGCCGGGCTCGACCGCCAGCTGCCAGGCCGAGGCCAGCGAGGCTCAGATCGCCGCGGTGCGGACGGAGCTGGAGAGCGCCAAGGACGTGCGCAGCTTCCGGTTCCTCTCCAAAGCCGACGCCTTCGAGGAGGCCAAGCGCATCTTCGCCGGTGACCCCGAGCTGCTGGCCAATATCGATCCCGAGGGTCTGCCGGTCTCCTTCCGGGTCGCGCCCAGGGAGGCCGAGCTCACCGAGAAGGTGGCCGCCCGCTTCGCCGGCCGGGAAGCGGACGGTATCGACGACGTGCTCACGGCCAAGGAGCAGGTCCGCCGGCTCCTGGCCGGCATCCGGTGGATCCGCGGGCTGTTCTTCGCCATCGCCGGTGTGCTCCTCGCCTCCTCCCTGTTCCTGATCGTGAACACCATCCGGATGGCCACGTTCGCCCGCCGCCGCGAGATCCAGGTCATGAAGCTGGTGGGGGCGACGAACTGGTTCATCCGCGTGCCGTTCATGTTCGAGGGGCTGGTGCAGGGGGCCATCGGGGCGGCGCTCGCCTTCGCCGGCGTCTACGCGCTGCGGGTCATCCTCACCGACCTCACCGGGAAGTCCAAGAGCCTCTTCGAAGCCTTCTACGTCACCGCCGGCGACGCCATGGCCATCGGCCTCCTCATCGTGATGGTGGGGTCGGTGGTGGGCGCCATGGGATCCGCCATCGGCCTGCGGCGCTTCCTGGAGGTCTGACCCCTGCGGGGGCAAGAGCACCTGGCGGCAACAGGCGGCGGAGTGGCGGGGAAGGCAAGGGCCGCATTGAGGGGTCGGCGGGGACGTCCCTGACGACGCCGATTTGTTGCGTTTGTTGCCTCTGTGGCAGGAGCACGGTTGTCGGGGGCACCGTTAGCAGGAAATGCACCGGGGGAGTGCTTTTGCTGCTGACCCACCCGGCCGGCAACGCAACACCAAACACACAAGAGCGCTTGCCGATCGCCGCACCCCCTTCAATGCTGCCTTTCAAGAAATCGTGTCCTCGACCCAGGGCTATGGACCGACTCGCCCCCTTTGCCCGGCGAGGGTCGTTGTTGTTGTGACGGATGTTGCGTAGGATCCCTCGTGTGCATCCCCGACTCCTCGCGCCTTTTGTCGCTCTGCTCCTGATTGCCGGCCCCGCGGCGTCCGATGGTCGGGCGGCGGAGGCGGACAAGAAGGAGCCCTCGGCCAAGCAGGTGCGGGTCAACGAGCTGCGCGAGCAGATCTCGGAGGTGTCCGAGCAGGAAGGCGCGCTGCTCAGCGAGATCGCCACCATCCGGGAGAAGCTCGACGAGCTCAGCGATGCCGTCCGGCGCTTGAACGGGGAGGTGAGCCAGGCCCGTCGCCACCTGCGCCGGGCCGAGCGGGACCTCGACCGGGCCGAGGCCAAGCGCCTCGAGGTGGCGTTCCAGCTGGTCCAGGCGAAGGCGGAGGTGGAGGGCGCCCGCCATGCCATGAACGTCACCATCAGCGGTCTCTACCAGCGGGGCCAGAGCGACAACCAGGCGCTCTACGCCGCCGTGGTCCAGACCTCCACCAGCCCCCACGAGGTGTTCACCGCCCTGCATTACCTCAAAGGCGCCATCGGTGAGCAGCGGGCCGATCTGGACCGGTTCCTGGCTCTCCAGCATCAGGTGGAGGTCCTCAGCCAGGAGGCGGAGGTCAGGAAGGAAGCGGCCCGGGCGGCCCGGGACGAGATGGAGGCCGAGCGGGTGCGGCTGGAAGCGGCCCGGGCGGACGCGGTGGCGGCCCGCACCGCGGCCAAAGCCGAAGAGGACCGGGAACAGGAGCTCCTGGCCGAGGTCCAGGAGCGCAAGGCTGACTTCCTCCGCGAGCTGGCGCTGCTCCAGGCCGAGTCCAGCGCCATCGGTCAGATGCTGCGGGAACTGCAGGCGGGCCAGCGTCTCGCCCCCCGCCGCAAGGGGACCTTCAAGCTGCCGCTCAACGCGCCCATGTCGTCCCGGTTCGGGTACCGGGTCCATCCCATCTTCGGTGACACCCGCTTGCACACGGGACTCGACTTCTCCGCCGGCGCCGGCCGCCCCATCCGGGCCGCCGGCTCGGGGCGGGTGGTGTGGGCCGGACCCCGGGGCGGCTACGGCAACCTCGTGGTCATCGACCACGGCAACGGCCTGGCCACTCTGTATGCCCATCAGTCCCGGCTCGACGTCACCGTCGGGCAGAAGGTGACCACGGGCGAGGTGGTCGGCCTGGTCGGCTCGACGGGCTTCTCCACCGGGCCCCACCTCCACTTCGAGACCCGGGAGCTCGGCACCCCGGCCGATCCGCTGCTCTACCTGTAAGGGGCCGACCGGACCCCGGACGCGGTGCGGCCCCGCTCCCCGAAGGGGCGGGGCCGCACCGTCGCTCGATGGATGGATGTTCTAGAGGGTGGTTCTAGAGGATGCCCAGAACCGACACCAGGACGTCGTTGAGGAAGATGCTGCCGCAGAGGCCGTTGCTGAGCACCCCTACGTTGTTGCCCTGAACGGCAAGGTTGTTCAGGTTGAGCAGACCGCCGAGGATGCCGTCGCCGGTCTCGTTGTCGCTGGAGTTGTCGATGTCGGTGGAGCACTCAGCGTCGTCGTGGCCGTGGCCGCGGTCGGACTTGCTGTGGCGACCGCGGTGGTCACCGTGGCGACGGTCGTCGTCACCCTGGATGGCGTTGCCGAGGATTCCGCCGGTCAGGCCGTTCAGGAAGTTGGCGTCGCACAGGCCGTTGCCCAGCGCATCGATGTTGTTGCCCTGAACGCCGATGTTGTTGACGTTGAGGACGGTGCCGCCCTGAAGGCTGTCACCGGTCTCGTTCTCGCTGTCGTTGTCCTGCTCGGTGGTGCAGCCGTCGGCCCCGCCCCTGCCGGAGGCGTTGCCGTCGCCGCCGATGGCGGTGCCCAGAACGCTGGCCACGACATCGTTGAGGAAGTTGCTGCCACAGAGAGCGTTGCCGCCAACCCCGATGTTGTTGCCCTGCACGGCAACGTTGTTGAGGTTGAGCAGACCCTGCTGCTCGCTGTCACCGGTCTCGTTGTCGGACTCGTTCTCCTGCGAGGACGAGCAGTCAGCGTCGTCGCCACCGTGGCCACGACCGTCGCTGTCGCCACCCTCGGCGAAGCCGAGGACGCCTGCGACGACGTCGTTGAGGAATACACCGGAGCACAGCAGGTTTCCGAGCACGTCCAGGTTGTTGCCCTGAACTGCGATGTTGTTGAGGTTGATCAAACCGGACTGGCTGGAATCGCCGGTCGAGTTGGTCGACTCGTTCTCCTGAGACGTCGAACAACTGTCAGCGCGTTCCGCCTCGTGGTCCCCGTTCCGCTGGGCGAGGGCCACGGGGCCGAATCCGGCCAAACCGAGACTCAAGCCCAACGCGAGGGCCGCGAGCTTGCGGGGCTTATTCATACTTTCTCCTTGTTGGTGGCGCATGGCAGAATCGCGTGGATTCGGTGCTTGAATTCGACTGGGTTCGTCCGATTCCTCCACCCCCTAAGCCTCAAATTGGGATCAGGCACGCGGGTGCCTCACTTCGCCCGAGAAATTGTGCTCGCTTGGGCACTCTGTCCGATTTGCCAGCAATGGCAACAGGCGCGGCTTGCGAGCCGGTTTCGGGTGATACGCCCCAGGCGTCTTGTGCCTTCCTGTGCCTTGATGTCCGAATTCTGCCCCTATTCACCGAAATAGAGGTAAATAGATAGAAGCGTTCCCTTTCGACGCAAAGGTGTCTGCTGGAGCCGTTTAGGGCAAACGTTCCGCTGCGACTATCGTCGGGCGATGCCGAAACGGGACGGCCGATAGCCGGCATGCTCGAGCTCGACGGCATCACCCGGCGCTACGGAGACGTCGTGGCACTCGACGGTCTCTCGTTCTCGGTACCGGCCGGCCAGATGTTCGGCTTCCTGGGCCCCAACGGGGCCGGGAAGACCACGGCCATGCGCACCATCCTCGGCCTGTCCGTGCCCGACCGCGGCGCCGTGCGCTGGCGGGGCGCCGGGATCGGCGAGGAGGAGCGGAAGCGATTCGGCTACCTGCCCGAGGAGCGGGGCCTGTACCCGAAGATGGCCGTCGGCGAGCAGCTCGTCTACTTCGGGCGTCTGCATGGTCTGAGCGCGCCTGCCGCCGGGGCTGCCGCCACCCGATGGTTGGAGCGCCTGGGGGTGGCCCAGCACTCGGCGGCGCGCCTCGACACCTTGTCTCTGGGCAACCAGCAACGCGTGCAGCTGGCCGCCGCCCTGGTGCACGAGCCCGAGTTGCTGGTGCTCGACGAGCCCTTCTCCGGCCTCGACCCGGTGGCGGTGGAGACTCTGGGTCAGGTGCTGGCCGACCAGGCGGCTGCCGGGGTGGGGGTGTTGTTCTCGAGCCACCAGCTCGATCTGGTCGAGCACCTGTGCCACTCGGTGGCCATCATCAACCTGGGCCGGCTGGTGGCGCTGGGTCCGGTGGCCGAACTGGCCGCCAGCGGGCCGCAGCGCCTCGTGGTCGAAGTCGAGGGCGACCAGACCGGGGGCTGGGCCCGGAGCCTGGTGGGAGCCAGGGTGGAGGAGATCAAGGCGGGCCAGGTCCGTCTCGTGCTCGATGAGGGCATGGACACGCAAGCCGTCCTCCGGGCCGCCCAGGGCGCCGGCCCGGTGCGGCGCTTCGGCGTCTACCACCGGCGCCTGTCCGAGGTCTTCCGGGAGGCGGTGTCGGGATGAGCGTCCGCCTCGTCGCCGAACGGGAGATCCGCCAGCAGGTCGGATCGAAGGCGTTCAAGGCCATCACCGCGGGGATGGTGGCGGCCATCGTCGCCGCCGTCGTGCTCCCCACCGTCTTCGACGGCGATGGGGAACCGCGGCGACTGGGGGTCGTCGGCTCGGTCTCGACCGCCCAGGGGGAGGCCATCCTGGCCGCCGCCACCCTGGCCGGCGCCGAGGTGGAGGTGGAGCCGGTGACCGATGCCGCCTCGGCCGAGACCGCCCTGCGGTCGGGGGACCTCGACCTCGCCATCGTCGACGGGCCCGAGCTGCTGGTCGTGAAGCCCCTGGCCGGGGCATCGGGTCTGAGCC
>Ga0299907_10003339_pt1 | contig 10246 bp, 9 predicted proteins | sample RVTome_16_FD_198680 | JGI IMG/M metagenome (GOLD analysis project Ga0299907, IMG submission 198680) | Soil microbial communities from uranium-contaminated site in the Upper Colorado River Basin, Wyoming, United States - RVT152D67 (version 2) ... | reverse complement strand
GTTGGGGTAGGACTCGAGGGCCGCCTCGAGATCCGACCCCAGCGCGGCGACGTCCGCCCCCGGCGCCGCCCTGATCAGCACGAAGAGGTCGAGCTCTTGCGCGACGTTGGCGTCGTACGTCTCGAGTGAGGTCACCCAGTCGCCGATCAGCCCGTTCTCCTCGTAGATCGCCGCGATCTCGAGCTCGATCTCGCCGGTGGCGGGCCACTCGACCGTGACCGGGTCGCCGATCCCCCACCCTTGGTCGGCAGCGATGTCCTCGTGGACCGCGATCGTGTTCGGCTGCGCCAGGTCCGACACCGAGCCCTCGAGAACGCCCAGCTCGGAGACGGTGTCGAACGTCGCCGGGTCGACCCCGGTCATGAACACGGTCCCCCCGTCGACGCGCGCCTCCGCCTGGCGGACCTCCGACACCGTCTCGACGTCAGGCACCCCGCGGAGGTCCTCCGCCGCGGACGTGCTGAAGCCGGTGAACGTAGGAGAGGTCAGGATGAAGTCCGCCTTCAACGTCCGCTCGAGGACGACCGTAGTGGACGCCTTCGCCGAGGCGCCGAACACCGCGACGAACACGACCAGGCCGAGGCCGATCATGAGCGCCGACGCCGTGGCGGCGGTGCGGCGCGGGTTGCGCATCGAGTTCTCGCGGCCGAGCTTGCCCGGGACGCCGGTCCGGCGGATCGGCCACCCGATCCCGCCTGCGATGGGCCTCGCGATAAGGGGCGTGAGCATCGCTACGCCCACGAACGTGAGGGCGACCCCGATGCCGACGAACTGTAAGGCGTCCGCGGGCCTCCCGAACAGCCCGTAGAGCAGCGGGAGGAGGCCGAGCCCCAGGACGACCACCCCCGAGACCACCCGGAACCTGAGCGACCGGCCCGGCCGGTCCTGCGCCTCACGCAGCGCCTCGATCGGCGCGACGCGCGCCGCCCGGCGGGCCGGCACCAGGGCGGCGATCACGGTGACGATCGTTCCGACGAGGATCGACACGACGAACGTCCTCGGCAAGATCACCGTTCCGGATGCCGGGATCTCGAAGCCGGTGGCGTTCAGCGCGGTCTTCAACAGGATCGCGATGCCGATGCCGACGAGAACGCCGACGATCGACGACACGATGCCGATCACGACGGCCTCGATCATCACGGAGGTCATCACCTGGCGCCCGCTCGCGCCGAGCGCGCGGAACAGCGCGAGCTCGCGCGTCCGTTGCGCCACGATGATCGCGAACGTGTTGAAGATGATGAACGCGCCGACGAACAGCGCGACGAACGCGAAGACGAGGAAGGCGGTCCGGAGGAACCCGAGCCCGGTGCTGATCTGGTCCTGCGCCTCGGACGTGACGGTCGCGGCCGTGACCGACTCGGCGCCCTCGGGCAGGACGTCCGAGATCCGGCTCTGGAGCTCCACTCCCGGCACGCCCTCCTCGGCCACGACCGAGATCGAGTCGAGCTCGCCCTCCTTGCCGAGGCGTTGCTGCACGGTGGGCAGGTCGAACAGCGCCCACGTCGCGCCGAACAGAGAGCCGCCGTCGCCGTAGCCGGCGACGCCGACGACCTCGAACTCGCCCGGCGGGCCCTCGAACAGGATCTGCACCTGGTCCCCCACCGAGATGTCGTAGGTCTCGGACGTCCCGGCGTCGATCACGACCTGGTCCGGCCCCTGCGGCGCCGAGCCACCGGGCTCGAGCGTGAATCCGTTCAGGTCGTTCCACCCGGAGGCCGCCGTCGGGGGCCCGAACGTCCCGATCACCTTGCCGGTCGCCGGATCGACGACCTGCGCGTAGCCGACGACGTCCCCGACCGCCCGTGCGACCCCCGGGACGGCGGCCACGTCCGCGAGCACCGATTCCGGGATCGACTCGCGCTCCTCGAGGCTGCTCGTCTGCGCCGTGAAGGCGTTCTCGCTCCGCACGAGCACGTCGATCTGGGCAAACGTGTTCTCGAACAGGTCGTTGAACGCCCGCGTCATCGTGTCCGTGAGCACGAACGTCCCGGCCACGAACCCGACGCCGAGCACCACCGACAGGCCGGTGAGCAGCAGCCGGATCTTCCTGGCGAGGAGGCTGCGGATGGCGGCGCGGAACACGCTCCTACCCCTCCAGCGACTTCAGGCGGTCCAGCACCCGTTCGGTCGTCGGCTCCAGCATCTCGTCCACGACCTCGCCGTCGCCGAGGAACACGATGCGGTCGGCGAAACTCGCCGCGGACGCGTCGTGGGTCACCATGACGATCGTCTGGGCATGGTCCTTCACGGCGGCCCGGAGGAACGTGAGGATCTCGTGCCCCGCCTTCGAGTCGAGGTTGCCGGTGGGCTCGTCGGCGAACACGATCTCCGGCCTCGTGACGAGCGCCCGTGCCCCCGCAACCCGCTGCTGCTGCCCGCCCGAGAGCTCGGCGGGGCGGTGGGAGAGGCGGTCCCGGATCCCGATCGTGTCGACCACCTGGTCGAACCACGGCTGGTCGGGCTCCTCCCCGGCGATGTCGAGCGGCAGCGTGATGTTCTCCTTCGCGGTCAGCGTGGGGACCAGGTTGTAGGCCTGGAACACGAACCCGACCTTCTGCCGCCGCAGGAGCGTCAGGGCCTTCTCCGAGAGCATCGTGAGGTCGACGTCGCCGATGAACACCATGCCCGACGTCGGGGCGTCGAGCCCGGCCATGCAGTGCAGCAGCGTGGACTTCCCGGACCCAGACGGGCCCATGATCGCCGTGAACCGGGCGCGCTCGAACTCGACCGAGACGTCGTCGAGCGCCCGGACGGCTGCGTCGCCCTCTCCGTAGACCTTGCTGAGCCCGACCGCGCGGGCCGCGACGCCCGTGCGAGCGTCGGGCGGCGCGATCTCGTTGGTTGCGGACATCTGCTCCCCCTTGGCGGCTCCGGGCCCGTGGGCGCGGCAGGTTTTGAACCTGCGACCTCTCGCGTGTGAGGCGAGCGCTCTCCCGCTGAGCTACGCGCCCGGGACCGGACAGGATACACCGGGGCCAACGCCGCCCCGATCGCGAGGACCCCGGAAAGGAGACGGCGGCGCGTGCCCGCGTCGCGCCGCCGTCCATCGCCGAGCGTCGTAGCTCGGACGTTCCGCTCCGAACTATGCACCGCCACCCGTGACCGACGCAAGCCCGGATTCCGCGGACCCCATTGCCCCGGAGTGCATCCCGGCCGTCCGGGCGAAATCGTCGGGTCGTACCCCGGAGCGCGAACGCCCCCGGACCGGTGCGATGATGCCGCCGTGGACCACCCACCGATGGATGCGTCGCGCCGTACCTACCTCGCCGAGGAACGCACGCTCCTCGCGTGGTGGCGGTCGGGACTCGCCGCCCTGGCGGTCGCGCTCGCCGTCGGCCGGCTGCTCCCCGCGCTGGTCGACGCAGACTCGTCGATGCCGTTCGTCGCGCTCGGCGCCGCCTACGCCCTGCTCGGGCTGGGGATGGTCGTGTTCGGATCCGTTCGAGAGCGGATCGTCGCCCGGGCGTTCGCGGAGGGCAGGTTCGCGCCCCTCCCGAGCGGCGTCGTGCTCGGGCTCACCGCCTATCTGGCCGTGCTCGCGGTCGCGACGGTCGCGCTCGTGATCTCCGAGTAGCCCTCCTTCTGAAGATCGCCGCGAGCCCTTGGATGGCGTTCAGGAAAGCCCACGAGCGTGAACAGCACCGCGGCGAACGAGACGATCCCGCCCTTCGGTGTCCGGCTCGACATCGATCCCCCTCGCTCGCGTCGTGGAGGTTCTATCTCGTTGTGGGTCAGCCCTGGCCGACGACCGCTCGGAGCGCCGAGTCGAAGGAGTCCTCGAACGCGACCACGTCTTGCGCCCCCGCCATCGTGAGAACGCCACGGACCCGCGACCCTTCCGGTGCCACGACGGCTAGCCGCTGCTCGCGCCAGCGGAGCCGCTCGGCCATCTCGCCCAGCATCCGGATGCCGGCGCTGTCGAGGTAGCTCACTCCCGTCAGGTCGACGACCATCCCGGTCGCCGTGTTCGGGACCGTGTCGAGCATCGCGCGCTCGAGCGTCGCTGCGTTGGACAGGTCGATCTCGCCGGTGATCCTGGCCACGACGGCACCGTCCTCCTCTTCGACGGCGAGGTCCGCGAGCCGGCTCACCGGACGACCCTCGCCCGGACCGGACGCCGCATGCGAACCTCGGTGCCGCCGGCGCCCCGATCGATCTCGACGATGTGCATGCACGCCTCGATCACGGAGAGCCCCCGCCCGCCGCGGCCGCGCGGGGCGCGCCAGCGGCCACGGTCGCGGACCACGACGTGGACCTCGTCGTCCGCGACCCCGGCCTCCAGCTCGACCCATGCCTTCGACGGGCCGTATGCGTGACGGATGCTGTTCGCCGCGGCCTCCGAGGAGGCGAGCACGACGTCGCCCCGGACGTCGGCGGGAACGCCGGCGGCGTCCAGCCAGCGCGCGAGGCGTCGCCGCATCTGCGAGAGGGCGCCCGGCTCCGCCGGGATGCGCAGGCGGAGGTCGCCGGGAACGGCGGGCGTGAGGCAGAGTGCGAGCATCGCGATGTCGTCAGAGGCGTCGCCCGACACCATCGCGGACAGGACCCGGTCGCACAGCTCCTCGGGATCGGCGTCGCGATTGGCCTCTGCCGCCGAGAGCACCCGCCGCAGCCCCTCGTCGATCGCGAGGTCCGGCCGGTCGATCAGCCCGTCCGTGTACAGGAGCAGTGTGTCCCCCGTCTCGAGCGACGCGGTCGACTCCCGGAACCGCGTGCGCGGGGCGAATCCGAGGGGGGGTGCGAGCCGGACGTCGAGGAGCCGAGATCCGCGAGCGCCGATCGTGATCGGGGGAGGGTGACCCGCGCTCACGATCGTGGCCGAACGCGCCTCGACGTCGAGGGCGACGAACAGCAGCGTCGCCATCTGGTCCTCGGCGACCTCTTGCATCAGAGCGTCCGTACGCTCCGCGACCACCGCGGGCGCGTGGCCCTCGAGGGCGTAGGCGCGCACCGCCGTTCGGAGCTGACCCATCAGGCTCGCCGCGTCGAGCCCGTGACCGGCGACGTCTCCGATCACGAGGGCGACGCGCCCCCCGCCGAGCGCGATCACGTCGTACCAGTCGCCGCCGGCCGCAAGCCCCCGTTCGGCCGGCAGGTACCTGGCCGCGATCAGGATGCCGTCCATCTCCGGGAACGACGCCGGGAGCAGCGAGCGCTGGAGCGTGTCGGCGATCCGATGCTCGCGTTCGAACTCGTGACGTTCTGTGACGTCCTGCACGATGCCGAACATGCGCAGGGGCGTGCCGTCCTCGGCCAGCGAGAACCGAGACCTCGCGTGCAGGTGCCTCGCGCGGCCGTCCGGAAGCTCGATCCGGTACTCGACGTCTGGCACGTCTTTCCGCTGCTGGAGCGCGGTCTCGGTGGTGCGGCGGATCCGGGGCCGGTCGGCCTCCGCGATGAACTCCATCGCCTTGTCGAACGTCACCGGGAAGGCGCCCGGCTCGGCGCCGTGGATGCGGAACATCTCCTCTGACCACGTGACCTCGCCGCTCGCGAGATCCCACTCCCAGGCCCCGATCCTCGCGACCTCGTGCGCCTCGGCCAGCTGGCGCTCGCTCCGACGGAGTCGGGACTCGGCCTCGCGCCGCTCGGCGATCTGCGCGGCGAGACGCTGGTTCGCCTCGGATAGCTCCGTCGTCCGGCGCTGCACGCGCGCCTCGAGGTCCGCGGCTCCTCGCTCGAGCGCCTCCCGCGATCGGGCACGTTCGGAGACGAGCGCCGCAAGGAAGAACGCGGTGAACGCAACCGTGGCGTTGAAGCCCTGGAGCGTGATCATCCGGTCGACGAGGTCGGCTCCTTGGAACGGGCCACGGTCTCCGACCGCCGCCCAGGTCGCCGCGCTGGAGACGAGTAGCGCGGCCGACGCGGCCCCGGACTGCTCGAAGCGCCACGATGCCCATCCGACGAATGGCAGGGCGACGAACAGAATCGACGCCTTCGCCGTGACGGCGAACACGGAGACCGCGGCGAGCATGGCGAGGAAGACGAACAGCTCGAGGAGCTCGAGACGCCGCGGAGGCGGGTAGCGATGGTGGGCTCGGTTCCACACGACCAGGAGGAACGGCGCGACCACGAGGACCCCCATCGAATCGCCTGCCCACCACACCGACCACGAGGTCCAGAACTCGCCGGCAGCCACCTGGTCGGACAGCACGAGCGCCAAGGCCCCGATCGTCGCGCTCACGAGCATGCCGATGAGGGCGGCCAGCAGGAGTACGACGACGTCGCGCGGCCGGTCGAGCTCGGTCCGGAACCGGGCCCGGCGAAGGATCCACACGGCGAACATCGGGGCAAGCGTGTTTCCGGCGGCCGTCGCGACGGCCGCGAGGAGCGATTCCGTGATCGGCAGGTTGACGACCAGCGCCCCGATCGCGATCCCCGGCCACCACCGGGTACCGAACAGCAACAGGGCCGCCACGGCGATGCCCGTCGGCGGCCACAGCGGCGTGATGTTCTCCTCGATCAACGCCAGCCGTAGGCTGAAGAAGGCCGCCAGGCCGTAGACGCCCGCGAGCAGCACGATGCCCGCTACGGTTCGAAGCGTGCGGGCACCGTCGGATCGCGCGCCGGCTCGGGCGCCGTTGTCCTGGTTCGCGTCCACGGTGTGGCCCACCATGCCCCAGAACGCTGCCGCGCGCCAGTCGGTCCGCCGGGGAACACCGTTCGTGCGCGGCGAACGCCTCAGTCGCCCAGGAGCGTCGACGCGATCTCGTCGGACCACGCGCGGATCGCGGACCAGTCGCGGAAGTCGCCGTCCGGCGCCTTCACGGCCTTGACGAGCATGCGCTCGGCGAACCCGAGCGCATCGCGGTCGAGCGCCCCCGCGAAGATCCGGTGCTCGATCGGACGCAGCAGCTCGGTCAGCTCCGCGAGCTCGCGCGGCTGCTCCTCCTCATCCTCGATGTGATCCCCGAGCGGCCCGCTGCTGAACAGCCAGACCGGCCGGCCCGCGATCCGTGCGGCTTGGCGGTGCGCGAACTCGACCGCCTCCTTCCTCCACGAGCCGGCGTAGAGGGCGCTCCCGAGCACAACCGCCCGCGGCTCCCCCGGATCGTCGATCCCTTCGACCGATCGCGCATCGGCCTCGATGCCCCGCTCGCGCAGACGATCGACGATGGCGCTCGCGATCTCCGCCGTCGCCCCGTGCTTGCTCGCGTACGCGACCAGCACGCTCATCCCTCGCCCTCCTCGTGTCCGCGCCGAGGCCGGCGGTTGGCACCCGCCGCGACGACTCCGCCCCGCCGCCTATCGAGCGGGCGCTCGATCGTCCGCACCTCGCCCACGATCCCCACCGTGACCGCCTCCCTCGTTCCTCGTCCCTGCGAACCTAGCCGCGGGCCCCCCGCCGGCCTCGGCCACCGGGCCCGTCACCACGGGGACCTTCGCCCTCACCGAACCACGAGCGGGGGCGAGGGTAGGCTGAGGCGTCCAGATCCGAGGAAGGTTCCTATCGACCGACGGGACGAGCTGATCCGCGCCGGCGTCGAGCTGGCGTCGGAGCACGATCTCGACACGATCCTCCAGCGGATCGTGGAGCTCGCGGTCCAGCTGACCGGCGCACGGTACGGCGCGCTCGGCGTCCTCGGAACGGACGGCGGCCTGGCGGATTTCATCAGCAGGGGCGTGACCGACGAGCAGCGCGCCGCGATCGGCGATGTCCCGCACGGGCGAGGGATCCTCGGGCTGCTGATCACGGAGGCACGGCCCCTGCGGCTGCGCAACATCGCAGATCACCCGAGCTCGGTCGGCTTCCCGCCGAACCATCCGTCGATGCGATCGTTCCTCGGGGCGCCGGTGAGCGCGCGAGGCAGCGTCTTCGGCAACATCTATCTCACGGACAAGCAGGGTGCCGAGGGGTTCGACGAGGCCGACGAGGAGACGCTGGTCGTGCTGGCGACCCAGGCCGGCGTCGCGATCGAGAACGTCCGGCTGCTCGAGGAGGCCCGGAGCGCGCACGAGCGGCTCCGCGAGCTCACGGTCCTCGAGGACCGTGAGCGGATCGCCCGTGAGCTGCACGACGGCGTGATCCAGTCGCTCTTCGCGGCCGGCATGAGCCTCCAGGGCGCCGCCGCGATGACGCAGGACGGCAACGTCGCGCGTCGTATCGAGGGCGTCGTCGCGGACCTCGATCGGACGATCCGCGACCTGCGGAACTACATCTTCGGGCTCCGCCCCGGGCTCCTGGCCGACCGGCAGCTCGACCGCGCCCTGCGGGACCTGGCCGAGGACTTCCAGGAGCGGACGGGGATCGTGACCGTCGTGGAGGTACAGCCCGAGACCGCGGCGGCCGTCTCGGCCGAGGCAGGCGACGTGCTCCAGATCGCCCGCGAGGCGCTCTCGAACGTCGGGCGTCACTCCGGCGCCGCGACGTGCCGGCTCACGCTCCGGCGCGTCGACGGCGTCGCCACGCTCGAGGTAGACGACGATGGAGCGGGTTTCGGGTCGACGTCGATGGAGGGAAGCGGCATCCCCAACCTGCGGGCGCGCGCCGAACGCATGGGCGGGAGGCTCGCGATCGAGAGCTCGAGCGACGGAACCATCGTGCGCCTCGAGATCCCGCTCGAGCGCTGACCGGAAGCCCCGCCGGCGTCGGGACCTGCGACCCTCATCGCACCCGGCCACGTCCGGGACGATCGAGTCCATGTTCGTCCGGTACTTCGTCGAGCTGCCGCTCGCGTCCGAGATCGTGGCCGAACGTCTCGAGGCGGACCCACAGACCTGGCTCCCGCCGATCGCCGGTTCGGCGAGCGATCGTGGCAACGCGTTGCTCGCCGAGGTCGGGTTCGGCGAGCGACCGCGCATCGCTCGGCGCGTGGTCATCGAGACGGGGCCGGTCGCCCGCCTCGGCGGGACGACGGTGCTGCCGCTCACGTGGAAGGCCTCGAACGGCGAGACGCTCTTCCCGCGGCTCACCGCCGACCTCGAGGTCGCCGCGCTCCTGCCGACGCGCACCCAGCTCGCGATCAGCGCCGTCTACGAGCCCCCCCTCGGCCTCGTGGGCCGGACCGCCGACCGCGCGCTCCTGCACCGGGTCGCCGAGGCGACCCTCAAGGACTTCCTGGATCGGGTCGCGGCGCGCCTGGCCGAGAACGCCGTGGACGTACCGCCGGCTCCCGTCTCTCGGTAGCATGCTCTCGTGAGCAAGGCTCCGCCCCTACGCGTGATGCTGGTCGACGACCACGAGGTCGTACGGGACGGCATCCGCGCGATGCTCGAGCCCGAGGACGGCATCGTCGTCACGGCCGAGGCCGGCTCGGTCCGCGAGGCCGTCGACGAGGCGTCGCGGACGCGGCCGGACGTGATCGTGATGGACGTACGGCTCGCGGACGGGAGCGGCATCGAGGCCACCCGAGAGATCCGCGCGATGCTGCCGGAGACGCGGGTGCTGATGCTGACGTCGTTCGCAGACGACGAGGCGCTGTTCGCCTCGATCATGGCCGGCGCTTCGGGCTACGTCCTCAAGCAGGTCCACTCGGGCGAGCTGCTCCGCGCGATCAAGCAGGTGGGTGAGGGTCGGTCGCTCCTCGACCCCGAGGTGACGGGCTCGGTGCTCGAGCGCCTGCGGAAAGGCAAGCACCTCCTGAAGGACGAGCGCCTCGCCCGACTGTCCCCGCAGGAGGAGCGCATCCTCACGATGGTCGCGGAGGGCCGGACGAACAAGGAGATCGGCGATGAGCTCGGCCTCGCCGAGAAGACCGTCAAGAACTACGTCTCCAGCATCCTGTCCAAGCTCGAGGTAGCGAGGCGCGCCGAGGCCGCCGCCTACCTCGCCCGCCACACGACAACGCCCGGCTCGGTCGAGTAGCCCGGCCCGAAGGTCCCCTCCGGCCCGGGGCGAAGGCCTCGTGGCAGGTCACTTCGCTTCCCCGATGCTCCTCGCAAGACGTAAGGAGGTGGGGGACAGATGCAGGCGACAGGTGAGCTCCGGGTGACGGAGCAGAGCATCGACATCCCCGAGATCGAACGGCTCGAGCCCGTCCACACGAAGGGGCTCCAGCGGGTCTGGGGGATCCTCCGGCTCGCGATGGGCTGGACGTTCCTGTGGGCGTTCCTCGACAAGGCGTTCGCGCTCGGGTTCTCGACCGGTCGGGTCGTGAACGAGGCCGGCCAGACCACCGGCATCGACTTCTTCGGGTCCGATGCGTGGATCAGCGGCGGGAGCCCGACGGCCGGTGCGGTGGGCTTCGCGCTCAAAGGCCCGTTTGCCGACAACATCCAGACGATCACGGGGTACCAGATGACGCAG
>Ga0299907_10003338_pt1 | contig 10246 bp, 12 predicted proteins | sample RVTome_16_FD_198680 | JGI IMG/M metagenome (GOLD analysis project Ga0299907, IMG submission 198680) | Soil microbial communities from uranium-contaminated site in the Upper Colorado River Basin, Wyoming, United States - RVT152D67 (version 2) ... | reverse complement strand
AGGTTGTACTTGATGTCGGTGAGGATCAGCTCCTGGTGCTGCTGCTCGTGGTTGAGGCCGAGCTCGAGCAGCGGCGCCAGCGCCGCCAGCCGGTCCTCGTCGGTGCGCTCCAGGAGCGTCGTCATGCCCGCATCGACCCACGCGCGGTAGCCCTGCACCTCGGCCACCGATGGGCGCGATAGGTGACCACGGTCCGGGCGCGCGAACTGGGGGCCGACGCCGTTGTAGTAGGAATTGAAGAGGATTCGATAGGCCGGGTGCCGCGGCGCGTAGCCCGGGAGGTGGGGCTCGAGCAGGAACGTGTCGAAGAACCACGAGACGTGGGCCTGGTGCCACTTGGTCGGGCTGACGTCGGGCATGGCTTGGACGACCTGGTCCTCGGCCGACAGGGGCGCGCAGAGGCGCTCGGTCGTCCGCCGCACGTGATGGTAGCGCGCGAGGAGCGCCAGGCGGTCGGGCCGCGAAGCCGCGACGGTCGGCACCGATGCGGTCGTCATGAGGTGCTCGATCATAGGCACGGCTGCCGGGGGCCCGCAAGCCGCCGTCTTGACGGACCCGGCGCGTTCGCCCATCCTCGGGCGCGGAACGAGGACATGAGCGCACCGCTGCCGGTCGTGCAGATGGAGGGCGCGCGCAAGCGCTACGGAGAGGTCGAGGCGCTGCGCGGCGTCGACCTCGTGATCGGCCGCGGCGAGGTGGTCGCGTTGCTGGGGCCCAACGGCGCCGGCAAGACGACGTCGATCAGCCTGATGCTCGGCCTGCGTCGCCCCACCGCGGGCCACGCGCGGCTGTTCGGCCTCGACCCCCGCGACCGCCGCGCCCGCAGCCGCTGCGGTGCGATGCTGCAGGAGTCGGGCGTGCCGGCCGTGCTGACCGTGCGCGAGCTCGTCGATCTCTTCCGGGCCTACTACCCACGGCCGTGGCCGGCCGGGAGGGCGATCGCCCTGGCGGGGCTCGACGACCAGGCGGCCTCGCGCGTGGGCCAGCTTTCCGGAGGCCAGCGCCAGCGCCTCTACTTCGCGCTGGCCGTGTGCGGCGATCCCGAGGTGCTCGTCCTCGACGAGCCCACGGTGGGCCTGGACGTCGAGGCGCGCCAGGCCTTCCTGCAGGCGATCCGCGAGATGGCCGACGAGCAGCGGACCGTCGTGTTCACCACGCACTACCTCGACGAGGCCGACGCGCTCGCCCGCCGCATCGTGGTCATCGACCACGGCGTCGTCATCGCAGACGCCACGCCGGCCGAGATCAAGGCCCGCATTCCGAGCAAGCGCGTGCACTTCCGGACGTCGCCCGAGCTCGGGCCGGCGGCGCTCGACCGCCTGCCCGTACGGGTGCTGGAGTGCGCGGCCGGTCGCGTCCGCCTGCTGAGCGCTGAGCCCGAGTCGGTGCTGCGCGAGCTGTTCCGGCGCGGCGTGGCCGTCGCCGACCTCGAGGTGACGGGGGCAGACCTCGAGGAGGCCTTCCTGGCCCTCACGGCCCGCCCGCCGTCGAGGCGATGACCCGCCCCGCCCCGGTGGCGTCGCTCGCACGCGTCCTGCTCGCGCAGACGTGGAGCGAGACGCTCATCCGCTGGCGCTTGCCGGCCTTCAGCGCCACCAGCCTGGCGTTACCCGTGGTGCTGTTCAGCTTCTTCGGCTTGCCCTTCGCGGGCCGCCCGGGCCCGGGCGGGCTCGACGCCGGCGCGTTCCTGCTGGTCTCCTTCGGCGCGTTCGCGGTCGGGCAGGTGATGGTGTTCGGCTTCGGAATCGGGGTTGCCGTGGAGCGAGGCCAGAAGATCGATCTGCTGATGCGGGCCTCGCCGTTGCCCGCGGGAGTGTCCCTGACCGCCAAGGTGGTGGTCGGCCTGCTGTTCGGGCTGCTGTCCGTCGTGATCCTGTTCGTCTACGGCAGCGTGGTCGGCGGGATCCGGCTGGCGCCCGGCACGTGGGTCAGCGTGATCGCGCGTCTGCTGGCGGGCTCGCTGCCGCTCATCGCGCTCGGCTTCACGATCGGCTATCTGGCCGGCCCCCACGCCGCGCCGGCGATGGCCAACCTCGTGTACCTGCCGCTGGCCTTCGCCTCCGGCATCTTCCTGCCGCTCGACCAGCTCCCGGCTTTCGTCCAGCGCTGGGCGCCCTACCTGCCGACGTACCACTATGCGCAGCTGGCCTGGAGCGCGATCGGCGCCGGCCGCGAGCCGGTCGGCACCAGCGTGGCATGGCTGGCGGGCTATGCCGTCCTCTTCGTCTGGACGGCGACCCGAGCCTACCGCCGCGAGGCGGAGCGGAAGTTCGGCTGAGCGGCTAGGCGCTGCGGGCGCTGCGGAAGTGCGCGCCCGAGCGGTACGGCGCGCGTGGGACCGAGCGGTCCACGTCCATCTTCAGCAATCGCGTGCGGCCGTCCTTCATGGCCAGGGCGATCGTCGGAAACGTCTTCGGCGACTCCTCGACCGTCTCTCCTGCATAGTTCACGATCCGCCAGCGCCAGTCGGGTGTTCCGGGTGTCGAGAACGCTCCCACTTGCATGGTCACACCTCCTACGATGCTTCGGCTGCCATCTCGGGAACCCTGATCACGCGCAGCGCGGTCAGGATGCGGATGACCGTCCAGCTCGGGTCGTACTCCCGGGCGGACATGCTGAACTTCGCGGCGCGCGGGTGCGCGTGGTGGTTGTTGTGCAGGCTCTCGCCGCCGGTCACGTAGGACAGGAGGCGGATGTTGTAGGCCGAGTTCCGGAACGTCTGCCGGCCGTGCCAGTGGCCCAGGCCGTTGATGAGCGGGGCGAGCACGAACACGTACAGCACGGCGTGCAGGACCATCGCCGCCAGGCCGGCCCCCAGGCCGAGCGCCAGGCACAGCGCACCGGTGCCCGCGACCAGGCCGGTCCAGCCGTGCGAGAAGACGAGGCGGTCGAGGCGATCCTCGGCCAGATCGGGCGCGAAGCGACGCAACGTATCGGATTTCCTGGCCTCGCGCGCATAGTAGTAGACGTTGAAGAGCTGTACGCGCCAGAAGCCCAGGATGCGAGGGCTGTGCGGGTCGCCCTCGCGATCGGTGAAGGTGTGGTGCTTGCGATGGACCGCCACCCACTCCTGCCGGCGCTGCCCCGTGTAGAGCCACAGGAGCACGCGACAGACGAGCTCGGCGGCGGGATGCAGGACCAGCGACCGGTGCGCGAGTCCTCGATGGAGATAGATCGAGGTGATCAGCACGGCCATCTCGGTCAGCGCGACGGCAACGAGGACAATGAGTGCGATCTGCAAGGCATTCACGATAACACGTTTGTCCCCCGCGCGCCGCGACATACTTCCTGCGCCCGGCGCGCCCGCCTCGCGTATACTCGACCTCGTCTGAGTCGATCGCCGGCCCGCTCGTGGGCCGCCGCCATCCTAGGCAGACCGCGTTTCCCCGGTCCTTCCGCTTCGTGGGGCGTGTGATGACGGTGCGGAAGATTGCCGGGGCCCGAGCGGCCCCACCGGAGAACCTTCGATGTCGTTCGACACCTTTGAGTTGCACCCCACCCTGCTGCGGGCCGTCGCCGCGGTCGGCTTCACGGTGCCGACGCCCGTGCAGATCAGCGCCATCCCGCCGGCCCGCGCCGGCCGGGACGTCCTCGCCTGTGCGGCCACCGGTACCGGCAAGACGGCGGCGTTCCTGCTGCCGATCCTGCACCGCCTGCTCGGTGGTCCCCGCCGCACGACGCGCGCGCTCGTGCTGGCGCCCACCCGGGAGCTGGCCGCGCAGATCGACGAGCATCGGGTCGCGCTCGGCCGCTACACCGACCTGCGCGGCATCGCGATCTTCGGCGGCGTGGCCATGGGGCCCCAGGAGACGGCGCTGCGCCGCGGCGTGGAGATCGTCGTCGCGACCCCGGGCCGCCTCCTCGACCACCTGCGGCAGTCCTACACGCGCCTGGACGGGGTGGACATCGTCGTCCTCGACGAGGCCGACCGCATGCTCGACATGGGCTTCCTGCCCGACGTGCAGCGCATCCTGAAGACGCTGTCGCCGCGCCGGCAGACCCTGCTGTTCTCGGCGACGCTGCCGCCGCCGGTCGTCGCGCTGGCCAGGGAGCTCCTGAAGGACCCCGCGCGGATCGACGTCGAGCGCCCGGCGGCGCCCGCCACCGGCGTGCGCCACACCGCGTACCCGGTGATGCGCGAGGACAAGATCCCGCTCCTGCTCGATCTGCTGCGCCGACCCGACGTCCACAACGTGCTGGCCTTCACCCGCACCAAGCACCGCGCCGACCGGCTGGCCACGGCCCTCACCCGGGGCGGCGTCTCCGCCGATCGCATCCACGGCAACCGGAGCCAGGCCCAGCGCACGAAGGCGCTGGCGGCCTTCAAGGCCGGCCGGCTGCGCGTGCTGGTGGCCACCGACATCGCCGCCCGCGGCATCGACGTGACCGGGCTGAGCCACGTCGTGAACTTCGACATGCCCGACGCGCCGGAGAGCTACATCCACCGCGTCGGCCGCACGGCCCGGGCCGAGGCGGTCGGCGACGCGGTGACCTTCGTCACCCCGGAGGAGGAGGCGGAGCTCCGGACGATCGAGCGCGCCGTGCGCCGCCCGATCGTCCGCATCGACCGTCGCGTGGCCCGGCCCTGACGCGCGCGACCGGCGCGTTGACACGCGCCGGTCGGCGCTCGTAGACTCCGCGCGTCGAGGAGGGCCCCGCGATGCCCGACCCCATGCGCCCGCCGTTCCGCGCCGACCACGTCGGCAGTCTCCTGCGCCCGGCCCCGCTGAAGGCTCTGCGCCTGGACCGCGAGGCCGGGCGCGTCGACCCGGCCACACTGCGCGCCGCCGAGGACGCGGCCATCCGCGAGGCCGTGGCGCTGCAGGAGGCGGCGGGCCTGCAGGGCATCACCGACGGCGAGATGCGGCGCCAGTCCTGGCACATGGACTTCCTGCTCCAGCTCGGCGGTTGGTCGAGCCAGGGCCAGCGCATCCCGGTGACGTTCCACGGCCAGGGCGGCGACGTGAACTTCACGCGGCCCGACCTGGCCATCACGGGTCGCGTCACCCGGCCGCGGCCGATCTTCGTGGACGCCTTCCGCTTCCTGCAGTCGGTCGTCACCCGCACGCCCAAGCTGACCCTGCCCTCACCGTGCATGCTGTACTCCCAGGTCGGCCGCGCCCACATCGAGCGCGCGGTCTATCCGGACCTCGACGCGTTCGTCGAGGACACCGCCGCCGCCTACCGGGCCGAGATCGCCGACCTCTACGCCGCCGGCTGCCGCTACCTGCAGCTGGACGACGTGAGCCTGGCCTACCTGTGCGACGAGCAGATGCGGGCCGACAGCAGGGCCCGGGGTGAGGACCCCGACGCGCAGCTGCGGCTCTCGGTGCGGCTGGTGCAGCAGACGCTGCGCGACAAGCCGCGCGACCTGACCGTGTGCACGCATCTCTGCCGCGGCAACTTCCGCTCGAGCTGGCGGGCCCAGGGCGGCTACGGCCCCATCGCCGAGACGATCTTCAACGAGCTGCCGTACGACGGCTTCTTCCTGGAGTTCGACGACGCCCGCTCGGGCGACTTCTCGCCCCTGCGCTTCGTTCCCCGGCACGTGCGCGTCGTGCTGGGGCTGGTGACGAGCAAGGCCGGCGCGCTGGAGGCGAAGGACGATCTCAAGCGCCGCCTGGACGAGGCGGCCCGGTACGTGCCGCTGGCGCAGCTCGGCCTCAGCCCGCAGTGCGGCTTCTCCTCCACCGTCGAGGGCAACGAGGTGACGGTGCTGCAGCAGCGGGCCAAGCTCGAGCGCTGCGTGGAAGTGGCGCGCGAGGTGTGGGGCGGCCTGTGATCGCCGCCGTCGCCCGGGCGGACGTCGTCGGCAGCCTCCTGCGCCCGGCCTATCTGAGGGAGGCCCGCCAGGCCGCGCGAGCCGGCACCGTGAGCGACGCCGACCTCCGGGCGGTCGAGGACCGCGCGGTCCGCGAGGCCATCGCGCTGCAGGAGTCGGCCGGGCTCGACGCGATCACCGACGGCGAGCTGCGGCGCAGCTCGTGGGTCGTCACGATCCCGCTGCGGCCGGAGGGGCGGCCGTACGCCCCGCTGGCTGGCTACGAGTTCCTGCCCGCCGACGCCGGCTGGTGGTCGCTGTGGAAGGAGCCGGACGGGCGGCGCGCGCAGGTGTGGAACGCGCCGGCGCGGCCGTTCGTCACCCGGCGCCTCTCGGTCGTGCGGGACCTCGTGGGCCACGAGTACGCCTTCCTGCGTGCCAACGCCCGCGCCCGCACCAAGCTCACGATCCCGGCGCCGAGCTGGCACCGCATCTTCTGGCACCCCGAGCACTCCCGCGAGGCGTACCCGACGGCCGAGGACTTCCTGCGCGACGTCGCCGCGTACCTGCGCGACGAGGTGATCCCGACGCTGCGCGCGGCCGGCGGCGATTACCTGCAGCTCGACGCGCCGAACTACGCGCAGTGGCACGTCGACCCGGACAACCGGGCCGCCTTCGAGTCCTGGGGCCACGACATGGGGGCCGAGCTGGTCGCCGACGCCGAGATCGACGATCTCGTGTTCGCGGGCGTGCACGGCATGACCCGGGCGATCCACATCTGCCGCGGCAACGCCCCCGGCGGCCGCTGGCTGGCCAACGGCGGCTACGGCAGCATCGCCGCCGAGGTGTTCCCGCGGCTGACCCACGTCGACCGCCTGCTCCTGGAGTACGACACGCCGCGGGCCGGCGACTTCGGCCCGCTGCGCCACGTGCGTGCGGACGCCGAGGTCGTGCTGGGCCTGCTCACGACGAAGCAGGGCGCGCTCGAGGACGCCGCCCTGGTGGAGCGGCGCATCCGCGAGGCCGCCCGCGAGGTCCCGCTCGAGCGGCTGGCGCTGAGCCCGCAGTGCGGCTTCGCCTCGGGCGAGGCCGGCAACCCGCTCACGCCGGCCGAGCAGGCGGCCAAGCTCCGTCTCGTCGGGAGCGTGGCCCGGACGGTCTGGCCGGCGTAGCCCGCCCCTCACCGCATCGTGTTCGGCAGCCAGAGCGCGAGCTGCGGGAAGATCATGACGAGCACCGTGGTCAGGACGAGGGCGCTCATCAGGATGCTCGTCCCCATGTAGACCTTCACCGGGCTCGCGCTGGCGCTGGAGCTGACGACGAAGGCGATCATGCCCACGGGCGGGAACACGAGGCCCATGGCCACCATCAGCATCGACATGACGCCGAACCAGACGGGGTCGAAGCCGAGCGACGTGATGAGGGGGCAGGTCAGCTGCAGCGTGAGGAGCAGCCGTTGACAGAAGTTATTTCAAGAGAATAATTATCGTGTGGCTGCCCCGCTGGAACGCTTCGTCGCCCGGTGCCGTGCCGCCGGGCTGGTGCTGACCCCGCAGCGGCTGGCGGTGTTCCGGCACCTCGCCGCCGGCCCCGGCCACCCGAGCGCCGAGGAGCTGTACGCGACCATCCGGCGCGAGATGCCCACCCTGTCGCTGGCGACCGTCTACAAGACGCTCGACGCGCTGGCCCGCATCGGGGCGGTGCGCCGGGTGGCCGGCAGCCGCGCCCGCAGCCGCTGGGATGCCGGCCTGGAATCCCACCACCACCTCGTGTGCATCGAATGTGGGAGCGTCAGTGACGTGCACGATGCGCGTCTCGACGCGGTGAAGCGGCGCACGGCGGTCCTGGCCGGGCGCCACGGCTTCCAGGCGTCGGGCCACGTGGTCGAGATCTTCGGACGATGCGCCGCATGCCTTGGTACCACCCGCGCGCCCTCGGCCCCGCGCCGCGGGCGCGCCGCCCGCAACACGCACGGAGGAAGAGAGAGACGATGAGCATGATCGGTCAGAAGGAGCCCGAGTGGGCCGGCACGGCCTACTACAAGGGCGAGCAGAAGACGCTGAGCAGCAAGGACTTCGCCGGCAAATGGCACGTGCTGTACTGGTACCCGCTGGACTTCACGTTCGTGTGCCCGACCGAGATCCGCGGCTTCCAGGACAATCTCAAGGAGTTCGGTGACGACAGGATCGAGGTGATCGGCGTCAGCACCGACTCGTTCTTCAGCCACAAGGCCTGGTTCGCCGACCGGCAGACGTTCCCGAAGGAGATCACCCACCCCGTGATCGGCGACACCAATCACTCCGTCAGCCGGGCCTTCGGCGTGCTGAAGGAGGACGCCGGCATCGCCTATCGCGCCTCGGTCATCGTGGACGACAAGGGCGTCATCCGCGCCTACCACGTCAACGACACCGCGGTGGGCCGCAGCCCCAAGGAAGTGCTCCGCACGGCCCAGGCCCTGCAGAGCGGCGGCCTGTGCGGCGCCGACTGGAGGAAGGGCGAGAAGTTCGTCGCCTGAACAAGGAACCTGAACAAGGAAAAGGATGGGCGCCCCGGCAAGGTCGGGGCGCCCATGAAGATATGTCGAGACTGGAAGCCATCGACGGCATCACCTGGGAGGGCCTGCTGGCCGCGCCCTGGTCGGTGCTCATGCTCGGCAAGAGCGACTGCGAGCACTGCGCGGAGTACACCGAGGAGCTGCAGGCCTTCCTGACCGCCGACACGGCCTACCCCGACGTCCGCTTCGGCAAGATCCTGCTGGACCGCGGCGGCCTCGCCAGCTTCAAGCGCGCCAATCCCTGGCTCGCCGACGTCGACGTCCTGCCCTACACGCTGATCTACCGGGGCGGGGCGAAGGTGGCCGAGTTCGCGGGAGGCGGGATCGGCCGCCTGCAGGCGCGGCTGGAGCGGGTCCGGTCCGAGGCGGGCTGACCGCCCGTCACGGCCGCTCGTACGACTCGCGGCGCGCCGCCGCCGACAGCCGGACGAGGTAGCGCTCCGGCCCGCGCCAGAACGCCTCGCGCAGGCCGCCCAGACTCTCGGCGCCGCCGTAGCTGATCGCCGAGCAGAGGTGCTTGAGCATCTCCTGGACGACCGCGCGGGCCGAGCCCCGCGCCGGCACGCTGGTCTCCAGACCCTCGGCCCCGAGGGCCGCGAGGTCCCCCTGGGCGGCGTCCTCCAGGTCCAGGCGGTCCTTGATCGCGCCGATCGAGGCCATCCCCCGCAGCACCTTGAACGGCACCCGTACGGTGCGCTGGGCCTCCGGCAGGACTACCGGCTTGTGCACGATCTCGCCGGGCGTCTCCAGCGTGCCGGCGAACGCACTGCCGAGCATCGCGGTGTCGCCGCCGAAGACCAGCGCTTGCACCAGGGCGCCGTCGCGGGAGATGCCGCCGTCGGCGACGATCGGCACACGGTCGCCGACGGCGAGGCGGCACTCCACGAGCGCCTGCACCTGGGGCACGCCGAAGCTCGTCGTGATGCGGGTGGTGCAGCCGCCGCCGGGGCCGACGCCGACCTTGATGCCGTTCACGCCGCGCTCGGCGAGGAAGCGGGCGCCCTCGCCGGTACCGACGTTGCCGGCGATCAGCTCGAAGTCGCCGAACCGCTGGCGGAATTGCTCCACGGCATTCGCCATCACGACCGAGTGGCCGTGGGCGATGTCGATCACGATCACGTCGACCTCCGCCCGGATCAGCTCGGCGGCCCGCTCGAGGTAGTCCCCGGTGGCGCCGATCGCGGCGCCGACGCGCAGCCGGCCCTGAGGATCGCGCGTCGCGAACGGCTGCTGCCGGTGCTTGACGATGTCCCGGGCCGTGATCAGCCCCAGCAGGCGGCCGGTGCGGTCGACCAGCGGCAGCTTCTTGACCTTGTGCGCGACCATCACCCGCTCGGCCTCCTCGATGCCGATGGGCCCCTCGTGCACGCGGAGCTGCCGGGCCGGCGTCATGCGGTCGGCCACGCGCGCGGTCCCGGAGACGAAGCGGACGTCGCGCTCGGTCAGGAGCCCGAGCAGCCGGCGCGCGCCGTCGACGACGACGAGCGTGCCGACGCCCGAGCGCTCCATGAGGTCCCGGGCCTGCTCGAGGCCGGCGTCGGGCGGGATCGTGTAGGGGTCGGGCACGACGCCGTGCTGGGTGCGCTTCACGATCTGGATCTCGCGGACCTGGCCCTCGATGTCGCCGGCGCGGAAGCCGCGATCGATGATGCCGAGGCCGCCTTCCTCGGCCTGCACGATCGCCATGGGCGCGCGCGTCACCGTGTCCATGTTCGCGGAGACGATGGGCCGCTTGAGGACGAGGTTGGTGGAGAGCCGGGAGGCCAGGTCGATGCGGGTGGGGTCCCGGCGCACCACGACGCTGAACTGCGGCGCGAAGAGGACATCGTCGAAGGTGCAGCCGTGGACCCGGCACAGGAGCTCCGTCGGCGTCATGGTCGTAGTGTACGCGGCGCCGGGGGCCGGTAGAGTGAACCATCATGCCCACGCCG
>Ga0299907_10003337_pt1 | contig 10247 bp, 9 predicted proteins | sample RVTome_16_FD_198680 | JGI IMG/M metagenome (GOLD analysis project Ga0299907, IMG submission 198680) | Soil microbial communities from uranium-contaminated site in the Upper Colorado River Basin, Wyoming, United States - RVT152D67 (version 2) ... | reverse complement strand
GGCGTTCGACCGCGTGAGCGGCGCATTGCTGCGCGCCGCCGGCTACCACCGCCGCGCCGTGCTCGTCGGGCGCGGCGAGCACATCGACGCCGTCGCCGAGGCGCTGAAGGACACCGAGGTCAAGCCGATCGGGTTCATCGCGCTCGAGCCGCGCGAGGAGAACGGCCTCAAGGACATGGGTCCGCTCGAGCAGCTGGAGCGCCAGTTCGACGTCGTCGACGAGGTCCTGATCGCCGACCCGGATTTCCCGCAGGACCACGCCGTCGAGCTGATCGACACCTGCCACCGCCACGGGATCAAGGTGCGGGTCGCGCCCTCGACGATGGAGATCCTGATGGACCGCGTCGAGTTCGTGCCCGGCCAGTCGCTGCCCCTCTTCGAGCTCAAGCCGCCGGTCTTCGAGGGGATCGACTTCTTCGTCAAGCGACTCTTCGACATCGTCGGCTCCGCGCTCCTGATCCTCGTGCTGTCACCCGTGCTGGGGGCGATCGCGCTCGCGATCAGGGCGACGTCGCGCGGCGGTGCGATCTACCGCTCGAGCCGCCCCGGCATGGGCGGCGCGCCGTTCGACTGCTTCAAGTTCCGCACGATGTACGAGGACGCGGAGTTCCGCCAGCGCGAGCTTGAGGACCGCAACGAGAAGCAGGGCGCCCTCTTCAAGATCCGCGATGACCCGCGCGTGACCCCGGTCGGGCGCTTCCTCCGTCGTTGGTCGCTCGACGAGCTGCCCCAGCTCTTCAACGTCCTGCGCGGCGAGATGTCGCTCGTCGGGCCGCGGCCGCTTCCCGACCGCGACTACGAGCGGCTCCACGACTGGCACCGCAAGCGCTACCTCGTGCTGCCCGGGATGACCGGTCTGTGGCAGGTGTCAGGGCGTTCCGAGCTCGACTTCGACGAGCTCGTCCGGCTCGACTTCCTCTATCTCGAGCGCTGGTCCGTCTTCCTCGATCTCTCGATCATGCTGAAGACGGTCCCCGCCGTGCTGAGGCGCCGCGGAGCCTGGTAATAACCGGAGCGGTGTTGCGCCACCGCTTCCTGTTCGAGCAGATGGTGCGCCGCGAGCTGCGCCAGAAGTACAAGGGTTCGGTGCTCGGGATCGCCTGGTATCTGATCAACCCGCTCGTGCTGATGGGGGCCTATGCGCTCGTGTTCAAGGTCCTGCTCGACATCGCGAACATCCCGGACTACCCCGTCTTCCTGCTCGCCGGGCTGATCGTCTGGGTGTTCTTCGCGCAAGCTCTCCTGGCCGCGGCGCCGAGCCTCGTGCTGAACGCCCCGCTCGTGCGAAAGGTGCGCTTTCCGCGCGAGACGATCCCCGCTTCGGTCGCGACGGTCCAGCTGGTCACCTTCGTGGCAATGCTCCTGCTGCTCTTGCCGGTCGCGCTGGTGGTGCGCGACAGTCTCGACCCGGCGCTCCTGCTCCTGCCGGTCATCGTCGCGTTCCTCTTCTGCCTCGTGCTGGGCCTGTCGATGCTGGTCGCGGTCCTGCACGCGCACTTCCGCGACGTCGAGCCTGTGCTCGCCGCCGGCCTCCTGCCGTGGTTCTTCCTGACGCCGCTGTTCCTGCCGGTTGAGGACTTCCCCGGCATCGATGACCACGAGCTGATCGGCGACCTGCTCGAGTGGGGGAACCCGGTCGCGCCGTTCGTCGACTCGGTACGGACGATCCTGTGGGCGGGAGAAGCGCCCGACCTCGCGCACCTCGCGTACGTAGCCGCCGCGGGGTTGATCGCGCTCGCGCTCGGGGCCGTCGTCTTCCGCCGCATGGAGCGCGACCTGGCGGTGGTGCTGTGAGCGATCTCGCCGCGGGCGAGATCGTGCTGGAGCGGGCGACGCGATCGTTCCGGCTCGTGCACGAACGGCCGCGGACGTTGAAGGAGCTCGCGGTGTCTCTGGGCAGGCGTCCAGCGAGCGAGGTGCCCGCCTTGCGTGAATTCGACCTGCGCGTGGCGCCGGGCGAGGCCGTGGGCATGGTCGGCCGCAACGGTGCCGGGAAGACCTCACTGTTGCGCTGCCTGGCGGGCATCGTTCCGCTCGACGCGGGGCGCGCCGAGTGTGGTGGTCGCGTGGTCTCGCTGATCGAACTGGGCGCCGGCTTCGGCCAGGACTTCACGGGACGCGAGAACATCTGGCTGAACGGGGCGCTCCACGGGTTCTCGCGCGAGGAGGTCGAGGAGCGGATCGCTCAGATCGTCGAGTTCTCCGAGCTGGCGGAGTTCATAGACGTCCCGGTCAAGGCCTACAGCGCGGGCATGTTCCTGCGGCTCGGGTTTGCGATAGTCGCCCACCTCGAGGCGGACGTGCTGCTGATCGACGAGATACTGGCTGTGGGCGACGAGTCGTTCCAGCGCAAGTGCCTGAACCGGATCTCCGAGCAGATGGAGGCGGGTGCGACCCTCGTGCTCGTGTCGCACGACCCGGCTGCGATCGAGCGCGTTTGCGACCGGGTGGTCGTCGTGGACACGGGGCGCAAGGAATTCGACGGGCCCGTCGCCGAGGGCTTGCTGCACTATCACCGCATGCTCGGCACCGAACGCGGTGCGTCCCTGTCTCTGCGGCCGCACGCGGCTGATCGGACCGTGACGATCACCGAACTCGAGATCAAGGACGCGGAAGGGCGCGCGCGTCACATGTTTCGACCGGGCGAGCCATTGCATGTGACGCTGAGCCTCGCGGGGCGCGCCGAGCGCGCGGTGGTCGCGGTCGAGGTGCGCGATCGGCAGGGCGCGACGATCTTCCGCACCGACGTGACGGCAGGCGCCGTGCACGACACACTTGGCGCGACTTTCGCGATCCCGCGGGTCACGCTGCTTGGCGGCGACTACGACCTCGTGGCAGGAGTGCTCAACCAGGACGCCCCGGCCGGCCCGACGCTCGACCGCGTCGCGCGCTTCTCGGTGACGCACGTCTCGGACGGTGAGGGAGTGGCGGACCTGCGTGGCAGCTGGACGTTCGAGCCGGCCCAGAGCGGAAGCGAGGTGCTGCGATGACGCGGCCCGAGGACGCGCTCGAGCGCGCGCGCGAGGCGGCGGGCTCGAGTCCCCCACCCGGCGAGGTTGCGCGGTCGCTCGAGCACGACCTCGCGGGCGAGTCCGCCTCGGATGCGCTCCTCCAGGAGTGGGCGGTGATCTCCGTGGAGCCCGAGGTGATCTACTCGAGCCGCAGGCTGGGTGCGCCACTCACGTTCATGAAGCGCGGGATCCTTCGGCTCATGCGCCAGTACACGGCCGAGATCGAGGCGCAGCAGACGCGGTTCAATCTCGCCGTGCTCGGCCGGCTGCGCGAGCTCGAGCGTCGCCGCGGCGAGTGACGCGCGTCCACCAGGCGACGGGCGCCGCCGGGCGCCACGACGCCGTGACCGGGCAGATGCTCGCGTACGACGAGCTGTTGCGGGGGTGGGGACTCGCGGGCGGAGCGCACGCGGCAGTCATCGCCCCGGGAGCATCGCGGGAGATCGACAAACTCGCGCAGCTCGCGCCCGCGCCCGACGACGTCGTCCTCATCCACTACTCGGGGTGGATCGCGGGGATGGGCGCGCTGCTCGAACTGCCCCAGCGCAAGGTGGTCGTCTACCACAACATCACGCCGGCCCAGTACTTCTGGACGGTGCATCCGGTCGTCGCGGTCGTCTGCGAACTCGGCAGGGAGAGGCTCCCGGCAGTCGTGGCGGGAGCGAGGGCGACAGCCGGGGTCTCCGCGTACAACGCCGCCGAGCTGCGCGCCGCGGGGGCCCCGGATCCGCGCGTCGTGCCGCCCCTGATCGATCCTGGACGGCTCGCGTACGGCGGCGTCGCCGCTACGGCGGACGGGCCGCTCATCCTGGTGGTGGGGCGGCTCGCTCCGCACAAACGGCCCGACCTAGTGATTCGCGCTTTCGCGCTGTACCAGCGCTTGCACGCGCCCGACGCACGGCTGGTCCTGGCGGGCGAGCCGCAGCATCTGCCCTACCGCGCGCGCCTCGAGCAGCTGGTCGAGGAGGTGGGAGCGAAACGCGTGCAGCTCGCGGGCGCGCTGGACGACGACGAGCTGGCGCTGGCGTACTCGGAGGCGAGCGTCCTGCTCTCGCTCAGCGAGCACGAGGGTTTCTGCATCCCGCTACTCGAGGCGTTCCACGCCGAGTTGCCGGTCATCGCCAGGCCATGCGGCGCCATGCCGGAGGTGGGGGGCGACGCCGTGCTGTGGGCCGAGGACGCGGACATCGCCGTCGTGGCGGAGCTGCTCCACCTCGCGGTCACGGACACGGAGCTGCGCGCGGAGCTCGTCCGGCGTGGACGCGCCCGGGCGCAGGCGTTCGCACCGGGGCGCGTCGCCCAGGACGTACGGGGGCTGATCGACGCCGCGCTCGCCTAGCGCGGGACCGCGAGCGCGTGCACGCTCGGCGGCGCGTCGAGCAGCGACTGCTTCGCCTCCAGGTTTGAGGTCGCGTAGCCGAGCGCTTCCATCGTCTCTATGAACGCCGCGGCGGTGTCGTGCAACTCGCAGACGATTGCCGGCCGGTGCTCCTCCATCGTCTTCCGCATGCCCTCCAGCACGTCGATCTCGGCGCCCTCGACGTCGATCTTCACGAGCTGCGGTGGTCGCAGCCGGCCGTCGGCGACGAGATCGTCGATCGCGACGGTCTCGATCTCCAGTGTGCCGGTCGCAAGCGGGTGCAGGCCGCGGCTCTCGAGATGCGACCAGCTCAGGTCCTCCACCAGGAGCAGGCGATCGCGTCCCGTCGCGCGCCCCACTGCCTTCGCGACCACCTCGATGTTGGCCAGCCCATTCAGCTCGGCGCTCGCACGGATCGCAGCGGCGTTCTCCGGCACCGGCTCGAACGCGTACACCGCGCCCGCGGGCCCGACAAGCCGCGCCCCGGCGAGTGCGAAGAACCCGACGTTCGCGCCCACGTCGTAGAACACGTCGCCGTGCGCCAGTAGGCGCTTCATCGCCTGCTGGACCGACAGCTCGAGTAGCCCGCTCGCGAGCAAGCCCGCGTGCGCGTGCGAGATCGGGATGTGCGCCAGCGACAGGCGCAGGCCCTGGGCGAGCCCGGCGTCGACGCGCATCGATCCACGGCGCAACCACCAGCGCACGGGTGCGACCAGCGCTCGCACGAGCGGGTTGCGCCGGCGCAGGCGCTCGAACGCGAGCAGCCGCTCGTGGCCCAGCGCGGCGACCTGGCGCAGGAGGCGGGTGCGTCCTATGCGCATGCCAGCCGGCATCGAACGCGCAAGGCTATTCAGGCAGGCCGGCGCGCCCGTACGGGAGCCGCTTCGAGCAGAGGTCCTCGCCCGGGAGGTCGGGCTTCGCCCGATACAGCGTGAATCTGGCGTTCTGCCGCAGCGCCGGGGGCCGCGCATCGGGTGGGTCGCCGCCGTAGTACTCGCGCCCCAGTTCGTCGGTGAGGATGAAGTCGGCCTCGCGCGAGTAGACGACGTGCGGGTAGTCGGTGCCCAGCAGCGGCAGCTGGCTGCAGAGCCGCCTGCTGGAGAGCATGTACGAGCCCCACAGCTGGTTCGGCGGGAACGTGTCCATCCGGATCGATGCGCCGGCTGGCAGGTCGGCCGCCCACTCGCGCAGCTCGACGTGCTCCTCCGTGAGCTGGTGACCCGTCGCGCGCACCTCGATCCGGCCCGCGAACGCGGCCGAGACCACAAACAGCGCAAGCAGCACCGGCCCCACACGCCGAAAGCGCGACAGCGCAACGGCGGCACACATCAGGAGGAGCGGTGCCGAGAAAGCGAGCGTCTTGAACTCGAAGTACCAGCCGAACTCCCGCTGGCGGAACCAGACGCCGGCCGCGAGGAAGGTGACCATCACCGCGCCCAGGCCGGCGCCGAGCGCCCGCGGCAGCTGGAGCAGGAGCCAGACTGCGAGCGCGGCCATCGCCGCGACGGCCAGCCACCAGAGCGTGTCCTCCGGCAGCGAGAAGAACCTGTGTGCGGGGATGAACTGAAGGAGGTCGCCGCCCCACCCGCGCAGCGACTGCCCCGGGTCCACGAGCAGCCGCGTCGCCTCCCAGACCTTCTCGGCCACTGCCGCGGCGGGTACGAGCAGAGCGAGCACCACCGGGACGATCCACACGAGCGATCGCCGCCCCCGATAGATCGAACGGGGGGACGGCAGCCCGACCGGCTCGAGCCAGATGAAGATGGCGAGCGCGAGCAGCGGGATCGGCAGCATCAGCGGATACGCGAAGCCGCCCACCGCCAGGAAGAGCGCGAGCAGGATCGCCGCGGGGCGGCTGCGGTGATGCACGGCCCACCAGCCCAGCACGAGCGTGAACGGAAGCGTGAAGTAGCCCCAGGTCTGGTTGAAGTACGGGTTCAGCGCGGTTCGCAGGACCATCGCGTTGAGCCCGGTGACGGCCATCGCGGCACCGGCGCCGAGCAGAGAGGCGCCGAGCAGCTCCGTGGCGAGCAGGAAGATCCCGAGTGCCGCGAGCGTGATCATCACGGCCGCCACCGGTGCGAGTGTCTCGTACGGCTCGAGCCCGGCAACAGTCGCGACCGATCCGAGCGCGTAGTAGATCGGCTGCTTCGACCCCCACCGCAGCGGGAACCGGTCGAGCGGGCCGTCCGCGTGGCGTTCGAGCGGATGGTTGTGCTGGAGGAACTCCGCCGCGCCGACCGCGTGGAAGGCATCCGACCCCGGGCCCGTGACGGTCGGGAAGCCGGCGCCGAAGTACGGGACGAGCGCCACGGCGGCGAGCAGGAACGCGATCGCGCCGGGCCAGAAGAGGCCACCGGCCGGGGGCCGCCCCGGCGCGCGCCGAAGCGCGACCGCCCCGGCGGCCACGCCGGACGCGAGCGTGATCGCGAGCGAGACGTGGAACGGCACGAACGCGAAGCCGAGCACCGTCATCGCCAGCGCGAGCACGCACGCTCCGACGGCCGGGACCCACAGGAGCTCGTACCGGCGCAGGCCCTCCGGCAGGAGCAGGCGCGTCACGCCGAAGCCGGCCACGCCGAAGACGAGCAGCGTCGCGAGCACGGCCCGGACTGCGGCCTGGACGCTGTCGAGGATGTCGTCCGCCGGGATCCGGTGAACGCCCCAGGACCCCGCGATGCCGAGCGCGATCACCCCGGCCGCGAGCAGCACGAGGCCGTCGCGCAGCCGCCCCTTCGCGTCTGTCACCGACCGGCGCGGTTGGTCCGCTGCCGCTCCTCGATCACCCGGTGGAGGAAGACCGGGTTCCCGAGCAGGTAGCGCCGCCACATCCGCCGCGGCTCGACCGCCAGGCGGAAGATCCACTCCAGGCCGTTGTCGGACAGCCAGTGCGGCGCGCGCCGGATGCGCCCCGAGACGTACTCGAACAGCGCGCCCACGGTCCAGACGACGGTCGCGTTCACCTCGTCGAAGTGACGCTCGACCCACATCTCCTGCTGCGGCGTGCCCATGCCGACGAGCAGGATGTCGGGGCTGTGCTCGTTGATGTGCTCGAGCACGCGCTTCTCGTGCGGGCTGCCCAGCTCGAAGTAGCCGTGATGCGTGCCCGTGATGCGCAGCGACGGATACCAGCGCTTGAGCTCCGTTGCTGCTTCCGCGGACGCGCCCGGGTCGGAGCCAAGCAGATAGAGGGACCGTCCGGCGGCCTCGCACAGTGCCGCGACGCCCCAGATCCAGTCGGCGCCGGTCATCCGGTGCGGCACGGGGCGTCCGATCGCCTTCGCCGCGAGCCGGACGCCGTAGCCGTCGCAGTAGACGAGGTCGGACGACATCAGGGCGCGGCGGACCTCGGGGATGTCGAACGACTGGTTGATCACGTGTGCGTTCACGTACGCCACCCGCTTGCGCTCGCTGCCCTCGGCGAACCCGATGATGCGGCGCAGGAGGTCAGCCGGCGGTTCCGTCTCGATCGGCAGGTCGAAGAGCCGGCTCGGCTCGGCGTGGTCCGGCGCCGGCGCGAGCGCGGCCGGCGTCGGCGAGCTGCCGTTGCGAGCCGGGAGCGCGTTCATGCCCAGCCATGCTAGCCGTGCCCGTGACGGCTTCGCCGCCGCTCACGCGCGCGGCTCGAGGGCGTACGGCAGCGCCGCGGCGGCCTCCGGCCGCCCGTTCGCGGCCAGTTCACGCCGCCGCCGCTGGAGCACACGCCGCTTGGGCACCATTCGTGGCAGCAGGCGCAGCGCCTCGGCGTAGCCGCGGAGGAGGTGGCGTTCGCGCAGCAGCACGTGGCCGAGCGCGAGCACCTCGTAGGCGGCGATCCGAGGGAGGTCGCGCACGAGGTCCGTCCAGGCGTCGTTCTTGGCGATCATCAGGTAGCGGTTGCGAAACTGCATCGCCCGGTCGCGCTCGGGCATCTCCGCGCGGGTCGAGGGGCTGTACCTACGGATGTGGAACGCGACCGCGTGCGGCTCGTACGCGCACCGCCAGCCGAGCATGCGCACCCGCCAGGCGAGATCGGCGTCCGACCCCCACCTGACGAAGTCCTCGTCGAAGACATCGCCGTCGATCGCGGCCTCTTCGAGGGCGGCACGGCGGTAGAGGGCGGCCGCGCCGTCCGCGCCGAAGGCCTCTCCCGGCTCGTCGTAGGCGAGCGCGGGGCGGCCGTGCCCGACCAGGCCGTTCTTGCGGCGCCGGTCGACGACCATGCCCGCCGTGTCGAGCAGGTCGAGCCGGTCCGCCTCGTGCGGGCCGATCGTCCTGATGAGCTTCGGTGCGACGGCGGCGACTCGCGGATCGGCCAGCCGCGCTCGCGCGGCCTCGACGAAGCCCGGCGTCAGGAAGCAGTCCGGCTGCACGAAGAGGACCGTGTCGCCGCCGACCGCTCGCAGCGCAGCGTTCATCGCGCGGCAGAAGTCGAGGCGCTCGTCGAAGCGCACACAGCGCACGCCGTGCTCGCGGGCGACCTCCATGGTCGAGTCGGTCGAGGCGTTGTCGCAGACGACGACTTCGACGTCGGGCTGCGCGACGACGGCAGGCAGGGAGTGGCGCAGGAGCTCTCCCTCGTTCGTGCTGACGATGGGGACGCCGGTCGTCACGCGACGAGCTCGCGGTAGACGGCCGCGGTCTTGTCGGCCGCCGCCTCCCACGTGAAGTCCTGCGCGCGCGCCCGGCCGCGGCGGGCGAGGTCGTCGCGCACCTCACGGTCCGTCACGACCGCGCGCATCGCGCTCGCCATGTCGTCGACGTCCAGCGGGTCGAAGTACCGCACGGCGTCGCCGCCGGTCTCGGGCAACGCCGTCGCGTTCGAGCAGACGACGGGACACCCCCGCGCCATCGCCTCGACCACGACGAGGCCGAAGCCCTCGTACAGGCTCGGGAACACGAGCGCGTCCGCGCCGCGCATCAGCGCGTCGAGCTCCTCGTCCGTGATCCGCCCGGTCAGCTCGAGGGGAGCGTCGCCCGCGGCCGCCCTGATCTGCCCGCCCCGTCGCAGGACGTCGTCTCCGGCGAGGACGAGCCGGTGCGGGATCCCCTCGCCGTGCAGGGTCCGGAAGGCCTCGACGAGCCGGAGCAGGTTCTTCCGCGGCCGCAGGTCGCCGGCCGCCAGCAGGTACGGCCCCGGCGGGGCGTCCGCGTCTCCGTGCGGCAGGCCGGGCGCCTCGCCGATCACGCGGACCTTCTCGGGCTCGACTCCGTACCGCTCGCAGACGTCGTCGCGCGTGTAGCGAGAGACGCAGATGACGCGCTCCGCCGACCGCGCGGCGCGCGGCGCGATCGTGCGCGCCTTCCAGCGTGTCTTCCGCGGCTGGTCCTCGGGGTAGGCCTCCCAGGCGAGGTCGTGGATCGTCACCACGCCGGGGCACGGCCGCACGAGCGGGAAGGTCCAGTTGAGCGAGTGAACCAGCGCCGCTCCCCTGCGCCGGAGGATGACGGGCAGCACCGCCTCCTCCCAGAGGAGCTCCGGCCCGGGCCAGCCCTTCTCCAGGAAGCAGAGCTCGACCCCGTCGCCCGCGCCGCGGCTCCTGAGTGCGCGGCAGAGCTCGCGCGCGTAGCGGTCGGATCCGCGTCGCGTGGGCCAGCGCGCATCGCGTGCGTCGATCGCGACCATCGCCACCGGCGGCAGGTTAGACAGCGGCCAGCGCCCCGAGGCGAGCGACCATCTCGGCCGACGCCGCGGCGATCAAGGGCGAGCGCATGTCGAGGTCGAGACCCGTCTGGAGCGGGTCGTCGCCGGTCTTCGGGAAGGCGACCGATCCGCCCGCCTCACGGACGATCAGCTGCCCGGCGGCAGCGTCAACCGAGCGGCAGGCCGAGAGCGTGACGAGCGCGTCGAACCGGCCCGCCGCCACGAAGCAAAGCGACAGCGCGACCGAGCCGAG
>Ga0299907_10003335_pt1 | contig 10250 bp, 9 predicted proteins | sample RVTome_16_FD_198680 | JGI IMG/M metagenome (GOLD analysis project Ga0299907, IMG submission 198680) | Soil microbial communities from uranium-contaminated site in the Upper Colorado River Basin, Wyoming, United States - RVT152D67 (version 2) ... | reverse complement strand
CAAGGCGCTCACCAAGGCAATCAACGACTTCGCCCGTTCCAAGAACCTGCTCAAGGACAAGGACGAGAATCTCACCGGCGAGGACGTTCGCGAAGGCCTCACCGCAGTCATCTCGGTGCGGGTGAAGGAGCCTCAGTTCGAGGGGCAGACCAAGACCAAGCTGGGGAACACCGAGATCCGCTCCTATGTGGAGAAGGCTCTCAACCGCAAGCTCCCCGTGTGGCTCGAGAAGTACTCGCCGGAGGCCCGCCGCATCGTGGAGAAGTCGGTCAACGCAGCCAAGGCCCGCGAGGCGGCACGCAAGGCGCGGGAGCTGACCCGACGCAAGTCGGGCCTGGAGTCCGGGGGGCTCCCCGACAAGCTCGCCGACTGCTCCAGTCGCGACCCCGGTGAGTCGGAGCTGTTCATCGTGGAGGGGAAGTCAGCGGCCGGGCCCGCCAAGTCGGCCCGCGATTCGGAGATCCAGGCGATCCTTCCCATCAGGGGGAAGATCCTCAATGTGGAGAAGGCCAGGCTCGCCAAGGCTCTCCAGAACAGCGAGGTCCAGGACATCATCACCGCCATCGGCACCGGGATCGGCGACGAGTTCGAGATCGAGAAGGCCCGCTATCACAAGGTCATCCTTCTCGCCGACGCCGATGTCGACGGGGCACACATCCGCACCCTGTTGCTCACGCTCTTCTTCCGTCACATGCGCCCCCTCGTCGAGCACGGATACGTCTATGTGGCCCAACCCCCGCTCTACCGGGTCAAGGTGGGCTCTCAGGTCCACTACCTGGCCGACGACAGGGAGTGGGAGGAGTTCCGCAAGGAGCACCCGAACAAGAAGCCGACCCGGTTCAAAGGTCTCGGCGAGATGAACGCCTCGGAGCTGTGGGAGACCACCATGAACCCCGAGACCAGGACGCTGCTCCGGGTCGAGGTAGAGGACGCCGCCCGCGCCGAGGAGACCTTCGCCACGCTGATGGGTGACGACGTCCCCTCCCGAAAGGCCTTTATCCAGCAGAACGCCGACGACGTGAGGTTCCTGGACATCTGATGACCGACTCGATGCGCTACCCGGAGGTGGAGATCTCCTCGGAGATGGAGGCCAGCTTCATCGACTACGCCATGTCGGTGATCGTCTCCCGGGCGCTCCCCGATGTGAGGGACGGGCTCAAACCGGTGCAGCGGCGGATCATCTATTCGATGTTCGAGAACAACATCGGCCCTGGCTCGGCGCATCGCAAGTGCTCCAAGGTGGTCGGCGACGTCATGGGCAACTACCACCCCCACGGCGACCAGGCCATCTACGACGCCCTGGTGCGAATGGGCCAGGACTTCTCCATGCGCCACCTCCTCATCGACCCGCAGGGCAACTTCGGGACGATCGACGACCCTCCCGGCGCCCAGCGTTACACCGAGTGCCGTCTCACCAAGCTGGCCACGAACCTCCTCGAGGGGATCAATGAGGACACCGTCGACTTCAGCGACAACTACGCGGGCGAGCTCACCGAGCCCACGGTGCTCCCCGCCCGGTTCCCCAATCTCCTGGTCAACGGATCGCAGGGAATCGCGGTGGGCATGGCCACCAACATCCCGCCCCACAACCTGGGGGAGGTCATCGACGCCGCCCTCCACGCCATCGACAACCCCGACGCCGGCTCGGAGGAGTTGCTGCAATTCGTCAAAGGCCCCGACTTCCCCACAGGTGGGTTCCTGGTGGGAACGACAGGGATCCGGGAGGCGCTGACCACGGGGAGGGGGTCGGTGAAGATCCGGGCGGTCTGCGACGTCCAGGAGGTGCGCCAGGGGCGCACCGCCATAGTCGTCACCGAGCTGCCCTACCAGGTCTCCATCGAGCGGATCATGTCCAAGATCCGGGAGTTGGTCGACGCCAAGAGGCTCGTCGGCATCGCCGACGCCCGCAACGAGTCGTCCGACCGGGTGGGGACACGCCTGGTGATCGAGCTCAAGCAGAACGCCATCCCCCAGGTGGTGCTGAACCAGCTCTACAAGAGCACCCCGCTCCAGGACAGTTTCGCCTACAACATGGTGTCCCTGGTCGACGGGATCCCGCTCACTCTCGACCTGGCCCGGATGATCGGGTACTACCTCGACCATCAGATGGAAGTGGTGACCCGGCGCACCCAGTTCCGTCTCGACCAGGCAGAAGCCAGGGCCCACATCCTGGAAGGCCTCATCGTCGCCGTCGACGACATCGAGCGGGTCGTCGAGATCATCCGGGGGTCGGACGACACCGCGGACGCCCGGGCCAACCTCATGGAGAATTTCGACCTTTCCGAGATCCAGGCCAATGCCATCCTCGACATGCCCCTGCGCCGGCTCACCGCTCTCGAGGTCGACAAGCTGCGAGTCGAGATCACCGGGCTCCGCGAGCTGATCGAGGAATTGTCCGCCGTGCTCGCCGACCCCAAGCGACGGTGGGGGATCATCAGAGACGAGCTCACCGAGATCAAGCAGGCCTTCGCCGAGCCACGCAGGAGTCGGCTCATCCCCGACGAAGGCGATCTCAGCCTCGAGGACCTCATCGCCGACGACGAGGTGATCATCACCGTCTCCCAGAACGGTTATGTGAAGTCGGTGCCGGCCTCGACCTACCGCTCCCAGGCCCGGGGTGGGCGGGGGATAAAGGCCGCCGAGGTGCTCGAAGACGATGTCATCGCCCACATGGTGCACACCACGGCCCATGCCTATCTGCTCTTCTTCACCAACAAGGGTGTGGTGCATCGGGTCAAGGCGCACGCCATCCCCCGTCAGTCACGCACCGCCAAGGGAGTGCTCGCCCAGTCGGTGCTGCCGATGGGCCCCGACGAGGTGGTGCAGGCGGTGATCGACACCCGCGATTACGAGACCGCCCGCTATCTGGTGATGGTGACCCGCAAGGGCCAGGCCAAGAAGACCGAGTTCAAGGAGTACGACTCCCGCAATCAGACCCTGGTGGCGATCAGGCTGGTCGACGGGGACGAACTGGTCTCGGTCCGCACGACCAACGGCAAGAACGACATCCTCATCTTCACCAAGAAGGGGATGGGGATCCGCTTCGCCGAGTCCGACCTGCGGAGCATGGGCCGGGGCACCCGGGGTGTGCGGGGCATCAAGCTGCGCGATGGGGACGAGGTGGTGGCCATGGCTTCCAATGTCGAAGGCGACGAAGTGCTCCTGTTGACCGAGGGCGGCTACGGCAAGCGCACTGCGATGAGCGAGTTTCGCAAGCAGACTCGGGGCGGCATCGGGGTCAAGGCGTTCAAGATCACCAGGGTGCGAGGCGAGCTGACCGCAGCCCGCGCCGTGAGCAAGGACGACGAGGTCTTCCTGGTGTCCTCGGCCGGGGTCGGGATCCGCACCCCGGTCTCGAAGATCAGCCGTCAAAAGCGCGACTCCACGGGGGTGAAGGTCATCGATGTCGGAGCGAACAACCGGCTGTCCGCGGTGGCGGTGGTCTCCGAGGAGCTCGAGTGAGGAACCGGACCAGACCCGGGTGACGTTGGACTAGTGCGGGTATCCCTTAGACTTCCACTTTGATCAGGAGCCCCATATGGCGACCGTTCGTCGTGTCAGACGCATAATTCGCAAAGTAGACCCTTGGACCGCACTCAAGGTGTCCACCCTCATTTGGGCGGTCTTGGCCCTTGCCATCGTGCTGGGGATCGTCATCTTCTGGTCGATTCTGGAGCGTGCCGGTCTCCCCCAGAAGATCACCGACTTCATGGTGGAGATCACCCTCGTCGACGAGGGATCCCAGCCCTTCGCCAACACCGAGCAGTTCCTCAGGTTCGTGGTCTTCAGCTCGGTCGTCTGGTGGATCGCCATGACCGGGCTCACGGTGGCCGGAGCCGTGGTGTACAACCTGGTATCCGATGTCGTCGGCGGGCTCGAAGTCGTCGTACTCGAGGAGACCCTCAACCCGGTGACCACCCCGATCCCCCCCGCCCTCCGCCCTCCGGCGGACTACCGGGCAGGCAACGGGGTGACCCCACCCGACGGCCAGGCCGACCTCCCCACCGAGGAAACCGAACCGGTCGGCAGCGAACCGCGTTTCTAATGCTGTAGGGCCCGCATACGGGCCCTACGCCGCGCAGAATCGAGCCTCAGTCCTCCTCGGCCATCACCAGACCCATCTCGGTGACGGCATGCAGGTAGTGGAGGGCGTCGTCCCACACTGCTCTTTCCTCACCGTTGGCCACGGCAACACCCGCTGCCAGTGATATGCCTGACATGAACGCCCCATGGTCGATGATGGTGACATTGCGTCCGGCGCCGACGGACAGGCATGCCGCATAGGAGTTCGGGGATCTGCCCGTGGCGAGGCGCTTCCCGGCAAAGCTGGTGTCGGCGACCCCGACGCTCCCCACCGGAGCGGGGAATTGGGCGCGGTGATCACTGCCGGCCTCGAGAGCGGGATGAGCGACCGCCACCAGCTGCGGGTCGGGCTCGCGCGACGACATGGCCAGCGTGAGCCCTTGTGGGCCGGCCCCGTAGACCGCCACCCCCGGCTGGTGCCGATCCCCGTCCCAAATCAGCGGGACCCCGTGTTCCCTGGCCCTCTCCGGGGCTTGCTCGCCGGTTCCCACCAAGTAGTCACAACCCTCGGCATCCGGCACGACCACGAAGCTCTTCGAACGGGCCGGGCCGATCACCACCACCTCATCGACCCCGGGATGGGCTGCCAGGGAGTGGGCGGCACGCACTGCGACATCCCCGGTCACCAGGATCCCGATCTTCACGACGGCCGAACCGGTGTCCAGGTGCTCGGTGGCTCCTTGCCCTCGGTCATCTTGAGTGCGGCCAGGGCCAGGGCGACGAGGGCTGCGGCGACGATGAGGGGGGAGAAACGCTTCACACCAAGGAGTCTACGGCGCTTTCGTGCCAGGATTGCCCGGTGAGCCTGCGCATCGATCATGTCGTGCTCTGCGTCCCCGACCTGGACCGGGCGGGCGAGTACCTATCCCGGAGGTACGGCCTGGTATCACACCTGGGGGGGAAACACCCGGGTCATGGGACCGCCAACAGGATCGTGCCCTTGGGTGACGCCTATCTGGAGTTGGTGGCCGTGGTCGATCCGGTGGAAGCAGTCGGCAGCACTTTCGGTAGTTGGGTCGCCGACAACGCATCGCACCCGCCCAGTCCCCGCGCCGTGTGTCTCCGCACCGACGACATCGATGAAGTCTGCGATCGCCTCGGTCTCGAAGCGATGTCGATGAGCCGGGAGACTCCGGACGGGTCGATCCTGCGTTGGCGTCTCGCCGGCCTCGAACAGGCGCTCGCCGAGGCTTTGCCGTTCTTCGTCCAGTGGGAGATCCCCGAAGACAAGCTCCCTGGTCGGATGAAACCAGGGAACAAGGCTCACATCGACGAGGTGATCCTGACCGGCGATGTCGATCGGCTGAGACAGTGGACCGCCGACGCCGGCGGCCTCGTCATCGAGCCGGGCGCGCCGGGGATCGACTGGGTCGGGTTGGATACGGGCTGACTCCGCTCAACCCTCCACGGAGACTTTGGTGTGCATCCCTCGCTCGTAGTGGTCGACGAGACCGCCATCCGGGCCCTGGGCCACGATCCGGCAGGTGAATTGATACGGCCCCGGGCCCAGCTCCAGGTCGATGGTCACGGTCTGGCCGGGGGACACCACAGCGGTGGCCGCCACCACCCCACCTCCCGGTCTCGTCACCACCAAGGTGTGGGGAAATTCACCCGTGTTCTCCACGGTGAGCGTGCCCGCCTGCTCGGGCAGGGTGTTGGGCCCCGAGATGAAGAACTCACCGAGCTCGTATCGGGCTTCACCCGAGGCACCGGGCGAGCATGAAGTCCCCAGCAGCAGGGCGACGACTACGACGAGACGTCTCATGCGGCGTCCACTCTCGCTACGGAGGCGATCACCGGAACGGCTATTCGGAAGCGGCTGCCTTCGGGACCGGTCTCCACCGCCAGGGATCCCTGTAGGGCCTCGACCATGAGCCGGCCCAAATAGAGCCCGAGGCCGGTTCCCGAGCTGAACGAGGACTTCTCGAACTTCTCGAAGACGCGGGAGACGAAGTCCTCGGGGATTCCAGGGCCGTCGTCGGCCACCGTGATGTACAGGGCGTTCTCCGGCTGTTCACCGACCTCGGCCATCGGCGCCAGGTCGGATGTGAAGGAGAGACTGACCGTCACCCGGTCGGCGCCGTGGGTGCGGGCGTTGTCCACCAGCGATGCGACCAGGAGGGACAGTGACTTGGGGTCGGTGAGAAGCAGCAGCTCGGTATTGGACCTGGGATCGGGCGTCTCGGACACTTCCACGCCAATGCCGCCTAGGGCGGCGATCACTTCCGCGGTGGAGGCACGACGAAGTGGATAGGAGATCCCCTGGTTCTCCACCCTGGCCACCGTGAGGATCTGGTCGATCATCTCCTGGAGTCGAGTCCCGTCGGCGATCACCGCATCGAGGATGCGGCGCCGCTCGGACTCCGTGAGGTCGTCGCCGTCCCGGATGAGACGGGAGCCAGTGACCACGCTGGTCAACGGGGTTCGCAGTTCGTGATTGATCATCAACACGAACTCGGAGCGAATGCGGATCTTCTCCTCGGCGAGCGCCAGGGCCCGCTCGGCGCGATTGCGGGCCTCGGCGAGCTCGATGTTGGCCGTGCGCAACTCTTCGGAGTGCTCCCGGAGCAGCTGCGACTCCACGACCATCTCCCGGTACCGTCGCGAGGCCCGGGTGTGTCCCAGGAAGACGACCACCCCGAGGACGGCGAACACCGCAGTCAGCCCCAGGAGCTGGACCGTCTCCGACTCGATGCGGCTCGGACGGGCCCGGCGGGCGAGCAGCTCGGAGATGTCGTAGAAGAGGAGGAGCGAGGTGTCGTCGTCGAGGGGGGAGACCACCTGATAGAGAATGCTCCCAACCTGCCACTCGGTGACTCCGTCGAGGACGATGTCGTGCTCGGTCGGTCCGGCGACGGCGACGAATCGTCCCTCCCTGACGCCGAACATGAGAAGAGGGCTGGTGATCGAGGCCCCGTCCATGGATGGGGAGGTGCTGGTGAGGGTCGTGCCCTCGCTGTCTACGACGGCCACCGCCTCGATGCCCAGGGCGTTGCGGGCCCGGCTCACCCCCAGATCGATGTCGGCGCTCTCTGCGATGGTCCCCCTCGCTTGGGCCGCGTCGGAGACGAACACCTCACCCTCACCGATCGGGGTGGCCGCGGCACGCTGCACCAGGATCGCCACGACCGCGGTGGCTACGGCCAGCGCGGCGCAGAACGCGCTGACCACCAGCCACCAGCGTGAAGGTCTACGTATCGCGCTTTGCGAGAAGGGCACCCGCTTTGAATCGGCAAAAGCTGCTCACCGCTTGAGGAAGCGCCCGTTCGAAGACGACCGACCGCAGGAGGCGGGCAGAGGGTTATCCCTCGGTGCGGCCCCGCATCACTACCCGGTCCGAAGCCGCCGGATCGCCATCCTCGTCCTCGAGGGTGACCCAGATCGACGGGTAGTCCGCGGGATCCACGCCCGACCACATCATCACCGGCTCGTCGTCATCACGGAGATGGAAGGTGCCGATGCTCACCCCCTGCCCCTCGTCGTTCCACATCCAACCCTCGTAGTAGGCGCCCTCGGGGGCCGGGGGGAGACCGTCGACCTGGAGTCGGATCCACCAGCCCGACCCGGTGGCCCCGATGGTCGCCTTGCCGATGGCGGACCGCTCGATCTCGGTGCCTTCCATCGCAACTACCTCTTCCTGTTGGGACGTGAACACTCCGGCCACAGCCGTGATCACGGCGATGAGGAGTGCGCCGAGGACCACGGCCACTCCCAGCCAGGCGGGGCGGAGACGTGCGAGAGGTCTGGATCCGGCGGCGATGTCATCCATGATCCGTGCTGCCACCTCCGGGGGCGGATCCGACCAGGTCACCTCGTTGCGGAGTGCGGCGCGGACGGAGTCCAGGAATTCTCGATCGGCGGGATCGGCTCCCGAGCCGGTCTCCAGATATCTCGCTTGGTCGTCGCTCATCTCTCTCCCTCATTACGCCGGCGGCCCTTCGATGGTTCGCAGACTGTCATCCCTCCTCAAGGTGTCGAAGCAGATCGATGAGCCTCTGATGCGCGCGATGCGACCTCGATTTCACTGTGCCCAGGGGTATCCCCATGTGGTCGGCGATCTCGGAGTGGGTCAGACCTTCGAAGTGGCTGAGTCTGATGACCTCTCGCTCCTCGTCGGGTAGGCGGTCGAGGGCAGCTCGCACTTCGAATACCTGCCACACGGTGTCCATCCCCACCGGGAGCTCGATCTGGTCGACGGTGTCACTGGTGACCGAGCGCTGCTGCTTGCGGTAGAAGTCGATGGCGGTGCGTCGGGCGATGGCATAGAGCCATGGGCCCAGCTCCCGTTCAGCATCGAACGTTGCCGCGGCTTGCCACGCTTTCACAAAGGTCTGCTGCGTGGCGTCGGCGGCGAGCCCATGGTCCCTCAGGATGCTGAGCGATATGGCGAAGACCGGGCCGCGGAAACGCTCGTACACGGTCTTCACCGCGGCCTCTTCGCCGGCGCGGAAACGCTCCAGGACATCCCTGTTCACCAGGCTGATTGTGCCAGGGAGCGCGAACCATGAGAGGCGAATGTGCGTAAAGGGGGGTGACTGACTAGAGGAGTTGATCTGATGCGATTGCGAATAGTGCTGACGGTGCTGGCTCTGTTGGTGGCCGCCTGCGGTGATCCAGGTGGGGCGGATACCACCGCGTCCGCGGACGAGGCGACCACCACCACGGCGGCCGACACGGCCACCACGACCGCGGCGGAGGCCATGACCGGGGTCCACGTCGGGGAGACCGAGGTAGGGGCGGCCCTGGTGGGCCCAGAGGGAATGACCTTGTATGTCTTCACCTCCGACATGAACGGAGAGAGCACCTGCTACGACGCCTGCGCCGACCTGTGGCCTCCGGTTCCGGCTGATTCCGAGATTGGAGCCGACCTCGACGGCGCCATGTTCGGCACGACTACCCGGGAGGATGGCAGCGAACAGCTCACGGTGAACGACATGCCGCTCTACTGGTACACCCCGGACGAAGCCCCGGGAGACGCCAAGGGCCAGGGCTTCAGCGGGGTCTGGTTCGTCGTCGACGCCGACGGCGCCATCGTCGAGGCCAGTGCCGCCGCCGACACCGTGATCGACGACGACTACGGATACGGAGGCTGACGTCCCCCCGGTGTGGGCGCGGGGGCTCCTTCGGTTCCTCGGAGCCCGCGCCCTCACCGGGTTGCTCCATCCCCCGCGACGCGATCGAGGCGTCCCGACAGCGGACTCGCCGTACGGACACTGACTCGGCGACCGGCTCGTCAGCCGGTCTAGCGTGCTCGCAACTCGTGCACAGGCAGGACACACACGCCAGCTGGTGGGACGATGCCGTCGGCTACGAGATCTACGTGCGGTCTTTCGCCGACAGCGACGGAGACGGCATAGGCGACCTCCCCGGGATCGAGGGCAAGCTCGACCATCTCGCCTATGTGGGCGTCGACGCCATCTGGCTGACCCCCTTCTATCCGTCGCCACAGGCCGATTTCGGCTACGACGTGGCCGACTACACCGATGTCGACCCCACCTACGGCTCCCTGGACGACTTCGATCGTCTCGTCGCCGGCGCCCACGACCGCGAGATGAGGGTGATCGTCGACCTGGTCCCCAATCACACCTCGTCGCAGCACCCCTGGTTCGTCGCCGCGGTGGAAAACGGCCCCGGGTCGCGCTTCTGGGACCGATATGTGTGGCGCGAGCCGGGCCCGGAGGACGGCCCTCCCAACAACTGGCTCTCCGTGTTCGGCGGTCCCGCCTGGACCATGGAGCCGACCTGGGGCATGTACTACCTCCATCTGTTCCATCCCAAGCAGCCCGACCTCAACTGGGAGAACCCCCAGGTCCATCAGGAGTTCAAGAGAATCGTGCGCTTCTGGATCGAGCGTGGTGTCGACGGGTTCCGAATCGACGTGGCACACGCGCTCTACAAGCACCCCTCGTTCGCCGACAACCCCCGTCATCCCGAGGCCGACGAGAAATCCGGGCACCCCACGTTCCGCGACTACGCCCATGTCCACGATCTCGACCAGCCCAACAACGTCGAGGTCTACCGGGGGTGGAAGATCGTGGCCGGTCCCCAAGTGCTGCTGCTGGGCGAGGTGTATCTCTACCCGCCCCATCTGGTGCGCCGGTACGTCGGCGACGGCGCCCTCGACCTGTCCTTCTACTTCGGTCTCAACCAGTTGGACTGGGACCCCG
>Ga0299907_10003334_pt1 | contig 10250 bp, 11 predicted proteins | sample RVTome_16_FD_198680 | JGI IMG/M metagenome (GOLD analysis project Ga0299907, IMG submission 198680) | Soil microbial communities from uranium-contaminated site in the Upper Colorado River Basin, Wyoming, United States - RVT152D67 (version 2) ... | reverse complement strand
GCCATCTGTTCGGCATTCCCGCGACCGCCCTGCGCTTCTTCACGGTGTACGGGCCGTGGGGCCGGCCCGACATGGCGGCCTATCTGTTCGCCAGCGCGATCGTGCAGGGACGGCCGATCACGCTGAACAACCGCGGCGACATGAAGCGCGACTTCACCTACATAGACGACATCACGGCCGGCGTGCTCGCCGCCCTCGATCGGCCGCCGTCCGGCAGCGGCGCGCCCCATGCGGTCTACAACCTCGGCAATCACCGGCCGGTCGAGCTGCGCCGGTTCGTGGAAATCCTGGAGGTGGCGCTGGGCAGGAAGGCCGAGATCAGGCTTGCCGATCTGCCTCCAGGCGACGTGGTCGCGACCTTCGCCGAGATCGAGGCCAGCCGCCGCGATCTGGGCTTCGAGCCGAAGACCCCGATCGAGGTGGGGCTGCCCCGGTTCGTCGAGTGGTACCGCGAGTACCACGGCGTGTGAGTTAGCGCTAGGCGAAGACCGACCGCGCCGGAGATGACAAGTCGAGATCAGCGATCTCTTCTCCAACGGTCAGGCTCATGCGGGCTATCCAAGCGCTCTCGATGTAAGTTGCCTTCCCACCGGATGCGGCCGAACAGCGATCGGGCATCGGCCTGCCGCTTGCGCTTGGCAAGAAGTTGCAGGCCAGCCTCCACGACCTCGCGTGTGGTCCTGAGCCCTGTTGCGCCGCCATCGCTTCGGCGAGCAGCTCCTCGTCGATGTCGATGCTGATCCCCATAGAAGTCCACTCCTCAGCCAGGCAACGCACCCAGCGCTTCACGCTGCTCCGAGCCTCCACCCGGCCGCAGCGTACCAACGGGGTTTGGCGCCGCGGCGGCCCATGCTAACAGCTCTGCGCCATGCTGCACCTGAACGACGTCACCTTCCGGATCGGCGGCCGGCTGCTGCTCGACGGCGCGTCGCTGCGCCTGCCGGCCGGCCATCGGGTCGGCCTGGTCGGCCGCAACGGCAGCGGCAAGACGACGCTCTTGCGCCTGATCCGTGGCGATCTGCAGCCCGATACGGGCAACGTGCGCCTGCGCCGCGACGCGCGGATCGGCTGGGTAGCCCAGGAGGCGCCGGGCGGCGACCTCTCGCCGCGCGAGGCGGTGCTGGCCGCGGATCGCGAGCGCGCCGGGCTGCTGCGCGAGGCCGAGACCGCCCTGGAGCCGCACCGGATCGCCGAGATCCAGACCCGGCTCGCCGAGATCGGCGCCCATGCGGCGCCGGCGCGGGCGAGCGCGATCCTCGCCGGCCTCGGCTTCGATGAGGCGGCGCAGCAGCGGCCACTCTCGGGCTTCTCCGGCGGCTGGCGGATGCGCGTCGCCCTCGCCGCGGTGCTGTTCACCGAGCCCGACCTTCTGCTCCTCGACGAGCCGACCAACCATCTGGATCTCGAGGCGAGCCTCTGGCTCGAGGACTATCTGCGGCGCTATCCGCACACCCTGCTCATGGTCAGCCACGATCGCGACCTTCTGAACAAGGTGCCCGAGCGGATCGTCCATCTGGACCAGCTGAAGCTCACCACCTACGCCGGCGGCTACGACGCCTTCGAGCGCGTCCGGAGCGAGAAGGTCGTGCTCCTGGAGAAGGAGCGCGCCAAGATCGAGGCCCGCCGCAAGCGCATGCAGGCCTTCATCGACCGCTTCCGCTACAAGGCGAGCAAGGCGCGCCAGGCGCAGAGCCGGCTGAAGGCGCTGGCCAGGCTGGAGACGTTGCCGGCGATCGTCGACGCGCCCGACGTGGTTCTGAGCTTTCCTGAGCCTCGGGTACCACCACCGCCCCTGATCACGCTCGAGAAGGTCCAGGCCGGGTACGGCGACCATGTGGTGCTCGACCGCCTCGACCTTCGGATCGATCCCGACGATCGCATCGCTCTGCTCGGCGCCAACGGTAACGGCAAGTCGACCTTCGCGAAGCTCCTGGCCGGGCGGCTGGAGCCGCAGGCCGGCACGATGCTGCGTGCGCCGAAGCTCAGGGTCGGCTACTTCGCGCAGCATCAGATCGAGGAGCTGGTACCCGAGCAGAACGCGATCGCCCATCTCGCGCGGCTCCTGCCCGACGAGCGCGAGGAGCGCCTGCGCGCCCGGCTCGGCGCCTTCGGGCTCAGCCAGGAGAAGGCCGAGCTGCCGGCGCGACAGCTCTCGGGCGGCGAGAAGGCGCGGCTGAACTTCGCGCTGATCAGCGCCGCGGCGCCCCAGATCCTGATCCTCGACGAGCCGACCAATCATCTCGACATCGACTCCCGCGAGGCGCTGGTCGAGGCGATCAACGGCTTTGCCGGCGCCGTGGTCCTGATCACCCATGATCGCCACCTGATCGAGCTGACCGCGGACCGGCTGTGGCTGGTGGCCGATCGGCGCGTCCGGCCGTTCGAGGGCGATCTCGACGATTATCGGGACCTGCTGCTCGGACGCGGCATCGAGGGCGGCGCGAAGGTCGGGGGCGACGGCGACGGGCGGCGCACCGAGCGCAAACGCCGCGCCGATCTGCGCGCCCAGCTTGCGCCGCTGCGCGATGCCGCCAGGCAGGCCGAGCGCGAGCTGGAGTGTCTTGGCGCCGACAGGGCGCGGCTCGCACGAAAGCTCGCGGATTTACAGACCTATGATCTTCCGGGAAGCGAGCTCGAGGCGCTGCTCCGGCGTCAGGCCGAGGTCAGCGCCGCGATCGAGGCTGCCGAGGCGCGCTGGCTGGAGGCCGCCGAAGCCGTCGAAGCGGCGGAGGATTAGGCCGGCGCGAAAGCGAGGGCATCGGAAGAAACGGGATGCGCGTGCCGGCTGTCCTGGCGTGACTTCGCCCGATCCGGGTCGGAGTTCTCGCATGATCGCCAACGCTGCCACGAACCGCCCGATGACCGCCCTCGAATGGGGGCTTCTGCTATCCCTGTCGGTGCTCTGGGGCGGCTCGTCCTTCTTCGTCGAGGTGGCCGTGCGCGAGCTGCCGCCGCTCACCATCGTCGTGCTGCGCGTCCTGCTCGCCGCGCTCGCGCTGCTCGCGATCAGCCGGTTCATGGGCGTGAGGGTACCGGGCGAGGGGCGGGTCCGGGCGGCGTTCTTCGGCATGGGCCTTCTCAATAACGTCATCCCCTTCACGCTGATCGTCTGGGGTCAGACGCACATCGCGAGCGGCGTCGCCTCATCCTGAACGCCACGACGCCGCTGTTCACGGTAATCGTGGCCTACTTCCTGACCGCGGACGAGAAAATGACCGGCGGGTGGCTCGCGGGCGTCATCGTCGGGCTCGTGGGAGTTGCCGTCATGATCGGCGGCACCGCGTTGCAGTCCCTCGGAGTGAACGTGATCGCACAGCTCGCCTGTGTTGCCGCCGCGCTCGCCTATGCCTTCGCCGGCGTGTTCGGAAGGCGCTTCAGGGCGATGGGCGTGGCGCCGATGGCGACCGCGACTGGGCAGGTCACGGCGTCGAGCCTCATGCTCCTGCCGGTCATGATGGTCGTCGACCGGCCATGGACGCTCGCCATGCCCTCCATCGGGACCATCGCGGCGCTGCTCAGCCTGGCGCTCCTGTCCACGGCGCTTGCCTACGTCCTCTACTTCCGGATCCTGGCGACGGCGGGCGCGACCAACGTTCTGCTGGTCACCTTGCTCGTCCCGGTCAGCGCGATCCTCGCGGGCGTCCTGCTGCTCGGCGAGGTGCTGCAGGCGAAGCATCTCGCCGGCATGGTGCTGATCGGGCTGGGGCTCGCCGCGATCGACGGCCGTCCCTGGCGAGCGCTGGCAAGCCGCATGCCGGCGGGACGCCGGTTCCAGGGCGATCGGCTCTGATCGAGGGCGAGCTCACCCTGCCAGCCCCGCGGCCGCCCGACGCGAGGGGCGGGGCAGATCCGGCAGGCGGCGCTCCTCGACCGCGTGGCAGGCGTGCAGATGACCGCCGCCGTCGTAGGGCTGGAGCCTCGGCACCTCGCGCCGACAGCGCTCGTTGGCGAACGGGCAGCGCGGGTGGAAGGTGCAGCCGGACGGCGGGTCGATCGGCGAGGGCAGCTCGCCCGTGACCGGCACCCGGCGGCTGCGGTGCGCGGGGTCGGTCGACGGGCTGCTCGCCTGCAGGGCCCGGGTGTAGGGATGCAGCGGCGCCTCGAACACCTGATCGCGCGAGCCCTGCTCGACAAAGCCGCCGAGGTACATCACCGCCACCCCGTCGGCGATGTGCCGGACCACCGACAGGTCGTGCGAGATGAACAGATACGCGAGCTTGAACTCCTCCTGCAGGTCGATCAGGAGATTGAGCACCTGGGCCTGGATCGAGACGTCGAGCGCCGAGACCGGCTCGTCCAGGACGACGATCTTGGGCCGCAGCATCAGGGCGCGGGCGATCGCGATGCGCTGGCGCTGGCCGCCCGAGAACATGTGCGGATAGCGAGCGGCGAACTCTGGCCGCAGGCCGACATGGGCCATGATGTCCTTGACCGCCTGCTGGCGCTCGGCGCGGGTCATCGAGGTGTTGATCCTGACCGGCTCCTCCAGGATGGTCGCGATCTTCTTCCTCGGGTTGAGCGAGCCGTAGGGGTCCTGAAACACGATCTGGACCTTCCGGCGCAGCTTCCGCCGCTCGCCGCCCGAGGCGTTGACCGCATCGATGCCATCGATCGCCAGACGGCCGGCCGAAGGCGGCTCGATCAGGGTCACCAGGCGGGCGAGCGTGCTCTTGCCGCAGCCCGATTCGCCGACGATCGCGAGCGTCCGCGCCGGCCGCATCGCGAAGCTGACGCCGCGCAGCGCCTGCAGCGTGGCGCTGCCGCGAAACATGCCCCGGCCGATGGCGTAGCGGCGCTCCAGCCCGGTCGCCTCGAGCACGAGCCCGCCGGTCATCCGGTCTTGTCCAGGTGCCGCGGATGGCCGGCCGGGCGCCCGGCCGTGAGCGGATAGTGGCAGCGGACCAGGCCGCGCGGGCCGCGATCGAACGGCGGCTCCACTCTTACGCACTGGTCGGTGGCATTCGGGCAGCGCGGGTGGAACTGGCAGCCGCTCGGCCGGTCGCCCGCCCCGGGCACGACGCCTGGAATGGTCGGCAGCTTGCGGGCCGTGGCGCGCTCGGGCAACGCATTGAGCAGCGCATGGGTGTAGGGGTGCATCGGATCGGCGAACAGCCCCTCGACCTTCTGCGCCTCGACCTGCTGGCCGGCGTACTGCACGACCACGCGCTGCGCGGTCTCGGCCACCACGCCCATGTCGTGGGTGATCAGGATCAGCGCCATGCCGCGCTCGCGCTGAAGGTCGACCAGAAGATCGAGGATCTGCGCCTGGATGGTCACATCCAGCGCCGTGGTCGGCTCGTCGGCGATCAACAGGCGCGGGTTGCAGGCGATCGCCATGGCGATCATCACCCGCTGGTTCATGCCGCCCGAGAGCTGGTGCGGGAAGGACCGAAGGCGCGACTCGGCGGACGGGATGCCGACCTTGCGCAAGAGCTCGATGACGCGCGCCCTGCGCTCGGCCCGCGAGCCGCCCTCATGCACCTTGATCGCCTCGGTGAGCTGAAAGCCGACCGTGAAGCAGGGGTTCAGGGACGTCATCGGCTCCTGGAAGATCATCGCCATGTCCTTGCCGGTGATGGCGCGTCGCTCCGAGGCCGAGAGGCCGAGAATGCTCCTGCCGTCGAAGGTCAAGCGGTCGGCGGTGACCCTCGCGGTCCAGGGCAGGAGCCCCATGACCGCGAGCATCGAGACGCTCTTGCCCGAGCCGGATTCGCCGACGATGCCGACGAACTCGCCCTGCTCGACCACGAGATCGACGCCATCGACGGCCTTGAACGGCCCGTGCATGGTCGGGAACTCGACGGTGAGATTCTGGATCTCGAGCAGCGCCATGGCGCGCCTCAGCTCCGCTTGAGCCGCGGGTCGAGGGCGTCGCGCAGGCCGTCGCCCATCAGATTGAACGCGAGCACGGTGATCAGGATCGCGAGGCCCGGGAAGGTCACCACCCACCAGGCGCGGAGCACGAACTCCCGGGCGTCGGCCAGCATGGTGCCCCATTCCGGCGTCGGCGGTTGGGCGCCGAGGCCGAGGAAGCCGAGCGCCGCGGCATCCAGGATCGCGCTCGAGAAGCCGAGCGTCGCCTGGACGATCAGGGGCGCCATGCAGTTGGGCAGCACGGTCGCGATCATCAGGCGCATGCGGCCGGCGCCCGCCACCCGGCTCGCGGTGACGTAGTCCTTGGTCATCTCGCCGATTACCGAGGCGCGGGTCAGGCGCGTGTAGTGCGGCAGATAGACGATCGCCACGGCGATCATGGCGTTCTCGAGACCGGGCCCGAGGATCGCCACGATGACGATCGCGAGCAGAAGGCTCGGCAGCGCCAGGACGACGTCCATCATCCGCATGATCACGGTCTCGAGCGGGCCGCGGAAGAAACCCGCGATCAGGCCGAGCCCGATGCCGACCGAGAGCGAGAGCGTGACTACGATCAGGCCGATGATCAGCGAATAGCGTGCGCCGTGGATGATCCGCGAGAGGATGTCGCGGCCGGTGGCGTCGGTGCCGAGGACGAACTCGACCGAGCCACCCTCGGCCCAGAAAGGCGGCTGCAGAAGGTGCTCGCGGAACTGATGAATGGGGGAATGCGGAGCGACCACATCGGCAAGAACCGCGGTCAGGACGATGGCGACGATCACGACCAGGCCAAGCACCGCGCCGGCATTGACGCTGAAGTAGTGCCAGAACTCGACCAAGGGGTGCGGCGGCGCACCGGTGCTTCGGGCGTCGATCGGGCGGGCCTCGAGCCGTGCTGCCATCGGCTATCTCGCATGCCGGATACGGGGGTTGATCAGCCCGTACATCAGATCGACGAACAGATTGACCAGCATGACCGTGGTGGCGACCAGGAGCACGCCGCCCTGCACCGCGGGATAGTCGCGCCTGGCGATCGAATCGATCAGCCATTTGCCCACCCCGGGCCAGGCGAAGATGGTCTCGGTGAGGATCGCGCCGGAGAACAGCAGCCCGACCTGCAGCCCGATCACGGTGACCACCGGGATCAGGGCGTTCCTCAAGGCATGCAGGCCAACGATCCGCCAAGGCGGCAGGCCCTTGGCGCGCGCGGTGCGCACGTAGTCCTCGTTCAACACCTCCAGCATGGCCGAGCGGGTCTGGCGCGCGATCACCGCGAGCGGGATGGTGCCGAGCACGACCGCCGGCAGGACGAGGTGATGGAGCGCCGACCAGAAAGCCCCCTCCTCCTCGGAGAAAAACGAATCGATGAGGAGAAACCCGGTGACCGGCTGGACGTAGTAGAGCGCCGAGATCCGCCCGGATACCGGCGTCCAGCCGAGAACGCCCGAGAACAGGATGATCAGAAGCAGACCCCACCAGAAGATCGGCATCGAGAAACCGGTGAGCGAGACCGCCATCACGCCGTGATCGAAGGGCGTGCCCCGGCGCACGCCGGCGAGGATGCCGGCAGGCAGCCCGAGCGCGACCGCGAAGATCATCGCGCAAACCGACAACTCGATGGTCGCCGGGAACAGGGTCAGGAACTCGGTGATGATCGGCTTTCTCGTGACCAGCGAGCGGCCGAGGTCGCCCTGCGCCACGTTGCCGAGAAAGAACAGGTACTGCTGCCACATCGGCTTATCGAGGCCGAGCTGGGCCTGCATCTGGGCATGGCGCTCCGGAGAAAGGCCTCGCTCGCCGACCAGGAGCTCGATCGGATCGCCCGGCACCAGCCGGATCAGCGCGAAGGCGACGATGGTGACGCCGATGAAGGTCGGGATCAGAACGCCGAGCCGGGTCAGGACGAAACGGAACACCCGCGAGCCTCTCCCTGTCCGACCGGCTCGCCATCAGGCCGTGATCGGTTTCGATGAGGCGTTGCCGATACCATCTAGCACGGCCATCCGACGTCGATCCAGCGGCAGCGCTCGGGCGCTACGTAGCCGATCACAGACTGCCGGGCGCAAACATTCCGGCAGGCCATCATGACATCCGGTCAACCAGAAGGGACGACGGCGGACGCTCCGCCTTCTTGCGCCACGAGGCGCTTCAGCTCGGCCAGGCACGCTTCCCGCCCGGGCCGGAAATCCCGATCGACCCACCACGCTTCCAGCGCGCGCAGAACCTCGCCGACCCGCGGTCCCGGCGTGAGCCCGAGCCCGGTCACGTCGTCGCCGGTGACGGGCAGCCGGCGCGGAATCCAGCGGTTCGCCTCGGCCACGGCAGCGGTCGGGCCGGTGCCCGGATCGCCGGCCACGTCGGCGGCTGCCAGGCGCACCAGGTCGAGGTAGAGGTTCTTGCCCAGCCGGTGCAGAGCGCGGCGACGCTCGGAGGGCGCTGCCGCGAGCGGCGGCAGGGGCGTCTCGACCAGCTGCATCAGCCGGTCGCGCTGCTCATTGGAAAGGCGCCAGCGCTCGGCGACCCGACCGGCCGCCCTGGATTCGGCGGGGGGCGGTCGAAGAAGGGCCGAGAGGCGCAGGAGGGCGTCGGCCTCGGGTGCCTGCCCGAGCAGGCGGGCGAGGCGCTCGAACGCCACCGGCCCGGGCGCCACCTGCTCCAGCACGCCGGCCTGGTCCATCAGGTGGAGCGCGGGCAAGGGATTCTCCGCCTCGAGCAGCGTTTGCATCTCCATACGGATGCGCTCGCCCGAAAGCCGCTCGATCTGGCCGGCGGCCGCGGCGCAGGCCCGCAGCGCCACAGGGTCGGCCGGCTCCCGGCCGTGATGGGCGAGGAAGCGGAAAAAGCGGAGGATCCGCAGGTAGTCCTCGGCGATCCGGATCGCCGCATCGCCGACGAAGCGTATCCGCCCGGCCGCGAGATCGGCACGACCGCCGAAATAGTCGAACAGGCGCCCCTCGCCATCGCAGCTCATGGCGTTGATCGTGAGGTCGCGCCGCGCCGCGTCCTCCCGGAAATCGTCGGTGAACGCGACCGTGGCGCGCCGACCGTCGGTCGCGACGTCGCGCCGGAGCGTCGTGATCTCGAAGCGCCGCTTCCCGATGATCGCCGTCACCGTCCCGTGCTCGATCCCGGTCGGGATCGCCCGGATGCCGGCGTCCTTCAGCAGCCGTTGTACCTCGTCCGGCACCTCGGGCGTCGCCAGATCCAGCTCCTGCCCGACGAGATCCCGGCCGAGAAGGGCATCGCGCACGCACCCCCCTACGAAGCGCGCCGGACGGCCCCGGGCGGTCAGCGCTTCCAGCAGCCTGCGGCTGGCCGGTGCATGCAGCCACGCGGCATCGGCGAGCGGCCGCTCCTCGCCTTCGCTCATCGCGCCCCCGGCTCGACCGTGGTCGACGGGACGACGCGCCCGTCCTCCAAGCGCGCCGGCACGTAGACCTGGTCGGGCGGCGAGCCGGTCATCAGGCCCCAGGCCACGAGGCTGACCGCCAGTAGGAAGACCCCGGCGATCGTCAGCTGCAGCCAGGGCGCCTCGCCGAGCCGCTCGACCTTGCCGCCGCGCGCGATGGCAATGTAGGCGAGATAGACCAGGGCCGGCAGGATCAGGGGCAGAAGATACTGAAGCAGGATTCTGAACATCGAACCGATCAGCGCAGGAGTGACGAAAGGTTGACCAGGATGCCTGCCGTCGCGCCCCAGATGAAGCGACCCTGATACGGCAGGACGTAGTAGCCCCGGGTCAGCAATCCGCGCCGGTAGCTCTGGCGCCGGTGGTTGCCGGGGTCGAGCACGAACTGCAGGGGCACCTCGAAAACCTCGTCGACCTCGCGAGGATCGAGCTCGAGGTCGATCGGCGGCTCGATCCAGCCGACCACCGGGTGGATCCGAAAGCCGGTTACCGTGTCGTAGGGCTGGAGCTCGCCGAGCAGCTCGACCTGCTGCGGGTCGAGGCCGATCTCCTCCTCGGCCTCGCGCAGCGCCGCGGCGGCGATCGAGGCATCCTCGGGCTCCACGCGACCGCCGGGAAAGCAGATCTGGCCGGCATGGTCGCGCAGATGGTGCGGGCGCTGCGTCAGCAGGAGGGCGGGCCCGACCGGCCGCTCGACGACGCCCACCAGCACGGCCGCCGGTCGCCGCTCCAGCGGTTCGCTGCGGGCGCCCTCGTCGCCGTGCAGCCAGCGCAGGGCGAGCGCCCTCGACGCGCCGTTGCCATGCTCGCGCGCGATCCGATGGCGCAGCTCCTGCTTGGTCAGCATCGGCCGGCTCCTGGGCCCCGCCCGCCTCATTCCCCGCCGCCGTCGAGCGGAAAGAAACAGCCCTCGCTCCAGACGCCGAAACGAATCTCGGCGCCCACCCGATCCTCCTCGGCGAGATCCACCAGCTCATAGTATACCGGC
>Ga0299907_10003333_pt1 | contig 10252 bp, 10 predicted proteins | sample RVTome_16_FD_198680 | JGI IMG/M metagenome (GOLD analysis project Ga0299907, IMG submission 198680) | Soil microbial communities from uranium-contaminated site in the Upper Colorado River Basin, Wyoming, United States - RVT152D67 (version 2) ... | reverse complement strand
TCGGTGTGTCCTTCCAGCGCGTCCAGCAGCTTCGACCCGGTGCCCCGCGGCGAGGTCGCCGCCCGGCGCCCGTGAGTCAGGTCGGATGAAGCCAGCTGTGCCGGCCGACGACCGCAACTGCCGGCCACGACCCGGCAGCGCCGCGGGGTGCCGCGGGTTTTTCGCGGGGCAAACGCGAGCGACGGGAGCCGAGCGGCTCCCGGTCATAGGCCCTGACCAGCACTTTTCCGTGGGCGATACTGGTTTCGAACCAGTGGCCTCTGCCGTGTGAAGGATAACCCAGCCGCTCGAAGCCTTGAGCAGATTGGGCGCTGGAGGGCGTCAAACGGCTGTTCAAACCACGCCTGTCGCCCACCATCGCATGGCCCTCGAAGGCCCTATTTACCGGGGAATACCGCCGTGTTCGCGCCATTCGCGCGCCATTTCGAGGGGGCACACTGCGCCCGACGACTCCCTCCGCCACGTGGGGCACACGATGGCGCGAACACGGCACCGCACGATAGTGTTACGCCAACGGGGGTCGGACTTCGTCGACCTCTGCCGAAAACAGCAGAGCTGGGGTGGTCTCGGTGGGCTATGTGGCGAAGATGGGGCCGTCCAAGTATCGGGCCCGCTGGCGGGATCCCGATGGGCGCCTGAAGAGCAAGAGCTTCTCTCGTGAACGCGAGGCCCTGAAGTTCCTGCGGGAGCAGGAGGTTTCTGTCGACCGTGGCACCTACATCGACGGACGCGCCGCCAAGATCACCTTCGCCGAATGGACCGAGCACTACTTCGCGCTCTCCGCCAAGCGGCTCGCCCGCACGAGCTGGGCCCGGGACCGCAACTACCTCGACAACCACATCCTTCCCCGCTGGGGACGGGTCGAGATCGGCCGGGTCACCAAGGCGGCCGTCGAACGATGGCTGGCCGAGTTGAGCGAACCCGGCCAGCGCATGCACAGCCAGGGCCCGCTGGCGCCGGCCACCATCGAGAAGATCTACCAAACCTTCCGCAAGGTCATGGCCGCCGCCGTGGAGGACGACCGTATCGCCAGGCTCCCCTGCCCGACCCGACCGCCGATCCCCCGCGGGAAACGCAAACCCGTCCGGTTCCTCACCGAAGCCGAAGTCGCCCGTCTCGCCGCCGCCATAACCCCCCGCTACGAAGCCGGCATCTACCTCCTCGCCTACGGCGGGTTCCGCATCGGCGAGTTCGCCGCCCTGCGCCTCGACGACATCGACTGGACCCGAGGCCACATCCGCGTCGACGAGGGCCTCACCGACGTCGGTGGCACCCTCGCCTTCGAAGACCCGAAATCGGGCCGCGCCCACCGCACCGTCCCCATGGCCGACCTCGCACTCGACGGGCTTCGAGCGCATGTCGACCAGCGCGTCGGCTGGGACGACCCCACCGCCCTGCTCTTCTGCGGCCGGGACGGAGGCCCGCTCCGGCCCACGGCGTGGCGGAAGCGCCACTGGGGACCGGCCGTCGATCTCGCCGGCCTCGCTCCCCTCACTCCCCACGACCTCCGGCACACGGCGGCTTCGTTCTTCATCGCGGAGGGTGCCAACCAGTGGATGCTGGCCGAGATCCTCGGCCACACGGACACCCGCATGATCGACCGCGTCTACGGCCACCTCTTCGAGACCGACCGCCAAGCCCTGCGAATCCGCATGAGCCAACGCGCCCAGCGAGGGTTTGAGGACAACGGGCAGCGGCTCTCCATGTGAGCCTGGGCAGTCGCGTTCGAACGACTCCGGGCCGTCACGGGGCGGGAAGGACCTGGAGCTTGAAACGCCGTTGGACGGCGCGGATGACCTCGTCACCGATCGGCGAGGTCTGCTCCACACGCCAGGACGCCTCACCCCCGTCGCCGAAGAAGGCGACGCCGATCTCGCGCTGGGACGGGTCATGGCCGCAGAAGTACCGCAGGCCGTCGTAGCCGTGGCCTCGGAGCGTGAGAGCCCACGCCTGCGTTGTGTCGTAGTCGGCCGTGCTGTGGATCGTCGCCGTCACGCCCAAGCCTCGCGCTCGAGGCGAGGTGCAATCGGCCAGCACCGCATCCCGCGGCACTCGGAGCCGGGAGACCACCCGGGCGGCAACGTCCGCGGCCGCCACGAAGGTGTAGTCGCGGAAGACCTCGACGAAGGCGCCGAGCGGCGAGAGCGACATATAGCAGGTGCCCGCCGGGGCTGCGAGGTCGAATCGTCCGTGGCCGTGGGAGGAGAACCACCACGGTCCGAGGCCGGCGGGGTGGATACGGAACAGGTCGACGCTCGTCCGCAGGGTGCGCCGAGGGAACCGGCGGAGGTCGGCCGGCGGTGAGGGGAGAATTGCCAAGCGCTACCGGGCGGCCCGGGACGCCGAGCGCCGTGCGGCGGTGACGAGCCGCTGAGCGTCTCGCCCCTCGGCCATCCATGCGGCCGGGGTGGCGCCGTCCAACGCCGCTTGCGGCGTGAGGAACCACGACGCCACCGTGTGGGGCGAGAGCACGGCCCCGGCGAACGCCCCGAGCACCATCCCGATCGCGGCGTACGGCTCGCCCTTCTCGTTGAACTGGAAGGCCGGGTAGGCAAGATCCCGCTCCTCGGTAGGGAGAGCGAGGATCCGGTGGCGCTTGACCCGGTCGTGGACGGCTTGTCGGCTCCCGACACCGAGCAACTCGGCGACCTGTCGGGTGTTCAGCAACGGGCCGAGGTGACGTCGCCACACGGTGCCCGCCACGGCCAGGAGTGCACCGCGCCGACCGAGCTTGCGGGCGTCTCCGATCTCCGGGTCGCCTTCATCGATCCCCAGCTCGGCCAGGGTTTCCTCAAAGGCCGCAGCGGCCGCACTCCGACTGGCCATGTCAGAGATTCTGCGGCGTCAAGACCGTCAAGTCAAGACCGTCAAGTCAAGACCGTCAAGTCAAGATCGTCAAGTCAAGATCGTCAAGGCCTGGCGGGTGTGCCCGTGCATCACATGCAGAGCACTGGGCACCAATACGGTCTCGTGGCCAAAGCCACTGTCGGGAGCGGGCCGCCTCTCTTCGAGGTCGCCCCGCTGCCCGTTGGCCCGTCGTAGCATCCGGGCGTGCTCACCGTCCACGGCCATTGGTCGCAGGTCGCGGAGCTGTGCCTCTGGGCGGAGGACCCCGGCGCGCTGGTCGCCTTGGCCGCGGCCTGTCCGGCTCCGTCCCGGCGGCCGGCGCCGCCAGCCGCCGCGGGGCCGCTCCTCCACCCCTTCGCCGCCTCCCCCAGCCTCCTCGCCGGCGGCGTCGGCGAATCCTTCGCCGGCGCGGGGCTCCCTCCCGGCACCCCCGGGGAAGTCGTGCTCCTCCTGCCGAGCGTCCCGGGGCGGCCCCTGCCCTCCCCCGCCCTGGCCGCCTCGGCCCCTCGCTCCCGGGCCCGGCCCCGGCTTCGGCCGTGGCGGGTCCCCGTCCTCACCTTCGCCGCCGCCGGGGCCCTCGACGTCCTCCTCGCCCTGCCTGACATCCTCGGTGGCGTTCCCGGTGCCTGCCGTCGCCTGCTCCCGGGCGGCTCGCTCACCTGGCTCGCCCGGGTGGCCGAGGCGGCCACCGGACTGGTGGCCGGCGGACGCGTCCTTCCCGCCCTCGTCGCCGGTCCTGAGGGAGCCGCTCTCGCCCGCTGGCTGCCGCTCCCCACCGCTGGCGACGACGAGCGCCTTCGGCTCCTGGCCGAGGCCATGCCCCCGCTCTGCCGGGCCGGGGCCGGGCCTGATCCCGCCGACCCAGGCACCCCGGGGCCCGGCCCCCGCCCGCCGGGGCCGCTCCTGGCCCGCCTTGTGGAAGACCTCGTCGACACCGCCGCCCGCTCCGCCGCCAGCACCGTCCGTCTCCGGCCCCCGCGGCGGGGACGGCTGTCGGCCGGCGGCGTCGGGGGCCGCCCCCGCGCCCCCGGGCTCTCGGTCGCCGAGGCGTTCGTGGCCGCCCTCGGCGCACCCGATCCCACCGTCGATGCCGAGGCGGGAGCGCTGGCCAAGCTCGAACGCCAGCTGGCCGAGTGGCGCCGCAGCGGCGGACGCCCAGCCGGTCCGCTGCGCACCTGCGTCCGTCTCACCGAGCCCGTTCCCGAGGTGCTCGACGACGGCGCCGGCACCGCCGGCGGGCGCTCGTGGCGGCTCGACTTTCTCCTCCAGTCGACCGCAGACCCAAGCCTCCTCGTCCCCGCCGCCGAGGTTTGGCGGGGCGGCCCCGGCCTCGCCTCCCTGCGCCACGACACCGCCGCCCCCCAGGAGCATCTGCTGGCCGACCTGGGCCGGGCCACCCGGCTGTACCCCGACCTCGCTGCCGCCCTCGACGTGGCCCGCCCCACTGGGCTCGACCTCGACGCCACCGGCGCCCACCGCCTCCTCTCCGAGGCGCTCCCGCTCCTCGAGGCGGCCGGTTTCGGCGTGCTCGTCCCCGGCTGGTGGCGCTCCCCCACCGCCCGGCTCGGCCTGCGCCTGCGGGCCCGCACGGCGCCCAAGGGACCGGCCGGCGAGCCCTCCGGGCTCCTCGGCCTGGAGGGGCTGTGCGACTACCGCTATGAGGTGGCCCTCGGCGACGAGCACCTCTCGGCGAAAGAGCTGGCCGACCTGGCCCGCCTCAAGGCACCCTTGGTCTCGGTGCGCGGCCGATGGGTGGAGCTGCGCCCGGAAGACCTCACCGCCGCCCTCGCCGTCCTCGAGCGCCAAGGCGCCGGCGAGGAGCCCCTGGGCCAGTTGAGCGCGGCGGCGGTGGTGCGGATCGGGCTCGGCCTCGAAGGCGCCCCCGGCGCCACCCTCCCCGTCACCGGCGTCGACGCCGACGGTTGGCTCGGCGAGCTGCTGGCCGCCACTGACGGGGACCGTCGCCTCGAGCCCATGTGCACCCCCGACGCCTTCGCCGGGACGCTGCGCCCGTACCAGGAGCGGGGCCTGGCCTGGCTGTGGTTCCTCGACCGCCTGGGCCTCGGCGCCTGCCTGGCCGACGACATGGGCCTGGGCAAGACCGCCCAGCTCCTCGCCCTCCTCCTCGCTGAACGCGCCGGCGAACCGGCAGAGCCGCCCGGGGACAGGCGCCGGGGCCGGCGCCGACCGGCCCCCACCCTGTTGGTATGTCCCATGTCGGTGGTGGGCAACTGGCAGCGGGAGGCGGCCCGATTCGCCCCCGGCCTGGCGGTCCACGTCCACCATGGCGGGAAGCGGGAGCGGGGGGCGGCGTTCACCCGGGCCGCCCGGCGGGCCGACCTGGTGGTGACGACCTACTCCCTCCTCGCCCGCGACGAGGCGCTGCTGTCCTCGGTGCGCTGGGGACGGCTGGTCCTCGACGAGGCCCAGAACGTGAAGAACCCCTCCGCCGCCGCCTCCAGGGCCGCCCGGGGCCTGGCCGCCGACCGCCGGGTGGCCCTCACGGGCACGCCCGTCGAGAACCGGCTCTCGGAGCTGTGGTCCATCATGGAGTTCCTCAACCCCGGGATGCTCGGCTCCCTCACCGCCTTCCGCCGGCGCTTCGCCGTCCCCGTCGAGCGCTACGGCGACGCCGAGGCGGCAGGGCTGCTCCGCCGGGTGACAGGCCCCTTCGTGCTTCGGCGCCTGAAGACCGACCGGTCCATCATCGCCGACCTGCCTGAGAAGGTGGAGATGAAGGTGTTCTGCAACCTGACCAGGGAGCAGGCCACCCTCTACCAGGCCGTGGTCGACGACATGCTCGCCAAGGTCGAGGCCAGCGACGGCATCGAACGCAAGGGCCTTGTGCTCTCCACCATGATGAAGCTCAAGCAGGTCTGCAACCATCCCGCCCACCTCCTCTCGGACGGCTCCGCGCTCCCGGGGCGTTCGGGGAAGCTGGCCCGCCTCGAAGAGGTCCTCGAGGAGGTGGCGGCGGGAGACGAGCGGGCGCTGTGCTTCACCCAGTTCGCCGAGTGGGGTGGGCGGCTCCGGACCCACCTCTCCGAGGCGCTGGGGGCCGAGGTGCCCTTCCTCCACGGCGGGGTGACCAAAATCGCCCGCGACGCCATGGTGGCCCGCTTCCAGGCCGGAGAGGGCCCGCCCGTCCTCATCCTGTCCCTCAAAGCCGGCGGGGTGGGGCTCAATCTCACCGGCGCCTCCCACGTCGTCCACTTCGACCGGTGGTGGAACCCGGCGGTGGAGGACCAGGCCACCGACCGGGCCTTCCGCATCGGCCAGCGCAAGGACGTGCAGGTCCGCAAGTTCGTCTGCGTGGGCACCCTGGAGGAGCGCATCGACCAGATGATCGAGGACAAGCGGAACCTGGCTGCTCGCATCGTCGGCACCGGCGAGGGCTGGCTGACTGAGCTGTCGACCACCGAGCTGCGTCAGCTCGTGGCGCTGTCGGCCGACGCGGTGGCGGAGGCATAGGGATGGCCGGCGGATACGACCGCTGGTGGCCCCCGCCCTCGCGGCCCCGGCCGGCCGACGGCATCAAGGCCCGTAGCCGGCGGGGGGCCATCGGCTCCACCTGGTGGTCCCAGCGCTTCATCTCCGTTCTCGAGTCCTTCGACCTCGGTGCTCGCCTGACCCGCGGACGCCGCTACGCCCGGGCCGGCCAGGTGCTCGGCCTTGAGATCGGCCCCGGGGAGGTGCGGGCCCAAGTGCAGGGATCGCGGGCCCGTCCCTACCAGGTCTCGGTGCGAGTGCTGCCCCTCTCGGAGAAGGACTGGGCCCGGGTGGAGGAGGCCCTGGCGGCCCGCGCCGCGTTCCTGGCCCGGCTCCTCGCCGGGGAGATGCCCTCCGACATCGAAGAAGCCTTCGCCGCCTGCCGGTTGAGTCTCTTCCCGGCCTCCCGCACCGACCTGGCCACCGACTGCTCCTGCCCCGACTGGGCCAACCCCTGCAAGCACGTGGCCGCCACCTACTACCTGCTGGCCGAGGCCTTCGACGACAACCCCTTCCTCATCTTCCGCTGGCGGGGCCGTGAGCGGGAGGCGCTCCTCGCCCGCCTGTCCGCCCGGGAGGGCAGCGCCCTGGCCGGCGCCTCGGCGAGTGGCCCCGGGGCCGGCGTCTGGGCCCCCCCAACGGTCGACGCCACTCCCCTCGAGGACTGCCTGGCGCACTTCTTCGAGCCGGGGAACGGGCTCGCCGCCCTCGGCCCGGCCGCCTCCCCCCGGGCCGCCCCGGTGCCCAACGCCGCCCTGCGCGAGCTCGATGACCCCGGCATCGAGGTCCGTGGCCGCCCCCTGGCGGAGATCCTCGCCCCCGCCTACGCCGCCATGACACAAGCCGCCGAGCGCCGCCTCCTGGGCGGCGGCGAAGAGGGCTGAGTCGCACCTGGCTCTGGCCGGCCCGGTCGGGCGTCGCGCTGGACCCCCCCACTGGCGCCGGCGGGGCCGAAGAGGGACACGCCGCTGGGGCGGGCCCGGGGGTCGTGGCGGATCCCGGCGAAACCGGCCTGGTGGAACGCCTGCGCCCACCGGCGCGCCAGCGCGTAGGGGACGACGGTGACGAGCTCGGTGGTGAGCCCGAAACGGGCGGCGGCCTGGCGGGTGGTGGCCGCGAGACGCCCCTCCGGGTCGGGTGGGCCGACGGTGCGGAATTCGCGGTCGGCGACCCAGGTGGTGCTGACCGGTCCGCCCCGGGTGGCTTCGCGGACGGCGCCGATGCGGTCGCCGGCGAGGTAGCAGGTGCCCTGGGGTGGGTTGAGGTCGAAGCGGCCGGATCCGTCGGAGGAGAACCACCACGTCCCTCTCCCCCGCCGGCACACCCTGCGGTCAGGCGTCGTCTGGTTCGGGGGCCTGCACCCGCAGGTCTCGCATGGGGAAGTCGTCGAGGTTGTGGGTGAGCAGCACGGCGCCGTGGGCCCGGGCCGTGCCGGCCACGAGCGCGTCGGCGCTGTGGATGGTCCGTCCGCGCTTGGCCCACTCGGCCTGGTACCGGCCGGCGAGGCGGGCCGCTTCCCGGTCGGTGACCAGGAACCGGAGGGCGTCGAGGAACGCTGCCGCCCGGCGCCGTTCCCTCGGCCGGAGCCCGCGCTCGACCTCGGCCAGGTTCACGCATGTGGTGGCGAGCGTGTGCCCCTCCCCGAGCCGCCGCCGGAGGCTGGACGCGATGGCCGGCGTGTCCCGGAGGTAGCCGATGAGCACGGTCGAGTCCAGGACGTAGACCGTCAGGACGCTTCCTCGGTCCGCCGCTGCGACCGCACCCACTCGTTGATCGAGGTCTGGTCTTTGAACTCCGGGTAGTCCTTGTCCTTGAGGATCCCCGCCGTCGCCAGCAGGGCCTTGTCCAACTCGAGGCGTTCGAGCTTCTCCCGGGCCGCCACTTCGAGGAACCGGCTCCGGCCGCGCTGGCCGACGAGCCGGTCGATGGCCTCGATGACGTCGTCGCCGAGGATCACATGGGTTCGAGCCACGACACCACCCCCTCTTGTCCCACTGCTCGTCCCACTGTAGCCGCTGGAACTCAACCCGGAGGGGCGGGTTCCGGAGCGCGGTCGGCTGAGAGGATGGTGAGCTGCGCGGCGGGGGGGACGTCGAGGACCTGGACGCCGGCTCGGGCGAGGGCTCGTGCGGTGACCGGCGTGGCGTCCCCGTCGGGGTGGACGCCGGGCCCGGCGGGGCCGAAGAGGGAGGCACCGGAGGGGCGGGCGCGGGGGTCGTGGCGCAGTTCGTGGCGGATCCCGGTAAAGCCGGCCCGGTGGAAGGCGGCGGCCCACCGGCGGGGGAGGTCGTAGGGGACGACGGTGACGAGTTCGGTGGTGAGCCCGAAGCGGGCGGCGGCCTGGCGGGGGGTGGCGGCGAGACGCCCGCCTGAAGTTCCCCCGGTTTCCCGGACGAGCGCGTGAAACCGGGGCAGGATCAAGGTGTCCGGAGAACCGGGGGAACTTCAATCCTCGAAGGAGCTACATTGCCCGCTGTCGTCTGGGTTTGTGGCACGGCTTCAAACGTTCACGATGAGCACGTCCAGGGCTTCCTCGCGGGTGGCGGAGGCGCCGTTGCGGGCGTAGCCGCTCACCGTGTACAGCCCCGACGTGTCGGGTTCGAACAGGAAGGTGTACGTATGGGTCGGGGCGTCGAAGAAGACCCTTGACGGTTCGACGGGGACGTCGTCGACTTCGAACCGAAACTGTTCGATCCCCGACTCGGGGTCGTCGACGGTTGCCTGGATCGTCAACCGGCCGACACTGATGACCGGTCCGATCCCGATGCCGATCAGTTCCCGGTTGGAGGCGTGGACGCCTCGTCGGGGCCGCTGTAGTTGCAGCTCCGGCGGGGTGAGATCCTCCAGAACGACCACAGGCGTCGCGATCGTGGAGTCGGTGGGATTCGGGTCCTCCTCGGCGGCGCGCACAACGGCTTGGTTTGCGAGCTCGCCCGGCGAGCGGGCCAGCGCGTCGATCACCACAGAGGTGGATTCGCCCACTTCGAGCTGACCGAGACCGCAGGTGACGGCGTTGCCCGCCGCGGTGCAGGTCCCTGCGGTCGTTTCGACGCGTCGCAGCTCCAAGCCGTCAGGAAGCGTGTCGTCGAAGACGACGCCGGTCGCGTTCTGAGGTCCGAGGTTCTCGACGGTGAATCTGAGTGCCGTCGGCCGTCCGACGTAGACCCTGGCGGGCGACGCTTCAGCCGACAGCGCCAGGTCGGCGAGGCGGGTCACCCGGTTCGCGAGTTCGACTCCGTTGTCATCCGGTTCGCTATCGATTGCATTCGATCCGATCCTGACGGGGCTGCGCAAGGTGGTGCCTTCGGGGATGTCCCTAGCGACCTGGACCTCAAGGCGGATCGGCCCGCGGGGTTCTTCGGCGCCCCGCGGTTGCAGGTCGGGACCGTCGCAGCTGACGACGCCGGGGCTGCCTACCGCCGGCGTGCGGCACGACCATGGTCGAGGTGCGCTGAGGGAACGGAACTGCAGGCCTGGAGGGAGCACCTGGCGGACCACCGGGTTCCCGGCCACGGCCGGCCCGACGTTGACCGGCTGGATGACGATGGAGAACACCTCTCCCGGCGCGATGGGACAGGTCAGGCACGGGTCGGGCGCACACTTCGCTCTGACGCAGATCCGAATGATGTTCACGTCGATCCGTAGGTCGGCGGACGCCTGGCCGATCCGCCAGATTCCTCGTCCGTTGGTGCCGATGTAGATGCGTCTCGGCTCCCCGGGTTCGAAGTGGGCGAAGAACGGCCGGGGCAAATGGGGGGTGAAGACGTCCGGGGTGAACGGGTCGGTGAGTGGCGCCCAGGTCTGCCCATTGTCGCTGGAGAGGACGACACCCGACTCTTCTCCGCCGGCGACGAGCACCTGCGGATCGTTGGGGTCGAAGGCGACCAGCGTCGGTCGGCGTTCGAAGATGCCTCCG